>JAABUP010001706.1_pt1 | contig 45383 bp, 40 predicted proteins | sample 5559201 | NCBI WGS metagenome assembly JAABUP01 (sample SAMN10711887, study PRJNA513373) | rock metagenome | isolation source: Antarctica rocks | place: Antarctica
GGGCCGCCTCCAGCAGCCAGTAGCCGAGGCTCCCCGAGCCGGCGGTGACCGGATTGCCCATCCGGAAGATCTCCAGAGCGCCGAGCACCTCGTCCGTCGCCGGGTCGACGACCGCCCAGGTGACGCTCGCCCCCTCGGCTGAGTGCGCCCTCACGGACAGAAGCCATCCGTCGAACCGCTGCCGAGTCGGCATCGAGCCGGACAGGAACATCTCGGCTGCCGGGTCGAGCTCGACCGGCATGGCGGCGCCGTCACCGACGCGGAAGGCGCGCAGGCGGACCCCGTCCCCGTCGAGGGTGACCGGCTCTGGCCAGGGATGCACCGGCTCCATCGGGTCGCCCCTGACCAGGCTCCCGGCCCAGACGTCGACGAGGGCGCCACGCTGCTCGCGGCCTGCCCGGATCGGGCCGCCGATGCGGAAGCCGTTGCGCCAGGCCACCTTTCGCGACCCGAAGTTGCCGACCTGGGCATGCCAGAGGACGACCTCTGCACCCTGCGAGAACGCCTGCTCGCACACGAGCCGGACCGCCCTGCTCACCAGCCCCTGCCCGCGCTGCCCGGGGTGAGCTGCGAAACCGACCTCCACCTGACCCGTCGCGCGAGGCCGATGGGAGACCACTCCCGCGAGCTTTCCCTCGTGCTCGATCACCCAGGTGCTGCGCGTGCCGTTCTCCCAGCCCGCCCGGACGAGGTCAAAGAAGGCCGCCGCGTCACTCTCGCCGTAGGGCGTCGGCACTGCGGTCCACCGCACGGTGTCCGGGTCCTGGCTCTGCTCGACGACCGCCGGCAGGTCCTCCTGGCGCATGGCTCGCAGGACGACCACCCCGTCGTCCAGCCTGGGGACGATGTCCGGGAAACCGAGAGCCATACGGCCCACCCAACCAACCCCGTATGCCGTCCGCAAGGCATGTGGTCACACCCGACGGGCCGCGCCCCGAAGATCGGCCGGAGAGCTCCTTGAGTGTCATCGCGGCGCCTGGCTCAGAGTCGAGTCCGGCTGGGCCGAGCGATCCGCGCCCGCCGCACGGCATACCCGTCGGGTTGACTGTTTCAGACCGGACTCCCGGGCGCCGGCATCCGGAACCGCGGGTGTCGACCGTCCGTTGGGTGGGGGCCGGGACGACCTCGGGGCACTCCCGCCGGTCAGCGGTGGACTAGCCTAGGTGGCTGTCCCCACCGTGGTGTCTGCTGCCCCGTCTGCCGTCCAGGAGTGAGAGCGTGCCCAAGGTCTTTGAGAAGCTGCTGCGTGCCGGTGAAGGCCGCATCATCAAGAAGCTCGAGAGCATCGCCGCCCAGGTAGGCGCCCTCGAGGAGGACTTCGAGAAGCTGAGCGACGCCGAGCTGCGCGCCGAGACCGACGCCTTCCGCAAGCGGCTCGACGACGGCGAGAGCCTCGACGACCTCCTGCCGGAGGCCTTCGCCGCCGTGCGAGAGGCGTCCAGGCGGACGCTCGGCAAGCGTCACTTCGACGTCCAGATCATGGGCGGCGCGGCCCTGCACATGGGCAACGTCGCCGAGATGAAGACCGGTGAGGGCAAGACCCTCGTGGCGACCCTGCCGTCCTACCTCAACGCGCTCACGGGCAAGGGTGTCCACGTCGTCACCGTGAACGACTACCTCGCCGAGTACCAGTCCGAGCTGATGGGCCGCGTTCACCGCGCGCTCGGCCTCGAGACCGGGGTCATCCTCGCCTCGATGACGCCGGAGCAGCGCCGCGTCGAGTACGCCAAGGACATCACCTACGGCACGAACAACGAGTTCGGCTTCGACTACCTGCGCGACAACATGGCCTGGTCCCCCGAGGAGCTCGTCCAGCGCGGCCACAGCTTCGCCGTCGTCGACGAGGTCGACTCCATCCTCATCGACGAGGCACGCACGCCACTGATCATCTCCGGGCCGGCGGACCAGGCGACGAAGTGGTACGTCGAGTTCGCCAAGATCGCCGCCAGGCTCACCCGTGGTGAGCTCGAGTCCGGCGAGGGGGACTACGAGGTCGACGAGAAGAAGCGCACCGTCGGCGTCCTCGAGGCCGGCATCGAGAAGGTCGAGGACTTCCTCGGCATCGACAACCTCTACGAGTCCGTCAACACCCCGCTCATCGGCTACCTCAACAACGCCATCAAGGCCAAGGAGCTGTTCAAGCGGGACAAGGACTACGTCAACCTGAACGGCGAGATCCTCATCGTCGATGAGCACACCGGCCGCATGCTCGCCGGCCGGCGATACAACGAGGGGATGCACCAGGCGATCGAGGCCAAGGAAGGCGTCGAGATCCAGAACGAGAACCAGACCCTCGCGACGATCACGCTGCAGAACTACTTCCGGATGTATGGCACCCTCTCCGGGATGACCGGCACGGCGCAGACCGAGGCCGCCGAGCTGAACGCGATCTACAAGCTCGGCGTCGTGCCGATCCCGACGAACATGCCGATGATCCGGGCGGACCAGGCGGACCTCGTCTACCGCACCGAGGAGGCCAAGTACGACGCCGTCGTCGAGGACATCGCCGAGCGGCACAGCAAGGGCCAGCCCGTGCTCGTCGGCACGGTGAGCGTCGAGAAGAGCGAGTACCTCGCCGAGCAGCTGCGCCGGCACGGGATCAGGCACGAGGTCCTCAACGCCAAGCAGCACGCCCGGGAGGCCGCCATCGTCGCAGAGGCCGGCCGCAAGGCTGCCGTCACCGTGGCGACGAACATGGCCGGGCGCGGCACCGACATCATGCTCGGCGGCAACCCGGAGTTCCGGGCCGTCGAGGCGCTGCGGAGCAAGGGCCTGAACCCCGAGGAGACCCCGGAGGACTACGAAGCCGCCTGGGATGCCGCCCTCGAGGCGGCCGAGGGCGCCGTGCAGACGGAGCACGACGAGGTCACCGAGCTCGGCGGTCTCTACGTGCTCGGCACGGAGCGGCACGAGTCACGTCGCATCGACAACCAGCTGCGTGGTCGGTCCGGTCGTCAGGGTGACCCGGGGGAGTCCCGCTTCTACCTGTCGCTCCAGGACAACCTCATGCGGCTCTTCAACGCCGCGATGGTCGACCGGTTCATGACGACCGCCCGGATCGAGGATGACGTCCCCATCGAGTCGAAGATGGTGTCCCGGTCGATCGCCAGCGCGCAGAGTCAGGTCGAGGCGCAGAACTACGAGATCCGCAAGAACGTCCTCAAGTACGACGACGTGCTCAACCGCCAGCGGCAGGTGATCTACGACGAGCGCCGGCGCGTCCTCGAGGGTGAGGACATGGAGGAGCAGATCCGCCTCTTCGTCAACGACGTCATCAACAGCTATGTCGACTCCGCCACGTCCGAGGGCTACGCGGGCGACTGGGACCTGGACAAGCTCTGGACGGCGATGAAGACGCTCTACCCCGTCTCGTTGACCATCGACGAGCTGGCGCAGGAGGCTGGAGGCCGGGCGAACATCACCCCGGACACGCTCCGGGAGGCGCTGACGTCGGACGCCCACCACGCCTATGACGCCCGCGAGGAGCTCCTCGGCCCGGACGTCATGCGCGAGGTGGAGCGACGCGTCGTCATGTCGGTCCTCGACCGAAAGTGGCGCGAGCACCTCTACGAGATGGACTACCTCCAGGAGGGCATCGGCCTGCGGGCGATGGCCCAGCGTGACCCCCTCGTCGAGTACCAGCGCGAGGGCTTCCTCCTCTTCGAGGCGATGATGGAGGGCATCAAGGAGGAGTCGGTCGGCTACCTCTTCAACGTCGAGGTCGACGTCGACCCCGGCGCCGCCGCCACCAACGAGGCGTCCGAGCCCATGGCGGTCGGCGATCTCGTCGGCTCGCTGGCCGCGCCGGCGCAAGACTCGGCCCCGGACGCGGAAGCGCCCTCCGACGCCTTGGCCGACGGACCTCAGGACGCCCCCGCCGGACGGGACGCCCCCGCGAGGCAGTCCGCGCCGGTGATCTCCGCCAAGGGCCTGCAGGGCCCGTCGGCCAAGCGACTGCACTACTCGGCACCGAGCGATGACGGCTCGGTCGCCGAGCGGGACGTCGAGCCGGCCGCAGCCACCTCAGGCTCGACCGGGTCGACCGGGAAGCCACCCAAGCGACCCTCGAAGAAGGCTCGTCGCCGGGGAAAGTGAGCTGCGCGGTCAGCCGATCGTCAGGTCGGTGACGACCCAGCGTCCGTCCAGACCCGTCATCCGCATCGCCAGGGCACGGACCCGGTCGTGGTGCACGACGACCACGCAGGCCTCGACGACGCCGTCAGCAGGCACCTGCACCCGCACGCGACGGACGACCGCACGCCGGGCTGATGGGAGGTTTCGCCGTGCCGACACGAGCGATCGGCGAGCCAGCACGGCATACACCTCGGGCGTCGTCCATCGCACTACCTGAGGCGCCGGTCGTGAGCCGGTGATGACCTCGACGAGGGCCTGTGAGAGCTGCCGGGTGAAGGCGTGCGGATCCGGGAGGTCGAGCGAGCGAGTCCGCTGGTGCTCGAAGTAGCGATCGTCGTCGGGCGTGAAGTCGACGGCGAGGGCGTCCTGCACGTAGGGGTTGCGTGCGGTGGTGACCTCGTCGACGGCGATGATCGGCGGAGCGGTCTGGGGGATGGGCAGGACACGCAGGCGGGTGGTCTCGGCGCTCACCGCGCGTCTCCGTTCGTCGGTGGGGTGTTCGTGGGTGGGGTCAGCCGTTGGCCGGGCTGGAGCCGGTCGGGGTCGTTCCCGATGAGGGTGCGGTTGGTGGCGTGCCAGCGCGGCCACTCGTGGGCGATCTCGGCGGTCGTGGCACTGCGGCCCAGGTGGCGGGCGGCGATGTCCCACAAGGTGTCTCCACGCCGCACGACGACGTGCTCCTCGACGCTCGTCCCGGCTCGTGGCGCACTTCCCAGCGGCCCGAGGGCGGGCGGCGCAGTGGCCGGCGCTGGAGCCGCAGGGGTGTATGCCGGCCGGCCCGCCGTGGGGCGGAAGGACGGGTCGGGTGCCGGTGGCGGTGTCGCGTCCGATGTCGTTCTCGAGGTGGGCCCGGACGCCGGGCTGGCTGCACCGGGCAGCACGGTGGTGGTGGGTGGCCCGACCGTGGCTGACCCGACCGTAGGTGGGCCGACGGCAGCGGGCCGCAAGGACGGGTCAGGCGCCGACATGGACGTGCTCGTGCCGGTGCGCGGATCCGGGGTCGGGGCGTTGGCAGCCGCGGCCGGACCCTGGACGAGCGTGGCGGTCAGAGCCGTCCCGAGGAGGAAGGCGACGGTGCGACGCACCACGGCCGGGGCCACTCGCTCGGCGAGGAGCGCGAACCCGGCTCCGGCCGCGCCGGGCAGGACGGCCAGGGCGGCGAGCGCGAAGCCGAGGCCGAGCCAGGCGGTGAGCAGGGCGCCGGCTCCCGCGAACACGAGGGCGAGCAGATCGGCTGGGGTGGCGGGGGAGGGGCCGCTGGCCTGGGCCCAGGATGTCGCGGCGAGACCACAGAACACCCGGGTGACCGCGCCTGCGCCGACGAGGGCGGTCAAGGCCACCAGCAGGGGCCGACGCAGACCCGGGCCACCGCTCGCAGCCGGGGGCAGGCCGATGGAACGCTGTCTCGTCACGCGGATCTCCTTGGCGGGTGCAGCTGACACAGGCGTCGTTCATCTGACGCGGTTTAGCTATGTTTACGTGTCGTTGAGTGCCCTGTCAACGGCGAGGCCGTAGGATGCGGATGTCGGTGGATAGCACGAGAGGGGCGGGCGGGTGCGCTGGGAGCGGCTGTTCGACGACCTCGAGGCTCAGCTGGGCGCGGACGAGCAGCGGGAGCTGGACGCCGAGGTCGCCGACCGCACCCGCCGCGAGCGGGCCCTGCTGGGCCTGCACGAGCGGCTCAGCGCGGTCGTCAACGGGGACCCGCTGTCCCTGCGCGTCGCGGGGGTCGGCGTCGTCACGGGTCCGGTCTCCGGTGTGGGCCCGGACTGGCTGCTGGTGCAGGAGCGCCCCGACCTGCCGGCGCTGGTGCCGTTCACGGCAATCCGCACGGTCACCGGCCTGCGTGGAGCACAGCAGACCGGAGCCGTCGCCAAGGCGTTCGGGCTGGGAGCGGCCCTGCGAGCGATCAGTCGGGACCGGGCCGTGGTCGAGCTCGTCGACGTGGACGGCACCTCGCTCACCGGCACCATCGACGCGGTCGGTCAGGACGCCTTCGACGTGGCCGAGCACGCCGTCGACCTGCCCCGACGCCCGGAGCACATCATCGCCACCCGGACGATGCCGTGTGCCGCGCTGGCCCTGGTCCGCCGGCGCTGACGCCAACCACGCCGGTCCAGGTGGGACGAGGCCGCTCACGCTGTGGCGGCCTCCCCGTGCGGGCTCACGTGCCGAGCGCGCGTCCCTGCCCTGCGTGCCTGCCGAGCTGCCGGTTCGGCTGGACGGGACCGCTCGTGCCCGACGTGGTCCACAGGCGCCGCGCTACTCGCTTTCGTCGGCCCCCGTGGCGCCGAAGGGGTGGGCCGCGACGAACTGCTTGGTCTCGGTGTACATGCGCTGGATGTAGGACTCGAGCTCGGTGGCCTCGACCCGCCACTGACCACGACCACCGACCTTGATGGCCGGCAGCTCGCCGGAGCGGACGAGGGCGTAGGCCTGAGCGGAAGAGATGTTGAGGATCTCAGAGACCTCGGCGAGCTGGAGGAAGCGTTGGGTCGGCATGCGGGGGTGGGTCCTAACGACTCGACGTTGGGCCTGGGGGCCACGGGTTCGTACACATGTGCTCGTTCTTTACTATCTCTTTACTCTAAGTGATCGAGACCGCCCTGTCAGCAGTCTTTCACAGAGAAGTGTCCGAGATCCGGTCCTCCACAGGCAGGTGCATGGAGGTGGCAGGCTCCTGCATGCTCGTCCATGATGAGTGGTGCAGTCGCGGTCCAGCGACGCTTCAGCGCGCAACAGGGGTAAAGGAGATAGGACGTGGCCGAGCTCCCGAGGCCGACGGCAAAGCGGCTCCAGAGGCCGTCGTGGCGCGACTCCCGACTCCTCGTGGGCGTCGTTCTCGTCCTCCTTGCGACGACTCTGGGAGCCAAGGTCATCGCCGGCGCCGACGATCGAGTCCCCATGTATGCGGCGGTGCAGACGCTCAAGCCGGGAGACCGGCTGACCACCGACAACCTCAAGCGGGTCGACGTGCAGCTCGGCGACGCGACAACGGTCTACCTCTCCGCGGCGGCGAGCCTGGCTCCTGATCGGTTCGTCGTCCGCCAGGTCCCGGGGGGCGAGCTGGTGCCGATGGACGCCATCGGGAGCCAGGACGACGTCAGCGTCCAGCCGGTGACGGTGCTCGTGGAGGCCAGCTCCGCGACGTCGCTGCGGGTAGGATCCGTGGTCGACGTGTGGGTCAGTGAGCGGGACACCTCGACCACCCAGGAGCGCTACCTCGAGGCCAAGCTCACCCTGGAGCGGGTCAGCGTCGAGGCGGTGCCGTCCGACCAGGGCCGGTTCGGTGGCGCGGCATCCTCCGCCGCGGTGCAGATCCTCGTGCCTCGGGCCCAGGTCCAGACGGTGATCGCGGCGAGCGACAAGCGCTCCCGGTTCACCCTCGTGCCGGTGCCCGGATCGCCCGGCGGACGATGACCGCGGTCCTGACGGCGGTCGGCAGATCGGACAGCCAGGTCGCGACGGCGCTCGAGGCGTCGAACCAGGTGCAGATCGCCCGGCGCTGTGCCGACCTGGCTGACCTCCTGGCCACTGCGGCCGCCGGTCTGGGGGCCGCGGCCATGGTGTCGGACGACCTGCGCGGCCTGGACCTGTCGGCCGTCGCGCGGCTGCATGTCGTCGGCATGCACGTCGTCGGCCTCAGTGCTCCGGACGACGAGGGGGCGGAGCGCCGTCTGCGTCAGATGGGCATCACGACCGTCGTCCCGGCCGGCTCGGCGCTACCCCTCCTCGAGGCCGCCCTGCTCTCGAGCTCGGCCACCACCCACCTGGGGCCGGGCAGCGGCCGGGACGGATGGCCCGAGGGCCCCGTGACGCAAAAGGGCCAAGACGTCCCAGGAGACGACACCGCGGGCTACGGTGATGACGGGCCCGGCTCGCTCGGTCGCATCATCGCGGTGTGGGGCCCGACCGGAGCCCCGGGCCGGACGACGGTGGCGGTCAACATTGCCGCCGAGCTGGCCGCCGTCGGCGTGTCCACCGCGCTCGTCGACGCGGACACCTACGGGGGCTCGGTCGCCCAGGCGCTCTCCCTGCTGGACGAGGCACCGGGAATCGCCGCTGCAGCCCGAGCCGCCGACCAGGGCACCCTCGACCTGCCGGCCCTGGCCCGGCTGGCGCCCGAGGTGGGCCGCGGGATGCGGGTCATCACCGGAATACCCAAGGCGGAGCGCTGGCCGGAGATCCGACCGGCCGCCCTGGAGCGCATCCTCGCGCTCAGCCGGTCACTGGGTGAGGTGGTCGTCGTGGACTGCGGCTTCAACCTCGAGGACGACGAGGAGCTGAGCTACGACACCGTGGCGCCCCGGCGCAACGCGGCGACCTTGACGACGCTGTCGCTGGCCGACGAGGTCCTGGCCATCGGCACCTGCGACCCGGTCGGGCTCCAGCGCCTCGTCCGGGGGTTGCAGGAGCTGGGCACCGTCGCCTCGCCCTCGCCCCGCGTCGTCGTCAACCGGGTGCGGTCGCGCTCGGTCGGCTCCCGACCGGAGAGCCGGGTCGCGGAGGCCCTGGCGCGGTTCGCCGGTGTGGAGCAGGTCGACTTCGTGCCCGACGACCCGCAGGCGCTGGACGACGCCATGCGCGAGGGACGCACGTTGGCCGAGTGTGCGCCGGCGTCCCCCGCGCGCAACGCCCTGCGGGTCCTCGCGGCCTCGGTGGCCGGGATGCCGGTCGCGTCCCGCCGCCGCTCACGCTGACCGCCTTGCGGCACGGCACGGCGCGGCCGAGCGGCCGAGCGACCGAGCGACCGAGCCCCTAGCACCCGCCGGTCAGCCGGCGAAGAGCAGCGAGAGGCCACCGACCGTGTAGAGGATCATCAGCACCATGAGCGGTGCCTGGCCCGCCACCGCGTGCCGCCGCTCGAAGAGGGTGATCGCCCGCTCGTGCGCGACGACGACACCGAGGACGTGGCCGAGGACGATCGCGGTCGCCTGGATTACGGCGACGAGCGTCGGGGCGAGAAGCGCCTGGCCGGGTGTCAGGTGGCCCGTCCCGATCCAGTTCGCGCCCGTACCCAGGGGATCGCTGAGCAGGGCCAGGGTGTTCTGACCCTGGTAGACGAGCAACGACCAGTAGTGGGCGAGGAGGTATCCCGCGGCGATCGGGATCAACGACGGAGCGAGCTGCGCCGCAACCCCGCGGGCCGGGAGCCCGGCGAGCGATGCGGAGACGGCCGCCGCGAGGTGCAGCGCGCCGGCAACCAGGAGGCACACGGCCACGAGGGTCAGCGTCCGCAGGAGCGAGGGCGCACCCGTGGACTGGACCCAGCCGGCATACCGGACGTCCCCCGAGAGGCTGTCGTATGCCGTGCCGCCGAGCAGCACCGCGACCGTGGCCACCAGCCCGCGCTCACCGGCGAGCAGGCTGGGTCCGTGCACCGGGGTTCGCAGCACCAGGCGACCGTCGGGGCGGCGGCCCAGGGGGGACAGCCGGCCGTAGAGGCGGGACAGCACCTCGAACGGGTCGCCGTGGCTGAACCATCTCCGGCCCAGCGCGAGGGAGGCGATGACGCTGACGAGGGCGAACAACCCGATCACGAGCCGCAGCACCGGTTGGGTCGTCCGGTTGTCGGCGACGAGCTCGAGCCAGGTGAACGCCAGGAGGAGCAAGGCGGCGGGCCAGTAGCCGACGACGGCGGCGGTCAGCGTGAAGTCCGGCGACACCCGGGCCAGGCGGGTGAGTCCGCGGTGCAGCAGGCGGACCGGGTTCAGGGTCGTCCAGACCGGCCCGAGGACCATGGAGAGGACCGGCATCCCGACCCAGAGCCAGACGTAGACGACGTAGGGGACGACGTTGCGGGCGTCGTCCCTGCCGGCGACCAGGGCCAGGAGGACCCACCCCGTGAGCAGCAGCGCGAGTCCGGCGGCGCCGCCCCGGGTCCAGCGGGAGTCCAGGAGAGCCTGTATGCCGTGCGGCAGCTCCCAGCCGTCGGTGGCCCGCAGGTGCGGCTCACGCCACAGGACCCCGAGCCCGATGAACGAGGCGAGCAGGGCGAGCGCGGCGCCGATGACGAGGGCCTCGAACGGCAGGGGCAGGTCCTGGCGGTTGCCGACGCCGTGGGCCGGCACCAGGAGGGCCCCCAGCTCAGCGAACGGCAACGGTGACCAGCGTGAGCGCCGGGTGGTGCGTCTCCACCTCGAAGACCCCGGGGTCCCTGCCGGTCAGGGCGATCGTCGTCGGCTTCGCCGCGGTCAGCTTCGCCTGGACGTCGAAGCCATGGGCGTGCAGCTGGTCGTCATGGTCGCTCGTCACGACCAGGGTGAGCGTCGCGCCGACGGCGAGGTCGACCCGCGTCGGCTTCGGTGTGACGGTGCTGCCGGTGACGGTGATGAGCAGGGACCGCCCGGCAGCCGTCGAGCTGGTCGAGGGGGTGGCGGTGGTCGAGGGGGTGGCGGTGGTCGAGCCGGTGGCGGTGGTCGAGGGGGTGGCGGTGGTCGAGGTGGCACCGCCCACCGCCGCGGTGGTTGACGCCGGCGGGGGCGCGGTGCTCGGTCCTGGACCCGAGCCGGAGCAGGCGGTGAGCACGGCCAGCAGAGCGGCGCTCACGGCATACTGCCGCGCCCTTCCCGCCGTCGGGCGTGACGGTGACTTCACGGACAATGCGATCACGCTCTCAGTGTAGGAAGAGGGCGTCTGACACGATGAGCGGGTGCCCGAGCGGTTGAGCTCCCTCGACGCGTCGTTCCTCTACCTCGAGGAGCCGACGACGGTCATGCACGTCGGGTCGGTCATGGTGTTCGACGCGCCCGAGCATGGGTTCGACCACGAGCGGCTGGTCACCCTGATCGCGCGCCGGATCGCCCACCTGCCGCGCTACCGGCAGAAGATCCGTGAGGTCCCTGGCCGGTTGGCGAACCCCGTGTGGGTGGACGACGAGGGCTTCGACCTCAGCTACCACGTGCGCCGGTCCGCGCTGCCCAGGCCCGGCACGGATGAGCAGCTCGAGGAGTTCGTGGCACGGATCCAGCCGCGCCCGCTCGACCGGGGGAGGCCGCTCTGGGAGGTCTACGTCGTCGAGGGGCTCCAGGGCCTCGAGGGCATGGAGCAGGAGCGCTTCGCCATCGTCACCAAGACCCACCATGCCCTCGTCGACGGGGTGAACGGCCTCGACATCGCGCAGCTGCTGGTCGAGGTGGAGCCCGGCTACGCGGACGAGGTCGTCGACACGTGGCGGCCGGACCACGAGCCGAGCGGCATCCAGCTCCTCGCCGCGGCGGTGGCCGAGGCGGTCGTCATGCCGGGCCAGGTCCTGGAGTCGGTGCGCGGCGGCCTCAACGAGGCCAGGGACGTCGGGGGCCGGGTCCTCACCGGTCTGGGCTCCCTCGTGACGACGGTCGCCCGCGGTGCGGCCCGGCCGGCGCCGACGTCGCCGCTCAACGTCGAGATCGGCAGCGCGCGTCGGTTCGTCATGGTGGGGACGGACCTCGACGACTACCGCGCAGTGCGGGCGCGGCTCGGCCGCGGCGCCCTCGCCGACGACGTCTCGGTCAACGACGTCGTCCTCGCCACCGTGGCGGGTGCCTTTCGGGCGTGGCTGCTGACCCGTGGCGAGGCCGTCCAGCCGAGCTCGGTCGTCCGGGCCATGGTGCCGGTCAGCGTCGAGGCCGAGGACGGCCCCCCGGCCGTCGCCCACCGCCTCACGGCGTGCTTCGTCGACCTGCCGGTGGGGGAGGCGGTTGCCTCGATGCGCCTGCACCAGATCGCCTTCTCGATGCGCCAGCAGATGGAGGGCGGCCAGGCGGTGGGCGCCGAGCGTCTCGTCGGGCTGGCCGGGTTCGCTCCACCGACGCTGCACTCGCTCGGCGCACGGCTGGGCAGCGCCATGTCGCGGCGCCTCTTCAACGTCATCATCACCAACGTCCCCGGCCCGCAGAGCACCCTGTATGCCGGGAACTCGCCGATGCTGTCGACCTATCCCGTGATGCCGCTGGCCCGGGGTCAGGCGCTGGCCGTCGGGCTGACCTCCTACGACGGCGGGGTCTACTACGGTCTCAACGCCGACCGCAACGCGATGCCTGACGTCGAAGTGCTCGGGCAGAGCATCGTCGACTCGCTGGGCGAGCTGGTGGACGGGCGGGACTCGGGTCGATGACGCGCCGCGGGCTCGTCCTGGGGGGTGGCGGTGTGCTCGGCGCGGCCTGGGCGATCGGCGCCCTGAGCGCTCTGGAGGAGCGGCTCGGGGTCGACGTCCGGTCCGTCGACCAGCTGATCGGCACTTCCGCCGGGTCGGTTCTGTGCACTCTGCTCGCCGCAGGGGTCAGCGTGTCGGATCTGCGCACGCACCAGCTCGAGGGACACATCGACACCGGGCCGCTGGCAGGCTTCCACTGGGACTACGACGAGGCGACCGGGGGAGACCGGCCGGTGGCTCCCAAGCCAGGTTTCGGCTCACCCCTCTTGCTGCGCAAGGGGATCCGCGAGCTGCGGCAGCTGCCACCGACCGCCGTGCTGGCAGCCCTCATGCCCGAGGGGCGTGGCCGGCTGGACAGCGTGGGGGCGCTGATCCGCCACGTCGTCCCGTCCGGATGGGTGGGGCGGAAGGGGCTGACCGTCGTCGCCCTGGACTACGACGCCGGTGTGCGGGTGCCCTTCGGTCGCGAGGAGGCTCCTGCGGCCGACGTCGCGGAAGCCGTCATGGCGTCGTGCGCGATCCCCGGCTGGTACTCGCCCGTGCGGATCGGCGCGACCCGCTACATCGACGGCGGCACATGGTCGTCCACGAACCTCGACCTCATGCTCGGTCTGGGACTGGACGAGGTCTACGTCCTCGCCCCCCAGGTCAGCTTCGACACCGACCATCCCGAGGAGCTGGTCAGCCGCATCGAGCGGCAGTGGCGCACCCGGGTCACCGCCCGAGCCCTGCGCGAGATGGCGACCGTGCACGCCGAGGGGCCTGAGGTCACCATCATCGGTCCCGGGCGGGAGGACCTCGAGGCCATCGGATCCAACCTCATGGACGTGAGCCGTCGGCCTGCGGTCCTGGCGACCTCCTTGCGCACCTCCTTCGTCGCGCTCGCCGACCCCAAGAGGATCCCCGACGCCGTCGGCTTCGACGGTTGACCTGTCGCCGCGAGCTCCTCGACCGTCTCGTCACCCGACCGTCAGCCCCGCTACGCTTCGAGCAGTCGAGGGCGCCGATGCCTGGCGTCACGCCGGAAGGGAGTCGGGCATGCGCCAGACCCGCGTCTACCTGCCGCTCTCGCGTGCCGCCCTGCGCCGGATGGCCGACTCCCGGTCGCTCGACGGCTCCGCGCTCACGGCGTTCACCGTGACTCGCCACCTCGAGAAGGCCCACCCGGGACAGGATGAGGAGGGCCTCGAGTACCTGGCCCTCGGCGACGCGGCCGACGCTGCGCTCGTGCTCCGCGAGCCGGGGGACCGGATCCTCGTCGTTGCTGCCGACGTGGAGCCGGAATCGGTCGGGGCCCATGGGGGACCGGGTGGCGCCGTCTCGGAGGTCCGGATCACGGAGCCGGTCCCCCTGCGCCGGGTCGTGTCGTTCCACGTCGAGGCTGACGGTGCCGAGTCCGAGTTCGGCGGTGACCCCGAGCTGCTGTGGTACGACGCCACGGAGCTGGACGAGGTCGTCAGGATGTTCTCGTAGTCCTGCGCCACGACACTCGCCCCGAACACTGCTAGCAATCGCGACATGCCTGGCTCTGGTCGAGCTGGCTCAGACCCGGGCAGGGGGCACGAACGGCCTGAATGGCACGATGGCACGATGGCACGATGGCACGCATGGTCCTGCCCACACCCACGCTCCACACCGACCGGCTGCGGCTGCGTCCCTTCGACGATGCGGACGCCGACGCCTTGTACGCCATGCAGAGCAGCGCCCACGTGCTGCGCTACTGGGACGCACCGCCGTGGATCGAACGCGAGCGTGCGCGAAAGTTCATCGAGAAGAGCCGCACGATGGCCGAGGACGGCACCGGGGCGCGGTTGGCCGTCGACCGCCTCGAGGACGGGGCGTTCATCGGATGGTGCAGCCTGACCCGGTGGGACCCCGACTACCGCAGTGCCGCGTTAGGCTACTGCTTCACCCAGGCGGGGTGGGGTCACGGCTATGCGACCGAGGCCGCGCGCGCCATCCTGCAGTGGGCCTACGACGCGTTGGACCTCAACCGGGTCCAGGCCGAGACCGACACGCGCAACGCCGCCTCCGCGCGGGTCCTGGAGAAGGTCGGCTTTGTCCGTGAGGGGACGCTGCGACAAGACTGCATCGTTAACGGCGACGTGTCGGACTCGTGGGTGTACGGGCTGATCCGCAGCGACTGGCGGTCGTCGTCCGAGCCGGCCGGCGCTTGCTGAGCCCGGCCGCCGCGCCACCCACCGCGTCTGGTCACCGGCCTGCTGACCGGCTGGCACGCCCCCCGCGGCGTCCCACCTGCACCCCGTCGAGTCCGTGGCCGGGGCGGCGCTGACGCGGCAGGCCTGTCACGCGGCGCTAGCGGGTGGGTACCTGTGGCACGAGCTCGGTGACTCGTGCCTGCTCCTGCCGTGGGAGCGTTCAGCCCAGCGTCTTGCGGTCTCGGCGCCGGCAACCCGTCGGCAACCCGTGTCGGTGCACCCCCGGGCCAGCCGTGGGCCGGCTGACGAGCGCATCGGCGAGGGGCCGTCGGCGAGGGGCCGCCCCGGCATACATGTCACGATAGAGACACCGCAACCACCCCACCCAGCGCAGGAGATCCCCGCATGGACGCCGTGACCCAGGTCCCCGCTCCCGTCAACGAGACGGTGCTCCACTACGCGCCCGGCAGCCGGGAGCGGACGGAGCTCGAGGTGGCGCTGGAGCAGCTCGGCAACCAGCGCGTCGACCTGCCGCACACCATCGACGGCAAGCGGGTCATGGGTGGCGGGGAGCAGATCGACGTGCGTCAGCCGCACGCCCACCGCAAGGTCCTCGGCACGCTGAGGAACGCGACGCCGGCCGACGCGGAGGCGGCCGTCCGGGCCGCGAAGGCTGCCGCGCCCGGATGGCGTGACCTGTCCTTCGACGACCGCGCGGCGATCCTCCTCCGGGCGGCCGAGCTGCTCTCCGGTCCATGGCGGGCGAGGCTCAATGCCGCGACCATGCTGGGCCAGAGCAAGACCTGTTACCAGGCGGAGATCGACGCGGCCTGCGAGCTGATCGACTTCTGGCGGTTCAACGTGCACTTCGCGCGCCAGATCCTCGCCGAACAGCCGCCGCTGAACGCCAAGGGCGTCTGGAACCGCACCGACTACCGCTCGCTCGAGGGCTTCGTCTACGCGGTCACGCCGTTCAACTTCACCGCGATCGCGGGCAACCTGCCGACCGCCCCGGCGCTCATGGGCAACACCGTCGTGTGGAAGCCCTCACCCACGCAACAGCTCGCCGCACAGCTCACCATGGAGCTCCTGGAGGAGGCGGGGATGCCCCCGGGGGTCATCAACCTCGTCACGGGTGACGGGATCAGCGTCTCGAAGGTCGCCCTCTCCGACCCCGACCTTGCCGGCATCCACTTCACCGGGTCCACCCCGACCTTCCAGCACCTCTGGCAGGAGGTTGGCAGCAACCTCACGAGCTACCGCACCTATCCGCGCATCGTCGGGGAGACGGGCGGTAAGGACTTCATCCTCGCCCACCCCTCGGCCGACCCCGACGTGCTGCGGACCGCGATGGTTCGCGGAGCGTTCGAGTACCAGGGCCAGAAGTGCTCCGCGGCCTCGCGGGCCTACGTCCCGGCCTCCCTGTGGCGCGTCATCTGCACCGATCTCGCCGACATCACCAGCGGGCTGCCGCAGGGCGACGTCACCGACTTCTCGAACTTCATGGGCGCCGTCATCGACGAGCGGTCGTTCGCGAAGAACGCGGCGGCCATCGACCGGGCGAAGCAGGCACCGAGGGCGAAGGTCATCGCCGGAGGCACCTATGACGACTCCGAGGGGTGGTTCGTCCGCCCGACGGTCCTCGAGATCGAGGACGCCACCGACGAGTCGTTCCTCACCGAGTACTTCGGCCCGATCCTGTCCGTCCACGTCTTCCCGGACACGAGCTACGACGCCGTGCTCGACCAGATGGAGTCGTTCGCGCCGTTCGCCCTGACCGGCTCCATCATCGCCCGTGACCGGGTGGCGATCGCCGACGCGACACAGCGGTTGCGCTTCGCGGCAGGCAACTTCTACGTCAACGACAAGCCGACCGGTGCCGTCGTCGGGCAGCAGCCCTTCGGTGGCGGGCGTGCCTCCGGCACCAACGACAAGGCCGGCGCCGCTCAGAACCTCCTGCGCTGGACGAGCGCCCGCTCCATCAAGGAGACGTTCGCCGCGTCGACGTCACACGAGTACCCCCACATGGGCTGACCCGGTTGACCGCCTGGCCCTTGAGCGGCTTGACCGCGGGCCTCGCCGCGGTCAGCCGACTGAGCCGGCTCAGCGGCTCAGCGACTTAGCGGCTCAGCCAGGCGATGCCGGTTTCGTGCTCGCGATCGATGGCCTCGATGACCGAGGGCGCCGCGGCCTTCTCGATCCTGCCGCCGAAGAGCGGGACCTTGGCCTTGAGCTCGCCGTCGATCATGACCTTCGTGCCGGTTTCGGTCGGTCCCAGCCGGATCGTCCCGGTCATGGCGACCCGGGCGTCACCGATGCCAATGGTCACGGTGCCGCTGCGCGACCCGTCAATCGAGGCGCGGCTCAAGATGATGGTCTCGGTCACCGCGATCTTCGAGCCGATCATCGACTTCGCGAACTCCGGGAACCCGTCGGTCGGCACGACGCGGCGGGTGACGATCTCCGTCTGGTCGCCCTTCGGTGTGACCGCCTCGCTGTGCTCGAGCGGGTGGGTCGCCTCGCACTTGGCCGCTTGGAAGGCCGGGTCAGCCATCATGGCGAACACCCGCTGCGGGGGAGCGGTGTACTCGAAGGTCTTGGTGATCCTCATGCCGTCACCGTAGCCGCTCAGCCGCCGAGTGACCCACGGGAGGTCGCAGCGGCTCGCGCAAGGAGCTCGGTCGACCGCACCAGTGACCGTTGGACCGCGGCGCGGGCTCGTCCGAGCTGGCTCGCGAGACGTTCGGACCGCATCTGCAGCTCCGGCAGGGCGGTCCGGCGACGGGCGGCCGTCTCCGCCGGCGCGACGCCCCAGGGTTCGACGACCCGCAGCCCGTCCAGCTCGAGCCCCGCCCGGGCCACCGCTGCCTCCAGCTGGCGGGTCCCCTCGGAGACTGTGGCGAGCTCCTGCGCGTACTGCTGGAGCACCGCGCCGGCTGCGTCCAGCTGTTCGGCAATGGTGTCCAGGAGCCGGACGTCTCGCTGCGTCCGGTCTGCCTGCCCGATCTGTGCCGGGTCCCTGGTCAGTGTGGTGAGTGCAGCGTCCACGCCGGCCCGGTCGGTGAGCAGGCGGGCCGCCTGCGAGCGCAGTGCCCCGCCGAGCTGCGAGCAGGAGGCCGGGTCACCCGTGACGCGGTCGATCACCAGCCCCACCCCCGCGGCGCGCCGCCGAGCTCTGACCGGTCGTGCGCCAGGCTCTCCGGGGCAGCGGGCCCCGGGGTCTCGAGCCCCAGCAGCGTGTCCCCGAGGGACTCCACCAGGGCGCGCAACACGTCGCTGGCCTGCTCGACGAAGTCGTCGACCACCCGCCCGGTCGCGTGGTCACCGGTGTCCGGGACGAGGTTGAGCAGGGCGTCCGATGCCGTCGCCGCCGTTCGGCGCGCGTCGAGGAGGGCGCGCACGAGGGCCGCGCTGCGTCCGCCACGGGCCCGGCCGGCTGACGGTGTCACCCGCCTACCCTAGGGCGCGCTCGTCCAGGCCTCGAGAGTTCTCCACCGGGGCACCTGGCATACCGCGCGGTCGGCCGGCGGGTGCAGCTGCCCACCGGCATACCGCGCCGTATGCCGGATGGCCACTTCAGATGCGGTGTCCAGCATTCGGGCAGGAGGGATAGGCTCGATCCGGCACCCGAGGGAGCGTGCCATGGGTCAACAGGTGAGGATCGCAACGCGGATGTCAGCGTCTCTCGAGCAGTCACGTGCCCAGCAGCTCCACGCGGCGGCCGACCTCGCGCAGCGTGGTCCCGGGGAGTCGGTCGAGCCGTTCCTGAGGCGGTACTACCGGCACGTTGCCACCGAGGACCTGCTCGCCCGCGAGCCGGCCGACCTGCTTGGCGCGGCCCTGGCTCACCAGGAGCTGGCTCGCCAGCGGGCCATCGGCACCGTCAACGTGTCCGTCACCAGCCCGAGCTTGGAGTCGGAGGGGTGGGCCAGCGGACACACCGTCGTGCAGATCGTTCTGGACGACATGCCCTTCCTCGTGGACTCCGTGACCGCGCAGCTCAATCGCCACGACCGGGGCATCCACCTCGTCGTCCACCCCCAGCTCGTCGTGCGCCGCGACGCCGCGGGCAGGCTGGAAGAGGTCCTCGACCTCGACAGGCCCCCTCGCGGAGAGTTCGGCGTCTCCACCGAGTCGTGGATGCACCTGGAGATCGACCGGGTGAGCTCGAAGGAGGAGCGCGCCGAGATCTCCGTGGGCCTGTGCAAGGTCCTGGCCAACGTCCGCGACTCCGTCGAGGACTGGCAGAAGATGCGGGACAACTGCGTCTCCGCCGCGGCGTCCCTGCACGACGACCCCCCCAAGGGGATCGCCGAGGCGGAGGCGTCGTCGGCGGCCCGGTTCCTCCGGTGGCTGGCCGCCGACCACTTCACCTTCCTCGGCTATCGCGAGTACACGTTGGAGAAGGAGGACGAGGACGACGTCCTGCGGGCGACGCCGAGCACCGGCCTCGGTCTGCTGCGCTATGACCGGCCGGGCTCCGAGGCGTTCGCCCGGCTCGGCCCCGCCGCCCAGGTCAAGGCGCGTGAGAAGCACCTGCTGATCATCACCAAGGCCAACTCCCGGGCGACGGTGCACCGGTCCGTCTACCTCGACTACGTCGGCGTCAAGACGTTCGACCACAACGGTGAGGTGACGGGGGAGCGGCGCTTCCTCGGCCTGTTCGCCTCCAGCGCCTACACCGAGTCGATCCTCAACATCCCGATCCTCGACGACCGGGTGCGCGAGATGCTCGACCGGGCCGGCTTCACCCCGGACAGCCACTCCGGCAAGGACCTGCTGGAGGTCTTGGAGAGCTACCCGCGGGACGAGCTCTTCCAGACCGACCACGAGGAGCTGCTCGACGTGACGCTGGCGGTCCTGCGTCTGCAGGAACGCCGCAAGACGAGGCTGTTCCTCCGCAAGGACGTGTACGGGCGGTTCATGTCCTGCCTCGTCTTCCTGCCCCGCGACCGATACAACACCTCCGTCCGGCTGAAGATGGAGGCCATCCTGCGCGCCGCCTTCCAGGCGTCCAGCGTCGACTTCACCACCCGGGTTGCCGAGTCGACCCTCGCCCGGCTGCACTTCGTCGTCCGGGTCCCGCGGGGGGCGTCGATCCCTGAGGTCGACGCCGCCGCCCTCGAGCGCGACATCATCGACGCCACGCGCACCTGGGACGAGGACCTCGCCGAGGCGATGCGCGCAGAGCACGGTGAGGAGGCCGGGGGGCGGCTTATCGGCCTCTACGGCAAGGCCTTTCCCGAGGCGTTCAAGGAGGACTTCCACCCCGGCGTCGCGGTGGCCGACGTCAGTCGGATGGAGTCGCTCGAGGCCGAGGACTCCGTCGACCTCAACGTCTACCAGCAGCGTGGTGCACCGGCGGACGAGCGGCGGTTCAAGCTCTACCGACGCGGCCCGCTGTCGTTGACCCAGATCCTCCCGCTCTTCACGAACATGGGCGTCGAGGTGACCGACGAGCGACCGTACGAGGTCAGCCGCGGTGACGGGGTCACGCTCTTCGTCTACGACTTCGGGCTGCGGGCCCGGGCCTCCGACGACTGGGGCACGAGCAGCGACGGGGATGCTCGCCGGGCCCTCATCCAGGACGCGGTCCGGGCGGTCTGGCGCGGCCAGGCAGAGTCGGACGGCTTCAACGCCCTGGTCCTCGGCGCCGGGCTGACCTGGCGTCAGGTCGTCATCCTGCGCGCGGCAGCGAAGTACCTTCGCCAGACGCAGTCGACCTTCTCGCAGGACTACGTCCAGGCCGCCCTGGTCAGCAATGCCGCCATCGCCCGCCAGCTCGTCGACCTCTTCGAGACGAGGTTCGACCCCAGCAGGTTCCGGGGGAAGACGGGGGAGAAGCGAGCCCACACGGAGAGGCTCCTCGTCGAGGCGGTCAAGGAGGGGCTCGACGCCGTCACGAGCCTCGACCACGACCGGATCATCAGGGCGCTGCTCAGCGTCATCAAGGCCGGCACAAGGACGAACTACTACCAGGTGGACGCCGACGGCCAGCCCAAGCCCTACCTCAGCATCAAGCTCGACCCCAAGAAGCTGCCCGAGCTGCCGGCGCCGCGGCCGATGTTCGAGATCTGGGTCTACGGGCCCCGCGTCGAGGGTGTGCACCTGAGGTTCGGCAAGGTCGCCCGAGGGGGCCTTCGGTGGAGCGACCGGCGCGAGGACTTCCGCACCGAGATCCTCGGCCTGGTCAAGGCGCAGACCGTCAAGAACGCCGTCATCGTCCCCACCGGCTCGAAGGGGGGGTTCTTCCCGAAGCAGCTCCCCGACCCCATGGTCGACCGGGACGCCTGGCTCGCCGAGGGCATCGAGTCCTACCGGCTCTTCATCTCCGGGTTGCTCGACGTCACCGACAACCTCGTCGCCAGCCAGGCCGTGCCGCCGCCGGACGTCGTGCGCCACGACGAGGACGACACCTACCTCGTCGTCGCTGCCGACAAGGGCACGGCCACCTTCTCCGACATCGCCAACGCGAGGTCCCGGGACTACGGCTTCTGGCTCGACGACGCCTTTGCCTCGGGCGGCTCGGCCGGCTACGACCACAAGGCGATGGGGATCACCGCGCGGGGTGCCTGGGAGTCGGTCAAGCGGCACTTCCGGGAGATGGGCGTCGACACCCAGATGCAGGAGTTCACCGTCGTGGGCGTCGGGGACATGAGCGGCGACGTCTTCGGCAACGGGATGCTGCTGTCCGAGCACATCCGGCTCGTGGCGGCCTTCGACCACCGCAACATCTTCCTCGACCCCAACCCGGTGGCGGCGACCTCCTTCGCCGAGCGACAGCGGCTGTTCGCGCTGCCGCGCTCCTCGTGGGCCGACTACGACACGTCCCTTCTCAGCGCGGGCGGGGGGGTCTACGACCGCGCCGCGAAGGCGGTGCCGATCTCGCCGGAGGCCGCGACCGCGCTGGGGATCAGGTCCGGTATCCGCTCGATGACACCGGCGGAGCTGATGAAGGCGATCCTCCTCGCGCCGGTCGACCTGCTCTGGAACGGCGGCATCGGCACCTACGTCAAGGCCTCGACCGAGGGCAACGGGGAGATCGGTGACCGCGCCAACGACGCGATCCGGGTCAGCGGCAGCGCGCTTCGGGTCAAGGTGGTGGGAGAGGGCGGCAACCTCGGGTGCAGCCAGCTGGGGCGGATCGAGGCGGCCTTCGCGGGCGTGCGGATCAACACCGATGCCATCGACAACTCGGCCGGCGTCGACACGAGCGACCACGAGGTCAACATCAAGATCCTGCTCACCGGGATGATGCACGCGGGCGACATGACGCTCGAGCAACGCAACACCCTGCTGGTGTCGATGACCGACGAGGTCGCCGCCCAGGTGCTGCGGGACAACTACGAGCAGAACGTCCTGCTCGGCAACGCCCGGGCCCAGGAACACTCGATGCTGCCCGTGCACCAACGGCTGATCCACTGGCTGGAGGAGCGCGGTGACCTCGACCGAGCCTTGGAGTTCCTCCCCAGCGACGCCGAGATCGGCAAGCGCCATGCGAACGGCCGTGGGCTGAAGTCGCCGGAGTTCTCGGTCCTCGTCGCTTACGCCAAGCTCGCCCTCAAGGACGACCTGCTGCCGTCCGCGCTGCCCGACGACGAGTGGTTCCAGCGGACGCTGAGCAGCTACTTCGCGGAACCGATCCGCTCCACCTACGCTGCCGAGCTGAGCTCACACCCGCTGCGTCGCGAGATCATCACGAACTCCGTCGTCAACTCGATGGTCAACCGCGGCGGCATCACCTTCGCCTTCCGCGCCGCGGAGGAGACCGGCGCCGGCCCCGAGCTCATCGCCCGAGCCTTCGTCGTATGCCGTGAGGTGTTCGGCCTCGCGTCGTACGTCGCCGACGTCGAGGCGCTCGACAACGTCGTCTCGACGCAGACCCAGACGGCGCTCTATCTGGAGTTCCGGCGGCTGCTCGACCGGAGCGTGCGCTGGTTCCTCACCACCCGTCCGTCGACGATCGACGTCGGCGCGGAGGTCGCGCGCTTCCAGGACCACGTGGCCGAGCTCGCGCCGCAGATCCCCAGCCTCCTGCAGGGCGCCGAGCGCAAGCGGCTGGACCGCCGCGCCAAGGAGCTGGAGAAGCTCGGCGCTCCAACGGAGTTCGCTTTCCGCGCCGCGAGTCTGCTCGACCAGTTCTCCCTGCTGGACGCGGTCGAGATCGCGGAGGAGATGGACGTCCCGGTCGCCGACGTCGTGGGGGTGTACTACTACGCCTCCGAGAAGTTCAGCATCGACGACATGCTCTCGCGGGTGAGCCAGCTGCCGCGTGACGACCGCTGGGACGCCCTTGCCCGGGGGGCCATGCGCGACGACCTGTATGCCGTGCTGGACTCCCTCACGAGGTCGGTCCTCGCGACCAGCGAACCGGGAGGCACCCCGGCTGTGCGGTTCGAGGCGTGGGCGCTTGCGAACAACGATGCCCTCATCCGGGCCAGGACCGCCCTCGGCGGGATCGAACGGCTCGAGCACGCCGGCATCGCCGCTCTCTCGGTGGCCCTGCGCACCCTGCGGGGCGTGCTGCGCAGCGGAGGTCAGCCGGCCTGACCCGCGTTGAGGCGTCGACAGCGGCGCAGCTGAGGACTTCTCAACCGGGCCGACTCCCCGGCGGTCGGCAGCTCCCGAGTCGAAGGTGCGGTCGCGGCTGTCGTGGACCCCGCGATTACGCTCACCCTGTGCCCACGCTCGCCGAGCTCCTCCACCAGCACTCGGAACTCGAGGCAGCCGACATCGAGTGGCTCCATCTGCTCGTCGGTGACTGGCAGCTGCTCTCCGACCTCTCCTTCGCCGACCTCGTCCTCTGGGTCCGCGCTTCGAAGGTGCAGTGGCGAGCCGTGGCCCACATCCGCCCGACGACCGGCCAGATGGTCTTCTTCGAGGACCAGGTGGGGGTCCGGGGCACCCGCGCCCGGGCCGAGACGCTGGAGCAGGCCTTCGCCGAGCGCCGGATCGTGCATGAACGTGACACGGAGTGGCGCGACGACCTCCCGGTCCGAGAGGAGTCCATCCCCGTCGTGCGCAAGGGCCGCCCCATCGCCGTGCTGACCCGGCATACCAACCTCTCCATGATGCGCACCCCCAGTCGCTTGGAGCTGACCTACCTCGCGAGCGCGGACGCCCTCTCGCGGATGGTGGCCGCGGGGGAGTTCCCGCACGCGTCGGCGCCGACCGGGCTGCGCCGCGGCGCGCCGCGGGTCGGGGACGGCGTGCTGCGCCTCGACTACGAGGGGATCATCAGCTATGCCAGCCCCAACGCCATCTCCGCGATCCACCGGCTGGGATACGTCGGTGACGTCATCGGGGGGTCGCTCTCGCAGATCGTCACCACGGTGCTGCGCGACAGCTCGCCCGTCGATGAGGGGCTGCCCTTCGTCCTGACCGGCCGCCAGCCGTGGCGCACCGAGGTGGGCAGCCGCGGGGCGGTGATCACGATGCGGGCCATTCCGCTCACCGAGGCGGGCCAGCGGTTCGGCGCGATCTTGCTGCTGCGGGACGTCAGCGAGCTGCGCCGGCGTGAGCAGGAGCTGCTGACCAAGGACGCGACCATCCGCGAGATCCACCACCGGGTCAAGAACAATCTGCAGTCGGTCGCCGCCCTGCTGCGCCTGCAGGCCCGGCGCAGCGCCGACGAGCAGAGCAAGGCGGCGCTCGAGGAGGCGGTCCGCCGGGTGGGCACCATTGCTCTCGTCCACGAGACCCTGAGCCAGGGGTTCGACGAGACGGTGGACTTCGACGACATCGCCGAGCGCGGGTTCCGGGCCGTCGTCGAGGTGACCGCCTACGAGATGCCCATCCAGCGCGTTCGCACCGGCGACAAGTTCGGGCGGCTACGGGCCGAGGATGCCACGTCGCTGGCGATGATCCTCAGCGAGCTGGTGCAGAACGCGGTCGAGCACGGGCTGTCCGACCACGGCGGCACCGTCGCTGTCGACGTGCGACGGGTCGCCCACCGGACGAGTCCGGATGTCATCACCGTCACCATCGAGGACGACGGCTCGGGTATGCCGCACGGCCGGCATCCCGGGTCCGGCCTCGGCACGCAGATCGTCCAATCCCTCGTGCAGGATCTCGAGGGGAACATCACCTGGAGCGACGCGCAGCCGCATGGCACGCGCGTCCGGTTCACGACCCGGCTACGGCCGCTGCCCGGTGATGGCGGCGGGTCGGGATAGGGCTGGTGGAGGTGAGAGGGGCGACACGTGACAGGGGCAGCCGGTGAGGCCGGGTCAGCCGGCGCGGCGAGCGCGCGCGTTGCGGCGCTTGAGCGCCCGGCGCTCGTCCTCGGAAAGTCCACCCCATACCCCGGCGTCCTGCCCGGACTCCAGGGCCCACTTCAGGCAGGTGTCGATGACCTCGCAACGGCGGCAGACGGCTTTCGCCTCTTCTATCTGGAGGATCGCCGGTCCGGTGTTCCCGATCGGGAAGAACAGCTCCGGGTCTTCGTCCAGGCAGGCAGCGCGGTCGCGCCAGTCCATGAGGATCGTGCTCCTTGTCATGCTTCTGGGTCTCGTGTGTGGATCACACGCTCTGTGGTCGACTCGTCGGTGGGCGCCTCGCACGTTTCGCGAGGGCCACCAGGGCAGGCCCGGTTGCGAGTCGACATCGTTGTCTGTCGCCGGGCATATCCCGGCCAACGCAAAGCGGGCGGCCAATGTTCCGAGGCCACCGAACAGTGTGACCCCTCGGCGGCTCCGGGATCAAGCGTTTCAACGTCGAAATAGCGTGATCCCGGCCTGACATGGTGAGGGATCGGTCACAGGCGGGCATCGGTACGCTCGGCTCGTGACGACCTCCGCTCCCGATGACCGGTCCTGGCGTAGGAGTGCACGAGCGGTCGCCGGGGCGCTCTGTCTCACGCAGGCCATTGTCCTGGGAGGCTTCGGGGTCTTCTATCTCGTCGAGCTCGTCGCAGGGGCGGGCAGCGACCAGACCCGAGTCGTCATGTCGGCCGTGCTCATCCTCGTCTTTGCCGTTGGTCTCGGGTGGCTGGCGAGGTTGTGGTGGAGCGGCTCCACCTGGGCGACGACACCCACCATCCTCTGGAACGTCCTGCTCGTCCCCGTCGCCCTGGGCTTCGTCCAGTCCGGGCAGCCCCTCCTCGGGGTGCTCCTCTTCGTGGTCCTCGTGGCGACGGTCGCCGCGGCGACCGGCGGCCGCGCCTCGAGCGACGGCCTGGCCACCGACCGCGGCTCCGGCGAGGACAGCTGACTCGGGCTCAGCCCGGCAGCCTCAGCCTCCCAGCCTCAGCCTCCCAGCCTCAGCCTCCCAGCCTCAGCCTCCCAGCCTCAGCTCCACAGCAGGGAGCCCAGTGCCCAGCCGCCCACGGCGAGCAGGCACCCGAGGGACAGGCTGACGAGGACGTTCGCCACGGCATACCGGACCATGCCGGTCTCCAGCAGGCGCACCGACTCGAACGCGAAGGTGCTGAAGGTCGTGAACGCGCCGCAGAACCCCGTGCCGAGCAGGAGCGTCAGGTCGAGGCCGGCCGCGAGGTGGCGCGAGGCGCCGAGGACCACACCGAGGACGAAGGAGCCGACGAGGTTGACGGCGAGCGTGCCCCAGGGGAAGTCGCCGGACCAGCGGGCCCGGACCGCCCGGTCGACAAGCCAGCGGCTCGGGGCGCCGACCGCCGCACCGGCGGCGACGAGGAGCAGAGCCCTCATCGGGACCGCGTCTCGACGAGGCGCCCGAAGCGGATGCCCGCGAGGGTCGCCAGGAGGCACGCGGCCACGGTCCCGAAGAGGTAGCCGAGGGCCACCGGCCCGTGCCCGGCGGCCAGCAGGGCCCGCACGTCCGATGTGTAGGTGGAGAAGGTCGTGTAGCCACCGAGGACCCCGACCCCGAGGAAAGCCCGAAGGTACCGGCTGGGAGCCAGCACCTCCCCCAGGAGTACCAGGAGCAGACCGAGGAGCAGGCTGCCGCTGACATTGGCGAGGAAGGTCGCCCACGGGAGGTGCCCGAACGCCGTCGGGAACGCCTGCGACAGCCCGTGGCGGGCCAGGCTGCCGAGGACCCCACCGAGCGCGATGACGCCCAGGAGGCGGGACATCGTCGCCGCGCTGGCGGGAGGTCCGGCTGGTTCGGCTGGTCCGTCTGGTCTGTCTGCGGCGTCCGGGTCGATCGGCAGGTCGGCGTCGTGCGGGTGGGACCGGTGCTGCGGCATGTCCCGAGCCTAACGAGCCGGCGTGGCAGTCTCCCCGCCATCCGGTGCCCCATGCACCGGGCGGCTCTACTTCGGATGGCCCACCTGGCGCGAGCGGCGGATCTCCTGCGAGATGAGCCGCGAGCTGCGTCGTATGCCGTGGACGCGGCGGGTCCGCCACCGGTCCTCGACGTGGGAGCGGGCCAGCTCCTGGATGATCAGGTCGTACATCGGATCTCCTTTCGGTGCGGGTGATGCAGGTCGAGGCGCTGGGCTCAGCGTCGATGGATGACGGCGCGGATCCGGAGGCTGGCGTCGGTGAGGATGCCGACGATCTCCCGGGTCTGCTCCGGAGTGAGCCCGCGCTTGCGCCAGGCCTGCCGGGCGTCGGTGCGGAACTCGTTGATGGCGTGCTCGAGGTCGGCGATCGACCCCGTGCTGCCGCGGCTCCACGAGATGTCGTGGCCGCCGACCGGCGTCGCGGTGGCTCTCGCCTCGCGAGCGGCGTTCTTGAGCTCGGTGCGCAGGTCACGGGTCTGGTGCTGGACCCGGTCACGGACCTCCTCGGCGAGCTGGCGGACCGACTGGTCGAGGTCGCTGCGCAGGTCCTCCACGTCACCCTGGCGGGCGGTCACCTCGGCACGGCCGGCGTCGGTGATCCGGTAGGTCGCCTTGCGTCCCTCATCGGTGCGCTCGACGAGTCCCTCCTCCTCGAGCTTGGCGAGCCTGGGGTAGACCGTGCCCGCGCTGGGAGAGTAGAGGCCGTTGAACCGCTGCTCGAGGTCCTGGATCACCTCGTAGCCGTGACGTGGTCCCTCGTTGAGCAGGGTGAGGAGATAGAGGCGCAGCTGACCGTGGGCGAAGACGGGGCTCATGTCAACCCACCGCCGGCCGGTCGTCGCCCCACGCGGACGACTCGCCTGTTCGGTCGCTCGGCCGTTCGCCGGGCGTCACGTCCTGCGGCATCGGCGTCGTGCCCCGCTGCTTGATGTGGGTCGTCGGTGCAGCGCCCGTTGATGCCTCGCCGTTTGGCGGGCCGTCCTGGGGGCCGGACTGGCTGGTGCCGCGCGCCTCGCCGCGCAGGACGACGATGTTGCCCGAGACGGCGTTGGCCTTGATCCCGAGCGCGCCGTCGCCCTCGCGGAGTCGGCCGCCCCTGTCGCGGCCGCGCTGGCCGTGCCGGGAGACCTTGCGTCCGTCGACGACGACCTGGCCACTGGCCGTGTTCCCTTCGACGTCGAAACCGGTCAGTGGTGCGCGCACGGTGACGTCCCCCGACACGGAGTTCGACCTGACCTGGGAGCGCGAGGTGGTCAGGTCCAGCGTGATGTCGCCACTGACGGTGTTGATCCTGACGCTGGGCAGGTCGCTGCCCTGGATGGTCACTGCCCCGGACACGGCGTTGACGGTGAGCGGGCCGCTGAGCTCGTGGCACTCGACGTTGCCGCTGACGGTGTTGAGGTCGAGCTCACCCTGCAGGTCGCTCAGGGTGAGCGTGCCCGAGACCGTGTTGGCCCTGACCGTGCCCCGGATGCCGGAGACGAGGGCCTCGGCGCTGACCGTGCTGACGTTCGTCGTCGTCTCGGCCGGCACGGAGATGCTGACCCGGACCCGGTTGCGGCCGAAGTTCTCGACGGTCCGCCTGACCATGTCGAGAAGGTTCTGGTCCGAGTCCTTGCCGTGCGTCACCTTCAGGGTGCCGCTCGCCGCTTCCCACCTGACGACCAGTGGCACGCCCTCGACCGAGGTGACCTCGATGCGGGCGGTGGGGGAGTCGTCGTGGGTGACGATGTCGACCCGGCCGCCGACGACGGCCACCTTGAGGTCCCTCACCCTTTCGTGCTCGTCCCCGACGTCGAGCACCTTCGGTCCGTCGATCTGCCAGTCCTGTGTCATCTGCACTCCCCGGTCTCCGGCGCGAGCCGCGCTGCCGGACTCCCCGGCATACGCGTTATATCGCGATCTGTAAGAACACGTTATATCGCGTTTGCCGGCCGCGCAACTGCCCCGGCCGTCCCCATGGCGCGAGGGCGCAACAGGGCTCAGGAGGTGAGGTGCATCCAGTCGTACCAGCCGTTGTGCAGCACCAGCCAGGCGATGAGGCCGTAGCCCGCCTGCCCCGGGTGGACCTGGTCCGGCCCCGACGTCAGGTCGGAGAGCCACTGGTCGTGCCCGACGAGCGGGCGGAAGCAGTCGACGTAGGTGACCCCGCGCCGCGCACAGACGTCAGCCTGCGCCGCGGCGAGGGCCTCGACGCGGGAGTTGAGTTCGGCGTCGAGCGACGGCGCCAGCCCGACGACGAAGGCCGCGATGCCGCTCGACGAGGCCTCGTCGAGGATGTTGGCGAGGTTGAGGCGCGACCGCGCCGTGGACACCCCGGCGAGCACGTCGCCGGCTCCGGCCGAGATCACCAGACGCCTCTCGGCGCGGTTGGCCCAGCGCGGCGCACACTCCTGGCGCCAGCGGGCCATGACATCGGCGGAGGTGTTGCCCCGCACCCCGAGGTTGTATGCCGTGAGGTCGAGGTCGGGGTGATTGGTGCGACTGACGACCCGGCCGACCCAGCCCAGACCCTTGGGGTCGCCGTAGCCGGCCACGGTGGAAGCGCCGACGAAGCACAGCCCGACATCGCGCCGACCTTCCCCGACACTGAAGTCGGCGCTCGCGTTGAAGGCGGTCCGCCCTGGGTCGCCGCTGCCTGCGCTCGGGTAGGCCGGCCCCGCGGCGTCGCTGTCCAGCTCGCTCACGTCAGTCCTTGTCGCTCGTCCGTCCGTCGTGGTCATGCGCCGGCTACTCGTCGTCGTCATCGTCGAGGCGGGCCAACCACGTCGCGAGGCGCTCCACCGGCACCTCGTACTCGGGGTTGAGGTCCACGAAGGTCCGCAGCCGTTCGGCGAGCCAGTCGAAGGAGACCTCCTCCTCACCCCGCCTGGCCGCAAGCTCCTCGATCCCTCGGTCGGTGAAGTACACCCCCGGAGGTTATCGCGGGCACGGTCACGGGCTCGGCAGCGCGGGGCCGCCACACCGCGAGGCGCCCGGGCCGGCACGGTCCGGGGCGCCTCGGGAGGGCAGTCAGCGGTCGAACGCGCCGCCCAGGATCGCTGCCTGCTCCTGGTCGTGCTTCTTGTGCGACCCGGTGGCGGGGGAGGCCGACGCCGTGCGGGAGACGACCCGCGGGGCCCGGTGCTCGCGGAGCTCCGCCAGCGCCTCGGGCAGGTTGAGGGCCATGAACGGCCACGCACCCTGGTTGCGCGGCTCGTCCTGGACCCAGAGGACCTCCGCGTTCGGGTAGGCCCTGAGGGCCTCGGCGATCTCTGCGGCCGGAAGGGGGGCGAGCTGCTCGACCCGGAGGATCGCCGTCGCGGTGTCCTTCCGCTTGCTGCGCTCGGCCTCGAGGTCGTGCACGATCTTGCCTGTCGCGAGGATGACCCGGGTCACGGCGTCGCCGTCGAGCTGGGCCCCGTCCGTCATCACCGGTCGGAAGCCACCGATGAGGAAGTCCTCCACCGAGCTCGCCGCCGCCTTGAGGCGCAGCATCGACTTCGGCGTGAAGACCACGAGCGGCTTGCGCGGCCGGGCGTAGGCCTGGCGGCGCAGCAGGTGGAAGTACGACGCGGGCGTCGACGGGTAGGCGACCGTCATGTTGTCCTCGGCGCACTGCTGCAGGTAGCGCTCGATCCGGGCGGAGGAGTGGTCGGGACCCTGGCCCTCGTAGCCGTGCGGAAGGAGCAGGACGACCGACGAGCGCTGGCCCCACTTCTGCTCTGACGCCGTGATGAACTCGTCGACGACGACCTGGGCGCCGTTGGCGAAGTCGCCGAACTGGGCCTCCCAGAGGACGAGCGCGTCCGGACGCTCGACGGAGTAGCCGTACTCGAAGCCCATCGCGGCGAACTCGCTGAGCAGGGAGTCGTAGACCCAGAACCGGGCCTGGCCCTCGCCGAGGTAGAGCAGCGGGGTCCACTCCTCGGCGGTGACCTTGTCGATGAGGACAGCGTGCCGCTGCACGAACGTGCCGCGTCGACTGTCCTGGCCGGCGAGCCTGACCGGGGTGCCCTCCTTGAGCAGCGAGCCGAAGGCGAGGAGCTCGCCCATCGCCCAGTCGATGCCACCGTCGCGGACCATCGCGGCGCGCTTCTCCATGAGCTGCTTGAGCTTCGGGTGGATCGTGAAGCCGTCGGGGAAGTTGACGAAGGCGTCGCCGAGGTACTGGAGCTCGGCCCGCGTGATCGCCGTGACGTCGCTGCGGCGCGGCGCCGTGGCGTCGTCGTCGGCCTGGGCCGTCGGCTTCTCCAGGCCCCGGTGGCCCTCGACGTCCGAGCCCTTGCCGTCCGTGCGCGGCGAGGTGTCGCTCGGCGCGGCGGCGGGGGTCTTGATGGCCTCCTTGGTCTCGACGAAGACCCGCTCGAGCTGCTGCTGGTAGTCCCGCAGTGCAGCCTCGGCCTCCTCACCGGAGATGTCCCCCCGCCCGATGAGTGACTCGGTGTAGAGCTTGCGCACCGACCGCTTGGCCTCGATGAGGTTGTACATCAACGGCTGGGTCATCGACGGGTCGTCGCCCTCGTTGTGACCACGACGCCGGTAGCAGACCATGTCGATGACGACGTCCTTGTTGAACGCCTGACGGAACTCGTAGGCCAGCTCGGCGACGCGGACGCACGCCTCCGGATCGTCACCGTTCACGTGAAAGATCGGCGCCTGGATCATCCGTGCCACGTCGGTCGAGTAGACCGAGGAGCGCGAGGAGGACGGCGACGTCGTGAAGCCCACCTGGTTGTTGACCACGACGTGGATCGTGCCGCCGGTGCGGTAGCCGCGCAGCTGCGACAGGTTGAGGGTCTCGGCGACGACCCCCTGGCCGGCGAAGGCGGCGTCCCCGTGCATGAGGACGGGAAGGACGGTGAACGCCTCGCCCGCGAGGTTGAGGCGGTCCTGCTTGGCCCGGACGATGCCCTCGAGGACCGGGTCGACCGCCTCGAGGTGGGACGGGTTGGCGGCGAGGTAGACCTTGGTCTTGGCGCCGTCCTCGGCGACGAACTCGCCCTCGGTGCCGAGGTGGTACTTGACGTCGCCCGAGCCCTGGACCGACTTGGGGTCCTGCTGGCCCTCGAACTCACGGAAGATCTGGCCGTAGGACTTGCCGGCGATGTTCGCGAGGACGTTGAGCCGCCCGCGGTGCGGCATACCGATGCAGACCTCGTCCAGGCCCTCAGCGGCGGCCCGGCAGAGGATCCGGTCGAGCAGGGCGATGACCGACTCGCCGCCCTCGAGGGAGAACCGCTTCTGGCCGACGAACTTGGTCTGGAGGAACGTCTCGAACGCCTCGGCAGCGTTGAGCCGCCGCAGGATCCGCATCTGCTCGTCGCTCGACGTGCGGGCGTAGGGCACCTCGACCTTGGACTGGATCCACCGGCGCTGCTCCGGGTCCTGGATGTGCATGAACTCGATGCCGACGGTGCGGCAGTAGGAGTCGCGCAGGATGCCGAGGATGCGCCGCAGCTTGAGGAACGGCTCGCCGCCGAACCCGCCCGTGGCGAACGACCGGTCCAGGTCCCAGAGGCTCAGCCCGTGGTTGGTCACGTCGAGGTCGGGGTGGCGACGCTGGCGGTACTCGAGCGGGTCGGTGTCCGCCATGAGATGGCCCCGCACCCGGTAGGCGTGGATCAGCTCCTGGACGCGGGACACCTTGTTGATGTCGTCGTCGTGCGTCGCCGAGATGTCCTGGACCCACCGGATCGGCTCGTAGGGGATACGCAGCGACTCGAAGATCTCGTCGTAGAAACCGTCCTCACCCAGGAGCAGCTGGTGCAGGACGCGCAGGAAGTCACCGCTCTGGGCGCCCTGGATGATCCGGTGGTCGTAGGTGCTCGTCACCGTGAGGATCTTGCTCACCGCGCTGCGGGTGAGGTTCTCCTCGCTGGCGCCCTGCCACTCGGCGGGGTACTCCAGCGCGCCGACCCCGATGATGGTGCCCTGGCCGGCCATGAGGCGGGGGACCGAGTGGACGGTGCCGATGGTGCCCGGGTTGGTCAGCGAGATCGTGGTGCCCTGGAAGTCCTCGACGGTGAGCTTGTTGGTGCGTGCCTTGCGGACGACGTCCTCGTAGGCGGTCCAGAAGTGGACGAAGTCCATCGACTCGGCCGACTTGATGCTCGGCACGAGGAGCTGGCGCGAGCCGTCGGGCTTGGCGACGTCGATGGCGAGGCCGAGGTTGACGTGCGCGGGCTGGATGAGGACGGGCTTGCCGTCGCGCTCGCCGAAGCCGTTGTTCATCTCGGGCATCCTCGCGAGCGCCTTGACGAGGGCGTAGCCGATGACGTGGGTAAACGACACCTTGCCGCCGCGGGAGCGGGCGAGGTGGTTGTTGATGACGACGCGGTTGTCGATGAGCAGCTTCGCCGGGATGGCGCGCACGCTCGTCGCCGTCGGGACCCCGAGCGAGCTCTCCATGTTGGTGACGACCCGCGCGGCAGGGCCACGCAGCGGCTTGACCTCGTCCTCGTTCACCGGGCCGGTGTTCTTGACCGCCGGGATGTCGCGGGGTTTCGGCCGGGTCTTGCTCTCGCCCTCGCTCGACTGCTCGGTGGCCTGGCCGGATGCCGGTGCAGGAGCGGGAGTGGGCGCAGCAGCGGGAGCGGGTTGCGCGGTCGGGGCGGGAGCGGGCTGCGCGGTCGGGGCGGGAGCGGGCTGCGCGGCAGGGGCCTTAGCGGGAGCTGAGTCGGCCGGAGCGGCCGGAGCGGGCTGCGCGGCAGGGGCCTTGGCGGGAGCTGAGTCGGCCGGAGCGGCCGGAGCGGGCTGGGCGGTGGAGGCGTTCGCGGCGGCCGCAGAGCCGTTGGCCGCCGGAGCAGGCGCTGCAGGGGCGTCGGCAGAGGTGCCGTTCGCGCGGCCGTTCGCAGGAGTGGGGGAGCCGGGCTGGTAGTCGGCGAAGAACTGCCACCACCCGCGGTCCACGGAGTTCTTGTCGGTGAGGTACTGCTGGTACAGCTCGTCCACGAGCCACTCATTCGGACCGAAGGCCGAGATCGGGTCGTTGGTCCGGGACTGGTCAGGCACGGCGAATACGCCTCTTTCATAGCGTCAACGATGACGGTCGCACGCGCCATCGCCAGGGCGGTGGTGAGCACGATGGACAGGCCCCAGCCTACCCGCTGGGGCGGGGGTCACCTACTGCGCCCCGGTATGCCGTGCGCCTCCTGCTATAAGGGCGTCACGACCCCGGGGCCGCCGACGCGTCAGCTGATGTCCCTGCGCACGGTCAGGAGCGAGCCGACTCCGGCCATCACCGCGGCATACCCGGCAAGCACGAGCGCCCCGGCCCACCACGACAGCATCTTCGCCGTGCCGCCCCCGCCGAAGGCGCCGCCGTCGGAGCCCAGCATGGCGCTCGTCGCCTGGCTCGGGAGGTAGGGGGAGATGTTCTTGCCCCAGTCAGGGATGGTCAACACGCCGCTGAGGATCGGCTCGACGATCCACGCGACGCCGATCGAGATGAGCAGGGCCGCCACCTGGTTGGGGATGAGGATGCCTGCCCCGAGCCCGATGAGCGCCCAGAGACCGAGGACCAGCAGGGCCAGGGCCAGGCTCCGCCAGATCTGCGGGTCGGAGAACGGGAAGTGGCCGCGGCTCGCCAGCACGATCGCTCCGACGCCCACGGCACCGACGAGGGAGATGACGCCGTACATCGCTCCGACGACGAGGAGGGAGATGACCTTCGCCCCCATCACGCGGACCCGCTTCGGTGTGGAGAGGAAGGTGGAGGTGATCGTCTTGTGTCGGTACTCCGACCCGATGGTCATCACCCCGATCGCGAGGGTGAGGAGGTAGCCGACCCCGATGCCGCCCGTGAAGACGTTGCGGGCCAGCGCGAGGTCGGTCGTGGGTACTCCCTGTTCCCCCTCGAGAGCGCTGCTGGTGTAGAGCAGCCCGAAGAGGAGCGCGAGCAGCGCCCCGGAGAGGAAGACGGCGATGGCCATGCCCCACCACAGCCGGGTCGTGAAGAACTTGCGGAACTCTGCACTGATGGCCCTGGTCATCGCTGCTTCGCCTCTTCCCGGCCGACGAGCGCGCCGTGCTCGGCAGGCGTCGCGACCCCGGGTGCGTCGCTGAGGTTGCGGTTGCGGTTGTCCGGGCCGGTGGTGAGCCGGAAGTACAGGCCCTCGAGGTCGGTGTCGAGGGTGCGCAGCTCGTGGACCGGGTGGCCGGAGCGGTAGGCGATGTCACCCACCCGGGCCAGCTCCTGGGTGCGCACGCGCAGCGTGCCGTCGCCCTCCACCGAGGAGACGAGCCCGCCGGCCAGCAGCGCGCTCGAGAGATCTGTGGGGTCCGGAGTGCGCACCAGGACGGTCGGCTCGCCCTGGAGCTCGGTGATCGGGCCCTGCGCCACGCTGCGTCCGTTGGCGATGATCACGATGTCGTCGACGGTCTGCTCGACCTCCTGGAGCATGTGGCTGGAGATGAGAATGGTCTTGCCCTCGCCGGACAGCTGGCGCAGGAAGCCGCGCAGCCAGCGGATCCCCTCCGGGTCGAGGCCGTTGGCCGGCTCGTCGAGGATGACGACCCTGGGGTCACCCAGGAGGGCGGCCGCGAGCCCGAGCCGCTGGCGCATGCCCATGGAGTAGCCGCCGGCGCGCTTGTTCGCCGCGGCCGGGATGCCGACGAGCTCGAGCATCTGGTCGACACGGCGGTCGGCGATCCCGCTCGCCGAGGCGAGCACTCGCAGGTGGTCGCGCCCGGTGCGACCCGGGTGGAAGTTCGTCGACTCGAGGGCCGACCCGACCTCCTGCAGGGGGTTGGCGATGTCGTGGTAGCTCTGCCCGTCGATCGTGGCGGTGCCCTCGGTGGGCCGGACCAGCCCGAGGAGCATACGCAGGGTGGTGGTCTTTCCGGCACCGTTCGGGCCGAGGAAGCCGGTGATCCGGCCCGGCTCGACGGCGAAGTCCAGGTCGTCGACGGCGGTCAAGGTGCCGAAGCGTTTGGTCAGCCCTCGCACCTCGATGCGGGCTCCCGTGGCGGTCATGTGATGTCCCCGTTGTCCCCGATGTGGTTCATGGTCACCATCCAACCAGCGCCGACCCGGAGATCCCTCCGTCCCCAGGGGGAGATCAGGCCGGGTCAGGGGCAGATCAGGGGTGACCCTGAGTGCCGGAGCCTCCGCACGGGTCTCGGGGGCTGGTCCGGGGTGGCTGCCCTCGGTGGTCGCGGTGGGGTCGCCCGGCGGATCCTCCGTAGGATGGACGCACTATGGGTGAATGGTTACTCGTGCTCGCCGCGGTGGCACTGACGGCGGGCACGGCCTTGTTCGTCGCGGCGGAGTTCTCCCTCGTCGCGCTCGACCGCCCCACGGTCCAGCAGGCCATCGACGAGGGTGATAGCCGGGCCCGGCTGGTCCTGCGCTCGCTGAGGCAGCTGTCCACCCAGCTCTCGGCGGCCCAGGTCGGGATCACGCTGACCACGCTCATCGTCGGCTACCTCGCCCAGCCGTCCGTCGGTGCCCTGCTGCGCACCCCCCTGGACGCCGTGGGGCTGCCGCGGAGCGCGGCCGACCCGGTCGCGACCATCCTGGCCCTGCTCATCGTGACCGTCTTCTCGATGGTCTTCGGTGAGCTGCTTCCCCAGTTCATGGGCATCTCGGCACCGCTGCCGACGGCGAAGGTCGTCGCGCTCCCCGTCCGGGTGTTTGCGGCGATCGTCAAGCCGCTGATCAGCATCCTCAACGGCTCGGCCAACGCCTTTCTCCGGTCGCTCGGGATCACGCCGCGGGAGGAGCTGTCGGGAGCCCGGACCCCGCAGGAGCTGTCCAGCCTGGTGCGCCGCTCCGCGCAGCAGGGCACCCTGGAGCCGACGACGGCCCGGATGCTCACCCGGACCCTCGACTTCGGGGAGCGCACGGCATCCGACGTCATGACCCCGCGGGTCCAGGGCACCGCCGTCGAGCGCACGGGCACCGCCGAGGACGTCATCCGGCTCGCCCGCCAGACGGGGCACTCGCGCTTTCCCGTCATCGGTGTCGACTGGGACGACATCGACGGTCTCGTCCACGTCAAGAAGGCCATCGCCGTGCCGCACGACCGGCGGGGCGAGGTGCCCGTGAGCGCGCTCATGGTCCCGCAGGTCCTCGTGCCCGAGACGATCCGCCTCGACCCGCTTCTCCTCCAGCTGCGCACCGCGGGGCTGCAGATGGCCGTGGTCGTCGACGAGTACGGCGGCACCGCAGGAGTGGTCACTCTCGAGGACGTCGTCGAGGAGATCGTCGGCGAGGTCAGTGACGAGCACGACCGCTCCCGCAGCAGCGGCCAACAGCTCACCGACGGCTCCTGGACCGTGCCGGGCCTCTGGCGGCCGGACGAGGTCCGCGACCACCTCGGCGCCGTGATCCCCGACGGCCCGACCTACGAGACGGCGGGCGGCTACGTCATGGCGGTCCTGGGCCGGGTCCCAGAGGTCGGCGACGAGGTGGCCATCTCCGGCTGGACGCTGCGCGTGTCCCGCATGGAGGGTCGTCGCGTCGACCGCATCCGCCTGGTCTCGAGGCCCGAGACCGACGACGCATCCGCCACCGAGAACGGTGTCCACCGGTGAACCACTCCGTCGCCCTGTGGATCTCCGTGTTCCTCCTGCTCGGCAACGCCTTCTTCGTCGGCGCCGAGTTCGCCGCGATGGCCGCCCGCCGCTCCACCCTCGAGCCGCTGGCCGAGGCGGGCAGCGCGCGGGCCCGGATCTCCCTCGAGGCCCTCGAGCAGATCGGCTCGCTGCTCGCCACCGCCCAGCTCGGCATCACCGTGTGCTCGGTCGGCCTCGGAGCCCTGGCCGAGGTGGCCCTCCACGAGATGCTCGACGGCCTCTTCCACGCGTGGCAGCTCGAGGAGCGGCTCGGCCTGACGGCCGCGTGGACCAGCGCGATTGCGCTCGTCCTCGCGCTACTCGTCGTCGTCTACCTGCACGTCGTCGTGGGCGAGATGATCCCCAAGAACCTTGCCATCGCCGGGCCGGACCGGGCCGCGCTGCTGCTCGTGCCGGCGCTCCTCTTCGTGGTGCGCACCCTGCGCCCCGTCGTGCGGGTCATGGAGTGGGTCGCCAAGGGACTGGTCCGGTTGTGCGGGGTGGAGCCCAAGGACGAGATCGCGAGCGCGTTCACCGCCGAGGAGGTCGCCCAGATCGTCGCCGAGAGCCATGCCGAGAGCCTGCTCGAGGAGGATCGGCGGGGCCTGGTGCGCAGCGCGCTGGAGTTCAGCGACAAGGTCGCCTCCGACGTGGCGGTGCCGGTCGAGAGCCTGACCACGGTGACGATGGGGGCGACCCCGGCCGACATCGAGCGGCTCGTCACCAAGCGCGGCTTTTCCCGGTATCCCGTCCGGGATGCCGACGGCGAGGTCGCCGGTTACCTCCACCTCAAGGACATCCTCTACGCGGACGACGAGCGGCACGACCAGCCCGTCCCCCTCAAACGGGTGCGGCGCCTGGCCACAGTCTCCCCGGACGACGAGGTCGAGGACGTGCTGGCGACGATGCAGCGCACCGGGGCGCACCTTGCTCGTGTGGTGGCCGGCGACGGCACGGTGAGAGGGGTGGTGTTCCTCGAGGACGTCCTCGAGGAGCTGGTCGGCGAGGTGACCGACGCGACCCAGCGCTGAGCACGGCATACCGACCTCGGCTCGGCGGTGACCATGGTCGAGCGGACTGGTCTCGTTGAGGTGATCGGCTCCGACCCGAGAGGCCCAGGAGGACTCGTTCTCCGCCATGCGGCAGTCATCGACGAGGTCGTCCACCGGCTCTGAAGTTGGCCGATAACCTGAGCCAATGGTGACGGCGGGGCAAATGCTTGGACTGGCGGCAGCGTGCGCGCTGCTCATCGTGGTACCCGGTCCCAGTGTGCTGTTCATCGTCGGCCGCGCCCTCACTCACGGTCGGCATACCGCGCTAACCAGTGCCGTGGGCAACAGTGCCGGCTGCTGCCTGGCGGCCGCCGCGATCGCCGTCGGGCTTGGCCCGCTGCTGGGTCGCTCGGAGCTGCTGTTTCAGACGATCAAGTGGGTCGGGGCCGCCTACTTGATCTGGCTCGGCGTGCATGCCATCCGTCAGGCGCGCCAAGCCAGAGCAGAGCAGCATCTCGGCGGCCCGGGTGCCAGTCGCCGAACAATCCGGATGGCGCTCGGTTCGGACCGGCATGCTCGTCGGAGTCAGCAACCCGAAGAGCTTCATCCTCTTCGCCGCGATCGTGCCGCAGTTCCTCGACCGCCGCGCAGGCCACGTGCCAGGGCAAATGCTGCTGCTCTCCAGTATCCCGATCCTCATCGGCCTGTTCACCGACTGCGCCTGGGCGCTGGCCGCTGGACATGCCCGCGACTGGTTGGCCCGCTCTCCGTTGCGTATGCGGTTCGTCGCCCGCCTCGGTGGAGTGTCACTGATCGGGCTGGGCGTGTCGGTCGCGGCCACAGGCCGCCATGACTAGCACCGTCCGTCGGCGATGGGGTCCGCGTGGAGTGGTGAACAGGAGAACGCGGCGATGGCAGCGGCTAGTTCTGCTGCAGCCTCCAGGGGAATCAGGTGGCCCGTGTTCGGTATCAACGTGAACTGCGCAGCGGAAAGGTAGGGGATGAGGTTGTGGCGCAGGATCTCAGCGGGCTCGACGCGGTCGTTCTCACCAGCCACGACCAGTGCCGGGACGTTCACCATCTGGGTGTGGGCCGAGATGTCTTCAGCGATGCCGCGCAGCGGCCATTCCGTGCGGGCGGTATCGGCATTCGCCCGCGAGTCCACCGCGATCTGCGCCTTGAGCTCGTCAGAAAGGGGTGTCGCGGTCAGGATGTGGTCGCGCGCGGCTGCCGTCGACTCGTCACTGTCGTAGGCGTGCGACAGCGCTTCCTGGTACTCCGGCGTGATCTCTGCGGCCGGCTTGGCCGGGCCGGAGGCGACCAGGACAAGCCCGCGAAGGCCGACGGGCCGGGTTGCCGCGATCAGTTGCGCGACCTTGCCCCCCATCGAGTGGCCCACGAGGACGTAGTCGGTGACGCCGGCGTCGGCGATCACGGCGAGGGTGTCATCGGCGAGCTGGCGCAGCGTGTAGGGCCCGGCCAAGCCGTTGGAACGGCTCCAGCCCCGGAAGTCGACGGTGAGGACGTCACGACCGGTGAGCCGGTCGATGACAAGGTCCCAGGTGCGCGCTGAGCCGCCCCAATAGTGCAGGAAGACCAGCGTCGGCCCGGTCCCTTGGCGGTGGTCGTAAACGGGCAGGACGTGCTGCTCGGCAGTGGTCATGACTACTCCTTCGATGGCGTGTCTCTGGGGTTTTCCCTCACGTCCATTGCATCCCGGCGCGACTTCGGGCACATCGGACCAAGTGGTCCGCAGATAGTGGAAAGTGGACAGGTGACCCCGATCCGGCAGCTGATTTACCAGCCCCTCGATGGCTCCGCGACAGCAGTTGAGGTGATGTCCTTCGAACGGCTCCGCAGCCTCGACGCCGGCGACACACAACGCGCCGACTTCCACGTGCTGGCCGTGATCGACGCCGGGCACGGGTCGGTCTCCATTGACTTCGCGAGCTACCCGCTCACGAACCGGTCCGCGGTGTGGATCGCACCCGGTGCCGTGCACCGATGGGACGACGTGGCCCACGTGACAGGGCACCTGGTGCTCTTCATCCCCACCGCCCCGGTGACGCATGCGACTCGCGAGCTCGTTGCTGCGCCAGACCTCGTCGCCAGATGGACGATCCCCGACGACGGCTGGCATCTTGTGACGGCCGCGATGGCACACCTTCGGCTCGAAGAAGCCGCTGCCCGGACCGGCCGCACGACGGAACTTCCCGAGATCCTGCTGTCGGCACTCATCGCACGCCTTCGCCCACCACATGCTCAGGCCCGCTCTGAGAACTCCACCTTCCGCCTGTTCCGATCGAGCGTTGACGCACACTTCCGCGACCATCACGACGCGGGCCACTACTCCAAAGCCCTCGGCTACGCACCCCGCACCCTGTCGAGAGCGGTTCAGCAGGCCACGGGCCGCACGGCAAAGGCGTACATCACCGACCGCATTGTGCTCGAAGCCAAACGCCTGCTCGCCCACGACCGGTTCACCGCGACCAGGTGCGCCACCGAACTCGGATTCCTGGACGCCTCCAGCTTCTCAGTATTCTTCCGCAACGCCACCGGGCAACGCCCAGGCGCATGGCAGACAAACACACCCGCATCCGATCAAGGTCACTAAGGGAAGCAGCAGCGCCCATCCGTCCTGACCGGCGACTGGGCAGAAGTCGACCACGGATACGGCGATGGCGCGGCCGGCCAGCGGTGACTCGTCGAGCCACGTCCGATAGTCGCCTTCATGGGAGTCCCAGTACTCACGGGCGCGCGCTGGTTCGCCCAACACGCCATCGCGAACGCCTGACGAGTGGCGGACTGGTCACCATGACGCCCATAGAGCGATCCCTCGCTGCATGCGTGCATTCGGTGTCGCCTCAACAGCTGCGGGTGAGGGCGGTGGCCTAGAGGTCGAACCACCTCGCGCAAGGCCGCACCCCAAGTTGGACCGTCAACGGCGCCCCCGCCGCGGTCGCCCTCACCCGCGGGCTACTCCGCCGCCTTCCTAGCCGCCACGGAAATCGCCGCTCTCGCAGCACTCGTCGGCAGCCGGCGCCGCGACGCGCAGCACAGCCCTGACACCCCACGGTCCGGTAACTCGCCAGCAAGCCCGAGCCCCGCACCGGAGCAACCAGAGGCACAGAGTTCTTGGCGAGTTAAGGCGGCTCCGTCGTGTCGTTGACGGTGAGGTGGGTAGCGCCCGCTCGGTGCGGCTGGGCGCGCCCATCTGAAACTCCTCGGATCTGCTCACTGAAAGTCCCCACCCGTGTGGCTCCGCCCGAGTCGGGCGGGCCTCCTTCGAGGCTGGCGGTCTCGACGATGGTTCCAAGGAGGCCGGGGTTGTCCTCGATGCCACCGCGACATCGCGCGTCGGCGGGCGTGACCCCGCGAGACAGCGAGCGGCATCGCCGTCTTCTTCTCGACGCGGTTCTTCTCCCCGGTGCGGTCCGATACCAGCGCTGCCCGGTACCGGGTCAGATCCCGCAACCGGCGGATCGGGAGCGGCGGGACGAAGCTCGGACGGATCATCTGACGTTCCGCGATCTTGCACAACCAGAGCGCGTCCAACACGTCAGTCTTGGGCCGGCCCGGCAGGTGCTTGACGTCCTTGGCGTTGACCAGCCACACCTCGAATCCATGAGCCTCCAGCAGGTAGAACGCCGGTCGCCAGTAATCCGACGTCGCCTCCATCACCACCCGGGTCACCCCCAGGTCCATCAACCGATCAGCCATCACCTGCAGCGAGCGGGTCATCGTGGAGTACGTCGTCACCTCCTGGACCCGCCTGGCGCCGGCACCGAGTAGTCGTGCGCAACACACCAGCGTGGCCTTGCCGATGTCCAGGGCAGCGACCCGCTCGATGATCTCCTGATGGTCTTGAGTCTGTTCCAACATTGTCGTGACCTCCTCACCCGTAGGTGTCTAGGCGATTACCCGCAGGAGCCGCAATGGGGTTGGTACACAAGCTAATCCGCGTGCTCGAAGCTACACTGAAGGGCCCAAGGCGCAGCTCCCAGCGTCCGACTAGATCCCGGCCTCAAACGGACCAAGGAGCAACGACGTCAGCGGGCAACCGTGATCCCATTTCCAGCCCGGAACGGGCCGCCCGCCAGGGCGATAGGAGACTAGATCGTGAAGACGACGCGCCTTCGATCGTGGTTGACGGCCCAAGCCTCGGCGACTTTGTTTAGCGGCAGCTCGCTGATGTCGATCTGCAGCTGCATCGTGCCGGCGATCTGCAGGGCGTCCTTTGCTGCCTGCACGATGTCGGGCACACTGACCGCGCCGATCCCGCTGCCCATGAGGGTGAGCGAGGTGGACGCCAGCACGTCGGTCGGTACGGTGGTCGCCGCACCCGCTGCGGTGCCGGCGATGACGTAGCGGATGGGCGTGGCGGCCCGGTGGCTGCCGGCGATCGCGGCGAGGACGGTTTCGGTGGGTGGGCCGGAGAGGTAGTCGAGGACGATGTCGATGCCTTCGGCGTGCGATTGGAGCTCGGTCTGGAGAGCGCCGGGCTCGGCGGTGAGGTCGATGGTGTGGTCGGCACCGAGTTCGGCCAGTCTGGCGAGGGCCTCGGCGTTGCGGCCAGTCGCGATCACTCGGCTGGCGCCGAGGTGTTTGGCGATCTGAACGGCGATCTGTCCGGTGGTGCCCGTCGCGCCGTTGATCAGGACGGTCTCACCGGGTTGCAGGGCCGCGCGTGCGCGAAGAGCGCCGAGCGGCGACTGGCCCGGGTTGATGATGGCCGCGGCCAGCACGTCGCCGACGTCGTCTGGGATCGGCAGACAGAGTCCGTTGCGCACCAGCGTCTTCTCGGCCATGCCACCGTAAGGCGCTTCCGGCAAGAGGAAGCCGACTCGCTGGCCGCTTTCCGTCCGGCCGACGCCGTCGATGCCGGGCACGAGCGGGAAGCTACCGGCTGATGAGTAGTGGCTGCCGGTGGCGCGTGCTCGCGTGGCGTTGGAGAGCGCGGCTGCTGCGACGGCGACGATGGTGAACCCTTCCTCGGGTGTGGGGTCGTCGAACCCCCCGTAGATCGGCGTCTGGTTCGGACCTTGAACGACTGCGGCTTTCATTGATGTGCTCCAGGGTCGGGCAAAGGCGACGTGTGGGATCGCGGTGTGGGTTGGGGAAAGAGTCCAGAACTCGGTTCGGGTGGGTGATGCTCTTGAGCCGCCGGAAGGAGCGGCATCCAAAGATTTGGTAAGTGCTGCTCCGCTCGGCGTGGAGGTGAGCGGGGTGAGCGTGCTCAGAGTTGCCCGGGGACGGCGAACCGGTAGAAGACCCCGCCGACGGGTTGGATGCCCATGAGCAGCCAGACCGCGTTCTCGAAGTCTCGAGCACGTGACAGGTCCCCGACGCGCACCGGGTCGAAGCCGGCGTCGCGGATGAGCTGCTCGGTCACCTGCAGGGCGCCGTCGTCGGCGACGTACCAGTTGCTCGGCCGCACCCGCTGCTCGTGCACCACGTCGAGCAGTCTCCCGAAGTTCATGTTGAAGCTCTTGGCGACCGGTGCGTCAGTGAAGGACTGCACCTCGTGGGCGTAGGACGGGAAGTCGCCCTGTCGGAGGGGCAGGATGTTCGTCGCGTCGATCGCGATCCTCCCGTCAAGCCCTGTCACCTTGCTCAATGCGGCTGAGATGTCCGCGCCGGGGACGGCGACCAGGACGACGTCCGCATCCGACGCATCCCCGCCGTCGCGTCCGAGCCCGACGACGTCGTGCCCGGCGGCGCGCCAGAGGCGACCCAACCCACCGCCGATGTTTCCTCGTCCGATCGTGACAATCCGCATTGCTGTTTCCTTTCGAGAGAGGTGTACGTGTCCCGGTAGCTCTGTGGTGCTTCAGACGCTCCTGAGGGCCGCCCAATCTTCAGGTGCGTCGAGACCGGCGGGCGGGCGAGACAACCCGCTCGTACCCCAGCCTGGTGACGGTGTGGTCGATTCGCAGGCTGCCGAACTGTCCGAGGAACCTTGGAGCAGGGACAGCGATTACAGTGGCGGTGCGGTGAGCGGCTAAGTCTCGTCGCGGCATACGGCTTCTTCGGCTTCGATGCACGGGCCACCCGTCAGTAGTGCCGCCTCGCTTGCGCAGGGGACGGGCAGAGCGACTCGGGCCTTCCGAGCGGCATCGACGGCCGCCCGCGCGCCGGTGGCCGTGGCGCGCTGACGGCGCGCGCGCTCGGCGAGCAGACCCGTCTTGACTGCGAGGTTGAGCAGCACGTCGCTGCACCTGGCGCGGTCGCGCGGCGTTGCCAATGGGTCAACCCGCAACGCACCGGCTCTGCCCTGAGCGCAGCGACCAGCTCGGCTGCCGCCTCGATTCGAAGATGGACACGGACCAAGCGGCCCTCCAACCCCCGGCGGCAGCGAACCAGCAGCCTGTCGATGGATCCGGAACCTCCGCTGACGAGCGCCTGCGTCATCTGGTCTCCTCAGCCCATGCCGCCCGATTTGGTTGACCTGTGAACCAGATCGTAAGCGACGTTGGTTAACACGTCAACTAGCCGGTAGGATTGGGGCATGACGCAGGCGCAATGGTTGGACCAGCGGGAAGAGCGGGCCTGGCGCAGCCTGATGGAGATGCAGGACGGCCTGTCGGAGTTCATCGAGCGGCAGCTCCGCAACCGGTGCGGACTGTCCCTCGCCGACTACCAGGTCCTGGCTCATCTCTCCGAAGCGCCCGACGGTCGGCTGAGGTCCTTCGAGCTCGGCGCACTGCTCCACTGGGAGAAGAGCCGCCTGTCCCAGCACCTGGGCCGGATGCAGAACCGCGGCCTCGTGTCACGGGAGCGGTGCCTCACCGATCAGCGGGGGGCTGTCATCGCCATCACTCCTCGGGGCAGCGACCTGATACGCGCTGCGGCTCCGCAGCATGTGGCCGACGTCCGCGAGGTACTTATCGACCACCTCACCGCGACAGAGCTGGAGATGCTCAACACGATTGGCGACAAAGTGCACGATCGCCTGGTGGCGCTGGACCAGAAGCACTGAACAACCCGGTAGAGAGATGGCTGAGCAGCTCGCTCAGCACCAGCAGGCGGGTGTAGAAGCGTTGAGCAACCTTACGGCGGATGGGTGTCCGCTCTGGCGTGGACGACCGGGGACGGGCCGCACCTGCTGTTCGGCGCCGCTGTCGGGTGGTTGAGGGAGCGGCTGGTGCTGCTGCCCGGGGCGACGTCTCTAGCCGCGCCTGATGGCCGCCGAGCGCGACGCGGCGACGGCATGATGGTGA
>JAABUP010001707.1_pt1 | contig 45372 bp, 36 predicted proteins | sample 5559201 | NCBI WGS metagenome assembly JAABUP01 (sample SAMN10711887, study PRJNA513373) | rock metagenome | isolation source: Antarctica rocks | place: Antarctica
CCCCTAAATTTAGGCCCCGTAAGGTACGTTAAAATATCGCTATGTAGGGAGTCTTCTAGGAGGAAAAAAAGACTCCCCATAAAGCGATATTTTAACGTACCTTACGGTGCCTAAATTTAGGGGCAAATTATAGCCCGTATTATTACGGTTATATTTAGTATGAAGCTCTTATTATAAAACGACGTTATTATATTTCTAGAGGCCTTTCTAAGTTAAAATTTCGATTTTGGTGAGGTTCGCGCGGCCGACCGTGGATGACCACGCTACAACAGAGTTTTTACAGGTACGATACTTAAAATAAGCGCGCGCCCAATGCGGTCCCCAGAGTCAACTCAGATTCCGCAAACAGTGAATCCCAAAGCAGCGCGTTCTCACCTTTCGCCGAGTAAAGTCACTCTATTTTGAAGCTCGCCGCCGTAATAAGGGACTCTATTCGTCCTGATATCTGCGGCGAAAATTCACATTCTTTGGATCTAATGAACTTCATTCAGTCTTACCTAGTGGAAAGTGTCGGTTTCAACATTCATCGAGGGAGTTCAACGGTCAGGTCACCGGTCAACTACCTATCCAGCGGCACACATGTCGTAGTAGGGACTACGAGCACTGTTGCTCACCTTGACCACCGCGATGGCAGCTCCTGAGCTCGACTCGGCTCAGCTCTCCTCCTACTGTTCTCTACCACAAGAATCAATCAACATCCTTCTGGATGCCCCTACAGCAGATCTGGTTCGGAGTCTCTTGCAGAACATAACGACAAAAGCTCACGAGCATAATGAGCTCACATCTGAGAAGCTGAAATTAGGTGTCGAGTTGGAAAATGCCGTGCGGGGTGGGGAGACTAAGAATCGGGTTTTGAAAAGTTCAGTTGACAAGAACCTTAAGGAGGCTGCCGATCTAAGACAGAAGTTAAGAGAAGAAGGTAGGTGTTGTATCAGCTGCGCTTTCGGCTCCTCTAACGTCGACGTTCAGAAAGTGTGAGGCAGTCTGTAGAGTCTGAGCTTGAAAGTCTGAAGACATCTACCGCGGAGTCATCCTCCGAGCTCTCAACTCGAAAAAACCGGATAGACGCGTTGGAGTCTTCAAATAGAGATACTTTATCGCTTTTGGAATCGAAAACGACTGCCTACGATAATTTGGCCGAGGAACTCAACGCTCGACACCAAACAACCATAGAGCTCCGACGGGAAGTATCCAGCCTCGAGCAGTCCATCCAATCAGCGAGCGCGACTTCCACGAATGCCAGGTTCCACGAGCAAGGCCTACAGCAAGAGATAGAGTCTTTGAAGAGGAGCAACGACTGGCTTGACAAGGAATTGAAGACGAAATCGGCAGAATACACCAAGTATCGTAAAGAGAAGAGCCTACGTACTGCGGAGCTCCAGCGCCAGTATGACGAAGCGCAAAGCACCGTCGATACTGCAAATCGCACGGAGGCAAACTTGCGCAGGAGATTGGATGAAGTCAGCCAGAAAGTTGACGATTCATTGTCTAGGATTCAACGGATGCAGGAGGAGGCTGCCAAAAAGGACGAGGCCTTCCGAGTCGAACTAGATGCCGCCAATCGCCTCACAGAACTCACCAGAAATTCAGCTAACACCGAGCGCCAGCGCCAGCAGGACCTTCTCGCTCAGTTGGATACTGCAAAGGAAGACGCATCTGAGCAGTTGGGAAGGCTCAGCGCCGAGCTTGAAACTGAACATCGAGACAGAGGGGCAGCTGAAGCTAAGATCGCAGAACTAGAACTTCAGATCGAGCAGCTCCAGACCGATTTATCAGTGTCACAAAGTAGACCACCAATAGGCAATGGTCATCATCAAGGCATTAATGGCTTCACCACGCCTACTCGAGGTAGTAGTACTCCAATGGGTTCGCCAGGCACGCCTCGACCTAAGGGAGCTTTCAGCATCACACAAATGTATAGTAAATACAATGATCTGAAAGGTGAATATGACGTTATGAAGCGCCGGAACGGGGAGCTTAGCTCTGCTCTTGACGAGATACTCCATAACATGGAAACGCACCAGCCAGAGGTCGAGGAACTCCGGGCGGACAACATCCGACTAGAGTCAGAGATAGCTGAGATGTCCTCTTTTGTTGATGAAGTTGGGAAAGAGCGTGACCAGGCCGTTAAGGGCGCGAAGAAGTGGGAAGGCCAGGTGGGAGCCAAGGTCAGAGAGGGAGAGGTGCTCCGCCAGCAACTTAGAGATCTCAGCTCCCAAGTCAAAATTTTTCTTATGGAAGTTCATCTTCGAGATCAAGGCCATGACGAATTATCTACAGAGGCGCGAGCACAGCTGCAAAGGCTTGCGTCAGGGCAGATCGACGGAGAGCCTACGGACAATACGACCGATACCGATCGATTCATTAGTGAGAGTCTGGTTACCTTCCGAAACATCGCTGAGCTTCAGGATCAGAATACCAAACTGCTCAAAATCACTCGAGAATTGGGCGAGAAAATGGAGCATGAAGAATCGATTCGAAAACAATTGGAAGAAACTCGCAATTGGGATGAGCTACAGAAAAAGTACGAACGGTGCAAGGACGAGGTCAAATCGTTGGTCATCCAGTCACAGAGCTACATTCGGGAGCGAGACATGTTTCGTCGAATGCTTGCTCATAGAGGCCAACTACCACCAGGTAGAGATGCCAGTTCCCTTTTTGACGAGTCTGTCAACGGAGACACGGCATCTACTCATCCGGGACAGGGAGGTGTGATGAACAGCATCGAAGGCTCCCCGTCAGCAAAGGACCTAGCTGATTATGCCAAATTATACAAGGATATGCAGGCCCATTTTGATGCTTACCGGAATGAAGCTGCCACTGATCGCTCTACCCTGAAAGAGCAGGTCGACAATCTCTCAAGACTGAACGGCGAACTTCGGAGCGAGGTCGTACGTAGCAATAGTCAGGTCACACTTGCCCATGAACGCTATGAGATGCTACATGGGAATTACGCGATGCTCAGGAATGAAAATACGGAGCTGCGGAGACGATCGCAGTCTATCTCTGAGGGCGCCGCCAAGCAGGAATTACGAGTCCAGCAAGTTGCGGAAGATTTGGTCGAAGCGAAGGGCCTGATTGATAGCATGCGCAATGAGACTGCGAATTTAAAGGCGGAGAAAGATTTTTGGAAAACTGTTGAGAAGCGCCTCAATGAGGACAATGAGAATCTCCTTAATGAGCGTAACAGGTTAAACAGTCTGAACGCCAACCTCCAAAACCTTCTCAATGAGCGCGAACGATCGGATAATGAAGCTCGTCGGAGACTACAAACCCACGTGGATAACATTGAGAAGGATTTGCAGATCACCAAAAACAAGCTTGATGAGGAGATTGAAGCCAACAAGAGGGCAGTCCAGCGGCGAGAGTATGATAACGAACAGAGCCAAAAGCGAATTGACGATCTAGTGTCGAGTCTGGGCAACATTCGCGAACAACTTGTCGCTGCTAATACAACGAAAAACCATTTGTCAATTAAAGTTGATGAGTTGACAATCGAGCTGCGGAGTGCAGACGAGCGTGTCAGTGTGTTACGAGCAGCTTCAACGTCGCTGCACAATGCCAGAAACGGTGATGGATCGCAGCAGTCACCTAGCAATGATGAAGATTCCAGCGTAATCAAACAGCAGCAGCTGGCAGTCCAGACGAGTGAATTGAAGCGCAATCTTGATCTGACGAAAGCTGAGCTTAAAAATGTCAAAGATCAGGTTGAGCAATACAAAGCAATCAGTCAAGCTTCGGAAGATGAACTGCAAAGTCTCAATGAAACCCAGGATTTGTACAGACAAGAAACTGACAAGCTCATCAAAGAGAAAGATTTGAAGATCAAAGATCTTGAGCAACGTCTTGAGGACACCGCAACAGAATTAGACTCTACCACCTCGGAACTATCTGACCTTCGAAATGAGCAAGCAGAAAACGGTCGACGCTTGGAGGATCACAAAAAGGCTTTTGAGGCAGAACTCGCTCAGTTGAAGGACCAAGATGATCGTCACGCTGCAGCGGCTCAGTATTATCAAGAAGATCTTAAAGTACAAGCTGAAATTGCGCAGCAAGCTCAACAGAATTATGAGAGTGAATTGGTCAAACATGCAGATGCAGCCAAGGCCTTACAGAAAGTACGTTCAGACTACAACGATCTCAAGCTTGAGGCTGCAGAGGTGAAGGCAGAAGCAGACTCTGCACGAACAAGCCTCGCTCAGAGCGAAGAAAGCTGGAAAGAGTCGCGGGATCGATATGAAAGGGAATTAGCCGAACTCAAAGCTGGGCGAGAAAACTTGACAGCACAAAATAACCGTCTTCATCAACAACTTGAAAGTGTCACGGCTCAGATTTCCAGCCTGAAAAAGCGTGCGTCCATTGATGACGCAGAACCGAGCGACGAGACTCCGCAGTCGGGTCTCGACAATCTGCAGGAAGTCATCAAGTATCTTCGGCGGGAGAAAGAGATCGTCGATGTTCAACTAGAATTGTCCATGCAAGAGGGAAAGCGGTTGAAGCAACAACTTGATTATACTCAGTCGCAATTGGACGACACTCGGTTGCGACTCAATCAACAGAGAAGAGTACAGGAGGACAGCGAGCGTTCGAATCTTGACCACAACAAATTAATGGAGACGATCAACGAGTTGAACACATTCCGCGAGTCTAGCGTCACGCTCCGGGCCGAGACACGACAAGCACAAGCTGCATTGGTTGCGAAGACTACCGAAGTCGAAGAACTGAAAGCCAAATTAGAGCCTCAGCAGGCTGAAATCCTGGATCTCAAAATCGAACGAGAGACTCAAGAGGGACAGATGAAACTCCTCAAAGAAGATTCAGATCGATGGCAGCAACGAACTCAAAACATATTACAAAAGTACAATCGGGTCGATCCCGCTGAGCTTGAAGCTTTGCAGGAGCAGCTCAAGACATTGGAAGTTGAGCGTGATGAGTTACTTGCTGCCAGACAGAAATTGCAAGAAGAAGCCGACAATTGGTCATCTCAAGTATCGCAGGTTCAAGAACAAAGCAATGAGAAGATCGAGGCCATGAGAACCCGACTTACTGATCAATTCAAGGCTAGATCCAAGATCCAGAGTGATAAAATCAGAGAGAAAGATGCTGCGTTGCAGACTGCTACGAACGAGAAGCAACTCTTGGAACAGCAATTGTCTGAGTTATCGACACTGCAGGCTGAAGTAGAAGTAGTCAAGGCAGAGCGAGACGCTGCTGTTGAGAAAGCAGGGGCTCAATCCGCCGCGCTCAATCAGAGCACACGTGGTGAAAGTGAAGATGGACAAGTGAATGAAGACGAATCTTCGAGACCCACAAAGGCAGATCTGCAATCTCTTCATGACAAGGTTTCGAATGCAGAGGCCCGAGCCAATGAGGAGACTTCTCAATCAGCCAGGCTGCAAAGCCTGCTAGATGAGTCCAGATCAAGAGTCGCTGAACTCGAGCTGCAAATCGTAAGCTATCTTTTCCAGTACCTCATCGACGCTGACAAACTCCAGAAGCAAAATCAAGAGCGTATTGATGTACTGCAAGCTGAGTTGTCCGCTCTACACGCTGCACAGCAACAAACCAACAACAACCCCAATCATGAAGCCGAACAGCAGATGACCAAGCTCCGCGAAGATCTCGCTCAAGCTCAGCAAAAAGTTGACGATCTGGACGCAAGTGCATCTGTCAACGCCTCGTTAGCCAATGCACCAATAGAGGACGGCTCCAAATCTATTGCGGAACAAGTCACGCAACATGTCGAAGCAGTGCGTGCAGAACTCGAAGCGCGGCACAAAGAGCGGGTTAAAGAAGCGGACGAGACAGTAGAAAAGAGGACTAATCAGATGAAGACCATGCTCTCGAAGAAGCTGACTGAAGGCAAGGCGCAAATTCGACAGAGCCTTGTCACAGAGCACGAAGAAACGTTTCAAAGGATAAAGGCAGAGCATAAACAAGAAGTAGAAAATTTGGCAATAAGACACAAAGACGAATTGGCCGAGCTTCAACGCGATGAGGACTCGAGGATCACGAAGCTCCGCGAAGCCTGGGAGAAAGACATGCCAGCTCGTCAAAACAGCGACTTAGCGTCAGACATCAAATCAAAGGGCGAGGCGCCTCGTACTGAATGGCAGCCTTCGGAAACAGAGGCGAGAGACTTTCTCAATTCAAACAAGGTGCTCCAAGGTATCATAAGAAGGAGCATGAACAATCAAGCCACAAAAGCAAAAGACGAGGTGACTGCACAGCTTAAGGAAGAGCACGAAAAACACATGACGGAGTCTCAGAATAAAGCAAATACAGCTAAAGAACATGCCGTCATGATGGAGGGTAAGAAGACAGCTCTCCAAGTCAATATGGCTAACAACAAAGCCCGGATCTCACAGTTCAAGATCGGGATCGTGGAAAAGGCCGCTCAAGATACTCCCCAGAAGCCAGTGGTAGAGGTTTGGTCGGTTGCAAAGGATGCAAAGCCCCCTCCAGCTACAGCTCCACAACCTCAACAAGGGCCATCTAAGACTCAGACGAACCCGACTGTTGGGCAAGCGATACAATCTAGCCATAGTGCCGGTGCTGCGACTACTCTACAAAAGCCTTCCTCAACGATCTCACAATCCACACCAATTAGTCAAAGCACTGCGGCCGTTCAGCAACAGCAAACACAGTCCAGTCAACCAAGCCAACAGCCAAGTGTCGCAACATTTGGACGCCCAAGTCCAGCTGCACTTCCAGTCCAACACCTTGTCCAAAACCCCGCGTCAAGTGACCAGGGGAGCTCTGCTCGACAGCACCCTACACAGACTCAATCGCCTTCATCAAATGCCGTGAACAATAGCCAGCCTCCGCCATCAAATCAGAGCCCGTCTGCTCCACAACAGACACCCACTCAAACCACGGCAAACCACCATCCGAATGCTGGGACTGGTCCGGGCGTCCTAAGAGGGTTGCAGCAATCAGGCTTACCGATAGCCAGGGGTGGCTCGATACGTGGGAATGCTAATGCACGGGGCAGAGGTTCTGGTATTGGTCGAGGTGGGCCTCAAGTAAGCACCATACCCCAAGGCCAGCAGCAGGGAAAAAACAGTCCAACCAGGGGCGGGATGAACCCAGGAGCCAAGCAATTTGTTCCTGGCAACAAGCGACCACGAGAGGATGAGCAGCAGGGCGGCGATGCAGGGAACGGAAAGAGGATAAGGGGTGGCGGCGTTGGTGCGTGATCATTGATCGATAGTGAAGCTGGATTTAGACAGGTGGCAACTATGAGCAAGAGGCGTCCAATGGAGGAGGTCAAGTCCAATGCATTTGCAAGGAGCATAGTCATGGCGCGCGCTCACCAAATGAGCCCATTTAGCGAGCTTCTTATTTCCAGACTTCCATTGTAAATACGCTTATACTATGCTCTCGCCGAAGAAGCAGCTTTGTAGCACGAGTATCGATAGCTAGAACTCAATCGACAACTACCGACACTAGAGCAAGGAATGATTGCTGCATGCGAAGACACCCAATTAGTATTACATCTCACACAACTCACACTTCCAAGATGGCTACTCGTCCTGTCCCCACGAATCGCACCTCCACGTCCACTTCCAAAGTCTCAGGACCACCGCTTCAATCTCATCCCACAGCATTAGTGTCACCGTCTGCGTCATTCACGGGCGTTCATCCAATTAGCATCGGTTCCGATGCCATCATTCAGCTTCGGTCTCATCTATCCTCCGCCATGGGGCCGGTCGACATTGGTGACGGCTGCATCATCAACGAGCGCGCTTCCATCGGCTGCTCCAAACCCTTAGTAGGAGAAATTGGCTCTGACAGCAATACCGTAGCAAGCACAAGCCTTGCCGCAGGCGTTCTGATTGAGTCTGGAGCGACGATTGGAGCGGGGTCGATCGGCGACTTCACGATCGTTGAAGCAGGTGCTAAAACTGGCAGAGGTGCTGTGGTGGGAAAGAATTGTAAGATCTGCGCTCAAGTCCAAATCGGGGAGGGAGAGGTTATAGAGGACAGTACTGTTGTCTTCGGCAGTGGGTGGGGTGAGAGAAGGGTGGAGGGGAGGGGTGATTTGATGGATGAGAAAAGGGAGCGATGGATGAGGGAGCAGAGGAAGGTCTTGAGGAGAGCGTGGACAGGCAAGTAGGTGGGATGAAAGGAGTGACTCTTGGCCGTTGGCAGGTTGGTGGCACTGAGAGGCATGTGATGAGTTGGTTCTGGAGGTCGAGCAAGGCGAATGGCAAGACTGGTGGTCAAGATCATTTGGACAGCAACTCTGAGCGTTCATGAGTAAAATTGCAAATTATGTACTTTTCATTGCTACAAGGACGGCAACTATAACGGGCGAGACAGGTATTCGCAACGAAATCTTGACCTCTTGTATGAGTCGAGAGAGACCACGGAGTTCCGTAGTTTCATTGGCATAGGGATACGTGTAGGGTACATGACCAAATCTGTAATCTCGAATGGCTTAGAGACAGATATATTCTAGACTTGGCATGGAGATATCGGCCTTTACTAAACTTAGACTCTAAAGTATCGATGATGTCGAGGTCGCTCTCCATCTGTGATCTTAAGGCTTTACGTTCTCGATCCAAGATGCCGAAAAACATTCCCCGATCATTGAATCGCCTCTCTGCTACAGCGTCTATCTATACATGCCCTCAATGTCGTTGTCGCAACATTTATAGCTTCCCCCTGCAACGGAGGCAAATATCAAGCACAGGGAAGACTAGGCAATATGCTGCTCCTACTATGGAACAGATGCGAGCGCCGTTTTCTCGGAAGAACAATTCGACGCTGTCAGTATCTCATGAGGCCGCCCTTCCGACTCTACTGAAATCTTTAGCTACTATACTCTAAGCGTCATCCTTGGGACAGTGGCATTGTCGTACGGTTCAGTGCCCATGTATAAAATGGTTGGTTGACCTTGCGCAACCGTGAACACTTCTGGCCCTCATGCCTTCTTTAGATCTGTCAGCAGACCGGTTGGGGGGGCCAACCTATCAAGGCTTCCATACACTCGAACGCTGAGGACCCCGCGTCACGACTCACGCCAGTAACAGACTCCCGCCGTTTACGGATCACTTTCAATGGTTCTGTATCAGATGTCATGCCGTGGAAATTTACGCCTCAACAACGGGAGGTTAGAGTTCTGCCTGGAGAGACGGCTCTGGCGTTTTTCACAGCTACAAACAAGAGCAGCGAAGATATTATTGGAGTGGCGACTTATAGTGTCACCCCTGCTCAAGTGGCGCCATACTTCAGCAAGATACAATGTTTCTGCTTTGAAGAACAAAGGCTCAACGCTGGGGAGACCGTTGACATGCCGGTCTTTTTCTTCATTGATCCAGACTTCGTAAATGATCCTACGATGACTAAAATCGATACCATCACCTTGTCGTATACATTCTTCAGTAAGTCAATCCAGCCATGAGATAAGACAAGCATCCCAGCCATGATTTACTGATCGGTTTCACAGAGGCACGGTACGACAAGAATGGCAACCTGACCCCGATGCCGATGACCATGGGATGATCTCAACATGCTCAAATGCTTTGCCCCCTAAACGTCGACCTGTTCCGATGCTTTTCGGTAACACATGAAATCTCCTGTCAGCCACATCTGGAATTGTCTCTCTGAAGACAGACAGTGCACTTCGACTTGCGAGCTCATTTCCCAACAGATGTGGGAGGCAAAAGTGAAAGCCAAGGACCGCAGATCCGCAGGCCATCTATCGAAAGTTTGATAAGGAGCCACAGGCGTGGTGGTAAGTTGGTAAAGAGTAGAGTCTGACATGGAGGGGAAGTGAACCAAGTCAAAGCGCTCAGGCCCGGAGAAATGTTTTTTACCGATCTGTCGTTTAGCAAGGCGATCTACTTAGACTGGGTGGTTTGCACAGGAAGTGGCCACTCGGCATGGCGCTCCTTTGCAATACAATTGTCATTGTAGCCCTCAAAACGTCAAAAGCTTCGAAATACCGAGATACATTGGCAGTGAACTATCAACCAGTTTATATAGCCCTAACGCGCCAAGCCAGGCGCGCCGACGCGTTATTTGCAGTCTCGATAGTCTCGATGTACAATTTTCATAGCTTGACCACCACTTCGCACCATGGCACTTCTTGTTGATAAATACCGGCCACGTACCTTAGAGGCATTGACATATCATGAGAGCCTTTCAGATCGCCTCCGGAGTCTCGTGAGTTCTCTCGTAGGTCCCAGTGACATCGACTAATCGGGCGGACCTAGGCGCAAAGCGGAGACTTCCCTCATCTTTTGGTGTATGGACCCTCAGGCGCTGGAAAGAAGACAAGAATAGTCACAACATTACGAGAGCTCTATGGTCCTGGTGTCGAGAAGATCAAGATTGACTCTCGAGTGTTTCAAACTACCTCCAATCGCAAACTTGAATTCAACATTGTGGCTTCGGTATACCACCTCGAGATCACGCCCTCTGACGTGGGGAACTTTGACCGGGTCGTCATTCAAGATCTCCTCAAGGAAGTTGCCCAGACCCAGCAGGTTGACCAGTCAGCCCGCCAGCGCTTTAAAGTGGTGGTCATCAATGAAGCAGATCATCTTACCAGGGACGCCCAGGCGGCGCTACGAAGGACCATGGAAAAATACAGCCCGAATTTGAGATTGATATTGCTGGCTAACAGCACCGCCAATATCATCGCTCCAATCCGGTCACGGACGCTGTTGGTGAGGGTGGCTGCCCCGACAGAGGCGGACATCTGCAACGTGCTCCAGAAGGTCGGAAAGCAAGAGGGTTGGAGCGAAGCAGAAGGTCTGAATAGAAGGATCGCGAAGGATAGTGGGAGGAACCTGAGGAGAGCGTTGCTGATGTTTGAAGCGATACATGCTCAGAAGTAAGGATGATTGTAGGCCATGATCGTTACTTTGAGCTGACGTGAATCTCGTAGTGAGAAGGTCACTGACAAGACACCCATACCTCCGCCGGACTGGGAGGCTCTTATCGCGCAAATTGCAGATGAAATCATGGCAGAGCATACACCGGCCAGGATTCTGCAAGTTCGTGCAAAGTTGTATGACCTTTTAAGCCATTGCATTCCACCAACGACGATCTTGAAGGTATGACGCCCAGAGCAGGTTGCAAATGACATGGGTACTAAAACAATATAGACATTGACTTTCAAATTGATCCCAAAGATTGATGACGCGCTCAAAGCAGACGTGATCAAGTGGTCCGCATTCTACGAGCACAGGATACGACTGGGTAGCGTGAGTAGTCGTTATCCTATTTCCTGGAAATGTACGCTGATCAGTCCAGAAATACATCTTCCATCTGGAGGCTTTCGTCGCCAAATTTATGAGAATTCTAGAAAGGTCAGTTTTACAACTTGACCCATTGGGTCTTAGCTGATAATTTCCTAGCTACCTCATGGGGATGGACTTTTGAAAGTATCATGTTACTCCAAAGCGCCGCGGTTTCCGTGTGATGAATTTCAGCAGCATGGAGTTGAGGTGTTCAAAAGCGGCTAGCTCTATGGCATCAAGCGTTCAAACCCAGAGAAACCTTCGGGAGTGCGTCATTCTCAGATTTCGAGATTGTTGAGATCTAATTGCGCATTGCAAACCATAACTTAGAGCAACAGCCATTTTCACCCCGTGATATCCAATCTTACTACGACCGCACGTTCTCTAAATACAACGATGTCTTCAGGCCTCATGGATACAGCGCCTGGCGGCGAATCTGACCAGTGCGGCGCTTCACATTGCGTCGAACAATGCAGTGCTAAAGCGAGCTTAGATACGAATCTATCAAGACAGTGACGAACCCTCATTCGAAGGATGGTGGACAAATGGGGGGTTAGGGATCCGATGCTTTCCACATCTTCCTCCACACTGAAACTATTATTGATCTAGAACCCGAGACCCAAGTAGATGCTGTAGATTCTCAGCAAGAGCAACAAAAGGCAGAGAGGGGGGCGAAGACAGCGGAGAACATAAGGTATGGGCAGAGTATCTCAGAGGAGGGCATGGGTGGGAAGACTACGGAATCGGGAGGAAGTGCAAATCAAGGTATGGTGTGATCATATTCACATGGTATTGTCTCAAGCGACAGAAGCTGATATGCAGATTCAGGGTCAGGCTTCGGAGGGACCGGTATAGAAACGGACAACAGCAATGCTGAAGATTCTAGGCAAAATCAGGGCTATGGTTCAGGGTCAGGCGTCGGTGCATAGATCGTTCACGTCGCTCATAGCATCCAAGATGCAATGGCTATCGATTTGTACATTGACTACGGAGAAGCTGCAGCATCAGATGTTGCCGCAGGCAATTCTCCTGGCGTTGAAGCTGGTATCCGAGCTGCCTTTATATCAGCAGGCAACTTTACCCTCGGTCTCTTCATATCAGCAAGTGTAACACCGGCCTCCACCTTCGTGAGCCCCATGACTGGCGGATCCCCTTTCTTGACAAACTCGTAGTTTCCTGTCCGTGGATCAGTCTTCCTGCTCCATCCATGTTCGAAGAAAAGAGTGACCCACCAGGCATCTTATTCCCCGCCAACCTCATCGCATCCCTCACAACCTGTTCATGCAACTCCCCCTTGATCTCAAATATAATCTGCGACACTGCCACCCTCGCAGCCCAGTGATCGAAGCTTCCCTTCCCCTTCCCCATTCGGCTCTCGTTCCCACTCGTATACACCCCAATGTTTGCCGCAACCCTCGTAAACAATCTGTATCTCTCTCCTCGCAATCGCTTCTTGATAACATCAGCGCCTATGGAGAGCTGTTGCGACGAGATGCGCCGGTCGTGGTCACGCATCCGGATACCGTAGTCGCCCCATACTATTGTCGTGCCTCGGGTACTGCCTCCGGTGGGGACTCGGCAGCGGCCTTTGCGGTTCTTCTGGGAGTGGCCGCGTCTTGGAATCAGCCAGTTCAAAGAATGAGGACTGGTTGTGAAGGCGCGGAGGGTTGACGGGGTGGTGGAAGAAGAGCAGGGGAGGGCTAAGATGTTGGTGGTCAGTCTTCGGTGAGCAAATTTCCATTGGATGACCCACTGTACGGATGATAGGCTGGAATGCGAGCAGGTCGCAGGCATGGTAGTATCGTTGTACATAATCGAGGCTTCATTGTGGCCGCTGTGTAAAGAAGCTACAGTCTTGAGAGCTCGAAGGGCTCCCGTGTCTGAAACATTGAAGGCTTGGCGCTAATCAATGGAGCAAGAAGCACTTCCAGTCCTTTTTTCTTGCACTCTCACTCGCATTGATTCTTTCGAAATCAACATTCGGCTCTAGCATCATCTACATCACTCAAGTTTGGTCACACGTGCGTACACTCGCACTTTCCTGCATAGATCCTACATGTTTAGAATAAGATCTGTTTGTGATGAACATTCAACGCATGGAACCCGCCTTTCCAACCTAGTGACTGAAGTTGACGACAACGCTGACTTGAGCCATGCGATTGCAATAACGTGCCTGACATCTGATCCTCTCGAAGAAACCGAGATCGTGTTCCACTGTGAGAAGCAAGCAACCCAGGAGCGGGCTATCTTCTCCTTGCCTCGACCCTTCTTTCCTTCCTTGGCTTGCTGAAGTATGAAAGCGAACACCAGGTCGATATTGCGTTGTAGTATCTGCTGCCTGCTGTAAGTGCGAGAATCGCTGAACAGCCCGAGGACGAGGCTTATGAAACGCCGAACTCAATGGCAACGCATGATTGGAAAGCATTCGAGCATTAAGTTTCTATTAGACAGCCAATCTAAGTTGGGCTTTAGGTGAGAGATGATAGTACTGCAATCTTTCCATATTGATGTTTGCAAAGTGATCGTCAGGGGACAAGGCACGCTGAGGAGTCTGTGCTGAGTGCTCATTCGCGGCAAATGTGCTAGATTTAGCGTCAACTTGTCCTGCTTTGAGCACGTCGCACGTCACCTTCTTTCCGAGTTTCAGCAATGGAAGCAATACTTTCGGAACAAGTCAAGTCGCCTTATGGCGATGGCACGGGCTTGTGACCGCTTCAAGGTGGAGGAGCACTGACCGAGGAGGTCTCCCAGGGCTCCAATATTGGACAAAGCATTGGGATTGCATATGCCACCATACCACCATCCCGCCAGAAGGAAACTTGGTGTAGAAATGATGGCCTAACTAAGATGAGTCTCCTGCCTAGATCGTTACCTCCTAAGCTGTAAAGCCCGTCTAGATGCTGTGGAGACTGTATAGCGAACGAAGCGAAGTAATCAGAAACCAACAATTTAAGGCAGTGTCACAGGACTAGTCTTGGAAGAGGGGGTTTGTGCAGCCAGCCGAAGCGATACGGTGTCACTTGAGGTCTTCCTGTGCGAGCTCAAATTCACTTGAAATTCCTACTAGCTGATATCAAGCAACAGGGCTCTGAATGGTCCATCTGGCGCAATCTCTTTTTGAAAGTTGACCGTGATTTGGATAGTGGCATGACCACAGATAGGCAATACGCAACACAAAATTCAAACTGGCGCAGGAGGCCTGACAGGTAATACTCATGCCTGACACCACCGAGACTATGGTGGTCTAGATCTGGGATAAAGCCTGGAGACTTTCTCTACGTCTTCTCCTTTCGCCCAACGCCATGCATTACTAGGAGCGTGACAAGAGAATTATCAAGAATCGTAGGAACGACTTACATCCACAGGCTATAGGAGTAACAAGCTAGTTAGGCGCTTAAGAAGGGCAGGCTAGAGGGAGTGCACTAACATCTCCAGTGACGAAAGCTACCGACTGCCTTTTTTTCCAGTGATGCTCGTTTCAGACGCAAGGCAGAATGCAAGACTATAGGGTTAGATGTGATCGCCATTTACCTTCTGAGACTATCCTTCAAAGCTTCTGCAGGACTTCTGCAGCCCAAACGAAATCTTGCACCTCCGGGTAGATCTGTGCGCTCAGACGCACCCAGATAGCTCCATTGTAGAATTTACCTGGGATCCATGTGTTTTATTCATTCATCAACTGATCCATTATCCACTTGACGAGGGCGGGTCCATCAGTGTGATCCAGGCCTCCCTGTGCGTCGGTGTGTAGGGCATGAGACTGCTTGAATTCCAGAGGTAAGCTGACGTTGGTGAAGCAGCACTGATTCGATGCGCTCTGTGAATTTTGCATGACTTCCGTACCAAAAGCCTTTGCGATGGCAGAGCCTCCCTCACGGGCCAAACGGAAGCAATATTCTCGCACTTTTCCCTCGCCGCAGCATACGTCTGCACGGAATTCGATGGCTTTTGGTACACACAGGTATGGTGTCTGATCCACCGTTGCCGCCAGTTTGAACAAATCTGCGAATCTTCCATGGTCTTGTGCAGTGCTTGACAGTTGATCAACATCTTCATCAACCATGGGCTTAAAGTCGTGCGATGTTGGTACGGAAGACCGGATCATTTGCTGATTTCGAAAGGGAACGTAGAAAATAGCGCATGAGCGAGGGGTGTAGAGCCATCTATCAATGTAAGATGGAGCGTCGTCATCTTTACTTACTCCTTGGGCAGAAGACGCACTTGTAACAGTTGCTGGTAAAGAAATCGGGTCCCAGACTACCCAGGTGAGTCAAGTCAATGTGACCGATACCATGAGCGCCATCAACGAGACTTAGAACCTTTGTGTCGCGGCAAGCTTTCACGAGTCTCTCCCAAGGTAGACGTACTCCAGGAAAGGTTAGCACAGTGTCAAATTTGGCAATCCTGGCTCCCATTTGACTGGACATCTCGAATCACCTGCCGAAATAGCTGTTCTAGCGCAGCATTCTCAATTGGGAAAGTCACGTCGATGCATCTCCTCGTAGCTGACGTCGTCTCGCAGACGTACTCTATGGTCTTTTCACAAGAACCGTAGGCCGTAGATAAATTTAATATTTTGTCTCCCTCGATGTGACTCAAATTGCGCAGGACTGTGTTGTTGGCAGTAGCAGCATTGGGAACAAAAACAACATCATCGATGGGTGCACCCAAAAGGGAGGTCGCGGCGGCTCGTGACTTGAACAACAGTTCAGGAACTACGAAGCGTATGAAAGGATCTGCCCTGGAGTCGATGCACTCGAGCAGGCTGCGCTGATAGTCTCGTACCACGGTCCGAATTGCTCCATAGGATCCATGGTTGAGAGGCGTATACTTTGAGTCAAAGGCGAAGTGCTTCTGGCGCATTGAGTGCCCTAAAGCGGAGGTGGGCATGTTGGCTGTACTGACTCGTCCATATTCGAATGCATAAGGTACTGAAGTTGTTTGTGCGAAAGTGTTTCTACCAGTTTTCCAGAGGTCAGAGTTGCAGCTCTGATTGAACTGTCCCTGCATCCACTGCACCCAAGCGCCCTTCTTTGTCTCAATTTCGTTTGAACCATCCTTCCAGCTAGCGTGCTGTCGAGCTCACGGACCGGTGGTACAGCTAGTAGTTCCTCAGTAGCTAATTCGACAACTGAGAATACAAAAAGCGTGGATGCATTTAGAATACGGGCAGCGCGAATCGTTTGAAGTCTGGGCTGTGCATGCTTGGTTTGGTAAACCTGTTACAGTGTCCTCTCCAAGCTCGGGTCGTCTTACTATATACTTCCCTTATCCTAGACCACAGTATGAGCACGTTTTGGGTGCTGGCATGTTGGATCTCCTGGTAGCTGCATACAACCACATCCTGAATCGCTTAGAGTCGAGACATCAGATTCCGTGTGGAATCTATGGATAAAGTTCTGGTTTTCTGATACGCGAGAATGAAGAGGTATTTACATTACCGGTCCAGAGCAGTAAGACAACGTCACTAATTAGAACCTTGAAGTGGATTAGCAATTGTGTCAAGTCCCTAACGGATACACCCTAGGTAGCTCGTTTATCTGCTCAGGGAGATTGGCCCTACCTGACTATACCCACAATGGCTTTGATGAAGAACCTTGAGGTAAATGCTGCTTTGATTACCTTAAAGTAGCTGATTTAAAAGAGTTTGGTATGCTTGGCGCTTGCGGCAACGCGGAGGAATGCCGTCATTGAAATCGCGAAAGCCGAAAGGCAAGCGCGTCTGGCAGTGATGTGATCGCCGAAATTATGTATTGTCACAGTGTTATTCCGGAATTCACACCGGTCGACTTTGGTTCAAGGCCATAGAGGCCAGCTACCTAAACCTTCAACCGGGCCACGATGCCTTCCGACATTCGAAGCTTCTTTGGGGGTAAGGCAGGCGGTCCACCCCCAAGCTCAAGTCAGGAGAAAAAGACCTCAAAGGACACTGTATGTGATTCATTCAATGCGCTATCATTTGCTGTTCCCACGGTCCTACCCTGCCTAGAACGGGTTCCTTTTGGGGTTTATGCCATGGTTACGGCTTTGTCTCGGTGATCTTGCTAGAACCCAAGGGTTGACGGACTATATGCTGATGAATGACACTCTCAATCGCAGGCAAATGGAAAGAAGGCCAAGGGCAGAAGTACGTTCAGAGCTCAGAATCAAGGTAGGGTATAATTTAACAAATGAGGCAGGCAAGAGAAATGTTGTCAGTGACAGTGACGATGAGGTCGAAGCGCAACCGACCAAAAAGTCGACACCTAAGAAGCCTCCACCCAAGAAACAGCTGTGATTTCCGCCCGGCCAATTGACATCCTTGCTGTGCTTATGAATGGTGCAGGAAAGAGAAGTCGCCCGTTGGCGAAGCCACAACAACTTCAGATTACTTTGCTTCCAGCGGTAAATCAAAACCAGCCCGATCAACGCCTAGCAAGGCCAAGGCTGTTTCTGAGAATGAACCTGAGAAGGAAAAGAAAGCGGCGTCCGCAAAGTCAGCATATAAGACGAAAGACTCTTCCCAAAATGAACCGACGGCAAATGGCAAAGTTTCCTCCCGGAAAAAGAGCAGGCCTCAGTGCCCGGAACTAGATGAACATGAGGAACAAGATCAAGACGAGCCCGAGCCTAGAGTGATCAAGGATGATGTGGATTCAGGAGAGGATATATTCGGGGCTGACTATAAACACGGAAAAACAGGTGGTGAGGATGCATATGAGAGCGACAATGACGTAGACATGGTTGTACGGTCATCAAGAAAAATCCCAAAGAAGAGCAATGGGTCTTCTTCTACTAAGAAGGCCATATCGAGTGACGAGGATGATGATATCGTGATGAAAGATATTCCCATGAAAGATATCCCTGAGTATAAGGGTTCAGAGGCCCAGAATGGCAGTAGTACCAATATCGCCAAAGGTCGAAAGAGAAAATCTGCATTGCTTGACGAGGATGATGATGAGGGCGACGAAGACGATGTTCCAGCTTCAAAGAAGTCGAAAGGTCCAAAAGCCAAAGCCCCAGCCAAGAAAGCTACCCCGAAGAAAACGAGCAAGAAGGATGACGAGCCGCCCGCTCGAACAGAAGTAGACGACATATTCGACAGCATCACTCAAGTCAAAGCACCAACTCCACCGCCTCGCGATGAGGGCAAGAAATTCAATTTTGCAGCTTTCAACGCCAATCGGCCCAATCCGTCTGCTTCCAGTGGGCCAATAGACCTTCCCGAAGGCGCCGAAAATTGTCTAGCGGGGCTTACTTTTGTATTCACCGGGATACTGAATAGCCTCGGAAGAGACAAAGGCCAAGAGCTCGTGAAACGGTACGGTGGGAAAACTACCGGTGCACCAAGCAAAAAGACTAGTTATGTCGTATTAGGGTCCGACGCAGGTCCTAAAAAGCTGGAGACAATCAAACAGTATAGTCTCAAAACTATTGATGAGTACGGGCTATTTGAGCTCATACGCAGGTTGCCCGCCAATGGTGGAGACGGCAAAGCAGCCGAGGAGTTTGAGGCAAAGAAGAAGCGAGAAGAAGCCATGGTCGAGAAAGCTGCAGAGCAGATGGCGAAACAAGAACGCGCAGAAGCCAAGCAAGCTGCAGAAGCTAGGAAAGCAGCAGGCAAGAGTGCTGGCTTTCAAAACGGGACCAAGGGTACAAATGATGGATCGGCCGCTGATGCCCGTTTATGGACAGTCAAGTATGCCCCAACGGCTACAAACATGATCTGCGGCAATAAGACCCAGGTCGAGAGACTCCAAGCTTGGCTAAGAGCATGGCCAGCCAGCCTGAAGTCCAACTTCAAAAAGCCAGGCAAAGACGGGTGGGGTGCCTTCCGCGCTATGTGTTTGCACGGTCCGCCAGGTATAGGCAAGACTACGGCAGCTCATCTAGCCGCCAAATTAGAGGGCTACGATATTCTCGAAAGCAATGCTAGTGACACGCGAAGCAAGAAGCTCGTTGAGGCAGGGCTCAAGGGGGTCCTTGATACAACCTCGCTGCTTGGCTACTTTTCTGGCGATGGAAAAAAAGTGGAAGCAGAAAAGAAGAGACTTGTATTGATCATGGATGAAGTCGATGGCATGTCTGCGGGAGATCGTGGTGGTGTTGGAGCCCTTGCCTCAGTCTGCAAGAAAAACAGCATCCCAATCATTTTGATCTGCAATGATCGAAAGCTTCCCAAGATGAAGCCTTTCGACCATGTTGCATTCGATCTGCCATTCAGGAGGCCAACGGTTGACCAGATTCGACAGAGGATCATGACCATCTGCTTTCGAGAAAAGTTGAAAATACCTCCGAATGTGATCAATGCGCTGATAGAGGGAAGTCATTCCGATATTCGCCAGGTTATCAATATGCTTTCGACAGCTAAGCTTGATCAAGACGTCATGGATTTCGACTCTGGGAAACAAATGTCAAAGTCCTGGGAGAAACATGTGATCCTCAAGCCCTGGGACATTGTAAGTAAAATCTTAGGCGGAGGACTTTTCGCACCAAGCAGCACATCTACATTGAACGAGAAAATTGAATTGTACTTTAACGACCACGAATTCAGCTCTTTGATGTTGCAAGAAAACTACCTCGGGACAAATCCGATGCTATCCAACACATACACTGGTAAGGAAAAGAGTCTCAAGATGCTTGAACTTGTCGACCAGGCAGCGGAAAGCATTAGCGATGGTGATCTCGTCGACCGTATGATCCATGGCTCTCAACAGCAGTGGGCTCTTATGCCTACCCACGCCGTCTTTAGCTTCGTCCGCCCCGCTAGTTTTGTATCTGGGAGTCAAGCTGGGTCTCAGACTCGGTTCACTTCCTGGCTCGGCAACAACAGCAAGCAAGGTAAGCAAACGATAGCGTTCGGAGACCTTAGAGCGATGTTAATTATACTGCAGGCAAACTCATGCGATACATCAAGGAGATCCAAGGCCACATGCGACTTCGAGCTTCTGGTGATAGGCATGAAATTCGCCAGCAGTATCTCCCGCTTCTGTGGTATCGACTTTTAAAGAAGCTTCAAGCCCAAGGCAAGGATGGCGTGACCGACGTCATTGATCTCATGGACAGCTACTACCTTACCAAAGACGACTGGGACGCAGTTCTTGAGCTGGGAGTGGGGCCGATGGACATGGAGCACATGAAGATCGACACCCAGACAAAGTCCACTTTCACTAGAGCTTACAACCAGATGTCTCATCCTCTTCCGTACATGAAGGCGAGCCAGGTGGTCGCTCCGAAGAAGAAGTCTAAGGAGAGACCAGACATTGAAGACGCACTTGAGGAGTCCGACTCAGGGGCAAGCTCTGGGGAAGACCAAGCTATCCTCGATGAAGATGAGCCTCTAGACCTCAAGAAGGACAAGTACGTTGCAGCTCCCAAGAAGAAAAAGGCACCCGCCAAAGCGAAGAGTGCTGGTGCAAAGGGAAAGGGGAAGGGTAAATCCAAGAATGAGAGTGATGATCTAGGCAATGATGATGAAAGCGAGGAGGATGTCAAGCCTCGAAAGGGCGCAACCGGCAAAGGGAAAGGCCGGTCTAAGAAATGATCTCTTCTATTGGAGTGTGTATTGATGCATCCACATAGCGCCGGCGTGCACTGGAATACTTTACTTCTATTGCTGCTTGCTTACCTACATACAATGCATATATTGATAGCAAGAGTGCAGATATTCGTCCAAACAGTGTCTAAATTTCTTTAAAGCTATGCTACTTTAGTATGGTCAGTATCCGGATGCCTATATTTGATTCACTCCTGGTCTGGTGTCAACAAATCGTAAACACCTATCTGTGTAGATCCGCACCTTCAGGCTCAGCTACTGTGAAGACTCCCAGTCAAAAGACATATGTGACTGCTAGAGGGATAGGAACACCGTTCACATACCACGACACATAGCTTCCCTCTTCTGACACAATGACGCTCTCAGAAGAGGTCAACAATAGTCATGAAGACGCTAACGAAAAACATGACATTCTACCCAATCGGAACACCAAAAGATGGACAGAAACTCTACCAAGCCATACGTCCCCGCCACCTAACAATTTTTCAGGTCAAACCCAACTCCCTGTAAATGATTCTTCTGAGCGCAATCGTATCATCCAAGATTACGGTCAACTTGCGGCCAGCTTCGGTTTTACTGTCAAGGACACTGCACCACAAGCAGAAGACCCAAACAGTCCTCCGTCCAGCTCACCAGAAATCATACCGATCGTGTTGGACAATACCAAGGTTTACACTCCGCCCAAGCGGTCAACTGCCCTCCCAGTAGCGAGGTCGTTTCATGTATCAGCTTTGGCCAAGCCTGTTGCGGAAGAATTCGAGAAGAGGCGCGGCAGGTACACATCAGGTCCTCTAACAGCGTCTCCACCGACCTGGGAGATTGAGGAGAGCAGCCGGCATCAAGAGCCACCGCCAGTCCCCCGAGAAGGCATGAACCACTCATCAGAGAGCACTCGACACATCCGGGCTCTGATCAAGCAATACGCCAGACAGCAAGGAGAATTCTTACGACGAATGGAGATTATGACAGATGAAGTAGACGGGGGACATCTCACAGGAGACGATCTCGAGCAGGCATTAGCAGATTGGGTGATGATGGAGAGGGTTGAAGGCGAATTCAACGGTGAGAAAGGGTGTGGAATAGGCAAGGCGAGAAGCGGACCGTTTGGGAGGAGCATTGACATGATTTGCTGCTGTTGCTGGATGAAGGCGCCTATGTCCATGCCAGGTTGAAGGATGAATGATGAAACGGCTCTCGCGATGAGAGTTACCGAATGTGACCTTGGAGAAGCAGAAAGCGCAGCAGTAGCGCGAGGCTGTGTACTTTTGACCAAGGTGGAAGTTGGCCTGCAATTGCGGGGGGGTTTAGCGTCGAACCCGGGAGTCCATAGGGCAACCGCTAACGAGCTGACGGGGGAGGAGACGACGAGACCCTTCATTGTCGAATCATCTTCCCGTCTTGCCTTGCCGCTATACCAGTACTGGCCTAGCCCGCTTTCGCTCTGCCTCTTTCACCTGCAGCATCGCATCGCATCGCACGCCAGCGCACGGCATGCTTCCAGCTACCCTACTTGTACTCGGGGCTGTGGAGTCACGCTTCCGAATGCCTTCACTCTGCTTCCCTTCTCTGCTCTCTGCTCTCTGCTTTCCTTTTCGCCTGTTGCGTGATTGTTCTGTTTATTACCCAGTCGTCAACTGCCTCCCGACGGCCTCGGACGACCCTCTCGAACCTCTGCTCCACTGCTCATGCGATCGAACAGCGGGCGGGAGATTGGGTCACCGATACACCACAAGGCTACCTCCTGTGACTGCCCACACCAATACGGTAGATGACCGCGGGGATGGGCTACCATCGTTCCAGTGGCTCGTCGACGGCGACAGAGACCAAGGCGCCTGCAGAGCGATTCGAGTACGATGACAGGAATCACAGCATGGCCCCCTCCACCAGGAAGTTCTCCACCAGCGCTGCAGATCTCATCAGGCGAAACGCAAGTGGTGAGTCTTGCGACTCAAAACACAGCGTGGCAAGGGACTGATATCTCACAGCTAAACTGGCGAACCCTTTGGCCGGGATAAGTCATGCAAAGCTGGAGGAAATGGGGGCCCATTACGCGCGGAAGCACCATATCGGGGACGAGGAGGACATCAGGGCTTTCCGGAAGGGCGCTGTCCTCGCCCAAGATCCCCGCAGGTTCGCGCAATGCCAGGGGCTGACCGGCATGGAGATGGATGTTCTGCAGAAGGAATTCGACAACCGATGGTCTCAGCCTAAGCTCATGTACATCGTCATCATACTTTGCTCGACCTGCGCCGCTGTTCAGGGAATGGGTGCGTAGCGCCGACCGCCGAAATAGAGGTGAACTCCGACTGATAGGTGTACAGATGAGACCGTTGTCAATGGTGGCCAGCTTTTTTACAGATATCAATTCGGGATAGATGGCAAGGATCCGCGATCCACCTGGCTCACCGGACTTCTAAATTCAGCTCCCTACCTATGCTGTGCCTTTATCGGGTGCTGGCTGACCACACCTTTTAACAACCTCTTCGGCCGTCGGGGTACCATTTTCTTGACATGTGTATTCTCGGCTCTGGCGTGTTTTTGGCAGGGCTTTGTCAATACTTGGTGGCACATGTTCATTGCACGATTTTTCCTCGGCTTTGGTATTGGTCCAAAATCGGCAACCGTTCCGATCTATGCGGCAGAAACATCGCCTCCAGCCATTCGTGGTGCGCTTGTCATGCAGTGGCAGATGTGGACTGCATTTGGCATTTTTTTCGGCTATGTGGCAGACTTGGCCTTCTACAAGGTGCCTGATACCAAGGGAGTAGTTGGATTGAATTGGCGCTTAATGATGGCTTCTGCCATGTTGCCGGCTCTCATCGTGATAACTTTTGTTTTCATGGTAAGTACGATGCTTAATCGACATTGTCGGGATGAAAGAGATGCTCACTTCGTAACCTACAGTGTCCCGAGTCTCCTCGATGGTACATGAGCAAGAACCGCCATTATAAGGCCTATCAATCAATGGTCAGACTGCGATATATCAAGGTTCAGGCCGCTCGGGATGTCTACTACATGCACACCCTGTTGGAAGCCGAGAGGGAGGTGGAGGCCAATCAAGGGAATAAACTGGTTGAGCTGGTCAAGATTCCTCGAAATCGTCGAGCTCTTGTGGCCTCTGAGATCGTTATGTTTATGCAGCAGGTTGGTCTAGTGTCACTGTTTTTTTTAACCTAGAAATGTTACTGACGATTATTTAGTTTTGCGGCGTCAACATCATCGCTTACTATTCCTCCCAAATCTTCCTGGACGGAGGATTCTCACCAGTATCAGCCCTCTCGTCATCGCTTGGATTTGGTCTCGTCAACTGGCTCTTTGCCATTCCAGCCGTCTACACCATCGACACTTTCGGGCGGCGAAATCTTCTTCTGAGCACGTTCCCACTCATGTCACTCTGCATGTTCTTCACTGGCTTTAGCTTCTGGATCCCCTCAGAGACCCACCACACCGCCAGGGTAGCTTGCATCTCGCTAGGAATCTATCTCTTCGGTGTTGTCTACTCACCCGGTGAGGGCCCAGTCCCGTTCACCTACTCAGCCGAGGCGTACCCTTTGTATGTGCGTACGTACGGCATGTCGTTGGCAACTGCAACAACCTGGTTCTTCAATTTCATCCTCTCGATTACATGGCCAAGTCTTCAAACCGCATTCACCACACAGGGGGCCTTTTCATGGTATGCTGGATGGAACATCATAGGTTTTTTCTTAGTGCTACTGTTCATGCCTGAAACAAAAGGCAAGACGCTGGAAGAGTTAGACCAGGTCTTCTCTGTGCCAACACACATCCATGCTTCGTACGGCATGAGACAAATACCTTACTTTTTCAAACGGTTTTTGTTACGGCAGCATGTCGAACCGGAGCATCTGTATGAGAACGAGGAAACGGCCGAGGATCGCGATTTAGGATTTGACCATCCGGATCCTGAGCGAGGCTTTTAACGAGATTAATGGATAGGGTTCGGGTGGTGAACCGGAGTCAACGGGTTGGGGTGTGTTTGTTGGTGGATGATATGTTATGCTATATACCACGGGTGTCTTACGGCCAATGTGGAATCTAAATATATGCAAATTCTGTCCTGTGCGTCTTGGGCATAAGCCTTGCACGTGATTCAAGACCGTGCTTTTAGCAAGTATCCCAGAAACGGGCCCACGATTTTCGCAAACCCCTTCCAGAGACCCAAATACGTATGCGCAGAATACTGAGATGTGAACCGTCGCCATTTATGAGATCTGAGGTGTGATACGTACATAGCGGAGAGAAAGTGCCCCTTAGGGCACGGACCCTTGCCGACTCATTAAATGCATAACGGGTGGACGACACCTCATCGGAGGTCCAATGTGCCGTATACACAATGCAGATCCTTGTATGACGAGATCGAGGGACCTCACCCTTGGGAGCCATTCCTAGAGACAAACGATCCGATATCGATTCCGTCGTGATTTCTCATGCCGTCTTGTAGCGCCTTCTGCTGAACCCACACTCTCGACCCAGCCATTGAGTGATTAGGGGACAAAGAAGTCCTCGATGGCTAGAGATGGCGCCCTCAAGCCGAAAGAGGCGTTCGAAATCCGGTCATATCAGCTCGAGATGCTCGAAGAAAGCCTTAAGAGAAATATCATCGTAGCTGTACGCGTAGTCCTTGCTGAGAGTCCCTCACAAATGGCTTCTGATTCTGCGGAAATGGACAGATGGAAACAGGATCTGGGAAAACACTCGTGTAAACGCCATATTTCCTTCGAGATCGTCTGACCCTGATATCCAAGGCAGTGCAATTCTACGGATTCAGGCAGAGCTGGAGCGGTGTCCCCCCGAAAAAGTGTGTGGAGCGCAGATTCACAGACTAGGTCGAGCATACGAAAGATTCGCCTCTGACATTCTCTATTAGCTCTGCTGGATTCTGTGTCCAACGGTAGAACTGACTTCTCAGCAACATGACGCTGTCAGTGGTCAACTACCGGCGTTCCAGACGCGCGTGCTATCTGGAGCTGACAATGTGGAATATTGGTCGAAACAATCGATCTGGGACAACGTCCTCCAAGACATCCGTGTCGTTGTCTCTACTCATCAGGCAAGCTTGGAAAAATGTTGGTCATTTGGGTACGACCCTGATTAATGCAGGTACTATTGCATGCGCTTGTTCATGGATTTGTACGGATGAAGCAGCTAGCTTTGCTGGTATATGACGAAGGCATGCTGTGGAATGTAAGCCATCGCATGTTTTTCGTAAGCTGACAGCCCAGACAGCACATTCTTGCGTTGGTAATCACCCATCGAATAAGATACTGCGTGAATTTTACCACAAATCCGTAGCCGAAGAAAGACCAGCCATCCTAGGTCTGACAGCAAGTCCGATTGTCAATGACAAGATTGGAAACCTTGCGTAAGTAGAATCTTTGAAGACAGACGAATAGAATTGAGCTGAGTATAGAGCTATCGAATCCAATTTGAATGCCATTGCACGAACGCCGAAGCTTCATCGGGATGAGCTACTTCTTCACGTTCACCCTCCACAGCTGATACAGCTGATGTACCCCCTAATTGTATCAGAGTCGTATCCTTCTTTAGTGCTTGACAGTCTTCGGAAGGTATACCAAGGTCTTGACATTGAGCAAGACCCGTGGATAAAGAGGATGAAGTCTGATCCAAGTACTCGTAACTCTAAAGCGCTTATCAAAGCTTTGATCAGCCAAAAAACGTAAGCTTCTTCACGACGAACTGCATGGGACCACAAGTTGACGCGATATGCGTACGATGCAGAGACAGCCATGACCAGATCAAAGGCCTACACGATAAGGCGAGAGCTGTGCACGAAGAACTCGGGCCTTCGGGGGCGGATTATTTTATCACGCAGTGTGTCAAAAAGGTTCAGAGAGGATTGGTCGACAATTCCAGTGCCATAAGTGCTTTCGAGACAGAAGAAAAAATATATCTTAAAAAGAAATTGAACGCTATCGAATTGTCGCATCAAGGAAGAGATGCTCTAACGGATAAAGCTCAGATGTCGCCAAAAGTACAGATGTTGATCAACTTTTTGAGGGAAGAAGACTCTAAAGACTTCTCAGGACTAGTTTTCGTCAAGACAAGAGCCGAAGTTGCGGTACTCTCTCACCTCCTGTCCGACCAGATCCCGTCTTTTCAGATCAGCACCTTTGTTGGTGCTTCTAGTTTCTCGGGGCGTAAAGCTGCTATCAGTGAATTGGTCGACGTCAAGAATCAGAAGACCACTTTGGACGATCTCCGCCATGGCAGAAAGAATCTGATCGTCACGACCAATGCCCTCGAGGAAGGTATTGATGTGTCTCGGTGTAAGTTGGTCGTTTGTTTTGATAGGCCTCCAAATTTGAAGTCCTTCATTCAGCGTCGAGGGCGAGCAAGGAAGTCGGACTCTAAGTTTGTGATCATGTTTGAGGATGGGAGTCCGGCAGAATTCACGGCAACATGGACCGCGCTTGAAGCTGAAATGAGAGAGATCTACATGGATGAGATGCGGCAACTGCAAGAGATCCAGGACGAGGAGGATTCTCTCGAAGACGTCCCTCCTGAGCAGAAGCCTCTTATTGTCAAATCGACAGGGTATTTTTTCCGCTGGCCTCCTGCCATTCTCTACATTACTTACGTCGCACAGGGCAAAACTTACACTCGATGACGCGGTTCCACATCTTTATCATTTTTGTGATACCCTACCAGCCGCACCATATGTAAATCGAAATCCAATCTTTTCCTTTGAAAATCGTTCTCCAGGTTCAGCCATGAAGTCCATCTCGGCGACAGTCTCGTTGCCGAACTCGGTGGACACTTCCCTCCGTCAGGCCTGTAGCACCTTTCGCTGGAGGACGGAGAAGATGGCCAAGAGAGATGCGGCTTTTGAAGCCTATAAAGCTTTGTATGATGGTGGACTGATCGATGACCACCTCCTACCATTGGGACATGCTGAGGAAGCCATTGACGAAGCGTATTCTGCTGTCGAGAAACGTCCTAGTCTTGTAGAGGTCAACAGGCAGCTCGATCCGTGGGTATCTGTAGCGCGGCAATGGCAGCTGCCACACAAAATCCAGGCATCTGTGGTTAAAATCTTAGAAGGTGGTATAGTATGTGCTGAAATGATGGTCCTATTGCCTTGCACGCTTCCAAGTGTCACAGCATTCGATCTCTACTGGAGTCCAAACACAAGCCTGGAGGCTGTTGTTGAGGAGCATACGATGTGTCTCGAACATGCAGTACTTGCTTCTGCCATGCAAATCACAACCTATCTATTGAGATCAGTATTTCAAGGCAGAGTGGAGTCTCGTGACGATCTCACTGCCCTCTTCGTACCTTGTGACACTCCGGACTTGGGCGCGTGGGTGCAGAAATTCAGCAGTGCAGTAAAAGCTAACGATATGGGCCAGAGTGATATCCGCAACGAAGTAGGCCTTATCCGAGACATTACCAACAACAGAGTCCCTTATGTTTTGCGGGACGTGATACATGTCTCGGCAGAAGATATCCCGACCAATGATGCCATGGATGTCGATGAAGCTGGATTGAAAGCAGAACTATATTCGGAGGACCAAAAAATAGAGAGGATTCTACGTGAGAAAATCAGGTCCAATGGAGCAACCAGGATTGACCGAGGAGACGAAATCGATGGAGTGACTCTTCTTGAAGTGACAAAACTACCGAAGAAGATAGACTTTCTGCATCATTCACCAGCTCAAGATCTCAAAATTGAACACGGATCGAAACCAAATAGACTGCTCGCAAAAGATTGCGAGATGGATAGACTGCCATACAGATACTCTCAATTTGCGATGTTCATTCCCTCCATCCTACACCGGATCCAGGTGGCAATGGTGGTAGACCACCTGTGTAAAGGACTATTAGCCCCATTGCAATTCAAAGACCGAAATCTCGTGACCACAGCTATCAGTGCGTCATCAGCAAACGAAGGCACAGACTACCAGAGACTCGAGTTTTTCGGTGACTCGATGCTCAAGTATATAACGTCCTTGACCCTGATAGCTGGACATCTCAACTGGCACGAGGGCATCTTATCACATAAGAAGGATCACATAGTCTCGAATAGTTCTCTCGCCTCTGCAGCCCTAAAAACCGGGCTGGATGAATACATACTGACAAAAGCGTTCACCGGTCGAAAATGGCGGCCTTTATATAATAGCCTCATTCTGCAAGACCAGCTTGAAAGCAAACGCGAAATGTCCAGCAAAACCCTTGCGGACGTGGTTGAGGCACTGATCGGCGCGGCTTATCTGGATGGAGGCTCGCAAAAAGCACTCGCTTGCCTGAAAGTCTTCCTCCCAGACATAGCCTGGACCGCTCCGTCGGAGGCCTGCCGAATATTGTACCAAGTACACGACCTTCAGATTCCATCAGCCGCCCATATCGTACAAGTCGAGCGGCTGATCTCCTACCAATTCAGCTCCAAAGCGTTACTCGTAGAAGCCTTGACCCACGGTTCGCACCGAGGACCCAGCAGTGGTTCATCCTACCAAAGGCTTGAATTCCTCGGTGACGCCGTGCTCGACAACATCGTCACTCGAACGGCATTCCGCCACGAACCGCCGATACCGACCCATAAACTGCACTTGATCCGCACCGCTCTTGTCAATGGCAACTTCCTGGGCTTTCTCTGCTTGAACCACTATCTTCCCCAGACTCGCATCGATCCCGTGACCGATGACCCTAAGAACATTTCCACCATCGAGATCGTTCACCCTTTCCATCTCTGGCAAGCTATGCGCCATGCCTCACCCACCGTCAGTTTCGCGCAACAAGAATGTATTCTCCGCTACCAAACTCTTCACACCACCATCACGGAACTTCTCACAAATGGGAATCATTATCCCTGGACTGCTCTCGCCCGTCTCGAACCTCCAAAGCCCATGTCAGACATAGTAGAGTCGCTCGTAGGGGCCATCTACATCGACACCCAAGGCTCTCTACCTGCTTGCGAAGCTTTCCTAGAGCGTCTTGGCTTGATATCGTATCTGCGGCGGGCAATGGAAGGTAACGTGGCATTACTGCATCCGAAAGAAGAACTAGGCCAGTTGGCGGAACGAGACAAAGTCCAATACGAGCTCGGGAAGGTGGGCGAGGAGGCCAAGCAGCGATTGACATGTACGGTCTTGATAGGAGAGAGGGAGATTGTGAGAGTGGAGGACGGGCTTAGTACGATCGAGGTCCAGACTAGGGCTGCGGAGGAGGCGTGCAGGGTCATGAAGGAAATGGAAGTGGATACATGCGGTCAGGTCGATGATGCTGATAGCCAAGCCACAGAGAAACACCAAGGGGAACTTGAGGGCGATTCCGACGGAGAGGAGGAACAAGGAGAAGAAAGCGAAGGCGAAAGAGGTCCAGAATCCGATAGCGACGTATACATGACTGCTGACGAATAATGAGTTCTCGAGCGATCTTGGTTTGTAAAATCCATCATCATCAATATCCGAGCCGAATGAGCAGCAATGGGTGCAAAAGTTCAACTCTAAGATGAACGCCCTAGTTTTTGACCGTTTACAGCTCCGATTAATCATGGTAGATATTCCGCGAGTTAGGATAGCTGCTTAAGTAGAAGTGAGAGTTCTTCACCGCTTGATTCAAGCCATCACTCATGCCATCTCAATCCTTGGTACTTCAGCTGCAGAGTCTCTTGGAGTCTGCCTCCATCATCGCAAAGATCCGACAATGCCAATGCTCGCTCTGCCCAACGTCTACATGGGGCATCATGTGACGAGCAATATAGGTCGATAGCATGATTGAACGCCGTTGTTGCAAGCCACTCGAGTTCCTCGGCTGGGTAAATGACGGATTGCTATCCCAATGTAAGCGGAGCGACAGAATTGGACTTTCAAGAAAGACACGAGCCTTCCATGTCTCCTCTCCAATCCTTGCAACCTGATCAAGTAGTCGCTCTGCAGTCTCGTCGTTCGAGGTCAGAGCGAGGTTGAAGAGACACCTGATCCACCTGGAAAGTTTTTCAATGTCGTAGCTTTCATGTTGCCAGGTGATATTGATAATTTGTTGGAGCGTTGTAATCTTTACTGAAGTCTGAATTAGCCCAATGACTTTGAAACGGAAGTGCATCCGAAGAAGGGAATCCCACTTTCGCCTGGCGCTGCGGATGAAAGCGTGATGTCAGCTAGGACACTAAAGACTTTGGGCTCTGCCACCACTTGGATTTCCTATAAGTTGAAGAAGTGAGCTTCATGCGAACACAGGCCCTTGTAACAGGCACACCTTGATGATGTGGCCCAAATGGTCCCAGTTTCTAAGGCGTGCTGCTGCCTCAAAGTCGAAAGCGAGAAGACTAGCGTTTTTGCGTTGCAAGTCCTCTTTGGCGCCTCCCTCCAGCCTGCTGATTTGGCTTTGTACATGCGCCCGAAAGCCATCGACCGCTTTGCGCAAATTCAGATAATGTTGTAGCTGTTCTCGTAAGCCGACGTAGAAACAGCATCATCGATGCTAAACACCTGATCCGCTATTTTGTCCTCCCCACGAGCGAGTACGACGAGCAACGATGCGCATAGGAAATTGCAGAATAGTCTTCGAAGGGATAGATCCGTGGCGACGTTTGCGTCTACTGAACTCGGATACAGATCGATCAACTATTCACTGATTAGATAGATTGTTAGAGAGAATGTTCTCAACGAAGGACGCTACTTTGATGCATGCTTGTACGAGACGTAATGTATGTTCCGGTGCCCAAACAGTGCAGATTCTCATGCCCAAGTTATAGCTATTTCGGGAGAACCAGTCGAGCTCTGCTTGCGAGAACAAGCCATTGGAAGGATTCAGCCTCGAGCGTTTTACCTGAACGGCAGCTCCAGAATGTCAGTATCTACCATATAGAGGAATCCCGCCCGCCCACCTCCATCAAAAAGGCCACATATACTACCCACACAATCTTTGATTTTCGAACTAGACTTCTCCGCTTCACGAATCAGAAGGCGTGCGGTAAGACTTGATTCATCAGTGATAAACAAAATATTACAGGGTATCAATGGCATACCGCAACAGAGCGGGAAGATGGACCTCATTGGGAGCGCTGTAGTCGTATTTCTTCAGCACACACTGCAAAGATATCACCATCTGCTCTTGATCTCCAGTCTGTTGAGCTTCTAAGACACAAGCATAAAGGAGTGTAGCGTCCTTTGCAGAAGCGGAGCAGATGCTATCTAAACACTCAGTGGCTTACTTAAGTCATTTCTCTTGAATTTCCGAGGATGGCAGGACATTGTTACCTAGCTCAAGGTCACGAGAACTTAGGGCGACCTTGTACAAGAGGTATTGAGTCGATGGATCCAATCGTTCCGAAGCCGACATTTGCGAGAAAACATCCCGTGCTTTGACTGCGTCTGAAGTGCTCAGACTGCAGAGCATCAGCTTCCTGGTGAAACAAATTGTGAGCGGCTTTGTTTGACAACGAACTAGAGCAGAAACCTGCCGGCAACCCACCTTTGCACTTTTCCCATGTTCAACGCTCCGGCATTGCTAAAAACTGGATGGAGACAGAGTCTACACCAAGCTTCAGCAATGTGAAACATGTCCTGGTTGTAGTTGATTTCGATGTGCTTCCACAAAAGCTTGGTCTGTCAGCATAAGCTGCGGAGAGCTTACACGAAACGTACGATTTGAGCTGCATGTGTCGCAGAAGGGCTGAGAGCTTGACCTGAATTAGATGCTAGAGTGTCTAAAACCCCAGCTAGGGAACTCAAGACATCAGCGAAGTCTGTTGTCGTAGTGCAGTTCCATATCATGGTCACAAAGGCTTTCTCCAGCCAATTTGGCTTCTCTGCGCCCAGCAGTCTTTGCGAAATCAGTGTTACAAGGACAGTCTGCGCCATCAATGGACTCCGAGCTCTCAGCTTATGTACGTGATGTAGTATCGTTTTAATGTTTGTATCGGTCAGGTGTACAGTGTGGACAATCTTTGAGAGTACGTCGTAATAGTCCTGCGCAGCATAAGCAGGTCCACCTGCAAATGCATCTAGTTTCAGAAGTAAAACGACTAGTCTACCACCGCATTCAACATCGAGTCTGTGAATGATATCCCAGACTTTTACCTGGCTCTCTTCACCTCCCTGATTGAGGAATGCTCTGGCTAATTCGTGCCAAATACCAATTTGGAGCTCTTTCGCATCGCTGCTCAGTTCCCACGTTTGCTGACCCGATATTACATCGTGAGACTTTTCTAACCAGTATATCGCCTCTGGCCATCGCGCATTGCGGCTTTGACTTTTCCCAACCTCGAACAAAGTATCAGCGAGCGCCTCAGCCGAAGATGGCTCTAGCTCGATTGAGTTGAGATTGAACTTGGCAAGTATGAGCTTCGCAAGATCTAGGCGGTCCTGACGCCATGCCTAAAGCTGGTCAGTGTAGGCTCTTCGTCGCCTACCATGCCACTCACCAGAGCAATCCTCAAAGTCAGATAATTATTGGAAAGACCAATGAAAACTCGCCACTGTTCTTGAGATCTATTGTCTTCGCGGCCTTTTAATCTCTCCTCATAATCCGCAGCTCTTTCGATGATGATCTCACCAAGGCTCAGCTGGCTCTGCTCTGCACCACTTTGAGCACTTTCACATGTCGAAAGAAGTCCATGATTACTAACCTAAGCATGTTTTGGAAGCCCTCAGGGCAGCTTTCAGTACGCGAATGTCATCTAGTAGCATTTTAACTCCTCTTGCCTTGGCTTAACAAAACCAAAAACATACTCGAGGTGGTACGCCCTTGCGAGCATCTTTGTGCACAGTCGATGAGAAGGCAGGAGTATACACGAACTGCGTCACAAGTATTCGTGTTAGTCTCGGCTGAAGGTAATAAACAAGATGGACGGTTACCAAGGCAGAGTAGTTCCCCGCTCTCGTCTTTTGGACTAAGTGTCGAAGCCAAATTCCAGAGCCTAGTACCATGCTTGTCTAGGTCGACTTTTTTACTTGCTGTAGGGGCGTTGTGGGTTGATATTACTTTGTCGATCTCGTTGCGTAGGTCGGGTGAAAGTGATTGTAGGGGTGCCTTTGATAGCAGCGAGTCTTCGAGCCGCTTTGCAAAGGCTCAAACTCCTAGTCAGTGCTTGAAACGTCTTGTTTCGGGTAAGCTGAGGCAGACCAAGAACTGCGAGTACCTTGATATCCTTGTCAGATCTCTTAGTGATGGGTGTCATAGTGTACGATTAAGAAGACTAATGTGGGTGAAGTTCAGGGATATCTTTCCTTGCCGGGACACACATTTACGTATAGAAAGCTTGGCAGTCTAAGACAGCCTATGTATTCCAAAAGAACGAGTGTAGTAAGAGAGCGCACAGGTCCGGAAACGCTTGCGAGATAATCTTTTGCGGAGTTGCCATGCGTTGTCTTTGAACTTTGAAAAGACCATGCAGTATCTTTGTGAAGAGTCTCCAATACTGCCCTGTTGTTCGTCCCTAAACAGTCACACCCTAACACCCTTGCTACGAGGCGTGATTTCTGTCGTCACGGTCACGAGTTACATGGCTAAGAATGGGACATGTCTGTGGCTTGCTACGTTTTTCTCGAAATTTGGGGCAGAAAATTCCCTACGATTAATGAAGGACTACATTCATCACTTAGTGAGGGCACAATGAGTTCAATACTGGAGCCTTACATGTTATGATTATCTCGGCGAATGGTGAATGAGAAACAGCATTTGATTTCTGGATCAGAAGCTTTGAGGTCTGGGTTCTTCAATGAGCATGTTGTCAGCATGGCTTTTTGCGAGTTGTCAAAAGCGATGGCAAGGAATTTGTCCCAATAGCTGACAAGGTCCTTCTCCACGACAATCTCGTGCAGAGCCAATTTCCCCTGCCAAAACTTGGGTTAGCCTACGAGCGCTTCGCTTCATCACAGATATACTTGCGTCTCTAAGCTTCTCGATTGGAACGTGTATGAGTTCCGCCATCTCTTTATTTCCCCTGAAGATTTCCCCAGTCCTTCTCCAGCAACATGCTGGGATCGCCATACTCGCGAACACCCTATCATATTCCATCAAGCTTCGTTCAAACCACATTTCAACAAGAGTGAGTTCCATGTCTGTCAATGATTGCATACGCTCTCGAAATTTTGGCCTAAACTTATCTAATTGTCGCAATATTCTTTGGCGGGATGCTGGCTGCATGTTCTGGTCCATGTAGCGATGCAGGCGGGCGTAGCCTTGTATGTAATTGAATGGTCTGAGCATCCCAGCGTTGTACTTAGCCACGAACACTTTATTCATCCTCTCCTCTGGTGTGTCATTGCCCGAAGGATCAGCTATTGTCATGTAATACCTATCTTCCTCCTTGTCTAAGGGCTTTACACTTTTTGAAAGAGGAATGGTGGCTGTTTGGCTAGGTGAAGATTGAGGCGTCCCAATCGTCCGACTTGGCTGTTGGCTTGATAGATTCTGCGTGCCGCTGCCGTGTGTACTTGCCGCTAGGGTGTTGCTCAATGATGGATCTGAATTCTGTGCTTGGACTTCTTCGTTCGGAAATAATGCTGAGTCGTCGAGCAAACTGCTGGTGAGAAATTCATTAAGCAAATTGTATTCATTGTTTATGTCAGGCGCATTGAACATGTATGATGGATGCAGACTATGCATGTCCTGGAATTGATTTTGAGCTCCAAGGTTCCAATCATTGTAGCTGGGAACTTATGGTTGAGACGTAAGTTTAGAGCAATGAATACTTGTGAGTCTCTCTTACATTGCGGATTATTATTTGCAAAGACCTGACCTTGACTTGTGGGATTCGAACATTGTTGCAGGAGTTGAGCCGGATTTGCCTCTTCCCTAACGGTCCCTGAAGCGAGCGTAGGATCGACTTCCTTCAATTGCTGATCGGCTTGCCGTTGATCGAGGGAAGGACCGAGCATGTACGGTAAGGGTTCCTCCTGTTTAGCACCAGATCCGATTTCTGGCGGTTCGTGCTTTGCTCCTTTTGAAGACTCCCGGGGCTCATCATGACACAAATGTCCAATGCTCCGTTTGACGCATCTTGCACAAGGGCGATCCTAATCAACATTGAGCCTACGCTCGGTTCTGTTCTGAGACCCACAGGTCACTGTAGATATGCGCGGAGTATCACTCACCAGGTCACAAGTCATATGCTGCCATTATCGCAAACCATAGAAGTCAGTTTCGAGCTGCAGAGACGGGCACCAAATACTTGGGTGGGAAGTGCTGCTTGAGCTGAAGGTTGCCGAGGACGAGTATTGCTCACCGATCGCCGACAGTAGATACATGCTGACCAGGTCTCCATTAGCCTATGGTCTCAATGTTCATGAAAGGCTCGCCATGATCATACCTACCGTGATTTACCTTGCGCCTCTTCTTAGGACTCGCCTGCTCCGCTTTGGGAGACTCACGTTGTGCCTTTGGGTTTTCTTCTTTTGACGCCATCGCAAGATAGTTCCGTAGTCCATTACCTTTTTGTAGGCAGATGCAATGGCATGCAGGTATATTGATCTGGGATAGCTGGTCTGGTGGAGTTGGAATTTGAAGTTCAATAGGTCCAAAAAGAAGATCATGCCCCACGTTTTGAGCGGGGCATCTCAGAACATATAGAAGGGTTAACCCCCTAACTGAACAAACCCCCCAACAGAACACCTCCTCTGAATCATTATAACCACGCGAGCTACTGAAAATTGCTTCATACAAAATCTTCCTAAAATCAAAGTTTACATAAGTTTCATATATAAAGCTTTCTCATGAAATGACTTCTCAAAAATGATGTTTCAAGCCACAGTTCAGCCTTATAAGCTGTTCATTTGGGGAGTGTGTTCAGTTGGCAGGTTAACCCTTCTATACCTTTCTCTCCACCGATCTGAAAGACCCCACCAGTTCCACTTGTTGAGAGCCGCTGAATCTTCAAATTATGGGCTCCCTTCACTTCTAGACCTTCTAGTCCGATCATTGCCCTTCCTTTTCCCAACGCTGCGCACAGGAATGGTCGGTGCAGTGCCTCTGAGCCTCAACTATAGGGTGGGTGTTTACCAATACAACAGGCAAAGCGCAAAAGCATCACGGGCATCAAAAGGAAGCCTACAAAGCAGCCGTCGTATCCAAAGCCCTTGAGAAGACCCGCGACCACAGTATCTCTGTCGCCAGGGACGGCAACCCCTCAGGAAACGTCAGGACGTGAAAGTCTTTCTAGATCACGAATCCCGTCACCCGTTGAACAAACTCTGGAGAGACCTCAAGGTAGCATTGCTTACTAGCATACGCTGGCTATTGATAGTCTTGCGACGGTGCTAAGCGAAATACAGGTGGTGCAGGCAAGGCACATAGACTCATGGAGCCGAGGATCAAGTATGTATCGCAAGACATCATATGCTCAAAATGGGCGACCCTGGATGAGGACACTCAAGCGAAGGTTGAAACAATTTTACACTCTGCAGAGCTTCCAGTTCTGGCAAGGCACACATCCGAAAAGAAGGTCGAGGCACAAAGAGCTTTGGGATCGCTCACTCGGACGTGAGTTCCTCAAGGATGATATAAGATCGTTTCCGCTGCAAGACAATTGACCATGGCACAGTTTGGGTAAACGACTTCCCAAAATGCCCTTTCCTCCAAGGACAAAGACCGAACACTTCGACTATGATGCCCTAGTGAATAGTAATGTGAACTGCGTCTCGAAGGCTAGATCTAGGGAACGAGCACTAATCTGATCGAAGCGCTTTCTACAACGACGATTAGCAACCTTTCCAAAGTCAATGACTTCGCTGACAGATGAATTAGAGCAGCAGAGGGCTGCTCTAAATTTGGAGAACCAAGAGATAGAGGCGCTAGAGGTATCTGCTTAGGGTCGTTACTTACACTCAACGCCACCGACTGTCACAAATGATGCGGCGGTCAGCTCCAAGGAAGGTGACAACCCGCCAACTCCGAGAAATGGCCGAATCTGCCGTCCTCCTCTTGGCTCACAGGGCTCTCCAACTACTGATTACAGATTGTAAGCACCAAAGGTTTGCCGTGGTGCCAAGATTTCAGAAGTGGCCAGACTGCCTGCTACATGGCATACATGCATGGCCAAGATTCAATGGCCAGTCGCATAGTTATAAGTAGGCCAAATATCCTATCTTAGTCGAATTGATCGCATGTCATGATGTGGAAGGCGAGAGAATACACCATTTGGGTTTTGTTCGGGAGAGATCTGAGGACAGATCGTTCTCTTATCCCATGGCCTGAAAGCCTCTAAAACGATCTATAAAATAATGCTCCTACCTCGACATGTTTGATAGATCGAGTCTACCAACATTAAGCGTCTTGATCATTTACGAACGAGGTCAATCGCCCACTCCCTTGACCGCACTGACTCAGCAAAAGACTCCGCGTTGTTTCGAATTCAGTCGTGGCGAATGATGTAAAGGCGAAGCGTTGGCCGAGCCTGCGCCTAACATCTGAGTTGCGGTCTTTGATCAACGTAACCAGACGCAAGGACGATTTAGAATAGCAACTCGGTCGTACCATGAATTCAAGTACTGTTCGAGACCAGAGTGACAGCTGTATACGCATCTAAAAATGATTTGATTGGTCCTGCTGGGTAGGCTGGTAGTAGCACCCTCGATCCTTTCAATGTGGATGTACTGCACCGGGGGCACCTGGCTGACTGAGGACCTATGTACCTAAGGTACCGACGGATGTACCCGTGGGGTAAGGCACCACGGAGCCAGGGCACCTCATGCTGCAGAGAGTCTAGAACACGGCTCTACCCGAGATAGCCGTCAACTTGGTGATCTGCCGAGGTTCCTAGATCTGTTTATGTACCTAGGTAATATCAAGTGCAATAGGTGACCTAGTCTTAGATCATGTCATTAATGAAGCTGAAGCATTCTAGGGGAGCCTTTTGTTCACTTTGAAACGCCTTGTTTACCAAAGCACTTGTTCAACTTTTCCCGCATGGGCTTCGAGAATGTAGAGATTCCACAGATGTCCAAACTTCGCTGGAACTCATCCGTTCTGTCTCGGCATGGCGAAAGAAGCAAGTAAAGCAAGGATCCCGACTCGATTCGCTCTGATACCGCCTTTGGTTTTGCCGTGAGTCAACGTTCACGCCCATTTGCAGACCTGGCGGGCCACATTTAAGCAGTTGTCGGAACGTCTATCGTCTGAGTGAGTTTGCTAACTTGGCCGAGCAAGGGTAGGCTATTGAAGGCGTACGGACTGGCATATGTCTCTACCACCACGCCTGGGCTGCTCAATTTGGTAATCAGTCTTTGTCGAAGGAAACTTGCAAGAACGCATATTTTGTTATCTGTAAGTGGTGACTACACTGGTTTCAACTACCCTCAATCGCTATTCCTGTGCCGTTCATGGCGCCACGTAAGAGTTGCAGTAGTTTTACGCAACGAGTGCTAATATCGTGTCCGGCAAAGGTATGTTCTGCGTTGAAATACTCCGTAGCACTCCGCAGATTTCCCACCTTTTGTGCAGTGACAGTCGGGGGTTACACGTTATTACAGATTCCAGTCCGTCTAACCTATGAATATCTTTGCCTCCTTGCTCCCACAAGAACTAGGAGATTGGGCGAGATCCGCAATGCTCGTTATTTGGTCTCGCGGTCTGTTGCGGCACTGTTTTCAGCTTGGTTTAGTCTGCAACTCCTAAATTCCCACAAGACTATCCAGGTCCGGAAGTCACCAGCGACAGGGAGCGACAGCGATGACGAAAATTCTCTTGTGGAATCTAACCTCGAAGTAGACTCTCCTGCTAGCATGACAGAAGTCGCCAATGTCCACGAAATATCAACCTTCTTGGCAGGCAAAACAATCGACCTCACCATCCTTGCTGTCAGCCGTGCTCTCGATACTGCAGTCGTCAACCTGTGGCGTGGTCTTCAGAAACCTCGTCGTATCAAGCAATCTCAATATTCTATCCCCTCGACTATCTCTCGTCACACAGACACGTTTGTCTTTGCAATTAGCTCTGGAACCGTAATGTGGGCTTGGTTTTATCTCCCACACCGTCTCCCTCGTGCCTATAACATATGGATTGGTGAAGCCGCTCAGGTAGATTCTCGGCTGGTCGACCTTTTGAGGGAAGCACGAGCTGGTCGACTCATCTATGGCAAAGAGACTGGGCACTCGCAAGTGTTGCAGAGCATGTGTAAAGAATACGGGTGGCCATTAGAATGGAGCGATCCCGCGAGAACGATACCCATACCTTGCGAAGTAGTCCATATGGGCACAGGGCCGTCTTGTCATTGGCACGCTGCTGTGCGGATCATCAGGGCATTCAAATTCGCGCTGGCAACCAACCTGCCGCTTCAAATTCTCGTAAAGGCCAGAAGACCAACTCCTAGTGGATTCAGGAAGGCATGTTTAGATGCGGTAAGATCTTCGGCATTCTTGTCCGTATTTATTGGGCTATTTTATTACGGCGTGTGTCTTTCGCGCAGTCGTCTCGGCCCATGGCTCTTTAGAAGCGCTACAATAAGTCCAATGATGTGGGATTCAGGTTTGTGTGTAGGAGCTGGATGTCTTTTATGCGGCTGGTCCGTTTTGATTGAAGCTGAGAAGCGGAGGCCGGAATTGGCCATGTTCGTGGCCCCTAAAGCGTTGGCAACTTTTTTACCGAGGGAGTACGATGCCAATGTTTGTCTCTGTACTACCAAATCCGGATTTTGAAGCTGATGGTGACCTAGTACTTTTGGATGGAAAAGGCGGCATTCTCATTAAGTACGGCCGTACTCTTCACACTCGCTCAAGAGGATCCAAGGAGGGTAAGGGGAGTATTAGGTCGGCTATTACACAAAGTTTTGCAGTAGTATTACTTTATACATTGGGTGAAGATGTTGATTAATTATACCAAGCTAACTTTATGTCGATGCTTGTCATTCGAGTGTAACAACACTTTCTGTAGAAAGAATCCCACCTCTCAGACAACATCAAGTGAAAAAGTGCTTTACCATTCATACCACTTGCACAAGCTACGACTTCCGCTACAAACTTCTGCAACGCGATTGCTATGCTTTTGCAACGTCATCTTTGGTATTTAAATGATCTTGCTTGCAGGATCCCTCAGGGTAGCATAACGCGTTGACCTTTGGAATCTCAAGCAAGCTGTGTTTCTCCGCATATTGACTAATCGGCACGCCATTGGAGTTGGCCGTGACAACTTAAGTTTTGCGTTGTTGAGGGAGTTACCCATCGACGCACATACATCAGGTAGGCCATCGGGAGAGAAATTGCCGCCTGGTGTAGCCCATGATCAAACATTTCGACTCTTGATATTGCATTGCCAATTATGAAATCTCAAGGCAAAGGGTAGGGTATGGTAGCCTGGAGAGATGGATTTTATGATGCAGGCACATGTTGATGCGGATCTGCAGCACCATCATCAATGTCCTCATCTTCGCTACCATCGCCAGCAACATCCATCACTCGTTCGCCTGCTTTCTTCAGTGTTCGGCGACACCATGCGCGAACACCTTTGTATACAGCCTAGGTAGCCTCGTCAGCATGTCATGATCCCACCATTGAGAACCAATGATCGTACCCAAAGAAAGGTGCCGATCCCAATTATGACGACTACCCAACTTATGTTAGCCAGGCGGTCCCGGCCAGTATTACGACCACCTCCCCTTATGATCCCTGTGCTTCGAAGATTCCACCACTGCCATGGCGAGAGTGCAAATATGACCTTGACGAAGCCGAGCAGTCCGAGAGACGCTAATCCTTTAACAAAATGCTCCGTCCACGATGGCACATCATCGTCGGAAAAGATGGGTTCTATCTTGGCGCCGACTTTAGACAAGGGAGCGGATGAGACGATAGAAAAGGGATCAACATAGAGATTGATGATGGGATCAGCAACGAAGCCCATGATGAAGAGAGTCGTGAGGAAGATGAGCATGGTCAGAAGGATCTGAGTCACTGTGCTGCTGATCCACCTACCCAACTGCATTCTCTCTAGCCGATAGCGAAAACCGCAAGTCGGACATTGCCAATAATTTCTTTTCCCATATCCTGGATCTGCATGCCGCCATGCCTGTAGGCAGCCTTCATGAACGTATTTGGAAGAGCCTTTGCATCTGCATGGCCGCAACAGCCGACCGGCTTCAGGGTCTGGAGAATCGTATGTGACAGATGGCGATGTCTGGAATAATTCAGGAACATTCTCTGAAGGTGGATGAAAAGTTGGGTTGACAGTCTCAAAACAAATGCGACATGTTCTCGGCAGCCAGTGTTTCTTTGGCTTTGGAGTAGCAGAGGCACCTGGGTTGGGCGTGCTTTGCGGCGTTTTCTTCGTGGAGCTTGGCTGTGGCCGTTCACGAATATGATGAGCAGAAGAAGATTCTGCATCAAAAGCGCCAGGTACAGCTGATGTTCCTTGGTCGGCCTGAGGGCTTTGTGATGCTGCTGGCCAGTGCCATCTCGGGTCGGGGTTGAAACCGGTCGAATTCATACTCAATGTTCACGGTTCACGTCTACAAGAACTCGTTCTCGAGGATTCGACAGATGAGCTGGCCTATCTCGACTCTTTTGTGACTCTCCGCAAGGCGTAGCGCGGATATGAGAGAAGACATCGCTTACAAAGACACATCAAATATGTATGTATCGTAGTATCGATGGATTTGGGATGCCTAGTGAGTCGGCATAAAACTATGTATCACGCTAGCGGAGTCTAGAGATGCCGATGCCGCCAAGCCCACCTCCGGTATATAGAGATCTTAGCTATTTAACGCGTGGGCTCTAAGACAGCGCCTACGCATTCTTAAGCTAATCTTATAGTACTTAGCCCGGGCGCGTAAGCTACCCCCTCTAGGAGCCCTTACCCTAAAGTATCCTTACTAGATTCTATCGATTCTATTAATTTTATAAGAATACTTAACTTTAGGAGATAGAGTTAAAAGATCTTTTATTAAAGCGGGTCGAATCGATAGAATTAATAAAGTCTAGAAGTTTATTATATAACTTAGTCGGTAGAACTAATATAAATAATATAATATCCGAATACTTTAGATATTCTAAATAATTAAGTCGAAGCGGTAGAAATCGATAGAATTAATAGAATCTATATATATCTTAAAGATTTTAATATTTCCCTAATTATAAGCTATATTATATATATACGCTAATAGAGCGCTAACGTAGAACCTTTCTTATAGAGGCTAGCGTCTATAACGTAATATAGGGGCCTAGAGCCTTAGCGCCCGTATATCTACTAGCCTCTCCCCCTAGTTTCTAAAGTTCCTTAGAGATTAGTTTATCTAGTAATAGAAATATCTTTATTACGCCTACTTAACGCTAACGTAGTAGTATTACGTTTTTTATTATTAGGCTAGCTATCTACTAGTAATCCCCCTTATAGTTCTAATCTCTCTACTTTTAAAAGAAAAAGGCCTAGTATCGCTACGATATCGCGTTTACCTCGTAATCGTATTAAGGAGTTACTCGATAATATATAACCCGAGCGCCGCGATAGCGCCGCCTCGTTTAAGAGGTTCTCTTCTATAGGGGCTATAACTCTAAGAGACGACGGTATAAAAATACGTCTTTTAGCCGCCTAAGAGGAGAATCGTAGGAGGCTATCTACTATAGTAAAGACCTATATTCTCTACGGATCGATATTAAGTTAGGCGAAGGAGCTACGGCGGAGATAGTATAGATCTATAATATATATAACCCCTCCCCTCCTATACTAAAGTCCCTTAAAGGACCGTTAACTCTATTAGATCTAGAGCGGGCCTTATAGAAAGACGAGGAGTAGATCGTAGTAGGAGACTTTAATCTCTACTACCTATTATAGAATAACTCGGGGAGGTACTTATATTATACTATAGCCGATAAACTATTAGACTATACTACCGAGAGAGGGATAAGTCTCGGTACGCCTAGAGGAACCGTTATATAGAGAAGCCGAGACCTCTAGAGTAATTTTTAATCTAACGTTCTTTACGGAAGGGGCCTATTATATAATAAGTTTATATAGGGTAAGAGAAGACCTCTATTATAGATTAGATTATTAGCTAATAATAATAGAGCTAGAATAGTTCTAGGAAGAAACGCCTATCTATATAAAGAGAGTATAGAATAAGATTAAGGACGAGATAATTAAAAAAGATATTAGGAGAGGCCTCGGTATACTAAACTATACCCTCGGGAGGCCGGCGCTAATAGTACCTACTAATATCGATTAATATACGGGGAAACTAATAGTAGGCCTTTTAGAAATTATCGAGATTATTATTCTAATCGCCTAGCTAAGCTTAAAGGCTAAATCGTATTAGAACTATAATTATATTAAGGCTATAAAGGAGGCGAGGGCTCGCCTTAAAGAATACTATTATAAGAGAAGCGTATATATTAAAAAAACTATAAAAGAGGCGGAATATATAAAAGTATAAACGATTTATAAGGCGAAAATACTCGCGTTTTAAGAAGGCGTTTATAAAGTATTTTTAAAGCCTATAGGAGTATAGAGGCTAATTAAATAGAGTAGAAAAAAGAGTAGAAAGCTAAAGGAACTTTCCTAGTTCTTAGCGATAAACGATAGAATAGGGGGAAAGGCTATAGACTTTAATAGTAAATTAAGAGCGCTAAAGAAGACCCTCTTTCCTCGACCTCCCTAAGTAGACCTAGGGGATATTACGGCGGTAAGGTATCTAATACTAATAGAGCTCCTATATATAGTTATAATACGCGAGGTAAATAAGGCGATTTAAAACCCGGCCGCGGATAAGGCCCTAGGTAGAACGGGGATCCTAAACTAATTCCTAAGGTTACTAATAGGAGAGCCGATTATAGGCGCTATCGTATATCTATTTTAGGCTTATATAGAGGTAGGCTATTACCCTACCTAGTTTAAAGAGGCGAATATAATAATTCTAAAGAAACTAGTAAAGAATAACTATTTAGAGCCTAAATTATATAGGCTAATTATACTCCTTAATATATTAGGAAAAGCGCTAGAGACGGTAGTTTTAAGGAAGCTTAGCGACCTAATAGAGAAATACTACTTACTTCTACTATAATAGATAGGAGCGCGAAGAAAATACTTAATTAAGATAGCCCTTAAAATTTTAATAGATATAATCTATATAATATAGAATTATAGTAAAGGCGGTAATAAGAAGAAGGTAGCTAGCCTATTATCTCTCGATATAATAGGCGCCTTCGATAATATCTTCTATAAGAGGCTTCTCTATAATCTACGAATAAGAAGGATACCGGCCTATATTACTAAATAGGTTATAAGCTTCCTATTAAATAGGAAGATATTAATTACTTTAGAAGAAAAGACTAGCGAACTAAAAGAAATCGAAATAGGGATCCCTTAAAGTTTACCGATTTTACCGATATTATTTCTATTCTTTAATATACCGCTCCTCGAGGAATATACTAGAACTAGGCTCCCGATATAAATAGGAGGCTTTATAGATAACGTCTATTTACTAGCGTATAGCGAGTCTATTAAGGCTAATTATAAATATTTAAAGAGGGTATACGAAATCTATCTATATTAGATACGAACCTATAGGGCGACGTTCGCCCCCTAAAAGTATAAGCTAATATATCTATCTTAAACTCCGAAGAAATATAATATAAAAATAGTAATTAACTTCGATAATATAGTAATCGAACTAGGATCGAG
>JAABUP010001708.1_pt1 | contig 45354 bp, 49 predicted proteins | sample 5559201 | NCBI WGS metagenome assembly JAABUP01 (sample SAMN10711887, study PRJNA513373) | rock metagenome | isolation source: Antarctica rocks | place: Antarctica
TTGATCCTGTCATTGTGGTGCTACCAGCCTATTTTGGTGGGCATGCAGCAGTCCTGTGCAGCCATGGCTACTCTGAGCTACTCCAAGCGTGCTCAAGCTGTTGCTGCAACAGCCGCCTCAGGGCTTCTTGAATTGCCTGTCTGTGATTTCGTCCGCTGGCGTGTTGCAGCTCATTTCGCTGCTCTGATGGCCATCCGTCTTGCTGGTGCCTCTGATGCTTAACTCTGCGTCAGCCACAATATAGTAGGGTTTATGGTTTAGTATACAAACTGTAAGGGGTTGCTCTCCTGAGCTTGCATGCGTTCCTGTTGCCGAATTTTGCAGAAGAAAACAAGTAATGCTGCTCTGGTCTTGTCCATGCTTCCATTGCAGAGCTATTTAGTAGCAATGAAGAAGATATTGCTTTGACCTCTGCATGTGTTCCTGCTCTGACGTCGTCCATATTCACACTGCAGGGCTTTGCAGTAGCAATGAAGGCCGGCATGACTAAGACCGAGCTTGATGAGACGGTGGGTATCCACCCCAGCTCAGCAGAGGAACTAACCACATTGCGAGATGCTGTGAGACAGTACAAGGACAAGAAACTGATAAGCAAGTAGTGCCTGAAGCCTTTATAAACGCCTCAAAACACAGCAGCTCATGTATATGTTTGTCTGTAAGCCATGCGGCCTTACGACAAGCAAAGGTGCAGTAACATCAAAATGTTTGACAAGGATGTGGTATGTGTGTAAATGTGTGTGCGTTTTGCAGACTTTGACAGCGGCTAGACACATTCATGAGGGGCATCACTGATTGTAGGATTTTGGCATTAGTATAGATGTGTGCTAGTTTGTCGTTGAGCCAAAGGCTGTTGTCAAGTGACAGCTGTTGGCGGTTGGGTGCAGCTTCAGCAGACACAAGGAGGTTCTAGATGTCACAATGATATATATGACATCGTAACTCGAACACAGTGTGCTTACTTCATAAAGGCATGGGCTTTGTGAGGCACTGTACCAACAATGTCTGCTGACACGCACGCGTCCAAAGCATGTTGAATCTAAAACAAGCATGTTGCATCAAGCTGCATGGTGAATACAACACCTGAACATGGTATATTTAGAGCGTCAAGGTCATGTTTGCCTGTGTCTGATCACCCTTGAGTCAAGGGCCGTGACCGAAGTATCCAGACTCAGCTGACATCGCGCTTCACAGCTCAGCCGTGCATGCACGTTGGGCATTCCTTGTTTCCACACCACTGTGTATCAGCATCGCTAAACAGGGTTCGCAACCGAACAGCAAGTGACAGGTGAGCGGCAGCATTGAGTGATCCATCTCGCGGCCATCGACGCTTGCAGCCTACTCTAGCCATCCGAAAGGCAGGCTCAAACACCGTCAGCTGAACGACGGCTTGTTGATGGTATGATCTATCACTACCAGACGGGTCCTGCTATAAATGTCTCTCGATGTATTCAAAAATGTTGCACAGCTGACCCACACCGTCTGAAGGTTTGCTGTGTGCCAGGGGCTGCAATTACCAGACTGGTCTAGCGTATCAGCGCAGCTACTTGTGCACGTCTTTGAACAACAGCACAATGCTTTGGACAACTGTGCAGCTGCCTGCACGTGTACAAGCTGGCGTGCAGCCGTCAACAGCAGCCACATTTCCTTGCTGCATCTGCATACAGATCAAGCTCGCTATGGCAGCCAGTGGAAACACTTCTTCACCTCGAGACATTCCTTTGGTCATTCGCGCCTGACAGCAGGAATGGCAGTGTAGAAGGTGCAGTTGCAAACAACTTCCAGGAGCCCAGCTCCCTCAGCAACTCCTGACAAGGCCTTTCCCTGGCGTGTGACTGTCTGTCAGTTGATGCGACATTTGCTGGTATGTTGCCGCAATATGTGCGGCAGCCAGCAAAACTGAAGCGCTTAGTAGTAACTTGTGACTATGACTTCAGCAACTTTGCAAGGTTTGCCTTTCCACATGTGACTCATCTTGCACAGCTCACAACACTGGAGATTCAGGCTGAAGCCTGGACTGCATACCCCCATGCAGAACTGATTCGCTACAATCTGAGTAGATGCCCAGAGACACTTCAGCATGTAATCCTTGATGGGCTGTACCTAGCGCGCTTAGATGGCCATCAATCTGAAATACAGCAAGTGCTTGGAAGCGCGTTGGCATCTCTCACTTGCCTTGAGTTGAAACACTGTCGTTTGAGTCTTGCTGGGAGAAGCATGAGCTGTTTAGCCCATCTTCAATCTCTGAGCTTTCAGGGCAGTCAAGTCTGGGGTGATGCATGTCACATAACTACATTGACAAGCTTAACACTGCTAGACCTTTCTGGGTCTGTTTGGAATCAGCCCCACCATCATGATTCCATACATAATGACTGGAGAATTCCGGTCATGATCGCCTTTACAGCATGGTCAGCACTGGAAGTGCTAAAGCTGAGTTATTGCTCTCTATTTGATGGCCGAACTGGGCTGCATTTGCCTAGTGTGGTAGATCTGCAATTGCACTGGCTTCCTCCGAGTATTGGCAGCAGCACTCTGCGTATTTGTAGGCATGATTGTTTTTGATATGTTATCACACCAGTTCCCTGGTGGAACTAGATGTTTCCGTTAACTACTTGGATATTCACTTTCCGGCATACCTGCTTTTTCAGCATCTAAAATCGGTTTTGATGCTCTGTCAGCGTCTGCAATCAGTGCAGTTTACAGGACAATCATCAGGTGGCGGTCTGCATGCGGGAGAACTAGTAGTTGAGGGGCACTGGGGTGCTTGCTTGCACAGACTGAGTTTGTCTGATGTCAATTTTCAGTTGATGGACTTACAGAATGCGATCTTCCTGACCAATTTAGAGCTGCACAATGTAGATGCCAGCCCTGGTTTTACACTGATGCTGCCTCACAGGGTTCAGTCCTTTGCATTTACTGGTAGGTCTTTATTTGCACCGCAGGCAAGACATATGCTGTTGGCCTGTACTTGCATGAACAAACTGGTAATCACAGGGACGGTGTGAATACATATGTGCAATACAACATGCCTTTGCTGCCCAATAGCTTGTGTTACCTGGACACTCGGACTGCATATGAAGAAAGGGGCTGGGTTGACTGCTGTGATTGGAAGTGTTTGGATGCCTGTACAAACATTGAATACTTGCAGCTACCCAGCCCAAAGCATCTAGTGGGGCTTTTGAAGGCCCGGGTACATAGCGCCTGTCATTTGCACATTGTTGAAATCAGTACGTACTTTTAGTGAAGGGTTGTTGTGTGTCTGGGTGTCTTGTAAAAAATGTTTCTGAGGCATTACCAGCTAGTCCCGCAAAGGTGTGCAGACAGTATGTCCATGAACAAGCCCATTGTCTGGTTCAGAGTGGCTGATAAAGTAGTATCAGGAGCAACATCAGCTGCAGCCGCACATTGGTGTTGCAGGACCTCCTGTGGGAGGCATCGTGCGTCTTGACTGCTTTGACTCAATTTGACATTCACAAAGCATTCAGAACACAATGAACGCATTTGCGTTTGCAAGGAATGTAAGCTGAAGCCTAGCATGCTTCAGGCTCGCATCTGATTTATCGAACAATGCAGAGCGCTGCAATCAATGAAACATCACGTCATCCAGACCAACCATTTGCAATGAAGAATGGTGCTTGCCATTCAGCATATGCCAGATGGCAATTTGTGTACACACAACATGGTGAGTACCCTGCTTCTGCTTGTGTCAGCAAGATGATTGCGCATCACAGTTGGGTTGACACACAGAGGGCATCATTGCAATGAAGCTGCACATCAGGAAACACAGGTCAATGACAAGTGGGAAGACATAGCAAGGGGAAAAATGACAGGAAGGGTAGACACAGCAGGAGGAAAAAGCACAGCACTTACTGTCATTGCCAGTGTGGATGATAAGGGGGCCTTTGTACCATGGTCCAAAGTACTTGAAACCCTGACCAGTCAAACTAGGGTCTGTAGCAGCTCTTAGGGTTGAGATGGCACCATCTTCGCCTGATTGATTGTAGATCTGCACACAACATGTGCATGGTATGTAATCTTCTTTCATGCCCTCTTTGTGGCACAGTTGTGCTCACAAGTGTCTCTCCTGACAGTTGTGAATCACCGTTGAGCAGGCTGCCAGCAACATGCAGCGTGATGCAGTGTCATGGCAGTGCCACTTGAGAAATGGTGCCATAGCAGTCCTCCTCAAATGAGATCCCTCAATGGAGTCCATCTCAAATGGCAGCCATTGCAATGCCACCCCTCAAGTGAGCGCCATGGCAGTGCATCTCTACCAGTACAGTGGACATCACCAGCAACAGTACAGTAGACATCACCTATCAGTAATGTCCAATGCATTGGAAGGGTCCTTCCCCAAGTGCAGCGTAATGCAGAATCGGAGCCGGCAACTTGTTCCCAGCAGTGTTGACCTGTCTGGCTATAACCCATGTGATTATGTTCTGAGTGAGAATCTCAGGCCAGCCATGTTTAGTAACCACCCAAAACATGGGATGCCCTGGCAGTCTGTCAACGATAGAATGGTGTACCTTCTCAAAAAGGCTCACTGCCTTTGCTTCAGGCTTGCTGGTGTCGAGCTTGGGATACAAGCGGGTGTCTGCAATCCCAGGATGCGTCGCCATGCAGTCGATGCCTTTGCCCTGGGACACAGCGAATAGCAGTTTCAGCCATGCTGTGCATTTTTCTGACCAATTGTTGTTGACAAGCCCTCAACTACCACAAACAACTCGTCTGGTCACAAGCGTGTGCTTCATTGCGCTTTGTTTGCATAGATACATTATTCATCACTGCATGCTTGGTTGCCCATGATCAAACTGAGTGCCATTCCCCCAAAACGCAAAACAAAGGCTTGCAATTGGACATTGGCATTGTTCCCCTACACTGCATTTAGTTGCATGGAAAAGGCTTTGCCCAATGGCTGAAAGTCACCTGCAGTCGTCTTGAGTACTCCTTTGCAAGCATGATGTTGAAGAGCTTAGAGGTTCCATATACTGTGGCCCCGCTGCGGTTGTCTTTGTCATTTTTGCCCTGCAAAACATCTCTCCAGTCTGACCTTCCGGCAGTCTCTGCAATTGATCTGCAGACACAAGCATGGATCAATGGCTGTTGGCAAGCAACACGAGATGATTGTGGATGCTGTTCCTGATCAAACAGATTTGCACATAAAGCCATGACACAGTGAGACTTTGTACACACAGCAGAGAGCACTAGGGCTTGTGAAAGGGCTACTGTGCAGCTGAGCAGCAGGCGGTGATTATGCGAGCAATTTTGCTGCCTGGAAAGCATCAGCTGGCAGCTGCTGCTGTGCCCTCTTGCTCACCCCAACTTCACAATTCTGGAAGGGGCATTCTGCTCCAGGTTATGAAGAAGTAGGTGAGTCAGGTAGAATGGCCCGAAGTGATTGATGCCCAGAGTGACCTCAAAGTCTTCTTCTGTTCTGTCGTCTTTTGGGATGAAGACTCCGGCGCTGTTGATCAAGCAGTGCAGTGGCAGGTCGCGTTTCTTGAAAGCATCAGCGAAGTCGCGGATCGAGCTGCAAGCAAGCAGAGAGGAGGTGGGCTGATCCACAATGCGCGATGCCGCAGAAGGCACAGAACGGGCCATGCGATATTGATGGATTTGGGCAAACGCGAAGAGCGCTCACCTGAAGGAGGCCAAGTCGATCTGCATGCAGTCTACTTTGGCCTCGGCCGAGGCCTCCTGTTTTAGCTCTTGAACTGCAGCATCACCACGCTCCCGCGTTCGGGAAGCGACGACGACATGTGCGTTCTTTTGAACTAAAGCACGAGCGGTTTCCAGACCAATGCCGGAATTGCCACCGGTGATGACGAACGTCTTGTTGGCAAGGTTCACAGCTGCGGCCATGCTTGCAGGCAGCGATACAAGCAAAAGACAGAACTTTGCAGAAGACCTAGTTGAAGACAAAAGATTCACCTCAAGTCCGCAAGCGAAGCATCGTCGTCACGCGACTGCAGCGAATACGAAACGCTGAAGCTTTGCAGCCACAAGCTACAGATGCTTGACTCATTGTTCCTCACCAACACTACCCACAGCAGGCTCAGCATGAATGCTTTGAGTTATCATCTGAAGCTCCATGTGCAACCCATCAAGTCTTCCATGCTTGCTTTGTCACGTGCATCTTGCTGTTGTCAGTCAGATCCCAGTGGAATCCATCCGATGTGCTCTTTCTGCAAAATCTCAAGCAGCTAATTAGCTGCCTGTAGTCAGTGAAGGACATGAATCATTTGCGACAACGCAAATGCCATCTGCGATGAGCAGCAGACTGTCAAAACCAGACATCAACGTCAAGATAGCCCAACATATGTCCCTATACAGATGTCGTTATTCTGGTGCCAGCTCGTTTCCTAGCCTGTCGTTGCACATACCAATGTCCATGGTCTAGTTAATCACCAGCGTCTGAATTGCCCGTTGAAACACCCAGTCAGCAGATTCTTTCAGCCGACAAGACCTAGTAATACTGCACCATAGCACACCTGCACATTAAGAGATGTGGTCTTGCACCGGAGGCGTGCTTTTGCACTACGAACACCTGTTTTTGCAACCCCTACTAGCTTCATGCTGACCGATTCACAATTTCCCTCCATGACCATTCAGTGATTTGCTTGGAATGAGAAGCAGTTCAGCCTTCCTTGAAGTCACAACAAACTGCATGTACAAATTGGCTCATCACCCAGAGGGCCTTGACACCTTTGTTATGGCCCCATCAAAATTTTGCCTGACCTGTTGCCACAGCTAAGATAATATCACCAAGCAGTTTCATTATTATTGTCATACATTCTGCACAGCAGCTGCTTCTAACAATGTTGCTAAGACAACTGCCAAGCCTGCATCGCAAAGCTCTCACTGCTATAGATTCTATCTGTGGTCTGACACAGCAGCTGCAAGAGCTATTGTGCCTTAGGTGGTTTGCTTTTGCTGCTGCCAAGCAAGCCCGAGAAGAAGTTTACTGTGGCCTGTCCGACTTCTGCAGCCCTGAGGACCCCCAGGGTCACAGCCACACCTGCACATAGCGTAGTCAAAGGCTCACATTCACCACAATAACTACAATAGTTGAAGAAGTCAAGACCTGTGCTGGCATAAGCTGTGTATGTGCATGGCCAGTCTTGCGTGTCAAGAACAAGCACACAATTGTCACAATGCTGATCAGTCTAGACCAGTCTTTCAAGAAAGTAATGCTTCTAGGTGCTTGTTTAGCCTGCTTTAGCCCGCGTCTAGTCATATAGCCACGACAACAGTGCACTTCCAATGGCATCCGCTTGCGTATGGGCAACTTTGATGTCGTGAATGCTCAGCACAACTTCTCAGATGACGTCATCACAGTGCAACCAAGGATGACTATTTACAAACACAAGGCTTGGCTTGTGACCCACACAATCAGACATTGTGCTGACTGTTGCTGTTTCCCTTGCTTGCTATAGGCAGTGTCAAACACTATGTTTTGTGCTGTGTTTGTGTACACAGTCTTACTTGCTTGCTGAAGGCAGTGTCAAATACTGTGTTTTGCGCTGTGTTTGTGTACACAGTCTTACTTGCTTGCTATAGGCACTGTCAAACAGTGTGTTTTGCGCTGCGTTTGTGTACACAGTCTTACTTGCTTGCTATAGGCACTGTCAAACACTGTGTTTTGCGCTGTGTTTTGTGTGCACAGTCTTACTTGCTTGCTATAGGCACTGTCAAACACTGTGTTCTGTGGTGTGTTTGTGTGCACAGTCTTGCTTGCTATAGGCACTGTCAAATACTGTGTTTTGTGCTGTGTTTGTGTGCACAGTCTTACTTGCTTGCTTCAAACATTGTGTTCTGTGATGTGTTTGTGTGCACAGTCTATGTTTGCATAGACATATGCCAGCAGTAGGACCTGCCATGACAAACATGTAAGTTGATTAGTTGATTGATTGACTGACTGACTGACTGATTGATTGGAAGAAAACACACCTGGCTGCGAAGCACGCATTTCACTGCTGCTAGCATTGCCGCTGCTTTGGCTCTGCCCTCTGCCTGATTCAAGCATGCCATCCTCCTGTGGTCTCTGCTGCTGCTGACCACCAACTCGCTCTGTTGATTCTGTTGTCTGACCCTCTACTGCTGATGATGTTGTTGATGGCTGTAACGATGATGCCAGTGATGCCCTGTCACCCAGGGGGTCCGTCTGTGTGTCATTGCCGCCGTCTGGCAATGAAGCTAGACTCTGTGGCTGAGCCGAGATGCCACCTTCACCCTCAGCTGCTGCTGCAGCTGCCTGAGAAGCTTCTGCTGCAGGTGGTGCATCAGTCAGGGTGTAGTAATACCCCTGTGGGAGGTTGTGGGTGCTGGCGCCATTCAGAACTCTGCCGTTGACCTGAAAAACAAGTACGGCTATCAGAGACGCCACCAACTTGACACAAGCAATTTTCTTCGCTTCCATCTCGCGCTCTCAAAAGCGATCTTATTGTGAGCTGGTTGCAGGTTGGTTGACGGGGCTTCTAGCTTTCCTCACCTTGACGCTTGCTTTGAACAACGCCAAAACATGCAAATGTCCAAGCTGAGGTTGCAAGAGGTGTGTTGTGTTTACATAGGAACTTCTGTTTGTCACCTTCATGGCTGGCGGGTCGGGTCCAGCGTTGCCTACAGAGGCAAGCTCCTGTTGGAGACTGCCAGCCTGCTTGTCACTGGCCTTCAAGGAAGCTTCCAGAGAAGCCAGCTGGTCCCCCATCCCTTGCACCTGCTGCTGTAAGTCCACCTGCAACCACGCACTCATTCCTGTCCTAAAATAGGCTTCTGATCTGAAGAGTGTGGACATGGACTCGTCAAATCTCCTGGCTTGAAAGCACATGTTCATCACTGATGTGGCTGTCTTAGCGCCTGCTGGGATGGATGGTGGAATGGATGCTAGGATGCATTCCAGGAGCAGAGGACCAGTGCTGCAGCAGCAGGACTGAAGTATGGAAGCACTGTGCAGGACTAGAACGCACAGCACAGCACGCACAGCACAGCACAGCACAGCACAGCACAGCACAGCACAGCACAGCACTTTGCAGGACTAGAAAGCTGTTCAACAACAGTTGACAACACACCAACTTGCTTCAGCAAGGAACTGTGACTACTGAAACCTGAAACTGCAGCTGTGGCAAGTTCGAATCTCAGGCCCACCAAACAGGGATTGAACTAGGCTTTTGCTGACTTGGGCAAATCCAGCAGGCATAGGAGCTGCAGGCTCCCCTTTCCTTTTGCTGGCACAATCAAAAGACTGGTGGGAGGTCAGCAAGACCTCTGGCTCCAACTCTTTGTGGCAAGGGCAAGGCTTCTGGCGAACCGTTTTGCCCTCATGGTGAAAAAGCTTGGCTGATTGACAAAAAGCTCTGCCTGCTTGTTGTCAACTAGCCAAAGCCGTTCACCACCAGGGCAAAATGGCTGGCCAGAACCCTTGCCCTTGCCACCAGAGTTGGAGCCAGAGGTGGTGTTAACCTCCCTCCTCTTCTGCTTCTTGCCCTTGACACTGGAAATGCCATTCCCATCATGGGGACACTTCTGGCCAGACTGGCTAAGGGGTGAAGCAGCAGCACACAGCACAGCACAGCACAGCACAGCACAGCACAGCACAGCACAGCACAGCACAGCACAGCACAGCACAGCATGAAACAAACAAACAAACGAAGGAATGCATAAATGAATGCACGAATGAACAAACAAACGCATGCATGGATGAGTAAATGAACAAACAAATGAATGAATGTTATGGCAGGGTCAAGAGGTGCAGTGAGCGTGCCTTCAGGGCTTGGTTGTTTTCCACTCTGGCCGCAGCAGCACGCAACTCCTGCAGGCGGCCATCCAGCATGCTCTGCTGCCAAGCCACGTGCTGGTCTTGCAGCTCAGTCATCTGCAGCTGCAGTCGCTGGATCTGGTCCCTGTTCTGTGACGCCGAGGCACTTGTTGAGCCAAGCTGGGTTTCCAATGCAGCCAGGGCAGCTTGCTTGGCAGCAACCTGCAACCAAGCAGTAGCTGCTTTTGGCCCTGAGTGGCCCTAGTGACGGAGTGATATCTTCTTGGTTTACACACTTGGTTTCCAAGCCCTACAACATAATTTCAGGTCCTTGGCATTTGTGACGCCAAAGTGTTTGTGCATCCAATCCGCGGGTTCAGAAGCCGTTTGAAAACTCTATCTGGGTAGCATGAGATTTTCTGGGGCCTGTCTTTGTCCCCAAGGGAGCTGGCTTAGGCGGACCTGAAGTACCTCTTCCACAGCACTGAGCTGCAGCGAGAAATCCAGTCCAGTATCATATCTGACACAGACACAGACACAGACTCACATCAGTTGGTGTGAGACAGTGGTCAGCCTTGAATCACAGTCACCTGTTTGTTTTCGGTACACATGGCACACTCTGACATGTGATGGGCACATCACATGCTTGACGTACAATTTCTCATGAGACAGCAACTGCACAGTGCCTGGAGGGCAGACAGACAGACAGACAGACGGACGGACGGACGGACGGACGGATGGACGGACGGACGGACGGACGGACGGACAGACAAGATACACACCTGTGATCTCAGCAACTGGATCTCTGACAAGTCAGATACAATGCTTGTTCGCAACTCCAGTGGCGGGCTCACACTGCTGCTGCTGCTGCTTTGTGCTGACACCAAATCTACCCTCCCCTCTGTGCCTTGCTCTGTGTCAGAATCCATTGCATGAGAACCTGCATCTGTCTGAAGCTCACTTGAGGAAGCAGAAGTCTGGGCAGCTGCATCAGCAGCGGCTGCCAGGTCCTCAGCCACTGCATCATATATGTCATTCTCAGGAAGACGGTTGCCATCTGGGACAGCGGCCATCTGAGGACTCACAGCGCCACTCTCAGCTGAATGGTCGCCAAAGAAGCTCTGTGGAGCTGACACATGTGAGCCGCTGCCTTCCGCATCTGATGACTCATCAGCAGCTGAGTGGGCAGCTTCCTCAGCAGCTGCTGCCAGGTCTTCAGCTGCTGCGTCTGATAAACCATCGTCAGAGGGCAAGAAGCCAGCACCATCAGGTGTGCTGCTTGGTGGACTGACAGCACCACTGTCAGCTGGATCACCGCTGACAAAATCCTGCGGAGCTGACTCAGCGGTGCTGCTAGCATCCGGTGACTCATCGGCTGCTGAAAGACTTGCTGCGTGTGCAGCTTCCTCAGCAGCTGCTGCCAAGTCTTGTGCAGCTGCATCTGACAGGTCATCATCCTTCATAAACCCACCATCGGGGATAGAGCTTGGAGCGCTCACATCACCGATGTCTGCACCCATGCCATAGCTCAAAGCTGCCGCCTGCTGTGCTTTGCTGGCAGACCCTGTCAGGCTGTCAACTGCAGATGCAAGTCCATCTTGCATGATAGCTTCTGACGCTACCAGGTCATTGACCAGATCTGGTAAAAGCTGCTGCTGTGTGTCCAGTGGAGCGGAGGCTGTAACATGTGCTGCCAGGGATTCTGGAATGGCCAATATGGGTGCTTCTGAAGCTTTTGGTGAGGTAGCTTTCAGCTGCTCCTCAACTGCGCAATGATGCGGGAGGTGAGACACGTGGGAGCCATGTGCACAGGGGGTTCAATTCAAATGTGGGGATCCCAAGGGGAGAAACGACAAAACGTGCCGACCCCACAGGGGCAGTGGAGATGTGTAGAGCAGCGGTTACAGCACAGAGGATAAATTAGATACAGGGGCCTATGTGCAGACGGTGCGGGGGCGGGGGGGGGTTGGGGAGGAGGAGGGTATCAGGGAAGGGGGTGGAGAGGGGGGTGAGGGGGGGGGTGAGGAGGGGGTGGCTTGGAGCATGTATAAAATGCACGTTGCAGATGGGACAGTCATTGCTCAATCTGAAACAGGTGTATGTAACATGTACCCCACAAATCTCTTGTCCAGCATGAGCACAGCGTAACGTAATGTTTAGCTGTACCACGAACATTTCCACACTAAATCCCTGGAAAAGCTGTGTTGTCTGAGAAACATGCCCAAGAGCCACATTTCTGCGATGTGTGTCAATCAGCATGAGCAGCAGACACGCAGGCTGACATCAAGCATGCGGTGCTAACATATGATTAGTTATATATGTTTATATACCTACATACATATATATACATGTATATTTGATTAGTTCCTATGTATATGATTAGTTCTGGCAGTGGTTGCTGACCATGAACGGCCAGACGGACAGACAGACAAACAGACAGACAGACAACGTGGGCAGCTGCAACCTCACACGCACCTTGAACACACAGCCTGTTGAGCTCTAGCACACTGCCTATCACGAACAACATCTCTATCAACCGCAAATGAGTCATGTCTCTTCACACAAACCAGAAGACATGTTAGCTGCATAGCAGGTTGAGGTGCAGTGCACAAGGGTAGTGACTACAATGAGCATACTTTTAAGTATTAGGTACCGAAGGTTTTGTTGATTTAGCAATGCCCACTCTTGCAAGGGTAGCTTGGACTGAGTCGAAAAGGCACACCAAGCCCCAGAAAAAAAGCATCATGCAAGGTGGTGGCACACAAGGCCTGAACCAATAATACTTCTTATACCAGTATATGTGTATATATGTCAATTTTTGTCCCGACGAAATATTTTGCATGTAAGCGCACAGAAACCCATGCTACACAAATACAGCTTGTGTGCACTTCTTTTGTGAAACTGAGCTGATTTAATATATATATATATATATATATATATATATGCTGCAAATGGGCTGATGTCGAATATATGGCGACACAAGTCAGATGTGCCAGGTATGGGTGTATATGGTAGGGTTTCATGTTTGGTGCAGGGTCTGACGCTGTCTACCTTGTGCTTTGCCAATGCTACCCTTGGCTGCTGCCAGTGCATCAGTCATCACAGCTTCTGAGGCTGCCAGATCATCCACCAACCCTTTTTGGGACATGCTACCACCTACAGCAAACACTAGTGTTAGCTCAGTATAAAAGTATGAACATACTGTTTGTGGCGCTGTGGGGCCAAGCTATGCTGACTGGGTTTGAAAGTATGAACATGCTGTTTGTTTTGCTGCTGAGCTAAGCTATCAGTCATCACTGTCTCTGAGGCTGCCAAATCTTCTATTGACTCTTCTTGGAACGTGCCACCACCTGCAACAAACAGCAATGTTGGCTGGAGTGTACGAAGTAGTAAACATGCTGTTTGATGATGAGCTAAGCCATCAGTCATCCTTCCTGTGATATGCTGCCATCTTCAAGACCAGACGCTTGCGGTGACAATAGATCAGGTGTCGGCGTGTCGCTGAACGCTCTTTGCATTTGAAGATGTCATCTTTGCCAAAACATTGGAAGATGGGCAACATGCTGCACATTTGGTTCAAGCTGTTTGATGCTGCTGGTGCATCACTCATCACTACCTCTGACACTGTCAGCTTACAGATGAATTCTTGGCACAACTACCTGCAGACTGTCATTGCAAGGCTAGTGCGCATACATCAAGGCAATCTTCAAAGATCTTAAGGAGATGCCAAACTCTGCTGGGTGCTGGCAGATCACCTTTTGATTGCTGCTGCAACTGCAGCTCCGTGGGATACAGAAACGCCACTTTTTACAAGAAACGCCTGATCCACAGTGTAGATCTAAACTCCAAAACACATGGGGACTAGTATTAGGCAGTTCTCTTTTGGGGAAATACATTGAAACCGCTCCATGAAACCGCTCCATGAATGCTGCAGTGTATAATGACATCTTGCACGCACGCACGCACGCACACACACACCAGAGAGCATGCAGTTGATGCGAAGTCAGCGCACTCTGCATTCTGTGGTTATGAACATTTGATGCTGCCGAGCCGTCCACGGAACCTTCTTGTAATGTGTAGGCATTGAATTCTACTAGATGCAGATACACACACACTGTGACTTGAACACAGGCATATCACTAACAGGCAGCCAGCACCTGCCTTGTCAGCATCAACACCAAACGGCAGCCGTTGCCTTGTCAACAGCATGAACACCAAACGGCAGCCAGCGCCTTGTCAGCATGAACACCAACATGCAGCCATTGCCTTGTCAGCGTTTGTTAGTCAGCATGCCAGATGGCGAGCAGCTCACCATTGTGCAGCTCAAAGTCTGAATCTGTGATGGCTTCAGACCGGTCCAGCTGTGCATCAGTCATGATGTTCTGATCTGAGTCAGGATCAGCAGCTTCCACTGCACCTGTCCACACAAGCAATGAACATGATGACCACTGTCATTCTGATTGCATCAGCACACAGTGCATCAGCATAGATTGCGTCAGCAGCCAGTGCATCAGCATGAGCACATTTGCATCAGAAGAAGTGCGCAGGACAAAACAAACAAAAGCGTATGCAGGGTCGTAGTCTTCCATAGCGCTGGGCAAGGTCGGACGGGTGTCTGCCTTCAGCTCAGCTGAATAAACTGTTTGAGAGCCAGATTTGGAGGAAAACAGATGAAATCAGGCCATGCAAGCTGCAGAGCAAAGTTCAGAACAGCGAATGAACATGTCGTAGGAGTGGCCTGGCACAAAGCTGCCAGTGCTTGCGCGCTGTTATACCAGCACATGTGTTGACAGAGATAGCATGTTCATTGATGCTACAGAATGCAGATTCGTCACAGCTAGGGTCAAGACACTGATTCCACAACAGCCACAACTCCAGCGTTAAACTGCACCGGATCTCAAACCCTAACCATGCCCAGGGTTCTTGGAAACCCTAACAACCCAGATCCGATGCAACTCAATGCAGGGGCAATCACAACCAAGCGTTACATAGCGTTACCTGCAAAGCTCTGCGTGCTGACTTCTGCATCCGTGAGTTGGTGTGTGTCATCCTCAGCAGCACCTGATATGCTTGGCATGTCCTGGGCTACCTGCTCGTTCTCAGGTGCAACGGCCGCAACACCAGCATCAATGAGAGCATCAGCGTCAGGGAAAAGCTGCGCGTCTCGGTCTACCTCTACGAGTGGCAAGTCACCGGATTCTAGACCGGTGTCTGGAGTTTGCCCTTGGGAGTATGGGTCAGGGCTAGGGCTTGCCTCTGAGCTGAGAAGGGTGTCCATAGCAGCTGTTGCTTGGGGACTGAGCCTAGCAGCTGCTTCGTCAAGTTCTGCATCAGTCAGCTGGGCATCTGATGTGAGGGCAGCCTTTGTGTCAGCAGCTGCCTCAGCAGCTACCTCAGCAGTGCTGTCAGAAGCTGATGATGGCAGCAGATCTTGCTGGGCCACCCCTGTTGTAGACTCCTGTCCAAGCATGGCTGCATCTGAGGCCTGGTCAACAGGTTTTGGCACCAGCTTCTGTGCCGACTTCCGCCTCATAGGCTTGAAGGCGGAAGCTACCATGCGGGTTGGGACCCTGGTGGCGGGGATAGGGGTGGGGGTGGGGGTGGGGTCTGCAGGGGATGCCACTGGGGGTGGCATGACCTTAGCTGTGGTATTGTACTTGGCCGCCAGCCAATCAGGAATCGCAAAATCGTCGCCGCCATCAGCGTCCTCGCTCTCCATGTCATCCTCCAATCCTGATGGGTCTGCTAGCTGTGAGTCAGCACCGCCATCCTTCAATGGAAACGGCGAGGAAGAAGAAGAGACGGTTGACAAGGAGACGTAGTCAGGGACTGGGGTAGCCTTCTTGCCTTTGGGCTTCCCCCTTTTAGCCTTTGGCTGAGGCGGCAAATCACCTGGGTCTGAGTCAACATCCTGCAGAACAACATCCCAACATCAGATTGGCTAATTCTTTCATTCATTCATTCACTTGCTCGCTCGCTCACTCACTCACTCATGCATCCATTTATTCAATATCTATGCCCCTAGGGTCAGGCACATACAGTCTGAGTAGGCCATCCCTGTATGAGGTCCTGTCTTGGCAGTCAGCATAAATATAACCTGTGTTGAATGTGGGCTAAGTCAGACTGGACAGCTTCACGCCGACCTCTGCGGTCATATGGAAATAATATATAAAAATGGCTATGACCAGGTCGCCTACTGCCCTCAACTCAACAGAAACAAAACTTTTCTAGGCAACCAGGGGCAGGAGGGAGGGCCATTTATGTCAGCCCAACCATGTTACCAGGTAAGCTCAATTTGCTGATGCGCTCAGCTGCAGCAATTTGTCTGCTGCAGCTTGCAAGGTAAGTCAGTACCCATCCAAGAAGCAAGCAGAGCCTTGGAATACATCAGTCATAGGATTGTCACCGATCATTATGTGCTTGTCTCCCAGGCTGACAGACATTTGACCAATGCTGCTTTCTTGAATCAATGCAAGCCAGTGCTTGTATTACAGCAAGCTAGGCAAACCTGGACATGAGTAATGGCTATGAAACAAACTGACGTAAGCAAACATTGGCATTTGGTTTTTAAACACCACAACACAAAAGTATACTGCAGCTGGATGGTCAGAACCCCTAAAATAGCCAGATGGCCATGCTAACTCAAACCTGCTCAAGTCACATGACACTACAACACTACCAGACCCTGGTATTGCTCACCCCTGACGCCTTCTTTGCCTGCTGCCTGGCTTTGCCGTACTGTTCATTAGTCACTCCCGCCCCATCGCTCATTGACTCTACGTCTTCTTCATCCAATGCTGCACCGTCTGCTGAAGAGGCAGAGGTTTGGAAACCATCTGCCAGCTCAGCGTTGTTCAGGAAGGCTTCCGATCCATCAGGCTCTTGAAGACCATCAAATGTCTCAGCACCATAGCCCCGAGCAGCTGCAGCAAATATGGGTTTTACTTGGGGAGTAGGGTTAGTGTTTAGGGTGTAGGGTTTATTTAGGGTTCAAACATGAAGGTCAAGCAGAGCAGCAGGATAAAGCCTGCATCCTTGAAACCAGATGAGCTGTTGGTTACAGACCAACATGACAAAAGCTGCTGAGCTAGGAGGCACCTGGTATTGCTCATGTCAATTTCTGGTTGATCAGGCTGTTTGAAATCATCGACGACGTTTTGAAAACATGATGTAATATATAAGATAATGGGAAAAACAGAAACTGCTGTATCAGAAGCTTCAGCATCATACATGCAAGCAGCTGCACTATGCACTCTTGCTGTTAGCGTTCTGGTGTTTTCAATATGTATTACACGTTACATTTACAACTTTGTTTATGATTCATGATACGTCCCACAATATATAGCACCCATCAGATTTGTCCCTCATCAAAGTAAAATATAATGTGTACCATATTGCACATCCGTTATTGTATCAATAGCAGCTGGCCCCTGTCATGTGTTTTGTCAACTGTACACATGTGGGTCTAGTTTGAAATATGTATAGGTCAGACTTATGTGTGCCAGCTCAGCGTTGTTTTTGTCATGTAGTACTTGACAGTCTGTTGTGTGAAGCCAGTTGTAACGCATCAGACATACTGGCTTGCAACACAGGTGAATGTAGTGAACGCCAACACCAAGCTGGTGAGAACTGTGCTAACAAGGGAGCCGAGTGTCCTGTTGGTGTTGGTTTGCGCCAAACAGTTGTTCAGGCAAGCAACAGCTCTTGGGGGTACCAAAACGTCACTGTTTCGAGGAAGCATCATGATTTGTAGAGCAATGTTCAATTCATGGTGTGAACCTAGACTCAGAAATGCCTGGGGACTAGTATCAGGAGTTTCAATTTTAGGGGTACAACTTGGGTTTCTCTACTCATCAGAAGTTGCAGCACCTTGAACAGGAGCAGCTGCAACATACACAAAGTATCAACATGTGCTGAAGGGGGCAGATTTGCAATCAGTTTGGCGTGAAATTATTGTCAGTGCAGCATTCCTCCAAAGTGTGGCTGATCTGAGCAACCGCAGCAGCCAGCAAGCAAAATTGCTGTAATTCTGTACTACCAGCAGCTGTGCATCTTCTTCAGCAGCTGCCAAGTCCTCTTTGGCTTCAAAGTCCCTGTGAGAAGATGAAGCACACAGAACCAAGACCATTCAGGGTACAGCTTACCGGTCATAGGTAAGTCTTCTTCTTCAGAAGATGCGAGCCCTTCTTCGCCTTCAGCACCATCTTCATTACTGCCTGATGCCAATGGGGATCTCGCTTCTGTTGCTCTGCTGCCGTATACATCGTCTTCATCCTCTGCTATGTCTGCGGCCGCCACTCGGCTTGCTTGCCGCCGCCGCTGCGCTGAGCCCTGCGCCAAATTCAACAAAATGGATTTCCTGGCCAGATAAAACCATTGATGATAGGAGGAAATGCCTGTTGCATTGAGCAGAACTTTGAACAACATGTGTTAAGCCATCTGTCAAGAAGTGGGGTTGGGAGTTTGCAAGATTTGTTCAAGACAGCAATCATGACACTCGCTTGTAAAGCAGACACAGCAGCAACAGCAAAATTACTCTCATGGAGCTTTACACAAAAGGACTGCTACGTCCACGTCTGCAGGTATGGGCTCAGTTAACATACAGGTGGTCTTTGAAAACACTTCAAGGGTTGAAAAGATTTGTGTGTTTCTACAGTCTTATAAACCACATGCTGATCATGGGCTTTCTGGAGAAAATGTTCCCGTAATCTTTACATCCCAGACTATGTATGTGGGACAATACATACCTGATTTTGCCTGGTGACATCATCGCCGACTAATCCACTGGCGGCAACACCCATATCCTCCAGTCTGCCCAGGGTTTCGTCATCATTGCCAAAATTGGCTTCTGTCAAATCACCATCAGCGTCCTGGAGGCACAGTTGTAAACTTGATAGATGTGGTAGATGAATGCATTTACTGCTCGACAGCCGTGCCAGAAGGGGGTTCTGTCAAAAGAAATCGGCAGATTTGAAGGCAGAAGTGAACAATTATCCCAACCTCCTAGTGCCTCAGAGCATGTGCCCAGTCTGTGTTTGAATAATGTGGCCTTCAAATACTGGATTGGCATTTTAGACGGTAGGGCTGCAGCTGAAAAGTTCAAAAGTCTTCTTTAGTTTTGCCATGCGTGTTAATCTTGGGAACAGCAGTCACAATGACTGAATAGTGAATCTGAGTTGCTAATCACTCTCCACAAAGTCAAGCTGTGACTCACCCTGCTGAGTCGCGGTCTCTGTTCCTCATCCACATCATACTCAGGGTTAGGTTCTTGATCCAGCATCAAAACATCATCCATGCGCACATCATCCACCTCGTCATCTTCTTGATCAGCAAAGTCTGCTGGCTGTCTGTCTGTGCGTCTGCAGGAAAACAATCATTGACTTGAACTTGCGCAGACCCTGCTACTATCCCATCAGCCAGGTGAAGTGTCTGTCTGTCGATATGTCTGTCTGTCCATCTGCAAACAGACGACACCTTTGCATCGATGGGCTTGTGTTGCACACTCATCCAGACCTTCCTCTTCTTCACCAGCCAAATCTGCAGGCTGCCTGGCTGCCTGCCTACCTGCCTGTCTGTCTGTGTGTCTGTCCGTCACAATCCAGGCACACACCATACACACATTCCTGTTTTGATCCAGCCAAGTCTGCAGCCTGGTTGTCCCCCAGCGCACTCGCACAGTGCAGAAACCCATGTGCAAGCAGAGCTTGATGAGCCAGTGTTGGTGTATGCATTTTGGCGTGCATTTAAGGGTGCATAGGGATGGGTGGGGGGGTCTGAGGGGGGCCATGGCAGCAGGAAGGTTGATCATCACCTTTGCTGAGCAATGACATCAACATCTGTGTCCATGTCCTCATCAGCGACTGCACTTCTGGCAGACTTAGGATTTAGCTCTGGTAGGTCAAGCCCTAACTCGCCCACTGGTTCCTCAGCATTTAGATTCTCAAGGTCCTCACGCACAGGAGACAAACGCTGCCTGCATGCCAATTAAAGCGTGTGTTTGGCTCCATAGTTTGTGACATTGTCATACTTCACGGCCAGGTGCCAAGCGTCAGACTTGCCCTCAAAACACAAAAGAGGCACGGATGATGTAGCTGGGGGAGGGGGGGGGGGGGTGGGTTCATGGCCATGAAACAAGATCCTAAACCATGCACAAATCCCTAAAACCTGCTGTATCATCAGCAAGCAGGAAGGTACTCTACCAAGACTTTGGGCTGCCTCCTCAGGTGGCTCCCCTAGGGATTCCCAAAAAGCATAAATGTTTCTTTGTCTTCCTCCTCAAGTCTATGATGACTTTCTTATGTGTCACATAAGCTGTTCCCCTCAACACACAACAACAGCAGGCTTGTTGCCGCGGCTTAGGTTCTTCCCTGATATCAAGAACAATGCTATGCAGTCAGCAGGCGGCGACGTAACACTTTTCGAAGAATGCATGCTTACCGCTGTCGCATCGGCTGGTCCCCAGCACCCTCTGTGGGGATCCCCACATCCTTGACATTGGCATCCCGTTCCACAGGCTGGGGTGGGCTCTGAGGCACCTTCAGCACCCAAGCAGCAAGCACATGTCAATGGCACAGAGAACTCAGACCCTAGAACCCTAAACCCTGTATACTTTTTTTGTTAAAACCTGGACGGCAAGGCAATAAGAGAGATGAAAGGCAGGAGAAGCGAGTGAGGCAGCTGAACAAAGAAGTAGAGGAATTGCAACAAAATCAGCTGTTCCCACGCCTTGAATTCCATCCCTGACGACAATGATGATAATGACGACAACGAAGAAGAAGAAAAGGAAGAAGAAGACAAGGGGAAACACGCGCACCTGCTGTTGCCGGGCGGTCTCCAAGATGATCGCAAGCAAGGCAAATGTGATCACAGAAAGTGACGAAACAAGGTTTTAGGGTTCCCCGAACCCTAAGCCTTAACCACCCTCAGGTATGTACACAAGCAAGATGCAGAATGGTGCAACTGCTGTCGGTTGCACCTGTGCGGTCTTCAAAGGATCTGTGCCTGACAGGTGAGACATCTCCTGGATGCCAGCTGGCTTCGACGTGTTTCCTTGCAGGTGGAACACAATGCTCTCGGCCATCTGAGCCTTGGTTCTGTGTGACTTGGGCAGGCCAAGCATGCCGCAGCCTAGCTGAAGCTCAACCTGTGGCATGACAAGAAGAAGACCTCAGGAAAGCAAGTTGGATGCAGTTCTGCTTGTAGGTGGTGTTCTCAGCTCTGAGGTCATCTTTGCATTGGTTCTTTGACACTTTGGCAGGCCAAGGACCCTGGACTCTTGCTGCAGCTCAGCCTGTGGCAAGTGAACAAGAAAAGTTCCAAAAACCACGATGGATGAAGTCTTGCTTGTAGGTGATGCGTACAGCTCTCAGCCATGTGTGTCTTGGTTTGGACCAGGAGCAGCAGATGAAAAAGAGGAAAGAGAGGAAGCAGCAGATGAAGAAGAGGAAAGAGAGGAAGCAGCAGCATGAAGAAGAGGAAGCTTAAAAGAGCTCGCGACTGAAAGGGACAGCTTTACAGATTCTGAAGAAAGAAGAACAAGATCAACGTGAGCAAGGGAACAGAACAAAGAGCAAGATGAAGCAGAACATGGGTGCGTATGCTCTCTCCCACCTCACCAAAGCCCACAGTTCTTTACCTTATGCAAGTCCACCAGTTTCTGATAGGCAGACACCACTGACTCAGCATCATCCACATTGATTTCATCCAATATGGCTGCAGCTGTGGGTCGCTGGACATCGTACCCCCCAAGACCCCCTGTAACCCCATCCCCTTGCAAAGAAGCCTGGTCAGGCACCTCTCCATTGCTGCTGCCAGCTTCTGTCTTGCTTCCCAACTGAGGCGACGCAACACCTACAGTCAACCACTTGTTAGTCTACCACCATTTGTCTACTGATTTGTCTAGCACCGTCTGTGTGTCGACTTGCTTGTTGGCCTACAAACCGTAGGGTCTGCTTACTTGTTAACCAATGGTCAGACCTACCACTACTTGTTGATGTCTGATGCATTGAGTCCGCAGAGTGAATGGTTTGAGATTCATGTTTTGACGGTCAAGGTTTCTTTACTTTTGGAATGAGTGTGTATGACTGATGGCACCTATTTTGGCAGAGAGCAATTCACAGTCACCGCAAGGCAGGAGCCCATCTGATACGTCTCAATTGCCTGATCAGGGGCAGCAAGCTATGGAGTGCGACTGTGGCTATCAGGGCAGAGTGTGCAGAGCGTGCAGAGCTACAGACACACAACAGCATGGACAGATCAGGAATGACAGTCACAGCCACCTGATAGGAGATCAACAGCAGGAAGTGTGGTTAACAGCTGACATGTGTGTTGTAGCTGTGGAGGTGTTGCCATAGTCGAAAGCATGGTTGTACCATGTTTGTGGCTGTTTGTGGAGAGGCTTGAGTTTGTGAGCTGACTTATGTGGTTGTGGGCTGACATGTGTGTTGCAGCATTCTCAATTTAGGCTACAAGCTGATGTGACAAAGGGCCAAATTGCATGCATGATTTAAACAGCTCGAGCAAGACAAATTCGATTCAAGAGCAGACCAATCATAAGTGCTGACAGGCAAACAAACAGCAGCACAATAAAATAGAAACACCAAAATAAAGGGCAAAGGAAAGACAGGACAAGCTGATGTCAATGAACCCAACAGTCTTGGAAAGGAAGAGCAGCATGCATGGCAGGCAAGACATGGGAGGGGGGGGGGTGGGGGTGGGGGGCAATTGCCTGAAGCCATGGTCCCCAACAGGCTTTCAGCCATCAGGAAGGGCAATAGATGGCAGAAGTCCCCAAACAAAAAGGTAGAATCACCTCAGGCCATGCTGCCTAAGGACATGGTCCACAAACCGCTACTGGTCAGCAGAAACAGCAACAGAATGCGGAATTAATCAAACGAAAAGGCAGAGTTACCTGAAGCCATGGTCTCCAAAAGGCTTTTAGCCAGCTGCTCTTTGGTCCTTTTTGATTTGGGCAGACCCACTGCAGCGCACTGCGACTGCAGCTCAACCTATACAGAGCAGCCACAAATGTTGTCATGCATGTGTAACACACGCCAATTTTGTTTCTTTATGAATACCTTTATCTGTTTATTTGTTATGTTGTAGCTACGATTGATTTGTATTTTGAGATGTGCATGCATGCCAGTGTCATGTCAAGTCACAAGGGCGCTGTGAGAGGGGTGCAAGGGGTGATGTAGAGGAATGACAGCAGTGGCTGAACACATGCATCTGTAGAACAGTCGGGATGATACATGTTGACAAGATGACACTCACCTCAAACGCAAATGGTCACAACAAATTGTGCAATACCAGACGCCAAGCAGCAGAAACTTATCATACAAACCTGACATTCAATTGAGTGTCCTGCTTGCGCTAAGCATGTTGACTGTGCAACCACAGTTTCAATTTGGTGCATACTGAAATGTGCCCTTGCATGGGCACGCAAAAGATGTGGACATGCCTTAGGGAGTGCCATTAGGTCTTCGTATGTTACTGGGCCATCTGAGTTGCTATCAGCCTCAGCCTGCGCCAGCTCCTGCTATGTACCAATCAGAGAGTTTATGGTCGGGGTGATATGGCATATACAGCCTTGATAGCAGATTGACGTTGGACATGCTGACAAACGTTGGAGAATGAGGCTGGTATCTAGGCTGTATAGCATCCATAATAGCACCAAATGATGTGTGACAGAATTGCCAGTAAGGGCAAAGCTGTTACCTCTGCATATGCTGCGACCAGCCGGTCGATTATTGCCTGCTTGTTTCCTTCAGTGTCCAGTCCTCTAGCACTTGCCTTTTCAGCAACTTCATCCTGGAGGCAATGTCTCAGCCGTGTTGGGTGGCACAGGTTCGGATGCTATACGTGAGTCAGCGTGCATGCGGTACATTGCATACCTTGGGCATTCTTGCTAGGGCTGACTTGGAAGGGTTGCTTGCGTTGGTAGCAGCAACTTGCTGGTTTGCAGCTCTGCTCGAGACGCTGTACATTTTTAGACGATCGAGCCCAAGGTGCAAGCAAGGGTTGACGCCAGGCATGGGTCTGGGAAGAGAGCTTCTGTGTGTCATGTGACCCGAACGAGCCTGCAACTGCAACACGCGAAAAACATGTATCCACAGACTTGACCTTGCTCAAGGCGCATCGACCGTTTTCTGCTACTTTGCCATATAGGCGTAGATCACTGTCTCGCTGAGACCTTCCGCAATTTCGATTAACTCACCTCGTGCGTTGCCGCCATACAATGCGTGCCACATTGCAAGCGGCTACATTGTGAGGTTTGGCCAGGAAGCATTTCCTTTACGAAAAGGCAGTGCTCCTCTGCAAAAAGTCGCACGCAAACTCAATCAAGTTGCCGGTGCGATTGCTCGCGAAGCCTGTGCTAGTAAGTGTCCACGCGACGAACAGTACAGGCACTGCTATTGTTAAGCAACAGTCATGAAGGCAGAAGGATTGATGCAGGGCGCCCTGGCAGTCCTGACCTGGTAACAGATCAACCGAAGAAGACGCATGCACATCTACACGGACTCCGTGGTTTAGTAACATGGCAGCGCATTACGCGAAAGCTTAAAATCGCGTAATGCCTGTTTCACAAGGTTAGTTTCTCTGGCTGAAGACTGCACGCCTGCTACTGTCCGTTGAACCAGTGCGAAAGTGAACCATGGCCCCCACTATCATTTCAGACAGTCCTGATGCAGTCTTCATTGTGACTGGTGGCAATAGAGGATTGGGACTAGAGCATGTCAAGCAGTTTCTGGAGAAGACTAAGGTGAAGGTCGTAGCAACAGCCAGACAGCCTGCAAAGGCAGACCAATTAAATGGGTTGCTCAAACAGCATCAAGACAGGCTCTCTGTTGTAGAACTCGACACTAGTGATGAGGCCAGCGTCGAGGTATTACAATCCACTTCGGCGTTTGCAGCCTTTTGCACTCTGTTAGCTAAGGTCGTGTTCAAGATACTGAAACCGTCAATTCAATTCAGGCTGCTGCCAAGAAGGTACAGCGGTTGCATCCGGAAGGAGTCGACCTGATCCTCAACAACGCTGGGACGCAGGAGCCTTTTACTCGTGCCGTCGAGACGTAAGTGTGTTGTCTAATGGTTCCACCTGCTGCAGGTCCAATTTCGTCGCGCTTCTTGCAATTTTCTGGCTTTTGTTACAAATCCAGCAGTCACATTTTAGCTGTTGGAAGGTGCTGAACCATAAGCTTGTCTTATGTTGCACTTTCTCAGTGTACAAATCATGTTGAGTCAGGAGTGTGAGCTTACCTTTTGTAGGTCAGGAAAGGAATACACCAGAGTGCTGCAAACAAATGTAGTTGGCCCCTTCCTGGTGACGCAGCACTTCCTGCCATTGCTCAAGAAGAAGAACACAAAGGTGGTAGTCAACACCAGCTCCGTATGTGGGTCCATCTCAGCAAATGCTGCTGGAGCATTCAAAGGCCTGCTGCTGCCTTACAACTCCAGCAAGGCTGCCATCAATATGCGTAAGTTCCATAGTATGAGGCTCATACCCAAAACTGATGCCTCATATGTCTGCTTCCAAATGTCAGAAGACATGGGTACATGCTGCAGCATGCAGTCTAGAGTCTCAAGTCAGTGTTTTCTTGCCCAATTACCACTCACATCAAGTTTGCTACATTCTGTAGGCAGCTCACACTATGTTGCATTTGCAATTTGATCACAGTGAGCATGCCACAGTCATTGCCTGCTGCAGAGACTGCTGTGTTAGCCAATGATTTGAAGGATGAGGGCTTCACCATTATTGCCCTGCATCCTGGCTGGGTTCAGACTGACATGGGCAATGCGGCTGAGGGGCCTTTGGGGGGCAAGCCCCCCTTGGACCCACAGACCAGCATTGCTTCACAGCACAAAGTCATCCTGGGCTTGACAAAGAGCCAAAATGGACAGTATCTTGATTGGGAGGGCAAGCAGATGGAGTATTAAATCCATGATCACAATGGTTTCCACACCATCTGCCTGAAGGCTTGCTAAGTTCATAATTACATTCTGCAGCACAGTCTGCGGTCTAGAGCCACATGCAACTTGTGAGATGCGTTGACTCAGAAGCACAGGTTTTGGTAGAAGCACAGGTGGACAGTGTCAGACTGCTGTGATGTGCTCATTATAGATATAAGCACTTGTCTATCACAGCATTGCCTATTGCTAGGTGTATTTCATTGATTTGATGTGTGGCACGAGAGTCAGCAAGCAACACTTTGCTGCCCAAAAACCACCCACATGAAATTTGTAGATGCATAATCGGCCCAGCTCTATCAACACCAGACTTTTGGCATGATCCATCTGCATACCGCTCTTCTCATGCACAATTCTGAAAAAGAGCTAGCAGCATTGCATAGCATTCTTATTGTCCTTCAGAAATTCTTTGGTGTTGCAGCGCCAGGCAGACTTAGCTACAATGTTTATCCACAAGTCTCTGCGCCGTCACATCGGAAAGGTTCTAAGCCCTCAGCATGCCAAAAGATGAAGCCAATATCATAACAGAGAATAAGTAGCACCATTCCATACTGGCACAATGCAGTGGGCTGGTTAGGGGCCTTTAGTTTATTGCAATCAAAAGACAGTTGTTAGCTGTGCTGCTGTAACAAGTATGGAAAGGAAATCCTTTCTGAGTTGTCCAGCTGGAGTACTGCCTCATCTAACACAGCAGCGCTCCAGCAGGCAAACCCAACAGTGCCAGTACGTTTCATGTGGAAGCTACATGTCCTCGTCACGTATTCTCCGGTACACATTCCGAAATGTCTGCAAAAGCAAACACCACTGCGCAGTTGCAGGCAAGTATGCAACTTGGCCTCAACGACTAGATTGATCAAGATAGAGACAATGAATGACCAAGAATGCAAGACTGCATGGCCTGGCAATCTTGGCCCTACACAGTCTTCTACATGCAAACAGAGAGAGCCTCAACCAGCAAGCAAGCAACATCTTCTAGAGCATGCACACAGCTGCAGCTGTAGAAAACAATGCTTGCTGCTGATGAAAACCATGTGTCAAGGACCATTCCATTGCAGTTAGGGATATTTGTATCATCGTAATCACACAAAATAAGAGGTGCCGCCTGCAGTTTAGAATGCATGGTGGCCATAGCAAACAGAACTGCGTGCCACAGCAACCAGAGCATCCTAAGCGAATCCGCACAGGCTTTTGTTAGTCTCACCTTTCCTTCATTTCTTGCCACCTTTTGTGCCTCTTCGCTTGCACTGGTCAGAAGGTTTGCTGCTGGGTCGCTGTCCAGCTCTTCATCACTGATCCTGCAGGTCAGGACACACCAAATCACGGCAATTTCCATGTGAGAGCCTTTTGAAGCTGCTCCATGCCCTCCAGTCCCAGCACCTACCAACTCTAAGATACTGGGAGTAATATGTGTCGACAAGAAGGACAAAACGCAGTGCCAGCACCTGCCAACTCTAAGATATTGAAAGTGACATGTGTCGTCAAGAAGGGCAAAACCCACAGACACACTTGCTCTGTCAGCAAAGCACCAGACAGTGAAGCATTTGCAACATTATCAGACACCTCTCTGCTGAACAAGGCAACCAATAAGCTCTAGAAGGGATGGCGCCTTCTGCAGAGATATAGAAAAAGAGACTACCAGCGTGAGCCTGAATGCACAATCTGACCAGCCTGATATGTCGACCCTGAGAAATGCAATATTGGGCTTTACATAGCAGCAGGGCATTACCATGCATGATACACCCCAGTATACGTAACACATGTCATGCAACAAAAGCAGTTGGCGCACTATGTATACTACCCAGGTTGTCACATATGCTGATGTTCGGTCGTCAGTACTCCCTGAATCACTCTGTATGATTCCAATCACTCTGTATGCTTAGCCACAACGCCACAGCTCACATCAACAGACAACCTGCACTACAACTGTTGAAGGCCTCACCGCTGAAAAAGGGGGTGGGCATCTAACTTGCTCCTCATCCATTCTCCTAGCTCCTGAACGTCAGTGATGGTGTACAACACGCCACCAGCGGCCAAAATGAACGCGTACTCAGCAAGCAAGAAGGTCTGGATGATACGCCGCCTATGGTTGGCTGTCTTGAAATGAGGGTCCTGCAGGCATGCAGCACACGCATTATGCAAGTCCCCTGCTGGACCTGGCACAGGGCAATGATAATGTTGTCATTATGATAACACAAGCCAATAATAATGGTACCAATGATAATGGTACTGGAAAAACTCGGGCTTAGCCAATAGGACAATGAGGCGTACATGCAGAATGTTGTCCTGAGGGTAGACGCAATCACATGCTCAACCAAGGCTGATGCAGCTTTGCTAAGAAATTGAAGTGTCTGATGTGCGAGGGTTTTGGCCTTTGATACAGTGCGACTGTTGCATCTGCCCTTCCCCTGAACGCACACCCCTCGGGTATGATTCAGTGTCTAGTGTCAGTGTGAGTGCATGCTGGCAGAGTCTTGTATTGTACTATGCATTGTACTATGAGTAGATAAACTGTCTGCTGTGTCATGTTGTGTTAGCTCATGCTGGCACTGGACACACCTATCACAGCAGGTGTCCAGGCAAAGATGCTGAAGCACCTGTTGCATGAATTCATGGATGAAGGAACAAACAATCAACAATTGAGTTGGAGCAAGCAAATGAAGGAAGGAGCAAATGATCAGACAAATGGAAAAATGCACAAATGAAGGAGTGGATGAACAAACAGTACGCATGTGCAGGCTTCAGTCAATTCACTGCTTGCAACCTTTGAGCTCCAGCTGTCAGTATACGAATACAAACATCACAAGCTGTATGCTTCAATCGAGAATGTGTTTCACATCACCCAGCTAGAGCGTCGTTTGTTATGCCAGATGCAGAAACAGAGCCAAACATGGAACAGCAAGGCAATGCCCTACCAGGCAGAGCTCACTCTGAAACCTGAGACCCCTTACAACCTTGTTTGCCCTCTCATACAGCACGATGGCAGCCATGAAGCAGCTGAGATGTTGCTCAGCTGCATGCATCAAGGCTGGCGTCACAAAGCATGGTGTACCCACAGAAAAGATGGATGCAGCTGCTTACAAGGAAGAGCAGGAAAAGCTTGTGCAGCTGGCCCTTGAAGAGTATGTTGGGGATCAGAGCAGCTGCTTACTGGGAAGAGGAAGAATATGTTGGGGATCAGAGCAGCTGCTTACTGGGAAGAGGAAGAATAGCTTGTGCAGCTGGCCCTTGAGGAAGAAGTTGGGGAGGTGCCTCATGGCGTTGGTCCTAAGAGCTGTGATGTTGTTGAACTTGCCGGGCTGCTCTCTCCGCAGAGCAGACACCCTCTCTATAACATAGTTTGTGACCTGCAAGGACACAAGTGAAACTCAATAATACTTGTAATAACAACAATGATAACTACTACATGTTTAAGCAATGCTAGGTGTGTGTGGCACAAGTGAACATGCTAAACTACACTGGGCTTCCAAACTGTGACAAGGCTGTGAGTGGATGTTCATGGCATGACAATGTCTGCTTATGTTTTGGGGTTAATGACACAGCATCTGACATATGTTTGGGTTGGAAAATGTCCATGCGCATCCTTGACCTGGTCAGATTGCTGCATGATGCATTCCTGCATTGTTTTCTTGATTTAACTCTTTGAAATACTTGATCTGAACAATGACATCAGAGGTTTTGAGATTTCGTCATAATGGTGACAGGTACTGTGAGAAGACACCTGGTTTGTACTATGAACGACACTAGCATCAGTGGCCGGGGATCAGCAGGATCACCTTGCCTTCACATGGCTACATGCAGAGCAGTCAGGGACGTAGAGCAATAACAAAAGTGGCCGGAGGGTCTCGGACAGGCACGCAACACAAAAAAAAGCACAGATTGAAGCATACCTTGTCTCTGATCTCCATTCCAACCATGAGCTTGTGAGGATACAACGGTGACAGGCGCACCAGCAGACCACCAAACCCACAGCCCACATCAGCAAAGCGCACTTGCAAGTCCAATTGGCCACTGTTTGCAGCTTGTTCATGCTGCTGCTGTCTGAGCGTCTGTGGGTCATCTTCTACTGAACTTGCCTGTGCCTGGTGTGAGCCAGCATCTTGTGCCGGAGGTGTGAGGTCTGCTGCACTGATTACAGAAGTCGCTGGGGGTGCTGGCTCTAGCACTGCAGCAGCTGCAGTTGAGGGAGAGGGCTGGGCAGCATCTGCTGGTTCAGAGGCGTCAGTGGAGCGACAGTCATTGAATGCAGTCGCTGTGCCTTTGGCAGCTTGGAAAAACTCTTGGAAGTGATCTGACCTGGCTAGACAAACATGCGTTGTGCAATAATTCAGGCAAGTCAGTCGGAGCTTGAATGAACGCTGCATGGATGTATGGTTGGCACAGCAGCTGGCAATGCATGCTGCGGAGCAGTGCTTTGTGCGCGGATGCAGCAGGCTGATTGAGATCAAAACAGGTGCAGGGACTCAGTTGGGTTGCACAAAAGCTTCAAAGGCAAAGCCTCAGTGGTTTGTCAGTTAGTTGGAAGCTATTTCATCATTGTCCTTGCAGATGCACAGGTCAAGCTGGTGAGAAACGGTTGCATGAATGGCAGTTATGAATGCAGCATACCAGTCGTAGTCAGAAGGGCGTGCAGGTACAGGCCATTGGCTGTCACTCAGAGGGTTAGCGTGCGCACGGGCTCGATATAGGGCTTTTCTCGGATGTTTCACTCCCTACAAGGATGAGTGCAACTCTTCAGGGCTTGTACCCGACGACTTCCAAAACATGAGAGGATTCAGGTAACGCATACAGTGAGATCCGACCTGAGCTTGCTGCCTGCCAGCAGCGCCGCGAGGACGCTTGTCTTTAGGCATTGAAAATGGACGCCGCCTGAAGATCGAAAGACTTTCGACAAAATGTAAACGCTTGTGAACCCGTATCAGGACCGCAGATGGTGCGGGTTGTCTGCTTCCCTTCGTCACCGCAACGACAGGCCTGCGCCTGCACTGAAACCCTATCAGGACCGAAACGTCCGTCCACGCATTATTTATTCACACCGATAAGCAGAGGACATTCGGTTTGTTTTTGCCCATTTTCATCTGTTTCGGATCGGACATTAATTCAAAAAGCCCTGCCCCTTAATTCGAGTGATTTCGAGCAGAACGTGTCCCTTCGACTTTTGCTGTCACACGATGCCGATGTTTTGATGGTTGCTTTGCTTGTGCAGATGTGGCCTGTGGATTAGGCGTGTTGCATTTGCTCCAACCTTTGCCTAGGCCGACGGATCATGTCTGCCTGGAGGTTACTGACATTTACTTTGACACGAATGAATGACGCTAGGCAGGGTGGCTGAGGCTCTGCCACGAGCTTGTTGGCTGGCCAAATCTTTTAATCTTCTTCTTCTTCGAAGACAACCCTTGTAACAGATCTGACAAAGTCTTGTCCATCACAGGCAACAAAGTGGCCGCTTACGGAGAGTCCATTACTCTTCTCAATGCGCAGTCTCACTTGCGAGGTTGTTTTATCGAGCCACCTGTGCTTTCAAGCCAGGATGTCTGATGAGTCACAACTGGCTCCACACCCCAGACTGTAAGGTGCTAAATGAATGAATGAATGAGCCACGCAATCAACTTGCTTCCATCGAGCTGTCTTGGCAGTGGTACTGGGAGGGAGGATGTGCATTGTACCAATCACTTTAACAGCGAGTACAAGGACGCTACATGCAACATCTTTGCACAGCTGCGTAGCCATGACCAGACCACCCAATGGCTAAACTATCACATGCATTGCCCTGTTTGACACGTGCACACCAAAAAACAACATCATTGATCTTAGAGACCAGTGTTGTTCATGCAGGTGACCATCATCATTTTGTTGAGCAATTGACTCTACAGTGGCTGTTCAATGAAATGACATTACTGGCATTACCAGCAAAAAGTCCCAAACACATTGCAGGACCCTTACTGTGAAGCATACTCTGAGATTTGTTGTGTCAACATGACACATTTGGTTCTGCTCAAAGTTAATGTTGAAGCAACACTGGGCCGCCAGCCCAGAAGGATTGCAATATTGCGCATAGTTACTGCTGGTATCTGCCTATGGCGGTACACAAACCAGCAGTGATAGCTTCGCTTCAAATTGCATCATGTTGGTTAACCAGCGGAGTCGTTACTGCCTTTTGCAGACCAGAAACCGGAAGCACAAGCCACCCAGATGACTCCTGCAGATGATGCAGAAATTGCACCGTGCTGCCTGGTGTTGCGCTTCTCTGCTAAGCACTACTTACTTCTCCATTTGACAGCAATTTGACCACAGGGCATTGTCTACTGCACCAGCTCAGTCCCTCTTTACTCCTGCCACACAAGCTATGAGCGGTGAGAGTCATGGTCACTTGAAGCGTGAACACCAAATAATGATAAGAGCTCATGGCGTGGTACTGGCACGACAAGTGTACTTCCTGGCTGCAGGTGTTGTGGATCCGCCCAGAAGTTGTACTTGACCAACTCGTAGGCTGTCACCTTGTGGGCAGGAGTGGTCAATTTTTCTGGAAACAGACCAAACATTGTCGCCTGTTTGGACCTCATACAGACCGCCTGCAAGACAGGCAATGGGTCAACACATAAGCACAGCATGACCTGAACATATGCCAATACAAAACGGCACACCTAAGCTGACGATCTGGCCCTTCTTAGGCTGCTCAAGTTCACCTGGGTTACAGGCTTCCAAAAGATCGTACGGTACACACTTTGACTGGCGAGGTCGGACTTGCCTTGATCATTTGCTGCCAGCCTTTTTCAATGGTCTGGCATCTTCACTGCATGGTAGAGAAGTTCATGTCATCTCCTGCTCAGACTTGTCTCGTTCTGCAGGTGACAAAGCAGAGGCAAAGAAAAATGCAGCAGCTGCGATCTCGTTTCAGAATGAACAGGTGATCTGCAGGGTTGCAACACAGCATGAGTGAGCAGGCAGTTTCTGTCTACAGGCGCGCGTGCCGTCCACAACCTTGAAGCAAAGCAGCCATCCACAACCGACGTTTGCCCGGCCAAGCAACTTTTGCTGCTGTTACTGATCAAGGTCGGCGCACTACTCCTGCATCTTGTACGAGCGGTGTCATCGATACAACTTAGCCTAAGGCCCTTAGGGCGATGACGCTTGTCTGAGACAGTAGGAATCGGAGATTTAGCACCAGGTTTAAGAGGGTATCTCTAAGAGAATACCTCTAAGCACCAGATTTAGCACCAGATTGAACACCAGATTTAGTATCAGCCGTGTCATGACCCCGCGGAATGGAACACAAGAGTGGCAGTTCCACTTCCAGAGGCTGGCCCTGCACGATGACCTGCATAAAGCTGTGCCGACATGCAGCGGAAACACAAAAAGGCCCGAGTCAAGTCCCAGACTGCTGCTTTCGCAATTTGCGCTCGGCTGCATCACCAAGCTTTTTGCATTCATCTGAGCATACAGCAGTATGCGCACCACTAAACACTCCTCGAGTAGGATTGATAGCAAGACTGACAGCAAAGCTGTCAATCGCCGGTCAGACTTTCGCTTGCACTCGCAACTCGAATATCTGGTGCCGTGTGACCCAACACATCGTCGGCAAGTGTACAGTTATTGGGCGACATTGTCAGCAAAACAGAGTCCAGAGCTGCTCACTTTGACGAAAGAAAACATCAGAAGTCGGGTGCAACAGTTGAGCGACGCAGCCTCGGCTGAAGGTAAGAAGAGCTATCGGACATGCCTCTCTAGTAGTTGTTAAAGCTGTGCTACCAGCATGATGGTCGGTGGTGACTTACATCTCTAGCCCCTGTTGCAGAGCGGGTTTTTGTGCAGCTTCCTGAGGTTTATGAAAGTTTTGAAAGCCGATCTGCTGTCTGCAAGACGCAGTTACGCACCTCCACGGCGCGATGGCATTGGCCTTCTGGAGACAGAGTGTTCACAGACGTGGACCAGTTCAGGTCAGTGACCAGCACAAATTGCAGGACCAAGTGCGCTGCAGTATGTCAGCTCTTGTCCTGGATGCCAAATTCCTGCTGCCATTTGAGCAACAGCCGGCAGGATATCACATCTGCATGCCATGCTGAAGAAGGGTCAATTGGTTCATAGTGCGAGCATGATGGCCAACTGGCAACTGATGTTGTCGTACAAGATGCATAAGCTTTCTAACTGTAGCTTACTTCCATGCTCTGGCTTGTAGGGCCTTCATCAGACAAGAATGTCTTGGAGAGGAGTTGCAAAAGCTGTTGCCCACTCCCAAGGACATTAGCAGCAATGCTGCGTACACAGCCATGCAGAAAAGGATGTAAGCGTCCGGCTATCAGCGCACCGATCATGTTACATATGCATCATGACTTGTGCGTGTGTATCTGCAATGTCCCAAGCAAAGATTCTTGCTTGTTCAGTAATACCTGCTCTCCATCTGTGGACGTCCAGTTGACATGTGGTCAGCAACAAGCACAGCCACACAAACTACCCTTGAGATTCTCCAACTGCCTTTGTCCTGTCTAACCTGATCGCTTTTTTTGTTTGCTGCAGCCAAAAAAGCCTTCCAGAGGCAGCATTTGACATTCAATGCTTATCCCAGCTGCAGGGCCCATCCTTTTCACAGACTGGGAAACTCGACCTCTTGGCACTCCTCACTGCAGCTGTGCTGAAGGAACATAATGTGCTGTGAGTCACTGCCTTCCTTTGTTTACACCCCAGCTACAGACACCCCAGCATGCGTTTCTTGGCATGATGCATGACAGTGGCGCCTTGTCTGTTGAATCTGTGGTAGATCACTGTGTCCTGATTGCCATTCTGTCTGTCGAATCTGTGGTAGATCACTGTGTCCTGATTGCCATTCTGTCTGCAGGATGCAAATTGTTGATCGCTGTATGGAGCATGAGAGTGACGTCTATGCTAGTGAGGACCAACGTCTATCGGATGATGCACTCTGCGAGGAGGTTTTGGACAAGGTGTTGCTGCACCGCTCCTGCTTGGTCAGAAAGCTGTGTCAGCCATCAACCTATGGTATCACAGATAAGGTACATCACCATCACCATGCATTGTGTGGTTCCAAGAGCTGTTTGAAGTCAAGACAGTGCTCTTGTTGCACTTGTTGTTGCATTGAATGGGCATGTCATGATGTATGGTCATGAAGTGTTTTGTATTTGGGCATTGTAGTGCAGGAAGCATCTGTCCCTGTCGTCAAGTAGCAAGACAACACTGACCAACAACACAAAAAACCTAAACTTGCCTGTGTCCTCTGGCAATTCTCCTCAAAGCTTGCCACTGTGTGTACTGTTATGCTCCACCCAGTATGTTTGTGGTAGAGCAACAGCAGCATGTTGGCTCTGAGCACTAAGTTTGGCGTCACTGCCGCCAGCAAACAACAACCACTTCTGTTCATTTGCAGGATCAAGGTGTGTGGTTTATGGTTGACTCAAGCGAGGACAAAGTATGGCTCACCGACTTCTCAACAAGCCTTGCCCACTGGCAGGTAAGGAAGCACAAAGTTGACTTGTACCCTTGCCATAACAGCACTTGTTCTGGCATCAAGTCAGGTATCACGGCAGACCTAAGTGTCAAGCTTGACATGCATGATCCTCTGCCGCAATGTGTTCAAAGGTGGCACTACATGCTTGCAACTCCTCAACATGTTTGAATGATTGTGCCTTCACAATGATGTGAAGACAGAACGATTTCCAGACAAGAGGTCCTCCTTGCATCAATGCTGATGTGTTTCTCGTTCAGGAGAACTGCCGAGCAGGCCAGCCTGGTGCAAAGCCCAAGCCAGAATGTGTGCAGAAGACCAATCCTATTCTAGAGGCGCTGTATAGTATGTACAGCCCTGATGACATCACAAGCCAGCTGCAATACCACACCAAAGGTTAGTTTGCACTTTTGTCGATTTTTGTTAATGCAAATTTGGTTTTAAGCACTACATGCATGTGACGGTAAGCGTGGTTCTGTAGAAAACAAAAGTATGTGGCGCAACACAAGTTGCAGCATCCCTGCGGTAGGCTGGCTCTTTTTATAGCTCTTGCCTTTTGCCGTAGCTCACTTGCAATCTGTGTAGGGTAGACACCAGCTGCAACTGGTAACAATGGCATGTGCTATACATGCCTTCTCACTGTCCACATGGTATTGGATGTCCACCATCCTGAGCATCACGGCAGCAATGCTGATGAATATTTTAGAGTATCTCTTGCGGTTTCTGAAATGTAATGTTCAGAATGCGCATATACATATTGTTCAAGGTGCTTGCGCTATAGTCTTTGACTCGCACCTGTAGATCCTGACTGCTTGTTTGTTTTGCACATAGGTCAAGCTGCAGTGGAGGCAGCCTACAGTGATCTTGAGTCTGTTCTCAAGGAGCTGCAAGCATTGCAAAAGCAAGCCGATGCAGCACATGAGCAGACAGGAAGCAACACAGCCAGCCAAGCAGGCAGCAACAGCTTCAGACGCCAGCAGGAGCGCGATGCAGCTATTGAGAAGATCCATGCTGTACTGCCTTTCCTGGAGGCTCAGCTCCTAGATGCAGCACATGATGACCCATGTAGGCTGATTGTGCCGGTTGTTATGCTGCCGCTGATTCAAGAGCGCTTGAGTGATGAAGCAGCTCAGCATGCTGAGCACACAGCTCAGAAGGCCTTTGATGATCTGCTGCAAGATGAGGTGAGGCTTGATTGCAAGATTCCTTTGCTTTTCACCATGAAAAAGCAATGTTCAACATTTGATACTGTCTTATTACTCAGTCAGGCGGCTTTTGGGCATTTTGCTGCATATTTGTGATTGGTGTTGCGCAGTGTACACACTGACTGGACCCACCTATGCTTTGTTCACATGGCTGACATGCGTGCTGTGTGCCCCACGAGTTGTTGCTGTCCTGTGCATCAGCTCTCTGTGGTCCCACTCATATGGACTGCACTTTGAGTGTCACTGCGGTGTCATCCCTGCACACACATCCTGACAAAAGCATGTGCACCTGTAGGCCAGTGTATCAGCCAAGGCTGCAGCCAAAGCAGCTGCTAAGCAAGCCAAAAAGCTGAGACAGAAAGCCAAGCGTACACCAATCATTGCGCAACAAGCCGCCCATCCTCTAGAGTCAGCGCAGCTCGTGAGCAATGTCGCTTCAGAAGCATATGCTGCAGCACCCACTGCAGCACCTACCACAGCACCTACCACAGCACCTACCACAGCACCTACCACGGCACCTACCATAGTACTCACCACAGCGCCTGCTTCTGAACAAAATGCGTCTGCCAAAACCAAGCAGGGCACTGCTGCTCTTTCAAAGTGTGTCCAGCCTCCTATCCAGAATGCAGCTGATGCAACAGTGACCGTCAGCATCTGTGAGTCAGATCAGACTCCGGTACCATGCACAGACTCCATGCGTACCTGCTGCTCTAAGCCTGCGCGGGTGCCATGTGTCTACCAGCCTGCATGGGCGCCTACCAGCTGCATTAGCAACAGGCCTCAAGCTCTGACAGAGCAGACATGCAGCCTGTTTTTTGATAGTCAAAGACCTGATGCTGTCAAGGTGCCAGCTGAGAACAAGCTACTCTGCTGTCCTATTACTAAGGTGACCTTCCTGTCTGCCTGATAAGGCTGCTTGTAACGTGTGTGCCTGCAATGACTGCGCTGTCAGCCATGATATCCTTATGTTACAGACAGTTTCAGGGCCTGCTGTTCACTTCAAACCTTGCTGCTGCTTGCCTCAGCTGTGTGCTGTTGTTCTCCTAGTAAGTCCTTTGCTCTGCATTTGCTGTGGTGTTCAGCACAGAGCAGGCACCAGCATGTTCCTGATGTCTTTTTGCTGCACAGGTGTTGCTGGTTGAGCCTGTCATTGCAGCCGATGGGCACACGTATGAGAAGAGCGCGATGGAGCATTGGCTGGGACAGCATGTTACGTCGCCAGTCACAGGCGCAAAGCTCATGCATGCCCGTCTGGTACCAAACAGAGTTCTTCGAAGCATCATAGCCAACTCTGCTCAGTGACTTAGTACATTTTTTCAAATTACGACCTCCCATCGATATAATTTCCTACCAAACCTTCTCTTTATATAGTCGCACAATCTTGTGAATCAATGCTGTGATGGATAGACGCATACACCAGTAGCCAAAAGGTTTTGATCTTTGTAAATATCTACATGGCAACACCTTGTCAACATACAATGTCAAGGGCTGGACGCATATATGTGTGGAATACTAGGCCAAAAAGCCCAAACTATGTATTCTGCTGTTTGAAAATTTGTGATTGTTGTAGACCGTATATCACACTGTGGCTGTGCACATATCGAGTGACTCAAAACTCAAGCCAAAGTTCTCCCCTACATCGAGGAAACTGTTATTGTAACAAGTTGTGTTGTCGACCAGGTTGCCTAGACATTAAGGCAGTGTAGCCAGCAGCAGTGCAGTTTGCAGCATCCAGCCTTAAGGTCCATTCTGAATATGCATGTTTCAGACAACCTGTCATTGAATAAGAATGCTTCATATGACAGGACAAGACCTGTCTGATGCAGAAATGATCCTGTCTGAAGTGCTCCCATAATTCACACTGTTACAGCATGTGCTTCAGACTCGGACACTTCAGCATGATGCAATGATTGGCAAGACAGCTTCAGACACCCCTTAATTCCCATTTAGATACAGTTCCAAAGCAGGTCAATGTACACAACACGAGGCTCTCTGGAGGTTGGTCTTGGGTCCAGACATAGAAGACCATACACGCTGATATACACAGAAAATCCACAACAAATGTCACATGTCAGACCTGATTCAGGCAAACACAAAATCAAAGAGCAGATCTCTGCTGCCCATCTGATGCATGCAATGTACAGAAATGTAATTAATGCACCACGACCCATTCACCAGACGAGTGGTACTCAAGGCCAGCTGTATCTTCAACAATTTTGTTGGCAGCTGCTTTCAGCATTTCCACAATGCTGAACTGTCCCATAGCCTCCTTGCCATGACATGTCGTCACCGGCGCCTCTAATACAAAGAAAGGATTCCCACCAGCACCTTCATCAATGATGCAGCTGGTGCTGGTCTGATCTTTGGTGCTTGCTACACCACCCTCTGCTGTCTGTCCTGCATCCTTGCAAGGCTCAGCCTTGCTGTTGACAGACTCAACATCTCCACAGACAGTACCATTGGCTGACCCCTGTTTTGAGGTCTCGGGAAGGGCGGGGCTGCCGGTAGCAGCCCCACAAGAGGTAGCCGCCTCTGAGATGCTGTTCTTGGCAGCAAGCACTGCTCTTCGCAGAGCGTACAGGACAGACATTGACAGCATCATGGACGGTTCTCCACTAGCCTTACTGCTCATGACACTCCTGATGTTGGGGCTGTCTTTCAGGAAGGTGACATTGAAGTTGCGTGGGATGTCTGCAGCTGTGGGGATTTTGTACGTCCAGGTGCTGTCACTCAGCAGCTTGCCAGTTTCAGGTTCAATGAGGACCTCCTCCATGGTGCAGAGACCCATACCCATGATGAAAGCTCCCTCGATCTGCAGCCATATAAGCTTTTGTCAGACCGAGCATGTGCACATGACACATCGTACAGTGATATCAGATTGTTAGAAGATGAAAGCGCAAAAGAAGCCTTGTACTGAGACTGCCTGCCCTGAATGGGAAGTATGCCCAAAGGCTCTCTAAGGGAAAGAGTCCTGTCTTGGACTGTACAAAGCTCTTTGAAACACTGAAACGTGAGTTTTATGGAGATATACTGGTTTAATAGTGCAATTTTAGAATTGGAAACGCCTGCAGACAAGGCATTACAATTACCACATTGAGCAGATATCTGAGGCCTGGACACAAAGCACAGATCATCTCTGCGTAGGTGAGGCACAGAGAATGATGGCATGTAAGATGCTGCGATGAGCTTGCGAAGACGAGGGGTGGTGTTCCATTGACAAGATCAACTGATTGTTGTGTAGATATGCAAAAGTATGCTTAGTTTCTGGAGCCACTGCGCATAGCAGACTAGAAACCCAAACACCAGTGCAGAGCCTTATTAATTGGCAATCTCTCTTACACACATTCAGCAAAGCCAACAGTCTTACTTTCTCCTGCAATCAAATGCAGCTGCACGTCTGCAAGAATGCATTTGCGAAGAGGCACATCAGTGTGGTCGAAAACAGAACTTTTAACATATATGCAAAATTACAAAAAACGCTGCTAAAAACTTTGAATAATCCAAAAATAATAAACAGAAAAAACCGAAAAGAACCTCCTGATAAGAAAAAGCACAAAATTACCTGGCCAATGTCAACAGCAGGGTTGAGGCTGCGTCCACAGTCAAAGTAGAGGTCGCTGCGCAGGACTGTCTTCTCGCCGGTTAGCAAGTCGATCTCAACCTCAGAGCAGGCAGCTCCAAAAGAGGTGTACTTCAGTGGCTTTGCGCTCTTGGATCCTGCACACCACATAACCCTGAACATGTGACTCTGATGCTTACAATATGTAACCCCGATCTTTCTTTAAAATCCTCAAAATTCATATTAACCTCAAAGGCTTAACCCTTTGAGCTCTTGGATCCTGCACAACAGACGGCCTTGAACATCTGACTCTGATGCTCACAATATGTAAACCTCAAAAATTGAATTGACACCAAATGTAAAACTAAATCCTTGACCCCAAGCTTGGCATGCTGCCAGGCTTGACACTGCAAACTCAGATCAGTCTTGGCATCAGTGAGTGTAGGATCAACGTGCTCACTTGTCATGTCAGATTGCGCAGAGCTGCAAATGTGGGCTAGATCAGAAGCTCTGAGCTGTCTGATCCTGCATGGCGATGACAACATCAAAGCACATGTTGTGCAGCCTTGCTTACTCACGCAGGTTTCATGCTAGCTAGTCATGGCATGTGCTGCTTCACTGATTGCTGGACCAGGCTGAAGGGGTGAAATTGCAATAAAGTTTGTGGGTGTACACGTGATGTCAGCACTTCATCAATCTTCCATCATGGAAACCTTGCACCAAGCGTGACAGACGCATGAGCTGATTGCTTTTGTGGCTTGAGCGGGCAGCATTGACCACAACAGCACAACCGCATCATCACAAGGCAAGCTTAAAAGTCTCACCTTTGGCAAAGCGGCTGCCGCATGTCTCTCTCTGGGCTATCACAGATTTGACATGCCATGCCAACAGCTTTAACAGAAGCAGAAGCCATTCATGTCCTACCTTGAAATACCCACCAAATCACAGCATACGTGTACAACAGCGTGAGGTGTGTCTCCACCTTATAAGTCTTACCTTTGGTTGTTGGGCCACCCTTGTCTCTCTCCATGCCATCATAGAAGCCATATGCGCTGACAGCACAACAGAGGCAGCAGCCACTTCTGTCCTGCCTTGAACTGCCAATCAGACCACAACACACATCTAAAACAGCGCAAGGCATTCTGAAAGTCTCACCTTTGGTTGTGCGGCCGTCCTTGTCTCTCTCTGTGCCATCATAGAAGCCATAGGCCGACAGCATGACAGAGGCAGGTGCCACTCCGGAGCCATCTTGCACCTCAGCGACAGTGGCTTGCCATGTGTCCCAGGTGGAGTCCTTCTGCTGCAGGTGGGGCTGCAGGCGGCGGCAGATCTTGGCGCAGGCCTGCTCAATGGCGGCTACACACCCTTCAGAACTGGTGCTGGACCAGGTAGGACCTGCATATGCAGGACAAGGTTAGGACCAGGTTAGCACCAGGTAGGACCAGGCTGGACCAGGTTGGGTAGGGTTAGGACCAGGTTGGGTCGGGTTAGGACCAGGTAGGACCAGGTTGGGTAGGGTAATGACCAGGTAGGACCAGGTTGGGTAGGGTTGGGACCAGGTTAGGACCAGGTTGGGCAGGGTTAGGACCAGATTCAGACCAGGTTGGGCAGGGTTAGGACCAGGTTAGGACCTGAACATGGCTAGTAAAGAGCAGCAAACGCAAGGCTTGCATGACTAGCGTAAGGCTTCAATGACAATGAACACAGAGCTCTTGTGACAATATGTTCACTGCTTTCATAGCGTTGGTTCAATACTTAAATGCCTGGGGTCTAGTAGTAGATATGATACTGAATAGATGTGTTTGAGGGCTGCTATCATAGCACTTCTCCAACTACAGCTGGCTGTTTGATAGCTGAAACAAAAGGACCAAGCTGTACAGGCCTGGTCAATGGCTGCTACACACACACGGCTAGACTGGGCCACATCAGCACAACTCAGCAGGATGACTGATCACAGCCATCGCAACTTGGCTGACACACTGCAGAGCTGAGGCTTGCCATAAAGCTCAGCTGGCAAGTACCTAGGGTTTAGGGTTTAGGGTTTGTGGTGTGCACGTGGGTGCGGCTAGATGCGCGGTGTCAGAAGAAGACGAGGGGATCAAATCAGCACGCCGCAGCACGCCGCAGCACAGCGCAGCGCAGCACAGCGCAAGCAAGAAGAACAGAAAGGAGGAGGAGGAGGAAGAGGAGAAGAAGTACAAGCTTTGGCACAGCAGCTGAGCACAGCACAGCCAGGCAAGAATTGCCACGTAGAGCAAAGCAGGACAGAGCTTAGGGTTTATGGTTTCACAAAAAGTAGAGTAGAGCTTAAAGTTTACGGTTTCACGAACAATAGAGCACGGCACAGGGCATGCACAACGCCACACCAAAGCAGTTGCAGAAACTGTGCGATGACTAACTGCATGACTCACCTGCATTGGGGACGATATCTGTTCTGGTGTCATTGATGTGGATCATGTCCATGGGGAAGGGCCTCTGCTCCTCTGGTAGTACTTGGCCCAACGCAAACGCTGCCATCTACAATACATGAAGTTTTGTCACGCGCTCTAGTCTGTCTTTGAGGTGTGTAAAATAAGGACAACGAAAGTGGCCAGTCACTGGTCGCCCCTGCCAAGCTGGACTGTTTCTCATTTGCATGCAGAGACACTTGTCCTGTCTGTGCTAAACTGCACTCGCAGAGGACTGTGAAGTTCTCAATCAGGAAAAGTGTCATGCAGCGAGAGTTCCTGGACCCTACTGGAGCAAGACCACGTGCACAGTGCATCAATGATTACAGACCATCAATGTCCCAAATCCTATACCCCGAGCCCTGAACCAACAAGGTGCTGACCTGTTTGACTTTGGTGCTGAGGCCTTGACCGCATTCAATGCCGCCGTGGGTCACAGTGATGGAACCATCAGCATACACGCTCACAGCAGCATTGATGGGTGGCGGCGCACAGTCAAACCTGCACACCATTCAGCAAGCAGTCAGCCATTTGTGCGTTTTCCAATTTGGATGTACCACTTTTTGGTTCAGAAATCGTCACTATGGTGTATAGATAGTTGAATTTGGACCTCGCAAGCAACTGTGAGGACATGACACGCAGCAGCCATTTGAATTGCACTGAGTTCTGAATTGAACACTTGAACATACAGCTGTGTTTTGAAGCTGAAGCCAAGATGTGACATCATTTGATACAATCTCAAAGGCGATTGGGCAATATACCTTGTCAAGAATGTGTGAAAGCTCATTTTGTTTTCTACCTGTTGGATGAATGGGCGCTCGTTCTTGAGCACTGCTGATTACAAAGTGCAGAAGATAACATTCAAAATAACAAAAAATGTGCCGTGGTCGAATTGGGGTAGAAGGCCCTAACATGAAGCAAGAAAGCCCTAAGCAACAACAATGTTGCACAGAGTTGTGACCTGGTGGGGGTAACCGCGACACCCCTCTTGAGCCAGGCATGGCTCTTATTGAACTCCTCTACTTCTTTCTGCTTGGCTGCATAGTCCACCTGCCCCTTCACACCATCCCACACTTGCGGCAGCGTGTACTGATTCACTGGGAAGTCCCTGCAACATTACCATACATTTTAGGAGATTTAACATGCTATGCAACACAACCATGGACTCGCGTCACTGGGAAGTCGCTGCAACAACCCCATATGTTCAGCAGATTGATGATGCTATGCAACGCAAACTTAGACCTAAGGCTGATGATTCATGCTAGAGTGCAAGTCCAGTGCAAAAAGGGCAGACCAGAAATCCTAAGCTTGCCCAAAAAGCAAGGAGAGGGTAAGCACTGAAGTCTGCTCAAAATAATACCAAAAGCAAGGAGAGCTGCCGGAAAGCAGTGAGAAAGTAAGAACAGGGGTCGGGGTAAATAGACATGTTTGATATGGATTTTGTTCTCTCATTGTGTTGAATGATGACATGCTGCCAGACCTGGAGTCAGTTCGAGATCCTTGACATGGCGCTAGACTCAAAGCAGCGTATCAGGAAAACTCGTGCTGGCAGCTGGACTGTTTGCAAAGGCAGTCATGGTCACAGACACAAGTGTCCACTGATTGCTTACCGCCCTGCAGACCCAGTAGCAGCATCTGCTTTGTCTCCATTTGGCTCCTTGAACTGGAACCTGCCGCACACCACATCTGGCGTACTGTCACTCTTCTTCTGCCCCAATGAGTCATTCCCGCCCTTCTCGCCCTGCTCACTCGACTTTTGACCTCCATTGACACGACCGGTGCCGTTGGATTCCGAATGGGCATCTAAATGCTGAGCCTTGCCATTGCAGTTCTGGTCATCAGCCTTGGTGACAGGTTTCAGAGCTGATGTGGAGGGTTCAGGAAGGGGTGGAGCAGGGTAAGGGTGCGCTGGTAAGTCCTTTGGACGCATGAAATTACGCTCCCTTACCAAGGTGGCATCCAAGCCCAGGTACCCTGCTACGTGCTCAACCACCTGTACAAGCAGTGGCCAATCACCTCTACAAGACAGGAAATACAAACAAACCTTGAAATACAAGTGGACCCAAAAGTACAAAGGTTTCCTCAATATTTTGTGTCTGATGCTGCACAGGCAGCATGTGTACTGTGCACTAACTGGTTCCTGCCACCGGCAGCATGATCATTAAACGTCATTGCATACTGTTTAGGGTAAACCCTAAACCCTCAATATTGTGCGCGATACTATATTTTGAGCTTGTCTGCGTCCTGACTGATGTGATATCATGCAGTGTGTTGGGCATCACCACAAGCTACTGCTCAGGAATGTCAATAAAAACACTACACAAGACAACAAGTTGTGACATGAACGCAGTTGCAGCAGGGCTCAAAAGAGGCCTGAGGCATTTCTGATGTCTACCGCACAACCTTGAGGGTTTTAGGGTTTACGTTTAGGGTTGAGAGTTGTCTGCCGCACGACCTTGAACCTATATATAGCTTTGGCTGGCCAACTTTTGGGCTCCAATCAACACAGTCGAAGCGCGTTAAATGCAGAGAGTCTAACCTGCATGGTTTTAGCAGCACGGAGGAAGCTAGTTTGAATGCAGGTCAAGATGCAGATGAGATGCAGGTTAGACACAGAGGGTTCAACCTGCTGCATGATCTGAGGAAGCCAGGTTAGATGCAGGTTTACATAAAGGTTAGACGCAGGTTAAGATGCAGTGGGTCTAACCTGCTCCATGATCATGACGGCATTGAGGAAGCCAGATCAGATGCAGGGTTACATACAGGTTAGATGCAGAGGGCCTGACCTGCTCCATGATCATGACAGCATTGAGGAAGCCAAGTTACATGCAGGTTAGATGCAGGTTAGACGCAGAAGGCCTGACTTGCTCCATGATCATGACAGCATTGAGGAAGCCAGGTTACATGCAGGTTAGATGCAGGTTAGACGCAGAGGGACTGACCTGCTCCATGATCATGACAGCATTGAGGAAGCC
>JAABUP010001710.1_pt1 | contig 45252 bp, 40 predicted proteins | sample 5559201 | NCBI WGS metagenome assembly JAABUP01 (sample SAMN10711887, study PRJNA513373) | rock metagenome | isolation source: Antarctica rocks | place: Antarctica
TGACCTGGGGGTGTGGACGGCACCGTTCGTCATGGCGGCGCACAACACCAGGATCGTGCGCCGCAGCAACGCGCTGCAGGACTGGTCCTACGGGCGCCGCCTGCGCTACCGCGAGGTGGTCTCCTGCGGTCGCAGCACGCTGGCTCCGGTGCTGGCCACCGCACTCGCGGGTAGCACGCGCGGGTTCGTCGCCGGTCTCGGGTTCGGCCCCACCCGGGTGCTGCTCGACCGGCTACTCCCCGCGCCGGGCACCGGACCAGGGCAACGGGCGCGGTCTGCGGGACATTTCCGGGTGCAGGTGCACGCCGCCACCACCTCCGGTGCGCGCTACCTGGTGACGGTGGCCGCGCAGGGGGACCCGGGGTACGCGGCGACGGCGGTCATGCTGGGGCAGAGCGCGTTGAGCCTGGCTCTGGACGGGGCGGTGCTGGCGGAGCGCGCCGGCGTCCTCACCCCGGCCACGGCCATGGGATCGGTGCTCGCCGAGCGGCTGCGCCAGCAGGAATTCGAGATCACCATCCGGGCGCGGTGACTGCCTCCTAGACTGCAGCCGGTGAAACTCACGGCAGCACCTCGGTCGCTGCTGGCGCTGGTCGCTGTGCTGACCATCGTGCTGGTTCCGGCGCTCCCCGGCGCCCCGGTGGACCAACCCACCGCGTCCGCGCCGACGGCGACCACACCTGCCGGCGCCGGTGCTACCGACGCCAGCACAGCTGCCCCGCCCGGGCCCGCATTGGCACAGGCCCAGCGCGCTGAGCTGGTCCAAGAGCTGTTGACCGCCTGGGCGGCGGCGGAGCGCACCAACGACCCTGCCGCCCTCGCCGGGCTGATGGACTCCGCTGCCGACCCGGTGTTTCGGTCGGCGGAGGCCGCCCGGGCGGCCAACCTCACCGGGGTGCCACTGCGTGAGTGGGATTACCAGCTGGTTGCCGAGCCCGCACCCGTGGTGCCCCCGGCGCTGGTGCAGAGGCTGGGAGCGCAGGAGGTGTGGGCGCCACCGGTGGTGCTGCGCTACGCGGTGAGCGGCGTCGACGCGCTCGCCACCAGCCGGACGGTGGGGCTGGTCGTCGCCCGGCGCGGGGGGCAGTGGCGGCTGGTCACCGACACTGCCCTCACCGACTACGGGCGCCGCACCTGGCGCGGCCCGTGGGACTTCGGTCCCGTCGTCGTGCGGAGCAGCGAGCAGGGTGTGGTGTTCGGCCACCCCGGTGCCGAGCCGGAACTCGACGCTGTCGCCGAAGCGCTGCGCACCGCGGTGCCCGCCGTCACCGACTTCTGGGGCACCGGCTGGCCCCGGCAGGCGCTGGTGGTCCTGACCTCATCCCGCGCCGAGCTGGTGTCCCTAGTGGGCGAGGATTTCGCCGGCGCCGGGGTGGCCGCCGTGACCACCGCGGACGCGGTGGACCGGGCCGCGGGCACCGCCGCCGGGGTCCGGGTGGTGGCCGACGCGCCCGCGGTCCGGGCGCTCACCCGGCCGTCCCTCTCGGTGGTGCTGCGCCACGAGCTGACCCACGTGGCGACCCGCACAATCACCGCCGACCAGGCGCCGCTGTGGATGTTGGAGGGCTTCGCCGACTACGCCGGGTACCGGGGCAGCGGCACCGCGATCGCCTCGGGTGCGCCGGAGGTGGCCCAGTTGGTCCGCACCGTGGGCGCACCCACCGCCCTGCCGGTTGACGCCGACTTCGCCCCGACCGGTCCCACCACAAGGGCCGCCCTCGCCTACCAGCTGTCCTGGACGTTCGCGGAGTTCCTCGCTCAGACCAAGGGCGAGGCCGCCCTGATCCAGGCGTACCGCTCGGTGGCCGGCCTGGCCGCACCCACTCCCGCTCAGGTGGATGCCGCGCTGAGCGCTGTCGGTGCGCCCACGGATGTGTTGGTGGCCCAGTGGGGTCTGTGGCTGGCGGCACAACTGGGGTGAACCGCACGCCAGCTGGCGAGCGGTTCTGGGCCAGCTAGGCGTATGACACCCTGCCTCCGGTCACGCTCGGCGACCAAGACGACGTGCCGTACAAGACCCATTAGCGTCACCGGCGTGCGACGGACCCTGTTGGTGACCAATGACTTCCCACCCCGACCCGGTGGCATCCAGTCCTACCTGCGCACTCTCATCGCCCACCTGCCTGCCAGCGACGTCGTGGTCTACGCCCCGGCATGGCGTGGGCAAGACCAGCGCTTCGATGCCCGGCAGCCTTTCGAGGTGGTGCGTCACCCCGGCACGTTGATGCTGCCGGTCCCCGACGTGGCCCGACGGGCGCGGGAGCTGCTGCGCGCACACGACTGCGAGGTGGTGTGGTTCGGAGCCGCCGCGCCGCTAGCGCTGCTCGGGCCCGGTCTGCGCCGCGCCGGGGTGCGGCGCGTTCTGGCCAGCACCCACGGTCACGAGGTGGGGTGGTCGATGCTGCCGGGCGCCCGGCAGGCGTTGCGCCGCATCGGTACCGACGCCGACGTGCTGACCTACGTGAGCCGGTACACCCGCGCACGGTTCGCCTCGGCGTTCGGACCGCTGGCCGCCTTGGAGCAGCTGCCCCCCGGGGTCGACAGCAGCGTCTTCCGCCCGGATCCCGCCGCCAGGGCAGCGCTACGCTCCCGATACGGGCTCGGTCAGCGCCCGGTGGTGGTCTGCGTGTCCCGGCTGGTGGCCCGCAAGGGCCAGGACGTGCTGGTGCGCGCGTTGCCGGCGATCCGTCGCGCCGTCGCCGGGGCCGCGCTGCTGCTGGTCGGTGGCGGCCCATCCGAGCAGCACCTGCGGGCACTGGCAGTGGCCGAGGGGGTGGCAGAGCACGTCATCTTCACCGGCAGCGTGGCCGTGGAGGAGCTGGCCGCCCACTACTGCGTGGGTGACGTCTTCGCGATGCCGTGCCGCACCCGGGGGGCCGGCCTGGACGTGGAGGGCCTCGGCATCGTCTTCCTGGAGGCGTCAGCGAGCGGGCTGCCCGTCGTCGCCGGCCGATCGGGCGGCGCACCGGAGACCGTGCTGCCGGGCGTGACTGGCCAGGTGGTAGACGGCACCGACGTGGCGCGGGTCGCCGGGGCGCTCAGCGAATACCTGGCTGACCCGGAGCTGGCCACCAGGACGGGCGCGGCCGGGCGGGATTGGGTGTCACGGCATTGGCGCTGGGGCGGTTTGGCCGCACGGTTGGGTCAGCTCATCGACCTGGCGGAACCCGCCTCAGGTACACCGGCTGCTGAGGAGCTGGCTGCTCAGGAGTAGATGGCCTCGATGTCGCGGGCGAAGTGGTCGGCCACCACAGCGCGTTTGATCTTCAGTGACGGGGTCATCTCCCCGCCCTGCTCGGTGAAGTCGGTCGGCAGGATCCGGTACTTCTTGATCGACTCCGCATGCGAGACGGCCCGGTTGGCCTCGGCTACCGCAGTGTCGATGTCCGAGCGCAGGTCCGCGTCCTCGACAAGGTCGGCCACCTCCACGGAGTCGTCCTTGCCGTGGCGCACCTTCCAACCGGGGAACGCATCGGGGTCGATGGTGATCAAGGCACCGATGAACGGCTTCTGGTCGCCCACCACCATGCACTGGCTGATCAGCGGGTGTGCGCGCAGCTTGTCCTCCAGCACTGCCGGAGCGACGTTCTTGCCGCCGGCGGTCACGATGATCTCCTTCTTGCGTCCGGTGACGCTGAGGAACCCGTCGGAGTCCAGGGAGCCGAGATCTCCGGTGTGGAACCAACCGTCGACCAGCGCCTCGGCCGTGGCGTCGGCGTTGTGCCAGTACCCGGCGAACACCACATCGCCGGACAGCAGGATCTCCGAATCCTCCGCGATCCGCACCCCGCAGCCGGTCAGCGGCACGCCCACGGTTCCCATCCGCTGGTTGTGCGGCGTGTTCGCGGTCACGGCCGCGGTGGTTTCAGTCAGGCCGTAACCCTCGTACACCGGCAGGCCGATACCCCGGAAAAAGTGCCCCAGCCGGGCACCCAGTGGTGCACCACCGGCGACCGCCGCCACGCACTCCCCGCCGAGCGCAGCGCGCAGCCTGCTGTACACCAGCCGGTCGAACAATGCGTGCCTGGCGCGCAGCAGCAGGCCAGGGCCGGCAGACTCCAGCGCCTTGCTGTAGGCCACCGCTGTCGCGTCGGCGGCGTCGAAGATCTTGCCTTTGCCCTCCGCGTGCGCCTTCTGCCGCGCGCTGTTGTACACCTTCTCGAACACCCGGGGCACCGCCAGCAGGAACGTGGGGTGAAACTCGGCCAGGTCACCGAGCAGGTTCTTCACGTCCGCGGTGTGCCCGACGACCACCCTCGCCTCCAACGCGGCAACGCTAATGGCCCGGGCAAAGACGTGCGCCAGCGGCAGGAAGCACAGATTGGACTGACCGGGTGAGATCATCTCGGCGAAGGTCGCGGCGGCCGAGCGGGACTCCGTCAGCAGGTTGCGGTGGGTCAGCTCGCAACCCTTGGGCCGCCCCGTGGTACCCGAGGTGTAGATCAGTGTCGCCAGGTCGTCGGCACCCACGCCGGCCCGGCGCTGCGCCAGTACCTCGTCAGCCACCTCGGCCCCGGCCGCGGTGAGCGTCTGCACCGCCGGCTCGTCCGGGTCGGTGATGGTCCAGACGTGCGCCAGGTCGGAGCACTGCCCTCGCACCGAGGTGACCGTGGCCGCGTGTTCGCCGGTCTCCACCACGATGCCCACCGCGCCGGAGTCGCCCAGGATCCACTGGACCTGGTCGGCTGAGGACGTCTCGTACACCGGCACGGTGACCGCACCGGCGGTCCAGATGGCGTAGTCGAACAGGCTCCATTCATACCGGGTGGCCGAGAGCAGACCCACCCGGTCACCGGGGCCTACACCCACAGCGATCAGCCCTTTAGCGACCCCGATCACCGCAGCGGCGAACTCCGCCGCGCTCACGTCGCTCCACCGCCCATCGATGCGCCGCCGGTACAGCGTGGCTGAGGCGAACTGCTCGGCGTGGGAGAACAGTGCGTCGGTCAGGTTCTCCTCCGGCGACACCGTGATGGTGGACGGGACGCTGTACTCACGCACGGTGGCCTCCGCTGTCGGGGTGCGCCGCGCCCGCGTCGGCGTAGCGAGGCGGAGAATACCGGCCGGAAAGGGCGAGTGCGGCATACCGGGTCTGACCGTGTCCTGCTGGGTATGTGAGTCTGCCCTGGTGCCCGCGTTGGAGATGGTCGACGAGTCGTTCCTGGCGGCCCCGCCCGCACAGGTCGCCGCTGCGCTGGCCGGGCAGCGGCGCTGGCGACGGTGGTGGCCGGACCTGACACTGACGGTGGTGGCCGACCGAGGCGAGCTGGGCCTGCGGTGGGCCATGGCCGGTGCCCTACACGGCACACTGGAGATGTGGTTGGAGCCAGTCCTGGACGGCACCTTGCTGCACCAGATCCTGCACGCCGAACTGCCCGGGGCACGCCCACGAGAACTCGCCGACCAACAGCGGCGTCGCCGCCTAGCGGCCAAGGCCATCGCGTTCGAGCTCAAGGCGACCCTGGAGGGTGCCCGGCCCCCGGGTGAACCCCCCGGCACCGGCCCTGACCACCCCCGCGGCCCCGGGTAGCGTCAGCCACATGGCAGAGGTGACCACGCAGTCGGTTGTCGTCGCGGCGCCGGTCGCCACCGTGATGGATGTGATCGCCGACTTCGATTCCTACCCCGACTGGGCTGGTGCCGTTCGCTCCACCGACGTGCTGGCGCGTACCGAGGACGGCCGTGGTGCCCGGGTCCGGTTCGTGCTCGACGCCGGGATGGTCAAAGACACCTTTGAGCTGGTCTACACCTGGGCACCGGACGCCAACTTGGTGAGCTGGGAACTCGTCAAGGGACAGGTGCAGAAGGCGCAGCGCGGCTCCTACAGCCTGCGTGCCTGCGAGGGCGGCACCGAGGTCACCTACCGGTTGTCGGTGGAGCTCAACATCCCGATGATTGGCATGTTCAAGCGCAAGGCGGAGAAGGTCATCACCGACACCGCCCTGCGCGAGTTGAAGAAGCGCGTGGAGACCTGAGGGCGGGCACCCGGCGGTAGGGTCGAATACCCGACGCCGGCTGGCGTCGGTTCGTCGTCGCCGGGGAGACACGTGCGGGTCCTGCTGTTCACCGGCAAAGGCGGCGTCGGCAAGACCACGTTGGCCGCCGCGACCGGGGTTCGCCTGGCCGAGGCAGGCCACAAGGTGCTGGTCTGCTCCACCGACCCTGCGCACTCCCTGGCCGACGCACTGGACCACCCGCTCGATGGCGAGCCCAGGGAGATCGAACCGGGGTTGTCGGCGTTGCAGCTGGACACCCGCGCCCTCCTGGCGCAGCGCTGGGCGGGCGTGCGGGAGGTGCTGGTGGAGTTGACCGGTGCGGCCGGGTTGTCGGGGGCGGCGGGCCTGGCAGCCGACGAGCTGACCGTGGTGCCGGGGGTCGAGGAGCTGGTGGCCTTGGCCGAGGTCCGACGGCTGGCGCAGGACGACCTGTGGGACGTGCTGGTGCTGGACTGCGGACCCACCGCGGAGACGCTGCGGATGCTCGCCTTGCCCGAGGCCGCGACCGGTTACCTGCAACGGCTGTGGCCCAAACACCGCCGCGTGGTCGCGGCCGCACTGGGCCGTGCCGGTGGTGGTCTGGGGCTGGCAGCTGCGGCGCTGCAACGGTGGGAGGAGGAGGCGGCCGGGGTCATCGCGCTGCTGGCCGACCCGCTGCGGACCACGGTGCGGCTGGTGCTCACCCCGGAGCGGGTGGTGCTCGCCGAGACCCGGCGCACGGTCACCTCGCTGGCGCTGCACGGGTTGCGGATCGACGGGGTGGTGGCCAACCGGGTGCTGCCGGTGCCCCAGGCTCGGCAGCGCTGCACCGATCCGGCCTGGGACTGGTTGGTGGTGCGCGCCACCGAGCAGACCGGCGTCCTCGGCGAACTCCGCGCGAAGCTTCCGCCCGGCCTGCCGCTGAGCACCCTCGCCTACCGGGCGAGGGAACCCGTCGGCATCACCGAGTTGGGTGCGCTGGCCGCAGCGCTCTACGGCGACCATCCGGTGCTGGTGGACTCCGACGTCGCACCCAGCGAGCAGGCCAGCGAGGTGCGGCTGGCCTCGGGCACCGGGCTGGAGTCGGTGTACGTCTGGCAGTTGCCGCTGGCACTGGTGTCCACCGAGGCGGTGGACCTGGCCCGGGTGCAGGACGACCTGCTGGTCACGGTCGGCTCGCAGCGCCGGCGGCTACCGCTGCCGCCGGTGCTGCGCCGGTGCGTGGCCGTGGACGCAGAGGTGCACGACAACCATCTGGTGGTGCGCTTCGCGCCCGACCCGCTGGTGTGGTTGCAATGAGCGGTCACACCGAGCCGGTGGGGGAGATGACGACTGAGCTGCGGCTGCTCATCGACGTGCTGCTGGACCGGGTGGACCCGTGGCTGCACTCGCGTACCGAAACGCGTACCGAGACGCGTGCCGAGACGCCGGCGGCGACGGGCGCGGGGTGCGGCTGGTGCCCACTGTGCGCGGCGCTCGCCACACTGCGCGGTGAACGCCCGGAGCTGACCAGGCGCCTCGCCGAGCACGGCAGCGAACTGCTGCTCGCGCTTCGCACCATGCTCGAGCAGCACGGCGACCGGCCCTGCCCGGCGGGGTCGCCAGCAGCGGGATCGGCAGCAGCGGGATCGGCAGGGGCGGGGCCGGTCGTGCAGCGCATCCCCGTCCGGCGCTGCCAAGGCACCGGGTGAGGCGCCGACAGCGCGCTGCACTGACGGTGGGCATCGACGTGGGCGGGACCACCATTCGGGCCGGCGTCGTCGACGACTCCGGTGCGGTGCTCGACACCGTGGAGGCCCCCACCCCCGGCTCCTCCCGGGCGCTGGAGGACGGCCTGCACCGGGCGGTCGGGGAACTCGCCCAACGGCACGAGGTGGTGGCGGTCGGGCTGGCGGTGGCCGGTTTCGTCACCCCCGATCGCAGTGTCGTCCGGTTTGCCCCGCACCTGCCGTGGCGGGATGCGCCGGTCGCGGCCCGCATGCAGCACCGCCTGGGGTTGCCGGTGGTGTTGGAACACGACGCCAACGCCGCGATCTGGGCCGAGCACCGCTTCGGCGCGGCCAGGGGTGGGCGGGTGGTGGTGCTGGTGGCCATCGGCACCGGGATCGGCGCCGGGCTGCTCATCAACGGTGAGCTGTACCGGGGTGCTCACGGTGTGGCCCCCGAGCTGGGTCACCTGCGGGTGGTACCCGGTGGACGAGCCTGCCCGTGCGGCAAACGCGGCTGCTGGGAGCGCTACTGCAGCGGAACGGCCCTGGTGGCCACGGCACTGGAGATGCTGGCCGCCGACCCACGCCGCTCCACCCTGCTGGCCAAGGAGCACGCCGCCGACCCCGGCTCGCTCACCGGGCGGCGGGTGGTCGGCGCGGCCCGCGACGGGGACCCGTTGGCGCTGGGCGCGGTGGCCGACCTGGCCTGCTGGCTCGGCCGTGGGCTGGCCCTCGTGGGTGACGTGTACGACCCGGACCTGGTGGTAGTGGGCGGCGGGGTGGGCGACTCGGCGCCGGTGTTCCTCGACGAGGCACGGGAGCAGTACGCCCGCCGCGTCACCGGTGCCGGGCACCGCCCGCTCGCCCGCATCCGCACCGCTGCGCTGGGCGAAGCCGCCGGGCTGGTCGGAGCGGCCGATCTAGCCCGCGCCACGCTCACCGGTGGGTCACCGGCGGTTCGCTGATGCCTGCAGCCTTACACCTGGGCGCCGTCGTCCCAACCGGAGTCGGTGGGCGGGCCGGTGCGCAGCCGGGCCAACAACCAGGCCAGTCCACCGGTCACCGAGAGGAGCCCCAGCGGAAAACCCACTGGTGAGCCGAGACCCACCACACCGGGGACTAGCAGCAGCACCACCCCCAGCACGATCAAGGCGAGTGCCCCCACCGTGGCGCGGTGCAGCGCCGGCACCGGCGGCGGCTCCGGGGGTTCGTAGTGACCTTCGTCGGCGTCGGCGTGCTCGGCGGTGATGTCCTCCGGGGTATCGTCCGGTTGCGCGTCCGGTACAGGTTGCTGCGCAACGAGATCCGGCTGTGGCGGGTGATCGGCAGGGGGCTTTGCGGCCGTGGGCGGCGGGGACGGTTCGGGCGGGGGCTGCGGTGCCGGGCGCCCGGTGCCCGGCGGCAAGGGTCCGCGCCGGGCGGGCGAGCCACCCGGCCAACTGGGTGCGGCGCCGTCCCACTCAGAGACGATCCGGGCGAACGCCGCGTCCACCTCGGTGTCGCTGGGTTGATGGGCTCCCCGCCCCCGCGCCGACTCGGCTCCACGGTCGCCCGGTGGTGGTTCCGGTGGCACGGTCACCGCAGTCGCCTTCTTGCCATGACCCCATGGTGACATGCCGAGGCGGTGCAGGGCAGGCCCGTTCTGGTGCACCTTAGGGTCGGTGACTGTGCGCTACTTCTACGACTGCGAGTTCATCGAGGACGGCACCACCATCGACCTCGTCTCGATCGGGATCGCCGCCGAGGACGGCAGGGAGTTCTACGCCGTGTCGACCGAGTTCGACCCTGCTCGGGCGGGCCGTTGGGTGCGCTCGAACGTGCTGCCCCAGCTGCCCAACCCGGCCTCGCCGGCCTGGCGCACCCGCGACCGCATTCGTGCCGACCTGCTGGCGTTCACCACCGCCCACGACGACGGGACCCTGACACAGCTCTGGGCGTGGGTCGCCGCGTACGACCACGTAGCGCTGTGCCAACTGTGGGGGGCCATGCCCGAGCTGCCTCGGGCGCTGCCGCGGTTCACCCACGAACTGCGCCAGCTGTGGGAAGACGCGGGCAGCCCACCGCTGCCGCCGTCACCGCCCGACGCGCACGACGCGTTGGCCGACGCGCGGCACAATCTGGTCCGGTTCCGGGTAATCGCGGCTCACCAAGCCCGCAACGCGGCCGGGTCGGGGACCCACCTAGGCTGAGCAGCGTGAACTGGACCGTCGACGTACCGATCGATGCGTTGCCTGAGCTGCCACCCCTGCCTGAGGCCATGCGCGCCCAGCTGGACGCTGCGCTCGCCCGCCCAGCGGCGCAGCAACCGGACTGGCCGGCCGAGAAGGCCACGGCGATGCGCACGGTGCTGGAAAGCGTCCCGCCGATCACGGTGTCCTCCGAGGTAGACGCCCTGCACGCCAAATTGGCCCAGGTGGCCAGGGGCCAGGCGTTCCTGCTGCAGGGCGGGGACTGCGCGGAGACGTTCGCCGACAACACCGAGCCGCACATCCGGGGCAATATCCGCACCCTGTTGCAGATGGCGGTGGTGCTGACCTACGGAGCCTCCGTCCCGGTGGTCAAGGTGGCCCGGATCGCCGGGCAGTACGCCAAGCCACGCAGCTCCGACACCGACGCGCTGGGGCTGCGTTCCTACCGGGGTGACATGATCAACTCTTTGGTCGCCGACGCCGCTGTGCGGGGGCACGACCCGTCACGGCTGGTGCGGGCCTACGCCAACTCCTCCGCGGCGATGAACCTGGTGCGCGCCCTGACCGCTGCCGGGATGGCGGACCTGCACAAGGTGCACGACTGGAACCGGGAGTTCGTGCGCACCTCCCCGGCCGGGGCGCGGTACGAGCAGATGGCCGGCGAGATCGACCGCGGGCTGCGGTTCATGAGCGCCTGCGGGGTCAGCGACCCCTCATTGCACACCGCGGAGATCTTCGCCAGCCACGAGGCCCTGGTATTGGACTACGAGCGGGCCATGCTGCGGCTGGACACCACGGGCGACACCCCCCGGCTCTACGACCTGTCCGCGCACTTTCTGTGGGTGGGGGAGCGGACTCGGGCGTTGGACGGCGCGCACATCGCGTTCGCCGAGCTGTTGGCGAACCCGATCGGGGTGAAGATCGGCCCGTCCACCACCCCCGAGCAGGCGGTGGACTACGTGCACCGGTTGGATCCGCACAACACTCCTGGCCGGTTGACGCTGGTGTCGCGGATGGGCAACACCACGGTGCGCGAGGCGTTGCCGCCGATCATCGAGAAGGTGCAGGCCACCGGGCACCAGGTGATCTGGCAGTGCGACCCGATGCACGGCAACACCCACGAATCGACCACCGGGTACAAGACCCGGCACTTCGACCGGATCGTGGACGAGGTGCAAGGCTTCTTCGAGGTGCACCACGGCCTGGGCACGCACCCCGGTGGCATCCACGTGGAGATCACCGGCGACGACGTCACCGAGTGCATGGGCGGCGCGCAGGACATCTCCGACACCGACCTTGCCGGGCGGTACGAGACCGCGTGCGACCCCCGGCTGAACACCCAGCAGTCCCTGGAACTGGCGTTCCTGGTGGCGGAAATGCTGCGCGACTGAGTCCTTCGCCGCCGTAGCCCGCCGGGTGGGCTCAGGGCAGGCCGACGAGGGTGATGGTGCTGCCCGGCGCCACCAGTGACCCCCCGGCCACGGACTGGCGCAGCACCAGCGAGGTATCGGTGGGCAACAGCTGGGTCACCCGCACCGACAGCCCCAGCGCGGTGAGCAGCGCCCGGGCGGTGCCGACACTGCGCCCGCGCACCTCCGGCACCGTGACCGCGTCGGACACCACCACGGCCACCGTCGAACCCCGCCGGACCTGCGCGCCGGCCGGCGGGTCGGAGACGAGCACATTTCCGCCCGCGACGGTGGCGCTGAACGAGCTGGTCTTCGGGCCGATCTGCAGACCGGCCGCGCGGAGTACGCCGGCGGCATCGGTCAATGAGCGCCCCGCCAGGTCGGGGGCCGCAACCAGGGCAGGGCCGAGGCTCATCGTCAGCCGGACCGGCGAGCCCACCGCCAGCACGGTGCCCGCGGGCGGATCGGTGCGCAGTAGCCCACCTGCTGGCACGGAGTCGTCGTAGCTGCCGGTGGTACCCGCCGGCTGCAGGCTCACCGCCCGCAGTGCCCGCTCGGCGTCGGCGCCGGTGGCTCCGACCGGCACACTCGGCACGGCGGGTCGCCCGAGGGACACCGTGAGCACCACCTGCGAGCCCCGTTCGACCCGGCTGCCGGCCTGCGGTTGCGCGGTGAGCACCCGGTCTCGTCCGGCGCTGTCGTCGTAACCGGTGCGGACCACCGGCGCCAGGTTCGCCTGGGCGAGCAATGACCGCGCCTGGGTCTGGTCCAGCCCGGTCAGTGTCGGGACGGCGGTGAACCGGCCGCTGCCCAACCACCAGGCGCCCACCCCGACTGCGACCGTCAGCAGGGCCACCACCACGAACCACACGATCCCGGTGCGCCGGGCGCGTAACCGCTCGGCCTGGTACGCGCCGGCGGTCCTCAGGGCCTCGCTGCCAGTGTTGTGCCCGCTCCGCCCGTGCCCGGCCCGCACGGTGTGGGCCGTCAGCGCCCGGGTGGTGCCGGCCACGCCGGGCCGACGCTGGTTGCTCAGGTGCTCCGCCGAGCGTGCCGGGGTGGGCACCCGCGTCCGCGGCAGGTGCAGGCTGCGGCGCGCACCGAGTACCGCGGCGAGCATTTCCCCGCCGTCGTGGTAGCGCTGCCCGGGGTCGCGGCGGGTGGCCCGCAACACCACCTCGTCCAGGTCGGCGCCCACCTGCTCGGCGCGGCTGCTCGGGGCGGGTACTTCGGCGTTGACGTGCTGGTAGGCCACCGACAGCGCGCTGTCCCCGTGGTAGGGGGTGTTTCCGGTCAGCAGCTCGAACGCGAGCACCCCGGCGGCGTACACGTCGCTGCGGGCGTCGGCGGCACCGGTGCTGACCTGCTCGGGTGACAGGTATGCGGCCGTGCCCAGGATGACGTCGCGCGAGGTCGACCCGGTGGCCGCGACCGCGCGGACCAGCCCGAAGTCGGCGACCTTTACTGCGCCGTCGTCGCCGATCAGGACGTTCTCCGGCTTGACGTCGCGGTGCACCAACCCGGCACGGTGGGCCACCGACAGCGCGGCCAGCACCGGTTCCAGTACCGCCAGGGCCAGCTCCGCCGGCATCGCACCCCGCTCGCTCAGCAACTCGCGCAGGGTGCCGCCGGAGACCAGCTCCATGACCAGGAACGTGTGGCCCCCGTCGCTGCCCTGGTCGTGCACCGCGACCAGCGCGGGGTGGCTCAACCTCGCGACCGACCGCGCCTCGAAGGTGAAGCGGGTCAGGAACTCCGGGTCGTCGGCGAACGCTGGATCCATGATCTTGATGGCCACCGGCCGGTCCAGGCGGGTGTCGACGCCGCGGTAAACCGTGGACATCCCGCCCCGGGCGATGGGGGCATCGACGCGGTAGCGCCCGTCGAGCAGCTCACCGAGCAGGTTGGTCCCGCCGCTCACCGTCGCCACCTCCCCGCCCCGGCCGCCCCGCGCCGCCGGGGTGACCTCGATGGTAGCGAGCACGTTACCGTGGCAGCCGTGAGCACGATTCCCTACCTGGACGACGTCCTGGACCCCGACGTTGCCGTGATAGCGCTGACCGAGGCGGCCCGCCGCCTGGGTGTGCCGATCACCCGGGTGGAGCAGATGGTGCGCGACGGTGAGCTGCTGGCATTCAAGCGGCAACGGGTGCCCGTCGTGCCGGAGGTGTTCATCGGGGGCCAAGGCCGGGCGCTCAAGGGCCTGGCCGCCACCATCAGGGTGCTGCACGACGGCGGGTACACCGCGGAGCAGATCATGCGCTGGCTGTTCAGCACCGACGAGTCGCTGCCGGGGGCGCCCGTGGAGGCGCTGCACGGCAACCGGGGCAAAGAGGTCACCCGGCGGGCGCAGGCCATGGCGCTGTAGCCCGGCTGCGCAACCTGCTCCATGCCATCGCGGCCACGCCGGGCGCGGCCACCGCGAGCCGGCGGCGCCGGGGTACGACAGCGCGCCTGGTGAGCACCCCGAGGTCGTTGGCCTCGATCTGGGCGAGGATGTCGCGGTAGAGCACGAAGGCGGTCCGCACGCACGCCTGGCTCTGCGGCGCCAACATGGCGATACCCGGCTCGGCTTCGCGGTAGACCGCCCGGGTGTGGGCGATCAGGTGGGCCATCGCGGCGCGCACCCGCCGGTCCACCGACCCGGTCGCGCGGCAGTGCTCCAGCAGTGCCCGGTCCACCCCGAACGCGGCAAGCTGGTCGGCCGGCAGGTATACCCGTCCCCGGTCCAGGTCCTCCCCGACGTCGCGCAGGAAATTGGTCAGCTGGAACGCCACCCCGAGTGCCGCGGCGTGGGGTTGTGCCTGCGCGCGGGGCACCACGGTGCCCAGCACTGGCAGTACCTGCAGGCCGATCACCGCTGCCGAGCCGTGCATGTACCCCGCCAACTGGCGCCAGTCGGCGTAGTCGCGCACCTCGGTGCCCGAGCCGACCGCGTCCATCCGCATCGACGCGAGGAAATCGGCGAACAACTGCGGCTCGATGGCGTACCGGGTGGCGGTGTCCAGCACCGCCCGCAGCACCGGGTGGGTGCACCCGACACCGGCGAAACCGGCCATCAGCTCGGCGGCGATCGCGTCCAGCTCGGCGCAGCGCTGCGCCCAGGGGCGGGTGTCGGCCAGGTCGTCGACCACGTCGTCGGCCCAGCGGGCGAAACCGTAGAGGGCGTGCACTGCGGGTCGTCGAGCCGCTGGCAACGACCGGGTGGCCAGGAAGTAGGTGCGACCGTGGCGGGCGTTGAGTTCCCGGCAGCGGGTGTAGGCCGCGCGCAGCGACGGCTCACGCACCCCGGCAGCGTCGAGCTCTGCGGGGGCACTCACGCCGTCGGCGTCCCCGCCGCCGCACCCATAGGGACCGCCACCGCGCCGCCGTCGACGTCACCGGGCACGGGTGGGCCCCATCGTTGCGCGGTGACCGCGCAGACCACCAGCAATGCCAGCCCCCACCACACGTAGCTGTTGCCCACCACCTGCTGCCACCACACCCAGCTCAACTCGACACCGCTGGTGGTGTCGTTGGGCAGCCGCCAGTGCGGGGCGACGGCGAAGATCACCAGCCCGACGGCGACCAGCGCACCCGCGGCCCGTGACCCGGTGGTGGCCACCAGGGCACCGAGCACCAGCAGGGCAGGCATCGCCCACACCCAGTGGTGCGACCAGGACACCGGGGAGATCAGCAGACCCACCGTCGCGTTCAGCACCAGCACCAGCGCGGCCGACCCGGCGCGGTGGGCTTGGCGCATCGCGAAGCATCCCAGCGCGAGGACACCCAGCGCGGAGACCAGCCATAGCACCGTCGCCGTGGTGCCAACCAAGCCGGAACGGGCGATCACCGCCTGCAGGTTCTGGTTGGAGGCGTAGGCCAACGACCCGATGCGCCCGGTGTCGAGGACTGCAACCGACCAGTAGGTCGCCGAGTCGGCCGGGGCCAGCGCGAAGCCCAGGGCGGTGACCAGTGCTCCGCTCACCGCCGAGGTGACCGCGGCCCGGTAGTCCCGGCGGATCAGGAAGTACAGCACGAACACCGCCGGGGTCAGCTTCACCGCCGCGACCGCCCCGACCAGCGCCCCACGCGGCCAACGAGTGCGTACCAGCAGGCAGTCCGCGGCGACGAGTGCCATCAGCAGGACGTTGATCTGGCCGTAGCCCATCGTCGAGCGCACCGGTTCCAGGCGTGCGGTCACCGCGAATGTGGCCACCAGCATCCACCACCAGGCGCTCGAAGCCCGCGCCAACCCGCTGACCGGGGCGAACACCACCAGCGTGGCTATGAGCAGACCCAGGGTCAGCACCGCCCACACGGCGTTGGCCACGTTCAACGGCAACCAGGCCAGCGGGCTGAGCAGCACGGCCGAGATCGGCGGGTAGGTGAACTTCAGCGGCGAGCCGATCTGGGTGGGGAACGCGTTGGCGTACAACGCCACACCGTCCAACCAGGCCCGCCCCCCGGCCCGGTAGACCTCCAGGTCGATGCGATACATCGTGGGGTTGAACAGGTACGAGACGGCGACCGCGAACGCACCTCCGCCGGCGAGCACCCGAAACCACCGGGTGGAGCTGGCCCGGACCACCACCCCCGCCGGTTCGGCGGCGGGTGCTTTCACGCGGTGACCTCGCCGGGGGTGGCGGCACGCTCCTGCACTGGCACCCGCGGGCTGCTGCGCAGCCGAAGCGGGTCTACCCGCAGCAACGACACCCCGACGAGTATCGCCAGCCCGATGCTGACCACCAGGTCGAACGGGGTGTACAGGCCCATGTTGCCCGGCGGCCGGAAGATCAGCAGCAGCCAGCTGCAGGTGCCGGCGAGCACGGCTAGCGCGCGCGGGCTCCACGGCAACGGGGCCAGGAACGCCAGCGGCCAGGAGTAATACCAGGGCAGCGCAGCGGGGGAGAGCACGACCACGGCGACGAGCACCACCGCGAGCCCGCGCAGCGCGTCGGGTGCGGTGCGCCGGCTACGCCACCAGACGCCCACCACCACCACCACGAGCACCACCCCGAACACCACCCGCAGCACCGGGAGCAGGCCGTCGCTGCCCACCCCGGTCAACCACGCCGTGCTGAAACCAAGCAGCTGCGCCACCGCGGTCGGCGCGGACAACCAGTTGACGATCTTGCTGGAGCCCGCCAGCGCCCCGAACCACCCCAGGCCGACCCCGGCGATCAGCGAGGCCAACCCGAAGACGGCGACGAACACCGCTACCCCTGCCCCGGTGGCCCGCACCAGCAACGGCAGCACCGGCTCATCGGGCAGGGCAGGTTGCGGCGCGGGCTCGGACCCTGCGATGTCGGCCCGGCGTTGCTCGCGCAGATGAGCCACCCAGATCCAGACGACGAACGGCAGGGCCAGCCCCGCGGAGGCCTTGATGCCAACGGCCAGCGCGATGACGCCGATGCCCACGGCGTGGTGGCGCTCGATGGCCAGGGCTACACCGGCCGCCATCAGTCCAACCATCAACATCTCGTTGTGCACCCCACCCACCAGGTGCACCAGAACTAGCGGGTTCAGGGCGCCGAGCCATACCGCCACCCGCCCCCGGCCACCCTGGTGCCGCGCCAACCGGGGCAGCGCCCAGACCAGCAGCACCAGCCCCGGCAGCATGGTCAGCCGCATCGCGATCGTGCCCCACACCACGCTGTCCCCGGTGACGGCGGTGATGGCCTCGGCGATCAGCAGGAAGACCGGCCCGTACGGTGCCGGGGTGGTGGTCCAGATGACGCTGACGTTGTCCAGCAGCGGACCGGGGTTGACCACCGGGCCCACCGAGTAGGGATCGAAGCCGTCCTTGAGCAGGGCACCCTGGGCGAGATAGGAGAACACGTCCCGGCTGTAGATCGGCGAGGCCACCGCCATCGGAGCCACCCACACCGCCAGCGTCGTCGACAACCCACACAGCCCGGTGCGCTCGGCCAGCACCAGCCGACCGACCCGCACCCAGGCCAGCAACATCAAACCGACGCCGAGGTACAACAGCGCGAGAGACAGTTGTTGGCCGTGCCCGAAACGCATCCACGACAGGTGCAACTGCTCCAAGACGGGGTCCTGCACGCGCAGCGAGCCCGCCCCAGGCGAAGCCACCGTGATGAGCACACTGCCCAGGACCCCCAGCAGGGCGGGACGACCGGCAGGGCCGCGTGCGAATGACGCGGCCCTGCTGCGAAGGTCGGCACCGGATGCGGGCGCCGTCGTGGTTACGGACATCGCTCGCCATTATGGCTCACCAGGTCGGCCAGAACGGGTGTGACGTAACCACTCCGTGACGTTCAGCCGTGCGCAGGCGCAGCGCTCGCCTGTTGCCCGGTGATCCGCTGGGCGGCGAGCCGGCCGGAGATCAGGACGGTGGGTACCCCCACGCCCGGGGTGGTGCCGCACCCGGCCAACACGGCGTTGTCCAAGCCCGCCACCATGTTCCCGCGCCGGAACGGGCCGGTCTGGGCCATGGTGTGGGCGGCCGAGAAGGGTGTCCCTGCGGCCATCCCCTGCCGCGCCCAGTCGGCTGGGGTGAGCAGGTCGTGCGGAGTGAAGTGCTCGGCGATACCCAGCCAGCCCCGTGCGGCCAGCACCGCCAGTAGCTCGTCGCGGTAAGCCGGGCCGAGGGTGTCCCAGTCCAGCGGCGCCGACTCCAGGTTGGGACACGGCGCCAGGATGTAGCACAACTGCTGCCCATCCGGTGCCAGCGCCGGGTCGGTGTGGGTGGGCCGGGTGATCAGCAGCGACGGATCGCTCATCAGCCGGCCGGCACCGGCGCGCGCACCGCCGATGATCTCCTCGAAGGTGGTGCGCCACGCCGCCCCGAAGTCGATGGTGTGGTGCGCCGGCTCCGGCCAGGCTCCCGCCACGGCGGAGGGCACGCTGCCGTGTATCACCACGCACGACGGCGACCACCGCATGCCAGCCCGACGCCGGTGTGGGCGGCCGAGCAGCGTGTCGAGGAGCGGGAGGTCGGCGGTGAGCACCACCGCGTCGCAGGCGACCGCGTCGCCGTCGGCGGTGTGCACGGCGGTGACGCGGTCGCCTGCTGGGTTGCGCTGCAGGCCGGTGACTTCGGTGTTCAGCCGCAGTGTCGCCCCGGCGCCAGTTGCCGCATCGGCCATCGCCGCGGCCACCGCGTGCATTCCGCCGTGCGGGAAGTACACCCCGGCGATGGTGTCCATGTAGGCGATGACGCCGTAGGCGCCCAGCGCGGAATGCGGCGCCAACCCCGCGTAGAGCGCCTGAAAGGAAAATAGCCGCTGCACCCGTTCGTCGGGTACGAACGACGCGACCTTACCTCCCAGCCGCGCGAACCCACCCAGGCGGGCCAGTGCCAGCAGCTCCGAGCGGGCCGCAGCCGAGCCCACCATGTCCAGGGGGGAGTCGAAGTTGGCACCGATGAACCGGCCGATCTGCAGGTCGTAGAGCTGGGTCAGCCAGGTCCGCAGCTCGCGGTAACCCCGTGCCGTGGCTGGTCCCGCCTTCTCGGCTAGCTCGGTTTCCATCGCCGCGGGGTCGGTGTGCACGTCGATGTGGCTGCCGTCGGCGAAGCGGGCTCGGTAGGCGGGGTCCAGCCGGGTCAGGGTGACCAGTTCGGCCAGCGAGCGGCCCACCGCGCCGAGCGCCTCGTCGAACAGTGCGGGCATGGTCAGCACCGTCGGGCCGGTGTCGATGCGGAAGCCGGCCACCTCCATCCGCCCCATCCGTCCGCCCACCACCGCGCCGCGGTCCAGCACGGTGACAGCTCGGCCGGCGCCGAGCAGGTGCAGTGCGGTGGACAGACCGGCCAGCCCGGCACCGACGACGACGACGTGGTCGGTGCGCCCGGTCACCGCGCGCATCAGTGGGTCCGCTCGGTGGCGGCCAGCGCCATCTCGCACAACTGTGCGCGTGCCGCCGGGTGCAGCACCGCGCGGTCCAACGCGGCCAACCCGCTGCGGGTGAGGTCGGTGATGCGCTGCTCGACGGCCTGCGCTGCACCGAGACGGCGCAGGTGCTCGCGCAGGGTGTCGACGTCGGAGGCGCTCAGGTCGCTGCCCAACCCGGCGCGCAACGTGGCCGCCGCGGCGGGGTCGTGTCGGTCGGCCTGCGTCAACGCCACCGCCAGCAGCACGGTGCGTTTGCCTTCCCGCAGATCGTCGCCGGCGGGCTTGCCTGTCACTGCGGGGTCACCGAACACGCCCAACAGGTCGTCACGCAACTGGAAGGCCACCCCGACGTCGGTGCCGAAGCTGCGGTACGCCGCGATCAGCGCGTGGTCGGCCCCGGCCAGCGCCGCCCCGAGGTGTAGGGGCCGTTCGACGGTGTAGGCCGCGGTCTTGTACCGGGCGGTCCGTAGTGCGCTGTCGGGGTCCTCGTCGCCGCGCGCCTCGGTCAGCACGTCCAGGAACTGCCCGCCCATCAGCTCGGTGCGCATGGCCTCCCACACCGGTGCCACCCGCGCCGCGGTCGCCGGGGCCAGCTCAGCCGAGCGCAGCATGTCGTCGGCCCAAGCAAGTGCGAGGTCCCCGAGTAACACCGCGGCCGCCAACCCGAATCGCTCGGCGTCGCCACGCCAGCCTTGCTCGCGGTGCTGGTGGGCGAAGGCGACGTGCACCGTGGGATACCCGCGGCGGGTGTCGGAGTCGTCCATCAGGTCGTCGTGCACCAGGGCGCACGCCTGGATCAGCTCCAGCGCTGCACAGGCCCGCAGGACACCCGGAGCACTCGGATCGTCCGGGTCGCCACCCGCGCCGCGCCACCCCCACCAGGCGAAGGCCGGCCGGATCCGCTTCCCGCCGCGCAGCACGAACTGCTCCAGTGCAGTGACAGCATCGGCGAAGGTCGGGTCGAGCGCGGCAAGGGGCTCTCGGCGGGCGGCGAAGAAGTCGGTGAGTTCGGCACCCACGGCGCTGGGCAGGGCGCAGGCATTCACCGGCTCACCGTAAGGGCGCTGCGCGTGCGCCGCAGGCCGGTCCCTGCGGCGAGCAGGTCGCCGACCACACCAGCGTTCTATGCTGCTGCAGTGACCCCGACTGCGCAGGCGAGCCCGACGTCGGCGACCCGGTCGGTACTTGCCCGGATCAACGGCGGGGGGACCCGGTTCTCGGTGGAGTTCTCCCCGCCCCGCGACGCCGCGGGTGAGGCTCAGTTGTGGCGCACCGTGCGCCAGCTGGAGCAGTTCGACCCGGCATTCGTGTCGATGACCTACGGCGCCGGTGGGTCCACCCGAGACCGGACGGTGCGCATTACTGGGGCGCTGGCGACCGAGACGACTCTGCTGCCGGTGGCCCACCTGACTGCGGTCAACCACTCGGTGGCCGAGCTGCGCGGGGTGGTCGGTGCCTACGCCGACGCCGGGATCCGCAACGTGCTGGCCCTGCGCGGCGACCCACCAGGGGATCCGCTGGGTGCCTGGCAGCGCCACCCTGAGGGTCTGGAGTATGCCGAGGACCTGGTCCGGCTGCTGCGGGGTCTCGGTGATTTTACCGTCGGGGTGGCGGCTTTCCCGGAGGGACATCACCGTTCCGCCGACCTCGACTCCGACGTCAGGCAGTTCGTGGCGAAGCTGCGTGCGGGTGCGGACTACGCGATCACGCAGATGTTCTTCCGCCCGGAGGACTACCTGCGGTTGCGCGACCGGGTGGCAGCGGTGGACGCCGAGCAGGGCCGCAAACCCATCGTGGCCGGGATCATGCCGGTGACCTCACTGCGATCGGTGCAGCGGATGGCGGAGCTGTCCGGGCAGCAGGTGCCCCCGGAGGTGGTGGCGCGGCTGGAGCGCGCGGCGGGCACTGGTGCGGAGGAGGACCGTGCCGCGGTGCGCGAGGTGGGTGTGCAGGTGGCCACCGAACTCGGTGCCCGGCTGATCGCCGAGGGGGTGCCGTGCCTGCACTTCTACACCCTGAACTTCGCCAGGGCCACCAGCGAGGTGCTGGGCAGGTTGGGCCTCGTCACCGGACATGGCTGAGCCGGACGGTCGGCCGACGCCTCAGTCCGGGTCGCAGAAGTCCTGGTCGCAGGCCCACCACGGGATCGACCCGGCAGCTGTCCCGTTCGTCCGCGGCTGGCTGCGGCTGGTCGACGTGGCGGTGCGACCACTGGTGGCAGCGCGGGTCTCGCCGGACGCGGTGACGGGCGCTGGCCTGCTCGCATCGTTGGTGGTACCGGTGCTCGCCGCCCGCGGCCAGCTGATCCTCGCGGTGGCCGCGGTGCTGGTGTCGGTGTTGCTGGACGGTGTGGACGGCGCGGTTGCCTACCGGACGAGCCGGGTGTCGAGCTACGGCCGGGCGCTGGACTCCACCTGTGATCGGGTGGCGGAGCTGGCGTGGTGGGTGGCCCTCGTGCTTGCCACCGGGTTGCTCGCGTGGCAGGCCGGGGTGATCGCCGTTCTGACGCTGGTCATGGAGGGCTGGCGGGCGCACAGTGGGCGCCTCGGCAGGCTGACCGTATGGGAGCGACCGACCCGGACCATCCTGGTGGTGGTGGGTCTGGCTGCGGCGGACTTCGGGCTGTTCGGGGTGACCGGGGGAGCGGGCCTGGTGCTCGCGGTGCTGGGCGCTGCCCAGCTCGCCGGCGCCGCCCGCCGCGCTCAGGGCAGCTGACGGCCCTTCCAGCTGATAGTGCCGCGGTGGTGCGCGCGGTGGGAGTCCCCGATCAGCGTCACCAGGGCCAGGATCGACAGCGGGTGCGCGGCGGCATCCGGCCATGCCCGGGTGCCTGTCGCACGGGCGGCGATCACCCGGGAGGCGACCCCGGCCGCCCACCCGGCCGCCCCCCACGCTCTGGTGCGCCCAGAGCCGGCCAGCGCCACGACCGCCGGCAGCACGTAGACGATTCCCAGGGCGACCGCCACGGCCACCGAACCCGCCGGCGAACCGAACGCCGCCCACAGGGACTTTCCGTAGCCTGCCCTCAGCGCGGCAGCGCTGGGGTACATCCGGCAGCTGGCGATCGTGGACCCGTCGGCCGGGGCGGTGCGGTGCCCGGCCCGGCGCAGCACCCTGGCCAGCGCGATGTCCTCCAGCACTTCGCCGGCCACCGCGGCGTGGCCACCGACCCCGCGGTAGGCAACGGCGTCGAGCACCAACAGCTGACCGTTGGCCGCGGCCAGTGACGTCCGCCCGGAACGCTCGGCCACCCGCAGCGGCAGCGTGACCAGCCAACTCCACTGCTGCAAGGGCTGCACGAGCCGTTCGGCGGGGGTGCGGGCAGTCTGGGCGGGCCAGGGGCTGAGCAGCGCCAGGCGGCGCTCGCGCAGCAATTGCACGCCGGCGGCGAGGGCGTGCGGGGCCAGGCGGACGTCGGCGTCGACGAACACCAGCACCTGTGGTGCGACGCGCGCGCCCCACGCGATGTCGGCCAATGCCTGGCAGGCGGCGGACTTGCCCAGCCACCCCGGTGGCGGCCCGGAAAGGCCACGGTGCACGGTGACCCTGCGGTCGCCGCCGGCCGCCACGGTGGCAGCGTGGGCGGTGGCGTCGGTGGAGGCGTCGTCGAGTATGTGCACGACCAGCTCGGGCACCCCGACCTGGGCGCGCAGGTCCCCGATCAGCCGCGCGATCGTGGCCTGCTCGTCCCTGGCCGGTACGCACACCACCACCGGCTCGGTGCACGGCGCGGGCGCAGGGTCGCAGACCGCCAGCAGGCGGGCGTTGCGCCAGGCGTGCGCCGCCCCAGCGGCGGCCAGCACAGCGCCCGCCTGCACCAGGCGCAGACGCAGCGGCGCGCGGCCCACCTCAGGTTCTGCTGCGGCCGGGCCGGGGCGAGCGGTCTCTGGCCAGCAGCGCCAGCACCCCGACGAGCAGCGCGACGCCCAGCACGAACCCGCCCACCAGCAGGGACCAGTCGGTGAACGTCCGGGCACCGGGGTCGGGGTAGCGCACCGACGCTTGCACCAGGTTGCTCGCTCCCACCCGCAGCGGACCTGAACTCACCGACCAGCTCACCCCGTTACTGCCGTCCCTGGTGCCGTTGGTGGTGGCCACCCGGGACGGGAAGTTGATCCGGAGCACGACGTCCGCACCGGCCTGGGTGACCTGCGTGAGGTCGATGGTGCCGTCCAGGGTGACGATGTCCCCGGAGCGGCGCAGGCTCAGTGAGTAACCGCCGGAACCGTCCGGGGTGAGGGTGGACAGCTGCTGCAGCTGGGCGAAGCTCAGGTTGGTGAAGGTGACCTCGGTGCCGGTGTAACCTTCATTGGCGTAGGGCTGCGCGGTCACTAGGGCACCCAGTGACCCCGGGACCTCGACCGCGGGGGGTGTGCCGCCCTGGGGGGTGGCCAGCACGAGCCGCCCGGAGACCTGGTCGCCGGCCGAAACGCCCATGGTGAGCTGCGCACGCAGACAACCCGAGAGCAGCGGCACGGCCAGCACCAGCAGCAGGGCGAGCGTCAGGCGCCGGATCGCGCGCCGTCGGGGTGTCGCTGGTTGCTGCACTTGCCCATCGTGCCAGCCTGGGGACTCAGCGCCGCGGTAAGGGCGCGTCGACGCGCGCGGGAACTCCTGCCCCCCGACCACGACACGTCATGAGGCCAACGGGGCGCAGCGAGCGCAGCAGTGGTACGCCGACCACGCCCATCACCATGGCTCCGTAGACCGCCGAGTACGGCATGCCCAGGAACACCGCGTGCGCCAGGGCCGAGCCCAGCCACGTCCAGCAGAACAACGCCAGCGGCACGGCGTCGGACCGATGGGTCGCGGCCGTCCTCGGCGAGGCGACCGTGACCGCCGCAAGGAGGGCGGCCATCACCAACGCCACCAGCAGCCACCCCAGGTAGTTGCTGACCGGCACCTGCGCGACGCCGGGCAGCCCGGCGTCGCGCACCGCCCACGTCCAATGCCCGTCCGCCACCAGCTGCGGGTCCAGGTAGAGGTCCCAGCCGGCCAGGCCCGCCGCAGCCAACCCCACCGTGCGGACCCACCTGGCGCGCTGACGCGTCCGCACCACCCGCGCAGCCGCGCACCACGCGGGATAGGCACCCGCGGTCCAGGCCAGCCCGATCAGCACCGGGACGCCGGCAAGCTCGGGGCCGAGCCGGCCGGTGCCGTCATAGGAGTAGGTGCCGAAGGGCACCCCCGTGGCGGTGCCCAGCAGTTCGGCGCCGAAACCCCCCAGTGCGGTCACCACCAGCAGGCCCAGCGTCCACGGCGTGCCCCGCGTGGCGGCGGCGTGCAGCACCGACGCGGCCGCCAGCGCGAGCACCACCACCACGGTCACCAGGTCCCGGCCGGCCCCGCTGGTCAGGGGATAGGCGATCTGTGCTGCGATCGCGCCCAGGCCCAGCATCCCGGACCAGCGCGCCACGCTCACGTTCGACCCGCCGGGCGCCGCCGCAGCGCCGCGCGCCCCCGGCGCAACAGCCCACCGCGGGCGTCGTGCAGCACCGCGGCGGCGGCACTTCGCCCGCTAGCGCCGCTGACCCCACCTCCGGGGTGCGTGGACGCACCGGTTAGGTACAGCCCGGCCGCACCCGGTACCCGGTAGCCCGATAACGCCGGGACCGGCCGCCACATCATCATCGATTCCAGGGACATCTCGACGTGCATCACGTTGCCGCCGATGAGGCCCAGTTCACGTTCGAGGTCCAGGGGGGTCTGCACGAACCGCTGCCGCACGGTGTCGGCGAACCCCGGCGCCACGGTCTCCAGTGCGGCGATGATGCGCTCACCCTCCACGGCTCCCACCGAGTCCGGGCCAGCACCGTCCCAGCTGCGACCACCGGAGAGGTCGTAGGGGTGCCACTGCGCCCACAGCGAGATCTGGTGCTCGCCGGCGGGCACCGAGGACGGGTCCAGCGCACTGAGGCTCATCGCCAGCACCGCCGGGACCGGCGGCAGCTCACCGGCCAATGCGGCCCCGTGTGCGGCATGCAGTTGGCGGCGGTCGCTGACCAGCAGTTGCAGGCTGTTGCCCACCGGCACCCCCGCGGGGGCGCTGGGGTAGTGCGGCAGCGCGTCGGTGGCCAACCGGACCACCATGCCGATACCGGGGCCGACCCGGATGCCGCGCCGCCACCGCCGCAGCGCTTCCGGCTCGCCGTGGCCCCCTGCCGCCAGCAGGTCCAGGGTGCTCAGCACATGGCAGCCGGCCACCACCACTCGACAGTGGCGGTCGCACCCGCCCGCGGTGCGCACCACCCAGCCGTCACCGCACCGACGCAGCGCCGTCACCGCGTCGCCGAGCACGACGGTGCCACCGAGGGATTCCAGCGCGCTGATCAGCGCCCGGCTCAGTGCGCCGCTGCCGCCGATGGCCCGCCCGGGCGGGATGGCGTGCATCGCGGCGGCGAAGCCCACCATCGGTGCGGTGGCCGGCGCGGACATCGGCGGCCCGGACTGGGCGCCGAACCAGGCCAGCGCCGCTCGCAACCGTTCGTCGCCGAACGTCTGATCCAGCAGGGCGTCACCGGAGGCGAGGAACTCCCTGCTGAGTCCGGCCGGGTCACCCCCGGTGTCCAAACCCCAGAAGGCGCGCAGCAGGTGTCGGGGGGTGGGTGGGGTGGCGAAGCTGCGCAACATCCGTGCGCTGCGCTCACCCCACACGGTGGCGAAGCGGTGATAGGCGTCGGCTTCCTGGGCGCCGCACACGGCCTGCACCGACTCGCAGGTGGCGTCGAGGTCGCGGTGGAATACCAGGCCGGGCGAGTCCGACCCTGGCGGGGCGGGGGCGAACGCCCACGGGTCGCAGTCGGCGTATCGCAACCCGTGCTCGGCGAGACCGAGTTCGGAGATGATCCCGAGATGCCGGATCATCAGGTGCGCGGAGGATCCGCGGTCGACCTGATGGCCGGGGAAGCGTTCGACGGTGCTCACCGCGCCGCCGGGCACGGTGTCGCGTTCGCAGACGGTGACCCCCCACCCGGCGCGCGCCAAGTAGCAAGCCGCCACCAGTGCGTTGTGCCCGGACCCGACCACCACCGCGTCCTGCACCCGGCCACGGTATCGCCATGTCCTGCACCCGGCAGCTCAGGTCGCCAGGTCGCCACCGGTCAGTGGCAGGTCCCTGGTAAGTACCGCGAACGGTCGCGGGTCGCCGGTGAACCGGTGATGGCGCAGTAGGTCGGCGAATCCCACCCTGCGGTACAGCCGCCACGCCCGGTTGTCGGTGTCGGACACCTCGGGGGTGGACAGCACCACCCGGGGCTCGGCTCGCCCAGCCAGCAGAGTGCGCAACAGTCGCTCACCCAGGCGCCGGCCCTGCTGACCGGGCAGCACGTGCAGCTCGGTGAGCTCGAATGCGCCATCGAGCACACCGTCCACCTCGACCGGGGATCGCCCGGCGGCGAGCAGTCCGGTGCGCACCTCCTCCGACCACCACTGTCCGCGCGCGCTGCGGTAGCCGTAGGCGATGCCGACCAGGCTTTGCCGCGAGCCGTCGCCGGACAGCCCGCCCACCGCCCCCCAACCCGGGCGCATGGCGTGCTCGGCCCACAGTGGGGCGCGGTGGGAGCGGGTGCCCGGCGGATACCCCATCGCCTCGACGTACACCGTCAGCGCCTCACCCATCCGCTCGCGCAACGCCTCAGCAGACAACTCGACGACCCGCGGGCTCACCGGGCCATCTCACCACCAGGGCCGACGCCTGGCTTGACCGCCACCGAGGAGGGGGTTACCGTGGCTGGTGTTCTCGAACATATGTTCGATCACCGGGTGGTCGCCGGTCCCGGTCGTGGGAAGCGTGCCGGGTCCGGCGGCTGCACCCGAGTGGTCCCCGACGCGTGCACACCCACCCGGCAAGCACGGCCTGAACCGGGTAGTGGGCACTACTGTGACGGTCGTGAGCAGGCAGCGGTGAGCACCCCATCGGGTTCCCCGCGTGCCAGGTCGGCGGCCGACTACGCCCCGGACGGCCCCTCGGTGCCCGGCAGCCTTGCCGTCCGCCGGGAGGTGCACCACCTCGTGCGCCGGGCAGCCACCCGCCGTGCGGCGGGTGCTCGGGTGCTCGATGTCGGCGGCGGCTCCGGCGTGTGGGCGGTGCCGCTGGCCGTGCTGGGGTGCACGGTAACCGTGGTGGATCCCAGTCCGGATGCGTTGGCCTCGCTGGCCAGGCGCGCGCGCGAGGCGGGCGTGTCGGACCGGGTCGCCGCGGTGCAGGGCGACGCGGACACGCTCTCCGACGCGGTGCCCGACGCACGGGCCGACGTGGTCCTGGCACACGGGGTGTTGGAGGTGGTGGAGGACGTGGGAGCCACCCTGTCGGCCCTGGGCGCGGCACTGGCCCCGGACGGTGCACTGTCGGTAGTGGTCGCCGGACGCGCCGCCGCGGTACTGCACCGGGCGCTGGCCGGGCGCATCGCCGACGCCCTGCACGTGCTCACCGACCCGGACGGACGGTCCGGGCCCCGCGACGGGCTGCTGCGCCGCTTCGACGTGGCCGGATTGGAGGCCGCGCTGCGCGCCGCCAACCTGACGGTACTGCTGGTGCAGGGCGACTCGGTGGTGTCGGATCTCATCGCAGCGCCGGTTCTGGAGGCTGTGCCCGGTTCGGCGGCGGCCCTGAACGACCTCGAGCTGACGGCATCGTCGGCATCCCCGCTGCGGGAGGTCGCCAGCAGGTTGCACGCTGTGGCCGCTCGCCGGTGAGTGCGGTGCCCGACGACACCGGGTGCACCATCCTGCACGTCGACATGGACGCCTTTTACGCCTCGGTGCAGGTGCGTGAGGCCCCGCACCTGGCGGGTCGCCCGGTGGTGGTGGCCGGTGGCGGAGGGCGCGGGGTGGTGCTCTCGGCCAGCTACGAAGCCCGCCGGTACGGCGTGCGCTCGGCGATGCCCGCGGTGGCAGCCGCCCGGCTGTGCCCGCAGGCGGTCTTCGTCCCACCGGAGTTTCCGCTGTACACCGCGGCCTCGCGGATCGTGATGGCGGTGTTCGGATCGGTGACCCCGTTGGTGGAACCGCTCAGCCTGGACGAGGCGTTCTTGGACGTGTCAGGGGCGTTACGCCGGTTGCGTGCCACCCCGACCGAGGTGGCGGCGGACATCCGCGCCCAGGTACGGGCCACCACTGGCATCACCTGCTCGGTCGGGGTGGCCAGAACCAAGTCGATGGCAAAGATCGCCTCCGGGATGGCGAAGCCGGACGGGGTGCTGGTGGTCCCGGTGGCGCAGGAGCTGACCATGCTTCGCCGGTTGCCGGTGGCGGCGCTGTGGGGGGTGGGCGCCCGCACCGGTGAGCAGCTCGCCGACCACGGGGTGCGCACGGTCGGCGAACTGGCCGACACTGAGCTACGGGTATTGCAGCGCTGGATCGGTGCGGCCAGCGGGGCGCACCTGCACGCGCTCGCCCATGGCCGCGACGACCGGGCGGTGGTCCCGGACTCCACGGAGAAGTCGATCGGTGCCGAGGAGACGTTCAGTACTGATGTCTACGACGCCGCGGTGTTGTACCGGGAGCTGCTGCGGTTGTCCGAACGCACCAGCGCGGGGTTGCGTCGTCGCGGGTTACGCACCCGGACGGTGGCGATCAAGGTCCGCTACGCCGACTTCACCACGATCAGCCGGGCACGGACGCTGCCTGCGCCCACCGATGTCGGGCAGGAGGTGTACGCCTGCGCCCGTGGCCTGCTGGAGGTGCTGCGCCCGCTACCGCAGGCGGTGCGCCTGATCGGGGTGCGTGCCGAGGCGTTGGTCGCCGGCTCAGGGCTAGCCGAGCAACTGCGTCTGGACCAGCGCGAACACGGCTGGCGAGAGGCCGAGCAGGCGGCTGACGCGCTGCGCTCCCGCTTCGGTGACACCGCGGTGCGACCGGCCGTGCTGCTCCCGGGCGGGCGGGCGCAACCGGGCGAGGCTGCTGATCGTCGCGACCGGACGTGATTGAGCGAGGGAAGTAGCTCGGTGCGGGTGGTAGGACCCGGCGTCTGCTCGTACCATGTAGCTAGGCGGCCGCCAAGGTCGGGCGCCTGCCGTCCCCGGACAAGGGTCGGCTGCCCACACGCCTCTGCGCCGGGGGAGGGAACGATGCCACTCTCCGAGCACGAGCAGCGACTGCTCGACCAGATCGAGAGCGCGCTCTACGCCGAGGATCCGAAGTTCGCCTCGAACGTGCGCGGCGCCCGGGTGCGGACGGCCACCAGGAAACGTCGGCTGCAGGCGATGGCCCTGTTCGTGCTGGGCCTCGTCGTCCTCGTCGTGGGCGTGGCATCCAGACTGCCCGAACTCGTGCTGGTCGCGGTCAGTGTCGTGGGTTTCCTGATGATGTTCGCCGCCGCTGTGGTGCTGGTGACCGGTCGCGGCGGGTTGCCAGGTGCGCCGTCCTCGTCCCCGGCGACACCGAATGGGCGAACCAAGGCGCCGAACGGGTTCTCCGCCCGGATGGAGGAGCGGTTCAAGCGTCGCTTCGACCAGCAGTGAGCCTGCTGGGCCGTTGACGCAGCGAGCGGGGTAACAGGCGTTGGCGCAGCGTCAACGGCGCGTGTGAGCGCAACTGCGCGATCACCTCCGTAAGTGCATTGGTGACCGGCTGCTGCGCCAGCGTGGTTGCCGCCGATCGACTCGTCGAGGCGGTGGTAGTAGTACCGGGGCCGTACCAACTGGCTTCCACCGCGTCGAGGAGCGCGTGCACCGCGCAAGCACCCTGCGGGCCGAGGTCGTAGCGCTCGATGATCCGCACTGCGGTCTGCCGCGGGGTCTGGCTGGTGGGCACGTCCATTCCCCGATCGGCCGCGGCGTCGAGCAGTTCCGCCCACGCTGATGCGGTATCACCGCGAGCGCGCCGCCGCGCACTGCGCAGCATGCGCGCAGTGGCGGGTGCCCCCACCACCGCGGCCGCCACCACCACGAACAACGCGATCACCGCGAGACGGCGGGGCCACGCCGAGGACCGGGCCGCGGTCTGCGGCCCGCCGGCGCTCTGGTCGGCCTGCGATTGGTTCGGCGAGGCTACCGTGGTCGGTGCTGGCGGCGCCGCGGTGGCCGACGGCGTCGGTGCGCCCGCGCTCGTCGATGGTGCTGCCTGCGCCGGGTTCTGTTGGGCCTGGGTGACGTAGGGCGGGATGACCCCGCGACCGTCGATCAGTGGCGTGGGGTCGAACACCACCCAGCCGATGCCAGCGAAGAACACCTCGACCCATGCGTGGGCGTCGTTGCTGGTGATCTGGCGCATGGTGGCGTCGCCTCGGCCGGCAGTGAAGCCGACCGCGACCCGAGTGGGAATGCCGAGGGTGCGCAGCATGGCTGCCATCGCGGAGGCGTACTGCTCGCAATACCCGGTCTTGCCCACGGTCAGGAAGCTGACCAGGGCGTCTGTGTTGGCACCGGAGGCGGGCGCCGTCGCGACGTCGTAGCGGAACCCGTTGGCGGGGTCGCGCAGGTAGTCGTTGACAGCGACCGCCGAGTCGAGGGTGTTCGTGGCGCCACCGGCGACCTGCGCAGCCAGCGCAGTCACCTGCGGGTCGATGCCAGCGGTGGCATAGAACCGCTGATCGGGGGCGTTGCCTTGCCCGGCCAGCGGACTGCCGGCCACGCGAAGCTCCGCCGCCGAGGCACTGGGCACCACGGCGCGCACCCGATACCCCGGCAAACCCTGGGTGCGGCGGGCATACACCGTGCCCAGCGTCGGGTCGTAGGAGTACCGCGTCAGCGCTGCAGCGGTGCCAGTGACCCGTCGCGGGGTGCCGGGAACGGGCAGCCAGCGGTCGTCGTAGCGCTGGGGGGTCACGGTGAGGTCCACGCTCGTGCCGAGGGTTGGCCCGGATTGCAGCGTGCCGTCCAGGGTCTGGTCTGCCACCGCCTGGTTCAGCACCCAGCCCTGGTCGGGGATGTAGGTGTCCAGTGCCAACGACCGCAAGTACACGGGGTCGGTCATCCCGGCCACCGTGAACAACGGCACTTGGTAGGGCTGGTCGAGCTGGCCGCGCAGCTGGGTAAACGGGTTCAGCGACACCCCCCCGGAGGCCGAGCTGGGTAACCGTCCCCCGGTGCCGACACCGAGCCCGGCGACGCCGACGACGAGTCCAGCGATGACCGCGACCGCCACCACCGGCGCTCCGCCGGGCGCGCGCAGGCCCGCCGAACCGGCACCTGGACCGGCCCGCGGCACCCGGTCGGCCTGGTCGGCGAGCAATAGCAGCGCCAGGGCCACCGCGCCGGCCACGAAAGACCACCAGGGCAGCAACGTGTCGAACAAGGAAGCGGGGACGGCCACCAGGGCCAGCAGTACGAGCCCGGCGCCAGCTGGCGCCCGGACACCAGCCGCGACCGCGTCCACCACGACTGCGGCCGCACCGAGCAGTGCCACGACCAGCAGCTCGAACTCCGCGGTCACTGCCACAGGCACGCTCTCGTCCTGGATCTGCGTGCCGACACCAGCAAACAACGCGCGGAGCTCCTGCAGCGCCGCGGGCCCGGGTAGCACCCCGAGCACCCCGGAACTGGTGAACAGCAGCGTGAGCGCCATGGCGACGACGAGCACCTGGGCGGGCAGCACTGCGATCATCGGGACACGCGCCGACCGTAGGCCGAACCCGGTCAGTGCTACCACTATCACCACCGCCGTCGCGGCGGGAACCCAGGAAAGGTCGCGAAACAGCGGAGCGAGCGCGGCCATGCTCAGCAGCAATGCACCAGCGCCGCACGCGGTGGCCGTTGCCCCGTCGCCGCCGTCCGGGGACCGTCCGCTCACAGCAGCGCCCCGGCCGGTCGCGCCGCACAGAGTTGCGCCCACGCCTGGGCAAGACCCGTGCTGTCCTCGATCACCAGCACCACCCACCCTGCCGCGCGCAGTGCTGTCGCGGCTGGCCCGGCCGTGCCGAGCACCAGCGCCCATCCCGGCCCAGCCGGCGAGCCGAGTGCGTGGAGTTCGCTGGCGGTCTGCTCGTCAAGCGCACCGAGGATGGCGATCACCTTCTCGTGCCCGCCGACGTCGGCCGCCCCGGCCAGCCCGGCGCGATCACTCGGCCTCAGCAGGGCGAGTTGTTCCAACGCGGCCTCGCCCACCCCCAGGTCCACACCGTCGGAGGTGATCAGCCGCACCGGGGCGGCTCCGCCACCGAGGTGGGCGGCGGAGCTGGCGGCCAAGGAGATAGCTCGCTCCAGCGAGGAATGCTGGCCCGAACCGTGATGAGCCTTGCCCCGCACGTCGAGCAGGACGACAGTGCCCGACTGCCGACGCTGCTCCTGGGGGCGCACCATCAACTCGTCGCGCCGGGCCGAGCTGCGCCAGTGCACCGAACGGAGATCGTCGCCATCGGTGTAGGGACGCACCAGGGCGTCCTGGACAGTGTGCTGTGAGGCCCCCACACTCCCGGCGACCCCGCCGGTCTCGGCCGAGTCCAGGTGCAGCCCAGGTGCGCCGGTCAGGGCCACCAGCTCGGGCCGTACCAACACCTGCATGGTCCCGGCCAGCGGGCGGTCCACCTCGACGAGTCCGAATGGGTCGGCCAGGCGCACCTGGGCCGGCCCTAGCTGGTGACGGCCACGGATCCGGGGGGTGAGCTGATAGCGCACCGACGCGGCAGCGCCAGCCCGTAGCGCACCGAGCGCGTAGCGAGGTTGGGTGCCGAGCAGCGCTGGCAACCCGTCGGTGATCAGCACCCCGGCAACCGGCAGGCGGGCCTGCGCGTGCAGCGTCAACTCCACCTGGCCCGGCGCCCCGACCGACAGCGCGGCCGGGGCAACGGAGCGGCTGACCCGCAGCGGCACCGCGCGCAGACCGAGCAGGGCAGCGCTCAGCAGAGGCAAGGTGACCAGCAATACACCCACCCTGAGCAGATCGAGTTCGTTCAACACCACCGCGCTCACCGCAGCCGCGAAACCAGCCGCCAGCAGGCAGCGCCCCCGGGTGGTGAGCCCGCCCAGTACCCGGCCCGGCACCGATCAGCGCAGCCCGTGCCGGGAGGTGGACCCGCGGGGAACGGGCAGCTGCTCCAGCAAGCGGCTTACCACGTCGCCAGGGGTGTGCCGGTCCGCGCGGGCCTGCCCGGTCAGCAACAACCGGTGAGCCAGCACCGCCACAGCCACCGCCTGCACGTCGTCGGGTAGTACATGGTCGCGCCCGGCCATCCCCGCCCTTGCCCGCGCGGCCCGCACCAGGTGCAAGGTGGCCCGGGGGCTGGCTCCCAGCCGGATCAGCGGGCTGCGCCGGGTAGATCCAACCAGGTCCACGACGTATCCGCGTAGCTCGGACGCGATGTGCACCCGATGTATTCCGGCGATCATCGAGCGCACCTCCGCGGCGGAGCACACCGGTCGCAGCGCCTCGATGGGGTCGTTGGCGGCGTGACCCTCGATTATCGCCAGCTCGGCGTCGCGATGCGGATAGCCGAGGGAGATGCGCGTGGTGAACCGGTCGCGTTGTGCTTCGGGTAGCGGATACGTGCCTTCCATTTCCACCGGGTTCTGGGTGGCCAGCACCATGAAGGGTGCACCCAGCGGGTAGGTGGTGGTGTCGACAGTGACCTGCTGCTCCTCCATGCACTCCAGCAGAGCCGATTGGGTCTTCGGTGAGGCCCGGTTGATCTCGTCAGCCACTACGAGGTTGGCGAAGACGGGACCGGGACGGAAGTCGAACTCCGCGGTGCGGCGGTCGTACACGGTCACCCCGGTGACGTCACTGGGCAACAGGTCCGGGGTGAACTGCACCCGCGAGACGCTGCAGTCCACCGCGCGAGCCAGCGCCTTGGCCAACACAGTCTTGCCTACCCCCGGCACGTCTTCCACCAGCAGGTGGCCCCCCGCGAGCATGGTCAAGACCGCGGTAGCCACCACTTCGGTCTTGCCGAGCACCACCCGCTCCACCTCGGCCACCACCCGATCCGCCGCTTCCGCGACCCGGGCCGGGGTCCAGTCCGCGATCTCGGCTGCCTCCGCGGAGCCGGTGGGGTGCAGGCTCGCTGCCCGGTGGGTAGTGCCGTTGCCGTTCTGAAGGGCACCGTTGTCCTGGGCTCGCACCTCGCCGGCCGCCACGCTCGTGCGGGGTGTGCTCACTCGTCCTCCAGTTCCAGTCGCGGGTCAGGCAGACGTCCGGTGCGTGCCAGGGCGAGCGGCCCCAGGATGGAGGGCGGCACGGGCGGGGCGCACGCGTAGTTCATCCCCGAGTGTGCCAAACGATTCGGCCGGTGTCCTGTTCGCTGGCCATGCGCGCGCTTGCCCCGGGCGGCTGCCGAGTAATAGTTGAGCTGCTCCACTTTCCCCCACATGTGGCCTGAGGCCGCTCCCGGCCAGCACTGGAATCGCCTGCACGCAAGTTCAGCGACATCCGCTGGGAGCACCGGGGTACGCGAACTGGGAGTGGACAGCGTGGCGCTGGGCTGCGCCACCACCGGTACCAGAACCGGGGCTACCTGGGAAAATCGTCAGAAAGCAGGTCGGTTCCTGCGGTGTTTCGCTTGTTCGTGGGGGAAAGTGGGGTAATGTGGGTGCCGTGGTTCACCGGGGTGCGCCACAGCACGGTATGAACGACGTCGGGAGGTGCGCGCGGTGTTCGTCGGCACCTTCTACCCGCGCCTGGACGACAAGGGTCGGCTCACCTTGCCGGCGAAGTTTCGCGAGGGTTTGGCCGGTGGAGTCGTGGTGACCAAGGGCCCGGACCGGACCCTGACGGTGCTCACCCGCGACGAGTTCGCCGACCGGGCCGTTCGCGCGGTGCAGGCGTCCCGGGCCAGCGAGCCCGGCCGCGCCTACCTCCGAAACTTCACCTCCGGTGCCGACGAGCAGGTTCCCGACGGGCAGGGACGGGTGACCCTGACGGCTGCGCACCGTCGGTATGCCGGGCTGACCAAGGAGTGCGTCGTGGTGGGCGCCTACAACTGGATCGAGATCTGGAACCTGCCGGCATGGCAGGACTTCGAGCTGACCAGCGAACCGGCGTACTCCGAAGCCAACGAGCCCGCGGCGGTGACGACCTGATCTGCCCCGGCCCTCTCGTGCCCCGACTGGTGCCGCGAGGCCTCCGCCCGAGTGGTGCCCTGACGCTCTTCCCCAGCGCCAGGTCACCGGGTTCGGGCGGGGACCCCGCCACACCAGCATCGCAGCAACGCAGCAGTTGACGTTAGTGATCAGGCAACGATGTCCAGGTTGGGAAAGGGGGATGGTGTCGGAGCTGAGTTCGGGCCGTGGCCACGTCCCGGTCCTGGTGCACCGGGTCGGTGAGCTGTTGGCTCCGGCATTGCACTCCGAGGGCGCGGTGCTGCTCGACGCCACCGTAGGCCTGGCTGGCCACGCCGCGCACCTGCTGGCCGCGCACCCGGGGCTGCGCCTGGTGGGGTTGGACCGTGACCGTGAGGCACTCGACCTTGCCGGTCGCCGGTTGGTGGCCTTCGCCGATCGGGTGACGTTGGTGCACACCGTGTACGACGACCTCGCTGGTGCGCTGGCACAGGCCGGGCTGGGCCCCCAGCAGTCGGTGCAGGGTGTCCTGTTCGACTTGGGAGTGTCCTCACTGCAGCTGGACGCCACCGACCGGGGCTTCTCCTACAGCCAGGACGCGCCGTTGGACATGCGGATGGACCCGACGAGCGGAATCACCGCCGCCGCGGTCCTCAATACGTATTCGCACGGTGACTTGGCCCGGGTGTTGAGCACCTACGGCGAGGAGCGCTTCGCCGGGCGGATCGCCTCGGAAGTGCTGGCGCGGCGGGCGGAGGAGCCGTTCACCACCAGCGCACGGTTGGTGCAGGCGCTGTACGCCGCAATTCCGGCCGCGACCAGGCGCACCGGTGGCCATCCCGCTAAGCGAACCTTTCAGGCGCTGCGGATCGAGGTGAACGCCGAACTGGACGCCCTGCGTGGCGCCGTCCCCGCCGCGCTGGACGCCCTCGCTGTCCGCGGGCGGCTGGTGGTGCTGTCCTACCAGTCGCTGGAGGACCGCATCGTCAAGCAGGAGCTGCTGGGCCGGACCCGCTCGCGCAGCCCGGCGGGTCTACCGGTGGAGCTAGCCGGGTTCGGCCCGGAAATGGCCACCCTGACCCGCGGCGCGGAGAAGGCTGCCCCGGCCGAGATTCAGGACAACCCGCGGGCGGCCTCGGTGCGGCTGCGGGCGGTAGAGCGCATCGAGGTCGATCCCCGACCCGGGGCGCCAGGCACCCCGACATCCCGCCAGCCCGGCTCGTCCCGCCAGACCAGGAGGATGCAGTGACCGCAGCTGTGCGCACCACGACCACCGCGCCGGCGCGCCGCCGCCCGCCCACACCACGCCGGAGCGCCAGGACCGCACCGGCCGCGCCGTCACGGGCCGGTGCGGTGCGCAGCACGGCCGCCCAGCGGGCCTACGTACGACGCTCCGAGCGAACCGAACGCTGGCTGCACCTGGTGCCCCATGGAGTCGAGCAGCCAGCGGCAGTTCGCCGAGTGCCGTTCGTGGTCCTGGTCATCGCGTTGTTGGCGAGCGGATTGGCCGCCACCCTGTGGTTGACCACTCGCGCGGCCGAGGACTCCTACCATCTCGCTGCCGCCTCGGCGAGCACCCAGCGCCTCGGTGAGCAGGCTGCCGCGTTACGCCGGGATGTGGCCACGGCGGATTCGGCGTCATCGCTGGCCCAACGAGCCGCCGGGCTGGGCATGGTGCCCGCTGGGGACGTGGCGCACCTGGTGGTGGCGCCGGACGCCACCGTGGCCTTGGTGGGGGCTCCGACCCCGGCTACCGGTATCCCGGTGCCCCCGCTGATTGCGGCCGTCCCGACACCCCCTGCAGTTGTTCCGGTACCGACGCCGCCCGCTGTGGTACCTGCACCGACACCGCCTGCGATCATTGCGGCGGCGCCCCCCGCCCCGGCCCCGCTCGGCATCCAGCCGGGGCCCGACCCCGCCCCCTCGGCCGGAGCCGCGTGATGGCCGCCCGTCCAGCTTCGTCCCCGCGCACCATGCCCGCACGGCGGGTCCGCAGTACCCGGCGGTCTGGTTCACCGCTGGTCGGCGCAGACCCATGGCGGCACCGCACCGGGCGGTGGCTCATGGTTGGCGCGCTGGCGGTGACCGCGGCTCAACTCGTGCGGGTGCAGGGCATCGACGCGTCCGCCTTGGCCGCCCAGGCTGACGCCCAGCGCACCTCGGCGGTGGTGCTGCCGGCGACCCGGGGCGCCATCACCGACCGCCACGGCACCGCGCTGGCGTACACGATGGAGTCCAAGGCACTGACCTTTCAGCCCAACGTGGTGCGTGCCAACCTGACGGACATCGCCGCGCGCTCACCGAAGGCTCCCAGCCCGCAAGCCAGGTTCATCGAGATCGCCGACGGCATCACCGCGCTGCTGCCGTCGCAGCCGCGGACCGACCTGCTCACCAAGCTGAACAGCAACACCAGCTTCGTATACCTGGCCAAGCGGGTCGACCCGGCGGTCGCCTCGCAGATCGCCACGCAGTTCCCCGAGGTCGGCACCGAACGCGAAGCCATCCGGCAGTACCCCGGTGGGGCACTCGCGGCCAACCTGTTCGGCGCCACCGGATCTGACGGTGCGGGCCTGATCGGGTTGGAGGCGTCGTTGGACTCCAAACTCGCCGGGTCCGACGGCAAACGGGTGGTGGAGCGCGGCGAGGACGGCACCGTCATCCCCGGCAGCCAACGTCAGGAAACCCCGGCGGTCAACGGGACCACGATCGCCCTCACCATCGACGCCGACCTGCAGTGGTTCGTGCAACAGGCAACCCAGCGAGCCAAGGACCTCTCCGGCGCCCGCTCGGCGTCGGTGGTCGTGCAGGACGTCAAGACCGGCCAGGTGCTGGCGATGTCCAACGACGGCACCTTCGACCCCAACACCCAGCTCGGGACCGCGAGCGCCGCTGCGCTGGGCAACACCTCCGTGACAGCGCCGTTCGAGCCGGGTTCGGTCAACAAGATCATCGCCGCGTCCACCGCCGTCGACATGGGGCTGACCAACCCGGACGAGGTCCTGACGGTACCCGGGTCGATCCGGCTCGGGGGGGTGACGATCAAGGACGCCTGGTCGCACGGCACCCTGTCCCTGACCACCACCGGGGTGTTCGGCAAGTCCTCCAACGTGGGAACCTTGGAACTGGCTCAACGGATCGGGCCCGACGCCTACGCGGCGATGCTGGCCAAGTTCGGCCTGGGGTCGCGGACCGACGTGGGCTTGCCGGGGGAGAGCGCGGGTTCGGTGCCCGCCCAATCCCAGTGGTCGGGTTCCACCTTCGCGAACCTGCCCATCGGGCAGGGTCTGTCCATGACGCTGCTACAGATGACCGGGATGTACCAGGCGATTGCCAACAACGGCCTGCGAATCCCGCCTCGGGTGATCGCCGCCACCACCGCACCTGACGGCACCGTGACACCCACGCCGGCACCGACCGGAGTTCAGGTGGTGAGCCCGCAGACCGCGACGACGGTGCGAGATATGTTCCGCGCCGTGGTGCAGGACGATAAGGGTCAGCAGCGCGGCACCGGGGTGGCGGCGGGCGTGGCCGGCTACCAGGTGTCGGGCAAGACCGGCACCGCCCAGCAGGTCGACCCGGCATGCGGGTGTTACTCGCAGTCTGCGTACAACATCACCTTCGCCGGGATGGCACCGGCGGACAACCCGCGGTTCGTGATCGGCATCCTGCTGGACAATCCCGCGCGCCTGCCCAACGGGGCCAACGGGCAGTCCGCGGCCCCACTGTTCCACGACATCGCCGCCTGGTTGCTGCAGCGTGACGCGGTGGCGCTGTCCCCGCCAGCCCCCAAGCTGACCCTGGCGCTGCCCTGACGCCGGTAGCCTCAGCGCACGTGCCAGCCCGTTCGGATCCGAGAGGACTTTCGTGACCTCACCCGTCGCGCCACCTCGGCCGGCACACGTCACACCTACCCCGTTGGCCGAGCTGGTAGCCGCGGTCCACGCCCAAGTGGTGTCGGGGGATACTGCCGCCGAACTGACCGGGGTGAGCCTGCGCGCGCAAGACATTGCGCCAGGAGATCTGTTCGCTGCACTGCCGGGGGCGCGCGCGCACGGTGGCGACTTCGCCGGTCAGGCCGCCGCGGCCGGTGCGGTGGCGGTGCTCACCGATGCCGGCGGCGCCCGGCTCGCGGCGCACGCGGGACTCCCGGTACTTGTGCATCCCCACCCCAGGGCGGTGCTCGGTGAGGTGGCCAGTCAGGTCTACGGCCACCCGTCGCAGCGGCTGCGCGTCCTCGGGGTGACCGGCACATCCGGCAAGACCACCACAGCCCACCTGGTGGAGGCCGGGCTGCGCGCAGCCGGTGCGAGTCCGGGACTGATCGGCACTGTGGCGACCCTGGTGGCTGGGCGGGCGCTACCCAGCGCGTTCACCACCCCGGAGGCTCCCGACCTGCAGGCACTGCTGGCACTGATGGTGGAGCAGGGGGTGGACACCGTGGTCATGGAGGTCTCCAGTCACGCGCTCGCGCTGGGGCGGGTGGATGGCACCCGTTTCCGGGTCGGCGCCTTCACCAACCTCTCCCACGAGCACCTGGACTTCCACCCCGACATGCACGCCTACTTCGCCGCCAAAGCACGCCTGTTCGACCCGCAGTCCCCGGTCGCCGCCGAACGGGCGGTGGTGTGCGTCGACGACGAGTGGGGCGTCCGGATGGCGGCACTGGCCGGGGCGGGGGCGGCCACCGTGAGCACCACCGGCGGCCGGTCCAGCTGGAGCGCATCGGAGGTCGTCGTCGCCGCGTCCGGCGCGCAGCGCTTCGTGCTGCGCGGACCGCAAGGTCAGCACGAAGCTGTGCAACTGCGGCTACCGGGGTCCTACAACGTGGCCAACGCGGCGCTGGCGTTGGCCGTGCTCGACGCGGCCGGGGTCGGCCTGGCGCAGGCACTGCAGGGTATCGGTGAGGTGGATGTACCCGGCCGGGTGCAGCGGGTGGACCGCGGGCAGGATTTCGTCGCGGTGGTGGACTACGCGCACAAGCCCGCCGCGCTGGCCGCGGTCATCACCGCTCTGCGGGCGCAGTGCGGTGCCCGGTTGGCCGTCGTGGTGGGGGCTGGCGGCGACCGTGACACCGGCAAGCGTGCGTTGATGGGCCAGGTGGCTGCACAGGGAGCGGACCTGCTGATCGTCACCGACGACAACCCCCGCACCGAGGACCCCGCCGCAATCCGGGCTGCCGTGCTGGCCGGTGCGCAGAGCGTGCCGGCCACCGATCGCGCTGACGTGGCTGAGGTCGCCGACCGCACCGCGGCCATTCGCACCGCCGTGCGGTGGGCCGGGCACGGTGACGTCGTCCTGGTTGCCGGTAAGGGGCACGAGACCGGCCAAGAGATCGCCGGTCGACGGCATCCGTTCGACGACCGCCTGGTGCTCGCAGCGGAAATCGACGCAGTGCAGGAGGCCAGCCGGTGATCGAGATGAGCCTGGCCGAGGTGGCCGCGGCGGTAGGTGGCCGCCTGCACGACTGCCCGGATCCCCAGGTGCGAGTGGCCGGGCCGGTGGAGTTCGACTCCCGCCTGGTGCGCCAGGGCGGGCTCTTCGTCGCCCTGCCCGGCGAGCACACCGACGGCCACACCCACGCTGGTGCCGCCGTCGCCGCTGGTGCGGTGGCTGTGCTGGCCGCACGGCCCGTGGGCGTTCCCGCCGTGGCGGTCACCCCCACCGGCGCCCACGCCCGCCGCGCGATGGCCCTGACCGGTGACACCGACGGGTCGGGGGCGGCGGTACTGACCGCGCTGGGGCGCCTGGCACGGGCCAGCGTGGACGCCCTGACCGGACTCACCGTCATCGGGGTCACCGGGTCCTCCGGCAAGACCTCGACCAAGGACCTGATAGCTGCCGTGCTGGCCCCGCTAGGTCCGGTGGTGGCACCACCGGGCTCGTTCAACAACGAGTTGGGTCATCCCTGGACGGTGCTGCGCGCGGACATCACCACTGCGCATCTGGTGTTGGAGTTGTCGGCGCGCGCCGAGGGTGACGTGGCTGCCCTGTGCCAGGTGGCACCTCCCAGGGTCGGGGTGGTGCTCAACGTGGGCACCGCGCATCTGGGGGAGTTCGGCTCCCGCGAAGCGATCGCCCGGGCCAAGGGGGAGCTGGTGGCAGCTCTGCCCAGCGCAGCCGACGGCGGGGTGGCGGTGCTCAATGTCGACGACCCGCTGGTGGCGGCGATGGCGCAGCGCACCCCCGCCAGGGTGGTGGGGGTGGGGCGCTCGCCGCGGGCCGACGTCCGGGCCGAGGACGTGCACCTCGACGACGAAGCCAGGCCCAGCTTCACCCTCGTCAGCCAGCACGGACGGCTGCCGGTGCGCCTCGCCGTACACGGTGAGCACCAGGTGGGCAACGCCCTGGCCGCTGCCGCCGTCGGTTTGGAGTGCGGCGCCAGCCTTGGTCAGGTCGCTGCGGCACTAGGCACGGCGACGGCAGCGTCGGCGCGCCGCATGGAGGTCCGCACCAGGGCCGACGGTGTCACCGTGATCAACGACTCCTACAACGCCAACCCCGACTCGATGCGGGCGGCGCTGAAGGCGCTGGTGTCGATGAGCCGGGGTTCGCGCGATCAGCCGCCGCGGCGGAGCTGGGCGGTGTTGGGCGAGATGGGTGAGCTTGGCGCGGACGCGGTGACCGAACACGACGCCATCGGGCGCTTCGCTGTGCGTCTGGACGTGAACAAGTTGGTCGTGGTCGGTGCCGGCGCCGAGGCCATCCACCGCGGCGCCTATCTGGAAGGTTCGTGGGGTGCAGAGTCGGTGTTGGTGGCTGATGTCGACGCCGCATTGGCGCTAGTGGCAGCGCAGGTGGGCTCCGACGACGTGGTGCTGGTCAAGGCCTCGCGCTCGGCCGCGCTCTGGCGGGTCGCCGAAGGCCTGCTCGCCGACGGAGCCGGGGCGCCGCGGTGAGGCTCATCCTGATCGCCTCCAGTCTTGCCCTGGTGGTGTCCATTCTGCTGACCCCATTCCTGATCAGGGTGTTTTCTCGGCGAGGTTTCGGCCAGGAAATCCGCCAGGAAGGCCCGGCCAGCCACCACGCCAAACGAGGCACCCCCACCATGGGCGGGGTAGCGATCGTGGCCGCGCTGTGGGCGGGGTACTTCGCCGCGCACGGGATCGGTGCGTTCTTGAACGCCGACGGCCCCTCGGCGTCGGCTCTCCTGGTGCTGGGCCTGACCACGGTGCTGGGCGGGGTGGGGTTCCTCGACGACTTCATCAAGGTTCGCAAGCAGCGCAACCTCGGGCTGAACAAGACGTCCAAGCTGGTCGGCCAGCTGGTGGCAGCGGTCGCCTTCGGTGTGCTGGCGTTGGGCTTTCGTGACAGCGACGGCCTCACCCCGGCGAGTACCCAGCTGTCCTTCGCCCGCGACATCGCCACCATCTCCTTCGGCACGGTCGGCTTCGTCTTGTTCTGCTACCTGCTGGTCAGCGCCTGGTCCAACGCGGTCAACCTGACCGACGGCTTGGACGGGCTGGCCGCCGGGTCGATGGCCATGGTGCTGATGACCTATGTGCTGGTCGGGTTCTGGCAGTACCGCAACGACTGCACGACGGCTACCCTGGCCGGCTGCTACCAGGTGCGGGACCCACTGGACCTGGCGGTGCTGGCCGCCGCCGCGATGGGCGGCTGCGTAGGGTTCCTGTGGTGGAATGCCGCGCCGGCACGGATCTTTATGGGTGACACCGGCTCGCTGGCCCTAGGCGGGATGCTCGCGGGGTTGAGCATGGTCACCCGGACCGAACTGCTCCTCATCGTGCTGGGCGCACTGTTCGTGATGGAAGCGGTGTCGGTGGTGGTCCAGGTGGCGGTGTTCCGCACCAGTCGGCGACGAATCTTCCGAATGGCGCCGTTCCACCATCACTTCGAGCTGGCCGGGTGGGCAGAGACCACGGTGATCATCCGGTTCTGGCTTCTGGCGGCGGTGTCCTGCGCGCTGGGCGCTGCGCTGTTCTACAGCGAGTGGCTCGCGGCGATCGGGGAGTGAGCGTGCACGTCACCGACCTCCGCGGGGCACAGGTCCTGGTCGCCGGCGCCAGGGTCACCGGCACCGCGGTGGTCATCGCGTTGAACCGCCTGGGGGCGCGGTGCACCGTCACCGACGCCAACCCCGCCATGCTGGCACCGGTAGCCGAGCTCGGAGCCGACACCGCGCAGGACCTGGCGGAGCCACCTGAGGGCACCCAACTGGTGGTCACCGTGCCCGGATTCACCCCGCAGGCCCCGTTGTTGGTGGCGGCCGCCCGGGCGGGCATCCCGGTGTGGGGTGACGTCGAACTGGCCTGGCGCTGTGATCAAGCGCAGCTGTTCGGCCCGACCAGGTGCTGGTTGGCGGTGACCGGCACCAACGGCAAGACCACCACCACCACCATGCTCGCAGAAATACTGGCCGCCGATGGCCGGCCCAGTACCGCCTGCGGCAACATCGGAGTCACCGTGCTGTCGGCCCTGATGGACGACGCCGGGTTCACCGACCTCGCCGTCGAGCTGTCCTCGTTCCAGCTGCACTGGGCGCCATCGGTGCGTCCGTTCGCCGGTGCGGTGCTCAACGTCGCCGAGGACCATCTGGACTGGCATGCCAGCATGGCCGCTTACACCGCCGCCAAGTCGGTGGTGCTCACCGGCGAGGTGGCGGTGCTTGGACGCGACGACCCGGGGGTGGCCGCGCTGGTCCCTACCGCGCGGCGCACCGTCGGCTTCCGGCTGGGCGAACCGGCGGCTGGTGAGGTGGGTTACCGCGACGGGGTGTTGCTCGACCGCGCCTTCGCCGCTGGAGCTGTGGAGCTGGCGCTGGCCGCGGAGATCGTCCCCGGTGGGCCCGCTGGGCGCAGCAACGCGGCCGCGGCAGCAGCGCTGGGCAGGGCTGCCGGGGTCCGCCCGGAGTCCGTGGCGGCGGGGCTGCGGGCCACTCGGCCCGGTGCGCACCGCTCGACGCTGGTGCGCACGCTGCACGGGGTCAGTTATATCGACGACTCGAAGGCCACCAACCCGCACGCCGCGCTGGCCTCGCTCAGCGCGCACCGGCGGGTGGTCTGGGTGGCCGGCGGACTGCTCAAGGGCGCGTCGGTGCAGCAATTGGTAGCCGCGGCGGGCCCCCGGCTGGTCGGGGTGGTGCTGCTCGGGCGGGACCGGGCGGAGCTTGCCGCGGCACTGGCGCGACACGCGCCGCAGGTCCCCGTGGTGGCGGTCGCCGCGGGAGACGATGCAGCCATGATCGAGGTCGTTCACGCCGCACGCACGATGGCAGCCGCCGGTGACACGGTGCTGCTGGCGCCCGCAGCCGCGTCGATGGACATGTTCACCGACTACGCCCACCGCGGCCGCGCGTTCGCCGCCGCCGTGAGGGCACTCCCGGCGGAGCAGCCGTGAGCGCGACCGCGGTCCGCCCGCGCCCGCCCCGTTTGGCCGGCCGAACGCCCGCCGGGCGGTGGCTGCAGAGCTGGCTGGCCCGGCCGATGACCTCCGTGCACCTGCTGCTCGGGGTGTTCGGGCTACTCACCGGTGTGGGGCTGGTCATGGTGTTGTCCGCGTCCAGCGCGCGGGCTGCCGCCGGGCCGACCGGCTCGGCGTTCAGCCTCTTCCAGCGGCACGTGCTGTTTGTCAGCCTCGGCGCGGTGTTGTTCTACCTCGGGCTGCGGACCCCCCTACGGGTGATCCGGCGGTTGGGGTTGCCCGCGGTGTTGGTGTCGGTGGTGCTGCTTTGCTTCGTGCTGGTCCCGGGAATCGGCAGCTCCGTCAACGGATCCCGCAGTTGGTTCGTGGTCGGCTCGCTGTCGCTGCAGCCGTCGGAGGCGGCGAAGGTGGCGGTCGCGGTCTGGGGTGCCCACCTGCTGGCTACCCGGCGACCGCACCTGGCGCCGCTTCGGCACCTGTTGGTGCCGCTCCTGCCGGTGGTGGCGCTGCTGGCGTTGTTGATCCTGTTGCAGCCCGACCTGGGCACCACGATCACTCTGGCGGTCATCGTGGCGGCCTTGCTGTGGTTCGGCGGAATGTCGATTCGGTTGTTCGTGTTACTGGCCAGCCTCGCCGGCGCTGGAGCGCTGGCCTTCGCGCTTACCGTCGGGCCGCGCAGCGCCCGGATCTCGTCGTGGCTGAACCCCAATGCGAACCTGCAGAGCACGGGCTACCAGGCATTGCAGGCGCGGTACTCGCTGGCCGACGGGGGGTGGTGGGGGGTGGGCCTGGGGCAGAGCCGGGCGAAGTGGAACTACT
>JAABUP010001711.1_pt1 | contig 45225 bp, 41 predicted proteins | sample 5559201 | NCBI WGS metagenome assembly JAABUP01 (sample SAMN10711887, study PRJNA513373) | rock metagenome | isolation source: Antarctica rocks | place: Antarctica
CTCACTCGATCGTTCAAGAGGCCCGCTCTCATATCATCTCATCTCGACGAGGTGGGTGGATGCGTGGGTGGATAGATGGAGAGATATGACGGGCGGCGGAGACGGAGGGGAGGGGAGGGGAGGGGACGTACTTCTTTACTGCCACGACCGAATCCTTTGACGACTTTGCCGTTTAGACGGAGGGGGAACGGCGGTGAGGGGCCGGTGTCCGGGCCGACGATTCGGGGCCGCGGGGTGTCGGGCCGCATCGTATCGGACGGACGGTTGTTGTGGAGGAAGTCAGGGTAGGTGGGGTGGGTTGGAGGGAGGGGTGGATGTTTTTTTGCCGTGGGCGGTGAGGTGCTGGGGTGCTGGTTGACGATGGATTTTCTACGCCAAGTACATATCGAGGATATGATTGCGAGGAGATCGGTACTACTGCACTACAATCTCCGGGTCCTTCCGTTTTGCTCAGAGTGCAACGGGATATGCATTTGTATTAGAGGTGTTGATGTTCGTGATTCTTGATTATCATCGACATGTGCTTTGATATACTAGTAGTACAGATAAACCGCCTGAATCATCCTCGTGTATGAGATGCCCTTGGTTCCCGAATCCCGGCCCGATCTTCGTTTATTCTCCGTTTTCCCTCTTTGTCCAAACGCCGGCCTATCCTTGTATACTCGTACCAATACTCTTAACCTTACTTATTATAACGATAGCATTACCAACCCAACGCTCAAATGCATGGTAGGAACTTTGACCGAATCAGTAAAGAGCTCGGTGCAGACTCGTCAGGGAATACTAACATTCATAACAATCAACATGGGAATGTCGAATACGTCTCTCTTCACAGTCCAACAATAGCTGCATTCGACTTTTCCATCCCTAACGCCAAGCTGATTCATTCCGGCTTCTCCGGCAATGTCGTTTTTGCCATTGAGCTTCACATTGCCGCTCGTCCGACTTCTTTTCTGCACTCGAAAATCGTCATCAAAACCTCGATCTCTTGCCGTGTCGTCATCTTCGTAAGTAAAGCTAGGATTGTCTTTCGTTTTGTACTTCAAAAGTTTGCATCGTGTCGTTACGCTTCCTCTAGAGTCGCCAAAGGCGAGCCTTGCAAAATCTTCGTAGAATTCGATAACGCTGTCGTCATCCAGTAATTCAGCTAGGAAAACAGGTTGCGGTCGTAAGTTGCCATCTAAACCATCCGCTCTGGCACTTTCCAGGACGCGTGGAGTATTGAAGCCACCTCGTGACGAAGCGCCTGTGCTGGGATGACCGGAACTACCACCGGTATTGACGTTCAAGTTTGCCTCTTTTCCAAGTAGGATGTCCTTCTTCCATCCAGTCAGAATACTGAACTCTTTACCAACGGCAGCAACTTCGCCAGTGCGCCGACAGACAATCGTTGGCGTTCCACAAGCATTGATAAAGTCCTCATACTCCCAAAGCGTGCGCTGGAAGCATTTCTCCATGAAGATCAGATCATCACGGTTTAGTGTCTTCGTGCACGATATGAAGGAAGGCCTAATGGAAGCGAGAGCCTTTGCTATACGCAACGTTTTCTGCGGGGAGAATCGTTTTTGTAAAAATGCGGTTAGGCCATGGAAGCCGGTCGTGTATGAGTAAGGGTTTTTGACGCTGTCGTAGATCGTTGAAGGATCTCGTGGTCGCTTTCTAGGTATGGTTTGAGCCTGAAGATTAGGTGTCGAGATCTTGGAGGGAGGCTGTCGTTGCAGGGAAGAGAGGTCGTGCGTATGTGGAAATTGATTACCGTCCACGTTGCTAGGATATATGGTTGCTGTGGTTGGACTGTCGTCGAAGCCTGCGATCATCACCTGAGGGCTTAAGGTCGGGCTCGGACTGGCTAAGCTGCCGGGTCCTGCACCGATGGTAAATGCATTGGGACCATTCTGATTTTCCACTCGAGTCGAAGGAACCACATGCTGACCGCTTATGCCGTACACATTGCTGGCGCTGCCGTGTCTCGAACCAGGTTGTTGTCCACCTGGCCAGTCGGTCGGCGTCGAATCTTGCCGGAACACATACGGTGTTGGATTGCCAGGACTGCCGCTGTATCCCGAAGACATAGTTCCCGGGGTAGCATAATTTGTAGCGCCTTGTACTCCAGAGCCCTGATGTAAAAGTGTGTTGTTGTCGCCAGGTGGAGTGTCTGCTGCTCCTGATGACATGTGACCAAGCATCCCAAATTCTAAAGCACCATAGTGATTCCCAAAATTCAGACTTGCGAGGTCAAAATTGAATAAGGCTGGATCACTAGGATCGAAGAACGCCCCGCCATAAGAACCTGGAGCCGTTGCTTGGGTTACTGGCGGCCCCTGCTGCATAGCACCCGCAAGGCTCTGAAGAGGTGAGGCCTGCTGGATATGTCCAGTCTGGAAGGTCGGAGAGATCGGAGATTGCTGGCTACCAAAGGTGTTCGAAGACATCATCGATTCATGTAGTGGAGGTGGCATCTGTCCTTGCGGTTGGGTCGGTGGATAGACCGCGTAAGAAGTAGAGATACCTGGACGGCCGGGGTAGAAGCTACCATGCTGACTTACTCCAGGAGCTCTGTCGGCCATTGAAGCATCTACAGTAAGCATCTGACCGTTCCGCGGGTTATGGATGTTGGAGAAGTGGTTGGCCCCAACCCCTGGCATCAGAGCCTCGTTCGGTGCATCATGTAGATATTTCGCCTTCTTACGCACGCCATCGTGGCAGGCGTCTTGAAGGCCACGCTTGATGCAACGTTGACAAGGTCGTTCGTCACCTAGAAAGGGTGGAGCATTAACATCAGACTGTGACTGCTACAGCTCTCATTTTCCGCTGTCTCGAATGCTAGATAAAGGGTAGGGAAAGCTCACCGCATGTCAAGTGTGCTCGTTGGCAGGCAAAGCACGCTCTCCTTGCTTTTTTCCTCCTGGGTCTATTAGGGTCTTTGGCAGCTATTTTCGGCCCATTGCTCGACGGCGCATTCGCTTCTCCTCTGCCATTACCGTGCTCTGGATGTTCAGCCATGTCATCGACCTCGAGATCGCCACTTTCATCAGGCGACGCTGACCGCGAAACAACATCATCTTCGGCGTCCGAGGTCATAATATTTATATATTGGACCCCAATAACATCCAGTATTATAAGGTTTCCACAATCATATGTCTGTCAACCCTTGCCCAACGTGCCGCTGCCGAGTCCCACGTTCTGGTTGATGCAGGTGTCCGCAGATAGTCCCTCAAGGGGCCCAACCTCGACAGTGGTTCGTCCTGGCCCAAGTCACCCCTTGTGTTCCCTCTCTCCAGGTCTCAGTCGAACCGCGGCTAGATGGCTCGGAGGATTCGATCACGCGCCGCAGGGACGTCACGATCGATGCAGTGCAACCGGCTCTCAGCTCGGATAGACACGAGGCTGGCGTAAAACAGATGCCAAGTACGAAGTAGCACAAAGGTAGAAGCAGGAAAGTTCCTCGACTGCTGGAAAGTCAAACGAGTCGGCGCACAAGCTCTGCAGCAGGGACCGACGGTTTTGGTGGGTTGCTATATTAGGCCTGCGGGGTTGAGTGGACAGGAAGATTGACTGTGGATCATTGTATTTACACGGCATATGTGTAATGCCCTCTTGTTGAAGGTACAAGTAAGTTCTGCATGGATTCTGCACATCCTCCTTTCCAGGCGCATGAAAGTCAGCTATCGTATCGATCTCTGTGAGAAGGCGGATGGAGGTTGGTAGGCGCAGAGTGGACAGGACAGCACGCAAGAAGATTTGACACGCATCCATCCAGGCTGTTCTTTCTCCACATAAGGCGAAAGGTGTCCCGTTCCGGTTAGCCGCGCACGGTCATCTCATCGACCGTACCTTAATATCGACTTGATTGAATCGATTGAATGGTCTCCCACAATCACATCCCACATCACCGCAATTCCCCACCACGTTTTTGACACTGTCTCACTCAGTTGTACCATGTCACTGATGTAACGCAGGTGCAAGGCCTTCTACCGAATCATACCGTCTACTTTGCTTGTTCTTTCAAGGTTCTTATGATATCATGCTTTGTGCGCCCGCGACTTTCATGCAAATGCAAGTGATCGTTATCCCTCCGGATGAGCCGTGGACGAGGGGCAATCGATGGATCTTCAATGCCGTGCAGCGATCTACCTACTTCCCTGAAGCGAATCTACTGGTTCCTCTTATCCTCTTACCATATCTGAAGAACAAGTACCTGTGTTTTGCGTCAGCAACAGAACTCTAACCACCCATTTAAACTTCCGCTGGGCTGTGAGACATACGGGAAAGGCGCCATGGCCACTGTGAGAAACGCCAGAAGCGACGTCGCCCATTGATATCCAAGCTTGTTGTACACTGTGCAAGTACCCGTCAGTATAAAGTATGTCATATGCACGAGCGGCATGTCTTAGACATACTTTGTACACCGAACAACGGGAACGCCGCAGCGAAGCTGCTTCTTGCGAGGCTGTTCGCGGCTAGAGCACTCGCCGCGAACAGGGGGTAGGCGTCAACGAGGAAAGTGAAGACCCCAGAGAAGACTAGTAATGTCCTGTTCGAGAAGTCAGTGGGGGCAAGATGGTGGCACAGAGGCAGGCATATACCGTACCCCATCCCAAATATGGCGCTGCCAATGATCGGCACTATCCAATGCACCGAAGGATACGTAGTCCAGCCAAACCAAAAGAGCCCAATGGGGACCAGAAGCCCTCCCGCGATGGCTGGCGGAAGCCGGTACTCAGGCTCGGCGCCACCAGGCTCACCACCGTTTTGCTCACGTTGTCGCACCAGGCGAACGTAGTTCTTGTGCCACAGCGGGTCAGTCGATATAGCTGCCAACATACCGACTAGTAATCCAACGAAAGTCAATCCAATCTGCCACAGCTGGAAACCATGGTTATGTTCAAACACTATCGCAAACGCCCCAAAAAATAGGTACAGAACTCCTAAGAGTATGGCAGAGTAGATGCATAGATTCAGGCACATTGGCTCCAAAGTCAGAAGTTGAAAGGGGCGATATATCGAACGTATAATGGTTTGTGGTATGGACCGGTCCATCTTTTCTATCGGTGCCTGCCAATTCTCGTTTCCTGTCTCTTTCCGTAACCGCTGGGCTTTTCGACGGAGTAGTACTGGATGGTACGTTTCAGGTACGAACATAAATATCAGAGCAAGCATGGCCCCTGACCAGACAAGAAGAACATAAAACGACCAACGCCTGTTTGATCAGCACATTTGACCAGACTAACCATCGGTGTAACTGCTTACCATGAAGCGTATTGATTAATAAAGCCACCTATTATCGGCCCAACTTCGGGGCCAAGAAACGGACTTGCAGTGTATATCATCATAGGGGCTTGAAGCTCGCTGCGGACAAAGAGGTCACCGACTGTGCCTCCGGCAACGCTGAGAAAAGCGCTCCCAGCCAAGCCATCGATAAAACGTGCGACAAGCATGGTCTGTATGTTTTGCGCAACGGCACAAGGGATAATCCAAATCAGGAAAAGTGCAAAGGAAACAATATATATTGGTCGGCGGCCGTAAAACTAAAGGACTCAGCATGAGACATGCGCAACTCTAAATAGATCCCTACCTCTGATAATGGACCTAGAAGCATAGGGCCAATACCCAGACCCATAACAAACAGCGATAGACCCAGCGTGGCGACGATCTGAGAGCAGTGAAATTCCTTGGTGATTTGTCCATATGTGGAGGTGTACAGGGAGGATGTGCAGGTTCTGCCCTGTGTCAGCTTTGTCTACACCTTCAGAGTAAGACACATACACGCATAACGAGCTCCAAGAGACAATCATAACAATCAGCCACTTCCTTAGCTTGCTCATGCTGCGGGGATTCATCGGATCGTCCTCTCCGTCCCAGCGTACCTCGAACTCTTTTTCTGTATCATGAGGTCTTTCGTCGTCTTGGCTGGCAACCTGTTCATCATCGTTCATGCAGCCGTATCCATCTCCACCACCATAAGATCTTGAAGAGTGTAGCGATAGTGGTCGGCTTGATATTGCCCTTTCACTAGCATTCCCTGCTCCTTGCCCTCCTCCACGTATGGGCTCGAACACATTTTTCGTGCTTTGAATGTTGTCCCCCGTGATCGATGTCCGGCTGTCATCCGGCATGTCATCATCCATGTTCTTCTCTACGATTGTTTGGGAACCGCTCGACGAATAGGGCGAGTCCGTAGTAGCCGTGCCTGGCGCCATTAACGGATGATGATATGGATTCCCCTTGAAACAAACGAATATCCAGGGCTATAGACTGAGAGTTATATATCAAGAGTCGGAAAGCTGTCGCCGTGCATATACAGCTTACGATTTGCGTGGGTGGACGCAATAACTCTCAAGCAATGACTCAAAAAGCCCGTCAAAAGCTTCCGTCCAGGTTTTTAGGGGTCGATCTGGTCTTAATGGCAGAAGCATATGAAGACAAATACAGATACGAGGTGAACCTAAAGAATCCATACCCACGTTGACATTTTGACAGAATACCGTTGAGGCATCGGCCTAGCACGTCATAGCTTCTTCCTCCTGCCCAGAAGATTGCCGAGACTTATCTCCGGAGCTTTCCATCAAGTCGAGACATTTACATTGTTGCGTTTCAGATCCCGACCATTCTATTCTCTTTCATGGAATTCCGAAGGCGTGCAATTTCATGTTTTGATCAAGACCGTTATATAGTTACACTGAACAGAAGCAGGATTCAAGAATGATATGGGAAATGGAAAATCCCTTCGCTCGCTTGTCCCCAATTCCGAATCAACTCCTTTCGCGCTCCAAACATTTGATTGAGCAACTGCCGATCGACTCTCTCTAAATCCTCATCCATTCATTCTGCCAAATAGTGTTCTCCCGATGAGAACAGCGGAGGCTTTATCTTTCTCGATCACTCCTGCAAATACCCCAGGAATATACGAAAATCTATCCTTGTCAGATACTTGGAGTATTCCAGGCGCACCAAGTATCCACGATATACCAGCCGAGATGAGCATGACAGTGTCGACGTGTTCTGGGATCGCCGTCTGGGGGAAGAAGAACCCATCGACAGTTATGAGGCAAGCATCTTCGCCAGTAAAGCCCATCCTTGAAAGTATGCTGTACATGCGCTCTGCAAGAGCGTCATCTGTCAAGCCTGTAGCCTCCGGCAGAAGAAGCCAATCTCGAAGCTTCTGCTGCGCATGCCCACCAAGCGTCTGTGACAGCACGAGAGTGACCATTTCTTCAAGCCACAAGCCCTCGGAGTCATGGTGTGCCCTTTGCGCCTCGCCCCAGCTATGCAATGGGAGAACAGAGTGAAGAATGGTCGCGGCGGGACGCCATCTCATTCCTGTCCTCTCATCTCTATCTGCGGAGGAGTATATGAAAGAATAGTCATTCTTCTCCTCGCATATTCTCATGAAAGTGTCCGCAAGGTTTGCGATTGAAGTAACTCCGGTGCTGGTGGACCTCTGATCTGTGACAGCCCCCATCATCGCGTAGAAATAGTTGAAAGCATCACTCCACGAGCGTCTGTCCATATTCGACAAAACCTGCAAGGCAGATCTCTGCTGGTAGGAGGAGATCATCCAGTCTGTTATGACGTCTTCGAGGGCGTCGAGACCGGGAAACCGATCCCGAATGTCAAAAGAGTTGAGACTGTACTTCTTCTTGTAGAGCTCAAGAGAATAGCCAACGCAATTGAGAAAGTCGCTAACATCGACAATACCGCCAGAAGATCCACCGGAAACAAATATGAGGAGCTGACTATTGACCACTTCTTGGTAAGTCCAAACGCTTTTGATCCACACATCTTGATTCAGAATCTGAAGACTTTCCTCGTCCAGTCTATCGGAACGTGTCATCTGCTCTACCGCGCCGAAAGAATTCGTCGAAAGCACTACGACAACTTGAGAGGCGCGACTATAGATGAAGCCCATACTCTCCAACGTAGCTCGCCGTTGAGGAAATCGAGGCGGCACGCAAAGTGCATCGATCCAAAAAGCATTGGCGCTGGTATTGCGGATCGCAGCTATCAATGCAGGAAAAGTTTGGACTGACATAGCCCGTGAGTCGTCGAACGGGTTTGGAACCCTCCCGGCGCCCCAGCTGTAAGAGATACATGTGTACTCCGGGAGTTTAGCGGGCTCATTCGTGTCGAGCACGTTTGCCAAACACCATTGCTTGCCTTCCACGTTAATAGACGGACGATCCGTCAGCTGAGGAGCCTTCACCAGTAGGTTCAACTCCATGCCGTGTGGACCAAAGTAAAGGTTCTAGTCTTATTGAAACACAACATGCGGCACTGATTCTGGCTTGCAAAAGTAGAGAGACAGACGATACGAACATATCTCTAAAGACCTCTCGTACGGATGTTGTATTTTGTATCAAGATGCAGCACACCTGGATTGTGCAATATTGATGATTACTTTTGACCCTTCACCTTGCAAAATCCAACGATGACCGCAGCCACGTCTCGTGATCTCCATGAGAAAAGCCAATGATGATGTGCTAGCAATTGACACGCAGAGTGAAACGGTTCAATGGATTACAAATAATTCGCTAAGGACGTGCTATTGGTCAGTGGAAAAGCGTTAAAACCCCACATCAAAACCATCGTTACTTGATTGCAAGTCACAGAAACGTTCAAATGTACAGTCCGGATCTAACATGGCTCAATTCTGCTCGCGCGTGATTGAGCCTAGGGTCTATAGTATTTCCTCCAATCATGCACGTCCTTGTACCCCAAAACCTCCCTAATCTTTCTATTACTTAACGGCGCCTCCCACTCCCCCATCTCCCTCGTAATGGGTACGCCGGGACACTCCTTTTTCAAAAATTCCACAGTCGGCACCTTTGTGGTGATCGTGTCATTCGTGGCGTTGAAGATCTGAAAACCCAGTCCACTCTTCTTTATGCACAGATCACAGATCTGGCCGAGATCTCTTGCATCAATGTACGACCACGCATTCCGTTTTCGAGTGGATGGGTTGTTAACGTATTCTGGAAAGTCGGGTTCGTACTCGTGCGGCTCGATCACATTGCCGATGCGCAGCGCATAGATGTCCGCGCCGAATCTGCGGGCAAAACTTCGTGCACATCTCTCTCCGCATAGCTTCGACGTGGCGTAGGTATCCATTGGGTCGACATCGTAATCTTCCTCGAGAGGAAAGGAATGGTAGTCCACATCGCCCTGGGCGAAGCAGACGCCGTACGTCGTCTCACTACTTGCGATGATGATCTTCTTGATGCCCAGTTTGCATGCCGCTTCTATGACGTTGTAGGTGCTTAGTACATTGCCCTTGAAGCATTCGTTGTCTGGGACAAGCATGTTTCTGGCATATGCAGCGAAGTGGATGACGGCGTCGACTTTCTCGACGCGAGGTCCTCCATAGCCGGCCATGTTGAAGTGCGTGCTGAGGGCATTGAAGACTTGGCCGCTGTCTGTGAGATCAGTCTTGAGAGTGTAGACGTCTGGATTTGGGAGCGGGACGAGATCCAGGTTGAGGACTTTGTGCCCTTGATTGAGGAGGTAGGGGATCACATGGCGGCCGGCTTTGCCAGAGCCGCCGGTGAAAACGATGCGCTTGCCTGCAGGAGCCATTGTAAGGAAGGTCGATGTAAGTGATTGAAATCTGAATTCTCAACACGACATTCCTTTTGAAAGGTTTCAACTACCCATCGAGCTTCAAGCATGACATCAATCCAGATAATTGCTCGGTTTATCCGGACCGAGTTCGGTGCAATACACCCCGAGAGCATAATATCACAATGTGATGACAAGCAAACGATGAATGTTACCTATCTTTCCTAATGTACAAAGACTTTACTTCGTAGGGGGGACTATCGTTATATCAAAGCAGCCATCGACGCCGTCGCCTTGATGCCATGAGATTCAAGAGTTAGAGCGTGTAACAAAAGCTGTAGATGTTGGCATCGGCCAAACTCCTGCTAAAAAGTCCCATGCTGAGCCCATATATACACCATTACGATACAAGTGTAAGATTTGGACATCAAAACATCGAACTCTGCTTCTTCTTGATCCTTTGCCCGCCATCATCGCTTTGACTCCGAATTCCGAAAACGCTTCGTTTTCCTTGGAGCTTACGTCTATCAGCAGGCCTCGTTGAAGGTTCATTTCCAAAAAAGCCGCTAGGGGGTGCATGGGCTTGCCATCCAGGAGGCTGTAGAAAAGGCCCGCTTGACCGAGATGGGTGAGTTGGAAGAGCTTGTGGAACAAAATTTGAAGGATAATATTGAGGTAAGTTCGGAGGTCTGGTGAATTGCGACGGCACCAAAGGTGCAGACTGCCTCTGAGGCATATCATGTCGTGGTGGTACTTGGGGTCGCAGCTGGTGCATGTTCTGCTCCACAGCATATGCTTTCTTGAGCCGCGCCGTCTCCTGATCTACCTCTGCCTCCTTTCGACGAGCTTCTTTCTCTTCCGCTTCAAGCATTTTCTTGACGCGCCTTGTTTCAGCGTATTCGGCCCGCTTGCGCTCGCGCTCCTCATGTTCAACCTGTTTCTTCAGGCGAGCTGTCTCAGCATCAATTTCCCACTGGGTACGTGGATCTGTAGGCGGAGGCCGAGGTTGTGGCACTGGCTTTGTTGGCTGTTGCTGACTGTGCCGTCTGTCGGATTGCGATGGGTCAGATGAAGGTGATCTATTTGAGTGCCCATCGATGGGCTTGACCGGTAGTCGCTGCTTAGAGAAGGGGCACTGGAACGACGACTGATGATACAATCCGGCTACCGGCGCGGGCGATGAGGTGGTTTTCTGTCCGCTGGATGAAGCTTCATTACTATTTCGTCTTGGTGGCTCTGTAATGTTGAAGACTTCCCTCATTTGCCCAAAGAAGACATCCCTTATGACCACTGCACTCAAAAGCATTACTACCTCCAAGCCTTTTGGATCTTCCATCTCCACCCGATAGAGGTTCGGCTCATATAGCGTGATCTCCCTCAAGTGTCTGAACAACGCCACTGTGATATCTGGTTCCTTGTTCTTCTTCTTGCTACCATCAGGATTCGTAGACTTCCCCGATAGTGAGCAGACCAGTTCTTTCGATAGCTTCCCATCTTTCTTCCATTTGAAATTGATCTTCGGAGTTGTCTCGGACGCAGCCGGATCGCTTTGCGTTCTATCCAGGGAAGAGGTCGAAGGCTGCCGAAATGTCTCCTGGGGCATCTCAAACCCCCAGTATGCCGCAGAACCCCAAGATCCAGGTTTCTGCTTCACCTGCACTTGTTGTTCGGGGTTATAAAGCTGTATCGTAAACTCGAGGGGTAAGATCGGCTGCGGTGGAGGGGGCACGCCACCATTCAGACGGATTTCTTCATGGGAAAAGGTTGGCTGCGTCCACTGTGGAACCAAGAGAACTTCTGCAAAGAGAATCTCTGGGTTGTAGGAGTCGTACAGAGCAACGGCATACCGGTTCCTCGAAGCCGGCAAGGACGGGTCGGGGCGACGGAGAGAATAGGCCGGCTGAGGCTCAGAGCCATATTGTGAAAGATAGACTGCGCTATTGTGCTTCACACCCTCTGTAGACGGTTTGAGGTAGAACGCTTCGTCGCTGTCAGCCCGGGTCGCTCGATTACCGCGACAACTACCTCACTTACTGGGGAGATTTTCGTCAAGCATAGCTCGATACAGTATTCATAAGCTCTGGTATCACCGTCAGACAATTCCGCTTGGTCGATGGCAGGAGGCTATAGTTGATAGCTATAGCTGGGTCTTGAATTATCTCATGGGTTGAGGAAAAGATCTCCTTGACCCAGCAGTGATACGCAAGGTTGACATCATTCGAAACACTCACCAATCGTTCAACTAGCTCCCGCTGCGCCTGCGCCACGCGGCATGCCTGCATATGCATTAGGCTGAAAGGCTCAAAATAGCTAGCCGACGGTCTTGAAACACCCTCGAAGTACGAGTACTGGAAGTACAAGACAATAACCCAGGTGCTACTGCTAATACCACCGTCTGCAGTCTAACGACAAACCGCATCGTACGATATTTGGTACAGTGTATGACCGACTAAGTAACAAGGCTGTGTCGTAGACGCGTACTTCTAACCCCTCATCTTGCGGACCGGATGGATCTTAGCGTAATAGTACTTCTAGCTATCAAGCTCATGGATGTGGGCTAAGGATCATCCGCCAGAGTGGCAGGTCCAGCAGATAGCGACATGCCTCAACGGCGGTCCCGGAAGGCTGAACCTCAAGAATTTCACGTGTCACTTTCCAAAAATTGACTCTTCCGCATTGATGTGTTCTTTTTATATTTAGTACTCACTGCTCAGATAAAATACAAACTAGAGACTTTTCAATCCAGAGACGGAGCAAAGCTATGAGTTCACTACCGTTGCACAATGGTGGTATGACTAGTCGTCATGCTCCTTGTCGCCATGCTCTTTGTCACTCTCGTCGTCTTCGTTCCTGCAGTACGGCTTCTTGTAGAAGTACTCGAAGTTCCCTTCGCAGAAGTTATAGGAACTGCCATGGATTAATCAGTCGGTGAAGACGCAGGGAATCAGATGGAGTTCGTTACGTACCCGCCGTAATGATACCCGCAGTCATCATACTGGTACTCGCACCTGTTGCACTTTTCGTCCTGGCAGTATGGCTTTGGGTAGAAGTAGTCAAAGCTCCCCTTACAGGAGTCATAGGAGCTGTAGGAAGGTTAATAACTGTGAATGATAGAGGCAACAAGGAATGGAGAAATGAGAGAGGGTTAAGTACCCGCCATATTCCTTGCCACAGTCATCCTGTTTGTACTCGCACTTGTAGCAGCTGGAGCCTTCGCCGTAGTTAGGGTTCGGGACGGCGGAGGCTAGGCCAGCGCCAAGAAGCACAGCGAGGCTCATAAGTGTAACCTTCATGATCACGGACTGACTTGAGACTGAAGTGACGAAGATTGATGGGCTGAATGGAGCTGTCGATAAACGGATGAAGAAAGCTGCTGAGCCCTTATGGTGGTCGAAGTCCACGCCTTCTTTATAGTGCGAATTCTACGATACCCTGATCGGTCGAGCCTCTCCTCTCTACGAACCACTCTTTATGATTTCGTTCTCTTACATGCAAGCTGTTCTCTTCCGGACATCAGACTCTATTTCACACCCGACAGAAGATTACATCTGTATTTCGATGTTGTGTCGTGTCTTTCAGTTCGTGCAGCGCCCCTGGCATTTGACCTGGTGATCTTCAGCTGATCGGGCATCTGGTATAGCCCTCATTAACATGAAGTAGCCTATTCCTGCATAATAGAGCATGTGTGGTGATCCGAGCATCTGTGGAGAGTTCAAGGAGATGGCACACCAAGCCTGTAATCCTTGATTCATCGGAGCATGAGCGGCGCGGAGATCTTAGTTGGATTAGAGTATGCAACCCGTATTCATGTTCATGACCAAACGCATGCTGGCACGAATGAACAGCAAGATCTGGAACGGCTCGAGCGACAAACGACTGCAAGGCTTACGCTAATTAGTTCTCCATGACAGAGCAAGAATCTATCCATTCCGTACCGGAATTGAGTCGATCATGCGAAAAACTTGTGCGTCTATTTCAAGGTTAGAAACTTGAACAAGCCTGGATGTTAACAATACATGCCTGTGGAGGAGTCCGTAAGACGGACTTCCTAGACTCTACTCATTCAGATCGAATGATCTCTCAGGATCTTTCCATTTCCATAAGTGACCGGCTATCAAGTACGGCTGACTAAAGAATCGAGACTCCAAGATGCCGGCGGGTCAAGATAGATAGTATCAAGTCCATTAGATCAAAGTAAAGTGTGCTTGTATGAATGCGCCGTCTTGCATGAAACTTGAAATACAAACAGCGTTAGCGCGACATTCTTACGATACATGATACCATGTGATGACTACGGTAGCTTTTAGCCTTGTACAAGCAAGGTACTCACCGCTCTGAAGCAGATCACCAATGCCTGGGCCTTCGAGTCCGTTGGATGATCTACCGTCGACGTGAGACACGTCGGAAAGTCTATTTCAATGTTGTCTGTGGCGTTCACTCCTCGAATTGATTGGAGATGGCCAACGACATGGCGGCCGTGCAAATACTAAGGTGTCCTCGATATCCCATGACAAGTACCTTATGATTGATTCTTATTCCCTCCAAATATAGCTGCAGACATAGGCTGATAGCTGCAACGCCTCTCCTTGTTGTTCTGGCTTATTCTGTGCTATGTGGCGCTATGTAGCTTTCCTGACTTTCTTTAGCCTACGTTGTTGTTCAGATTGTTGTTCCGCTCTAGACTCTTCTCTTCTATGGCTATTCAATGTTAGAGTTCAAACACAGTTAAGGTTGGGAGGATGAAAAAGAAATTCTCGGGCGATGATAGAGTTGCTGGTCATCTTCATTGTGTTTGTGACTGGTCAGTCCGGACACAGCATCATTGACAGGCCTTGTTCGACGGTGGGATTCTCCGAAACATCTCTGATTCTTGGGATATACGTGAGAAGGGGTCTTTCGTCGGAGAAAGAGATCTCCGGTCAGAATCAATGGCTCATGATCATGGAAAGGTCAACGCCGTCATTGTGCGACTTGTACTACGCAGAAAATACGACAATCAATGGTTCATGCTCTGATAAGGGGTGCATCGCGCACGTGCAATCGGTGATCGCAGATGCAAGGTCCAGTGTCCACCTATCCCGACCGAGCGTTATTTGGCAGATAACGGCATTGGAACCCAGACCTGTGGACTAGGCTGCATCCCAGTCATGGCGTTCGACGGGGCTATAGAATGTCTCATTTCCTGCGGAAGACTCTTCTCGGCGCAATTGAAGCAACTGGCCCTCCAAACGACCCCAGAGCGTTCAGCTCTCCTGTCGGCAGCTGTATTCGGTCTTTGGTTCAGGTTCGACGCGAACTACTTCCTGATCCAAACGGTGAAATCTGTTGGATAATAAGCTTCATATTACGGAATCGATGGCTTCTATGTCATTCGTCAAAAGCTGAGACCCACCTGCCTCAAATGAACGGATCAGGAAGTGCCCGGCAAAGGCACTCCTAGAATAGATCCAACACCCTGTCATGCTTGGCATCAGTCTCTGAAGTTTAGAAAGGGCTGCACCTGATTCATCGCGATAAAACGTGCTGGTACTATGTGCGTACGGCAGGGTATATACGTTGACTAAAGGTTATTTGTCATCCCTCAGCTCATAACATCTGCTACATAAGGTTAGTAACGGCATGTATGTCCTGTTGGGAGGTTTTGGCGAATCTTGACTCGGGAGCAAGTGCGTTCTATGCTATACGCGCCCCTTTGCAGCCCTCCTACACGAATTTGGCATTTCACATGTAGTATTGCGCCTCTAAGTAAATTCAAACGCAAGGAAATGCTGTTAAGTGCAACGGAAATAGTACCACCATCACAGTTTCAAATACGAAACGCCTCATTACAACAGAGTTGCTGGTTTGAAAATTTTCAAGAAGTAGGGTTCGCCCTCCTTCGGTCCCTGAAGCCTAAAGACAGATCGGTCAGCGGGGCAGACGTATCAGTCAAGTACAGTCGCAACCTATGGCATGGCTTCTGTTCAAGCTTACCATTCAACTCAGACAGTAAGGATGGATGGCATAGTCTTTGAGATGCCAACTAATTTAGTGCAATCCTATGCCTACCCAAGTCGTCACGAGGAAGAGACTTGGTACTATTGTGAGAAGGATGGCCGCAACCATTCTAATCATGTCCGACGGTAATCATCATAGTATTTTAGATCATCTTGGGCCCGCCCCAAAATGAGATGCCCTGAATGGATATTTAGAAGGCCAAATGTGGCTTGTAAAACTAGCTATATTCCAATCATATGCGAAGAGAGTATTCGAACAACCTGCGCATGCAAACTGCCATTACCGAAGCCCGAGGAGCAATCTATCCAGTGTACGCGTTAAATCCAAGCCCAAGATTGAACAAATGAAAAGGGAGGGATATAATCAGACCTTCGATGGCCTCGGGGCGAAGTCATTGTATAGTTGAATTAGACTCTTGATCGATGGTTTGTCCAAATTGCCCTCTGGAGTAACAGGCAGATCATATTTCCTAGAGACGGGGTAGGTTAGGTGGGCTGTGCATTTCGGAGAGAACGGATGAATGTCCGTATTGATGTTCTCTGTCACTAAGGCCTTGTGCGTGGACAACTTAGTGAAAGGCTCTCGCGATCGGTGGTCTTTGATGGAGACGAATTCGTCTGGTTTGGCTTTGCCCTGCAGTCCATTGCCGTTGTGAGTGTAAAGTGGCAATGCAACGTAGTGGTCTTGGTAGAGGGCCACAACGATCATCTTCCGGTATTTGGTGCAAATGGCGCCGAATTTGCTTTCTGTCCTGCTTTTGTCAGCAACATCGGTAGCGCCGCTCAGAAAAGGCTCGTGAAGGGCTGCACGGATGATCATGCCAGTTTTGTAGACCTCTTTCGCAAGCTTGCCTGCACTCTTAGTTAGCTCAAATCCGTACAAAGGGGGTGCGGGGGGGGGGGTGGGGAAGGAGCGTCACTTTATACTTACGTCCTTTATTTTGTTCTGCTAGCACAAGATTAGCGTCTCTCTCGCCAATGGGTAGGCATGACTGCTTCATGTGGTTCGAAAGTGGCTTGTTACGCCCAGTGTAAACGTTCGACCGAGAAGCTGCGGCAGCACTAAGAGGAGCGCGTTGCTGTCGAGGGCTGACGGCGGAGTGTGCCTGCTTTCTAGTTGGGTTGAGCCTGGAGGTAGAGCGCTGGGGCGTTGCGTTTGTGACTGTGGTAAAGCCATCGTCGCCTGTAGCAGAAGCTTGGTCACTGGGTGGCTCCGGAGCAGGCCTTCTCCAGCTCCCTGATGAGAGAGCAGGGCTAATAGGTGACTGTGAGAGTTTGATAGTAGGTGTTGCTGGATCCTGTCTCCTGCCGTCAAAGGGGCTTCCTCAGACTGAGTCCCGCTCTGAGCGATCACGTGTTCCGTTCCCAGTCTGCGAGCCCATGATGAATGGTAACAGATGGGAGAGCAGAATAATGACCAAAAGTGGTAGTGGCGTGGTAAGATTAAAAGAGTAAAGTTGATTCGATGCAATAGTTAGCAAGTCGAAGGAGCTGAAGCGTAGCCAGAGGGTATTGAAGCAGATGTATATAGTTCCAGACTTTCTTTGTTGTCTCTTTGAACTGATGTAGTATTACTCATCTTGAAAGCCTTTAAAGCAACAAGGCCAGGCTTTGTCTGATATAAGACAATGGCCGTACCAAAGTGAACAGAACTGAGCAGTCTTCGACAGACAAAGACGCCATAAAGGTGAAGATTAAGTATAACTAACACAAATCCACCATTCTTGTACAGTCTCGCAGCTCGCATCTTATCAATTACCACGGAAGAATAAAGAAAACCGGAAACACAAAGGATTGTAACACATTCAAGGATCGCTCGTTATATCAACTGCTGCTTTCCCGCGATCGAAGCTACACCTAACATCAATCGTAATTGACGCATCAGCTGGACTGTTTGCTGTACTCACCCTGTCATAACAGTGCATCATCGCCAGCCCCAGCAAAGTTGCTGTACTCAGATACCATGGCAGACACCCCATGGGACGTGAGAAACTTCGTGGGAAGAACCCTTGACAGCTTCCGAACATCAAGACTCTGGAGAATGCTGGCAAAGCATGAAACATCAAGACGGCCATCCAATCTGTCTTCTGCAACGTCAGAATTCAAAGCTCGCACCGACCCAGGGCCGAGGCCTGAAAGCAACATCTTGAGCGACTCAACCAGCGCGGGTTGTTCGCAAGAGAACACAGAACCTGTTGCACGCGTCTACTCGAAAGTAGAACGAGCCACCGCAGTTGATCTTCCACTCTCTGGTAAATTGGCTGCAGAAGAGTATATTCATGATAACGCACTGAATCCCCCTCACTACACTGATGGCCCGAGCAAGATCATCATGACTAACGACGGCGCAAAAGACTGCCTTGCACTTGTCCTGACCCGCGATATGGTCACCAAGATGAACGAGATTCTCTTAGGTACCTGCAAGGTCAACAGACTCGAAGATAGAGTTGACGAGCTGCAGAGGGAAGTGAATCGCGCAACAATATTCTTGGAACAGTCTCTTGCAGAGATCAAAGCTTTGCCAGCATCGGAGAGCAAATCTGATGAGGAGGCCAAAATAAGACAAGAAATGAAAGAAACAGACGAACGCTTGCAGCGAGCCTTGGGTCGGAAAGAGAGAACCGAAGAGAATCTGCACTCGGAGAAACGCAATCTTTCATTCTCGCGCGATGAGATACAAGAGGTCTTCCACCGCGTTCTGTCCGAATCTCAACTCGTCGAGGAGGAGGCCACCGCAGCGCGGGAGGACGAAGAGTCTAACAAGACTGAGGCAGCATCTCAGCGATCTGGGATTTCGAGAAACAGCAATGAGACATGGATAAGCATCGATGAACTCAACCGCAAGGCAACCTATGAAGAAGTCGAGGCGACCCGACAGTATCTCCAGTCGCTCCAGGATGACTTCGATGGTCGACAAAATTTCTATGACAATGAATTTCGGGATTATCAAGAAGCTGTTGAAGAAGGAGCCTGCATGCTTCCTCAGAGCGAATTCGATCGGATACACATCGGGAACATCCAGAGACTGACCACGGGTCTTATAGACGCCGAAGCTGCATACGAGGACGCCATGGCTCGTGCGAGGGCTCTCGATATTATCGGCAATGAATTCGAGCAAGAATCAGACTTCGTCGACCAAGCGGATGATGGATACAGAGACAGCCACGAAGCTGAGATGGCCGCAGGAGTGGACCGATTTTTCATTAACGCCTGGATGGATGCAACTGCGGACAGCGAAGACCAGGAAGATAAGCCTGAGATTGGCACAACTGACAACTGGGATGCCGAGTCGATTGGTATTTCCGACAGCATAAGCATGGTTGCTGAAGGGCGTAGGCGCGTGAAAATAGATCGCTGGCGGGAGACCTGTGGGTTGTGATATTATTCTCAGTATTTAGCAGCATAGCGTTCATCGAAGAAGCGATTCTAAGAATTTAAGCAACATCGAAATCTCGCATGAGTTATTATCTGAGCTATCAACCAGTGTGAAGAATTTGTGAGGATTAAAACCGTGTGATCCTACGAATAAGTGACCCCACCGCGTCCGGCTGTTGCCGAACCGCGGTAATCCACCTGCTTCATGTAACAATGGTCACCAGTTCACTACCTTATACAGGTCCCTTTTGAGATCTCAGGTCTCTTCTCGCAGTGGCTAGTACCTGTGCATGCTTGTTGTTACTACACAACAATGCTACTATGCTGACAAAATGACATCAGGGCAGTCGACCGTCATGCTGACCCTTGCCCAAAAGCAACCCGCTGCCCCCTTTCCGCTCTCCTTTCCTCACATAGAGCATTCCTTCTGGTGCGCTCTCACGCCAGACCCTAATGCCTTTATCGACACTCACTGAGAGATCAGCTGCAGTTGGTCTCTGTTTGAAATCGGTCCTCAGCATTGTGGCCACAATTTTCCTGAGCTCCGGTGAGTATCTTGTCGGCAACGGCTGGACATGAATGTCTTCTTGCGTAGTGCCGTCTCGACGAAGACTCGACATGTCTTTCTCAGTATCGATCGACGGCTTCCCGACCATCATGTGGTATAGGATCGCTCCTAGAGACCAAACTTCCGCCGCCATTGACCAGGGTTGAAGGTTCTTACGGATCTCCTATATCAGGATCAGTAGTGGCCTCCAACACTCATGGAAGGAAATCTACCGGAGGTTGATATTTACCACCGCCCCCCGGTTTTGGTGGGACATAGCCATGTCCTGGTGTTTGAGTCACAATTGCCGATTCGAAGCATCCTAATTTCACGTCCCCATATGTCTCGTCCCCATCCGGAGCGCGAAAATAGACTATTGACGAGGTCAATATGCTGGCATCGCGCCGTTGGTGGGAACACTCGACTTACTGTCCTTAGGACTGATGTTCCTGATCAAGATCGAATGCCAGTCATCATCGTGTCCCATATGCTGATCGAAGGGAAAGGTATCCTTATGACCGTAGTGGAGCCATAAAAGAGCCTGCGAGATGCCGTCTAGGACATGCCAGCAGAGGCTCTCGGGGATCTCTCTGTTCATTTCCTATCAGATACTTGGCTATGGACGAACAGCGGCTGGCCGATTGCTTACACTTGCTTTTTTGCTGGACCATGCCACAACAGCCGGTTCAAGGTTCCTTTGTTACAGTACTCCCAGACCATGTAGTCCTTGTCTCCGCCAACAACATCGGTGTCGCGGACGATGTCGACCAAGCTGACGAGGTTCGGGTGATTCAAGAGCCTAAGCAGTGACTCCTTCACATCGTCAATGACCTCATCCGTGTCTACGAATTCTCGCGCCAGAAAAAGCTGCACACCGTCCTCGTTAGAGAGCCGTTCACAGTCATCCGAAATCTTCTTGGAGGTACGGTTTACGTACTTTGCCGTCTCTTCTCCTTCTGGTCATCCAGGTCTTTGCTTTCCCGTCTGCAGGTATCTTGGCACTCTTGCTTTTCAAGCCTCTGAGGTATTCGGGCTCCATACCCTCCACTTCCCGCGCGTAGTGAAGCTCCTGGAGAAACTCATACTTGCTCATGCTCGTGCGGTCCATCTCACTTCTGGCCTTGACCACCCTCTCGTTGACATCATCATTGGCTGTTGCCATGGTGGCTCCTAATACACGCAACGACGCTGCAGGCTTCGAGTTGTTCGTTAATCAAGACCACTCTCGCACACTTTTGTATTTTGAGATGGGGTTGACTTCTGAGGCTGGGACAAAGAATAATGCCGCATATGGACAGCGAGTGGCCGCAAGCGACAGCGCATTCCTGGGCAGCATTCCAAGAACAGAGGGACTTTGGCGAGAACAAAAACTGCATTGGCCAATCTGGTATCATACACAAGGAACAAATCCTACAAAGGTCCACCGATGCTGCGACAGTACTTTTACTCGTCCTGCTTCGTCACCAGCTCCTCCCCACTTGCCGTTGACTCCTTCCTGAATAGCGACGTAGCCGCCTTGACGATTGAAGCTCTCCTCCCCTCTCCATTGCTCGACGTCGTCGACCAAACACTACTCCGTCTGCGCGGCTGCCCGTCCTGATCTTCGGCCCTCACGGTGTCGTGAACCTCCGACGGCCGGCCTGCCATCTCCATTAGCCGTGCACGGAGGAATGATGAGCGAGAGGGAGCGGCAGACGCAGATTCCCAGCTCCACCGCGCCCGTAGCTAACGCATCGCTCGAGGCCAGCTCCATTCGCCTCATTGGGGTTCTCTGCGGAAGACATATGCGTATAACTCGTGGTACAGGCGATGATGATGGTACAAAATTTTTTCTCTATTGTCTCGTCCAAGTAATCGTCAGGCAAGATCGTACAGCAGCTCGTATTTTGATGCATATACCAGCAGGCACCGCCTATCTATATCATCTTATCTCCCAGCCCTGACCAAGCCAATGGCCAACAACGTGCAACCAAACCATGGTAAATAAGTAATCATGTTCGTGGGCCTCTGATACGAAGCGCTGCATTACTACATGTTTCCAAGATAAGTCAAACACCGCGCATTGGACCTTTACTTCTAACCCCAACCCATCATCCCCGCCAAAAGCGATGATCGTCCCACTGCGGGTTACCGAACGCCATGCGCGAAGCTTGTCGTGCGTAGCTTCGCGGAGTACTTGGCAGGGTCCTCGTCATGGTTGGCTATGCGTCAAGGCTGAAGATAGCGCTGTGGAAGCTGATAAGTTCGTGTTCATGTTTGAATTCTAAGGTCTGTGGGCGGAGAAGTGGGGCGGGCAGTTCGCTGAGGTGTTGTGCGCAGGGACGCGGATAACGATCGGTGGTCTGATATGATGAGCGTGGTAGACCTTCAGCATAAGTAGGATGGGCATTGTACGGGTAATTAGGGGAGGACTTTGGTGTGGCTAACATGCGGGCAGGGCGAATCAGAAATAGGCTTGCAATAGCGTCCCAGTCGCACGACTGGAGTCCAGAGGACGCGATCGTTCTTGATGCATTGACACAGCATTGCGCTTTCCAGATTTCCACTTCCTGGTCTTGAGGTACCGTCTATTGTCTAAGTTCTATCATTCGCTGCTTTATTGAATTTAGTAAGGCCCACCCAGTCTCTATTAGTTTTCCCATATGGACGCTGTAAGAAACCTTCATCAAGTGGAGACGTCTCGTCACACCTTGCTCTGGAATTGGAATCCACTGTTTTCCCACGTCTTGTGTGTCGTCTCTTTTAATTCCATCTGCTCGGTCTTCGAGAGCGGTCTCTCCGTGCCTCGTCGTCTTTCTCTTGATTCAGATGTCTCTTCTACGGATGCGTTCTCATCATGCTCATCCGTGAAGCGATACGATCGGAGCTCGGTGTTGGCCCAGCCGGTGCCTAAGAAGCACGACAGTCAGTATGTCGGATGAAGTCTTGCATCAAATCCTTTCACTGGCATGGCCAAGCTTACCATTGAACTTGCCGCTATCCGACCAATCCTCCGTAAAGTAGTGGACGAAACCACCATGGGTGACAAGCACAATATCCTTCTCGGGTCTAGCTTTCAACCATTGTCTCGTTTCCTTCGCGCGCCGTTCGAGTGCTTCGGCTACTGGTGCCCACCTGCCCTTCTTGCTGTTCCAGCCTTCGTGCACCAAACTCAGATCTACTGGCTTTCCAGCCATTTCTCTCCTGAGAACCTCTACATCACTGCCTGTGTCGGATGGAACATCACTCGTCTCTTGCGCTTCTGGCAACGCAATTACCTTCAAGCCTCGCTTTATCTCCTGCTCGAAAGCGAGTAAGGTGGTGTAGATGGTGCGGCGGATGGGCGATGCGACAAGCAGCTTGACGGAGTCGTGGTATGGGAATGTTAAAGCGAATTGGCGGCATTGTTCCTCGCCGTATAGTGTGAGAGAGGGATCGTGCATTACATAATTGGCTGGTGAGAGATTGTGATAGCCCTATGGATAGTTAAGCAATTGTATAATGAACAGTGTTCAGGGAGACGTACTTGGGCGTGGCGAACGCAGTGGACAACAGGAGCCACTGTTGAAGAGTCACGAATCAATATCGCGTCCAAAGCATTAATGTGAAGACCGATACATGGGCAATGGCAGCACGTACTGTTCGACGTCCTTTCTCGCGACTTCCGTGGAATCGAGGTGGACGAGAAAATGGAATGTAGAGAAAGAAAAGCTCTGGTCAAAGAAAAAGGATACGTGAATTAAGTTATCGAAAATCTCGAGTCATAATGATTTCCGGTTATCGTCAATTCACCAAATTTCTGCCACGACCCAAGGAACGTGATCGTCATTGGCTGCTAGGCGGTGAACATTCTCTGAGCCGAACCTAGCCCGATCCGGATCTTGCCAAGCTCGCTGAACATGCCTGATACGGATGCGTTGTTCTGCCTTCCATGAAGGTAAAAAGGGTGCAATTCTAGGTATTGTTACGATTGTAGTATGGCTATACATATGACTTTACTCACCCAATGAGTACTTCCTAAGGGGATCTTGAATAGGTCCTGTTATCGACGGGAGCTTTCAATCTCTCAATATTTCCCCTTGACAGCGCATCTCACAAACCTTCTGATGGTGATTTAGTCCGCCTCTTCCTGCATAGACTTACCTACCATGACCGAAACGTCGCTACTCAAAGGTCAAGATTGGAAACGACCTCTTCTCCTGTAAGTCGCAGCTATCCTAATACAGACAATGAATGATGATAGCTTACAGTAGACATCCGGAGCTCGGCATCATTTCTTACTCATCATCACAGTTGGTCCAGATGCACAGCCTTTCCAGGTCCACAGGGACCTCATCTTTTTCTACTTCCCTTTCTTCCGGGCCGCCTTCAGAAGCCCCTTCAGAGAATCTCTCGATGACAGAGTCCACCTACCAGATGACACCATTGACGTATTTAAGTTATTTCTGCGCTGGCTCTACCCGCAGAAGCTCACGGACGGGCAATCCGAGCTGAGAAACCTGTCATGGACACTGCTCTTTGACCTCTACGTCTTTGCCGACAAATGTGACACCCATCGACTCCAAAACAAGATCGTGGAAATGGTGATTGAAAAGCCACGCGGGAGCACTGGCATCAATATAAAGGAAATAACATGGGTTTACGATCATTTGGCCCCGGATTGCGCGCTGCGGAGGTTACTGGAGCCGATCCCGTCCAATTCAGGGACCTATGTCAAGCCGTCTTGGGCGACGACTTCATGCGTGATGTCTGCGTCGCAGCCATGCAGATTCCTCAAATTAGCACTCGATATAGAAGAGGGATTCGGCTTCAAAAGAGCAATCATTATCATGTAGCGGAGCCATCGGCTGAGGGCCGTCCTGTAAGGATCCGTGTCGGAAGTTCGTTCTGGTCCACTTCACCTCTAAGATTCGCTTGGAGCCGAGAGGAGCAAGAATGATTGATGGAAGTAACCTGTGGATGCCTAGGTACCACCTTGGGGACCTCCACCGCCCGGCTTGACTCCGGACAGGCCCCTCCGGAGCATCGTGGATCGGTGTGGCGGGAGCCACTGTGCTGAGCATGAGCACTCTACACTCCGTGATGAAGGTTGGATAAACCGTGGATCCCAGCTTCCTCCACCGAATCATGGTGCCCATCATCACACAACGATGACATGTACTGTGAGCATACCGACGAAACTCGAGTGGAAGAATCAGAACGTAACAGACCGAGCAAAACCAAACTTCTAACTGACATGACAAGATCTGATCCGTGCCATAGAGCGAGCTGAGGGTTCTCGGGAGCGTGATTAGAGTCAGCTCTGGAATCCTAGCTTCAGGCCCCCATGCATCATGGTTCCATCGTGCACTGAATCAGCGGCAATTGCAAGAAATACCAATCGATCTCTCAACGCCAGGTTCTTTATCTACAGCCGTGCAATGACTACTTGGCTGCGTCGAGAACATTGGCAATGAATGGGCAAGTTGGCCTTGAGAGGTTGTGGCGGCCGCGGGGATAGAAGGGTAGTAAATAGCCCTCGTAGGCTTAGAGTTGCGTAATATACAATATCATGTCCGTACAAACTAGCTCTTGGGGTGGCCCCACGAGGCCTCGTTGCAGCGCCAAGGTTGTCACTATTTTCGCGAAGCCTGCGAGTTGGTTCCGCCAGCACAAGTGCACAAGCCCTACGTCGATGAGGAGGTCGTGTTGGTTGTGTGGGACCGGTAAACTGGGACAGTGAGGCATCTCTACAGGAACGATGCGAGTCGTAGTATCACCGATTACAGAGTAGACCGGAAGTACAGGTAAACCAAATCGATTGGTATTTGTGCCGCTCCTTTCTACAAAGAGTGTGAACAGCTCCTACAGGATGTTGCCTATTGCATATCCTGGCCGACTGCGCCGGCTATGCACGATTACCACTTGCGACCGATCCCTGGCTCAACGCCTCCTGATGCAAACTCGCCGTGGTGTTCATGCTCAAGTGACACCGAAACCCCTGCAATTTTCAATTGCCACCTTCAACTTTTCCTTCAGCCTCTTCCTTGTCGAATACTCCGGCAATAACAGACGGCCGAAACATGTGAGACTTGTTGGTACACGCTGTCAGACGTTAGCAAGCTCCTGGATGGATCTCCATATGACTTGGATGTACTTACACTGTCGTCTGTGCCGTTCCTTTGTATAACGAACTGGATGGTGCTAATACCATTGACTGGCACACGATCACTAGCTGTGACGAATTCAAGCAGCTGTCGCTTCTTCTCCGGCGCGTACTGCTTGACCACGTGCCAGAAATCCTTAATCACTCGGTGGCTGGCGCTATACCCATCGTCATATCTTGCGGTGTGCTCGAGTGCGTCAATATCAATCTCCTGGATCCCTTCCACCACGCTTTGCAGTGCTTCCGGAGTGAAGATTGACAAAACCTTCCTGTCCAGGCAGGTGAAGAATCCTCGAGAGAAAGCCTCGTACTGAGGACGTATGGACTTATCTGTAAGCCAGAAAATATAGTCCTTGACGTACTGCTCGCGGTTGGCATTATTGACCAAGCTGGCGTCCGTGGCAGTCGAGTTCGTACGCGGTCGTAGCGGCTCACGGGCGCTGTGCTGCCCGAGATCTGCTCGCTCCTGAAGCAGGCCGGGTCCTTCCGAGGCAACACGCCCATCATTGCTCTTGCTCGGAGGAGGCGAAATTGAAAGACCGCTGTCAGGAGGGAGGTCCTCTCCCTGGTCTTCTTTAAAAGAAGCGCTCTTAGCTCTGGTTCTACTCTTAGAGCTTCGTGTCATTGGCCACGTGTCCTCTCGTCCGATTTTCTCCATGTTCACATTCAGTGTTGACCCTGGTACCTCAATGACAAACTCGTAGCTCCTCATGAAGACGTCCTCGACATCACCATCAGTCCAGGTCAAAAGGTTCGAGAGCCCTCTAGACAGATCTGGCCACCCATCGCGGATGTGGTCGAGCTCAGTCACAGACAAGCCTAGCAATTTGCGATATAGGGCTTTCGGGAAGGTGAGTGGTAGAGTGAGACCGTTGTATATTGCTAAAGAGGTTAATAATCCAAGAAGTTCGAACTTGTACGGCGGCTCTAAGCAGCAAGGCTGAAACCAGGCCATGCGCGTGCGGCTGTCAACTGTGAACAATCCTACCGATAGACACTAATCAGTATCATCTCGAAGCATATCTGGCTAGAGAAGGGACGTACCATAGTCTGGGTTTAATGCCTCGCCAATCGCCATCCTGAAGAATTCTTGTTGAACACCTCCGTGATCTACCCCTTCTTCCCCCTCGTCCATGCCCATCCGAACTTTGAGTGGGCGCATCAACTCTCGCCTTTCACGTCTCCACAGCTGATTCAGCGCGTCTCGCAAGACATTGTCTCGTCGAACTTCAAGCACAAGGTTTGTCGACATGGCAATCTTCAGGCGGTCGCAAAGCCTACCTTCGTGTTGTTCCCCAGCAAATGCCAGATGCAACACCAGGCGTGACGTAGTCATAGAGGTCTCATAGGCTTTGGACATTGAGGAATAATTGAGAGCACGAAAGTATGTTACAAGCGCAGAAGGAGGGAACAGAAACGAGTACGAGAGAAGATTAAGGATTTTATTGCTTGGAGGTGAGGCCAGCCATTCCACAGGCATCTCCATAGGATCAAGGCGTTCCGAGAGGAATGGCGTATGAAAAATCTCGGGACTTAGGCCGAGTTGTTCGTAGTGCTCATCTGCAAACTACGTTAGTAAGTACTCCATTGCACGAATATCACATAGCTGCAGCATACACAAGGAAGCTAGGATCATCACAGCTCCCCCAACGACACCCCATCTCGCAACCTCGGCCCTGCCGTCCCACTCTTTGAGAAGCACGCTACGAAGCCACTCCACCGTGATTGCCGGCATCGACCAACCAGAGGCGAATGCATAGGTAGCGTTGGCCTCAGTGAAATTAACCGTTGGATTGTGAGCTGCACCCGAACGTGATGACTCGCATTGAGCTTCTATTAAATACTCCCGAAGCAGTTCCAATACATCCACAGGACACTTTCGTGGACCATCGTTACTGTAATTCCTCATCTGTTTGTTCTTGATGATTTCTGCGGCACAGCATCGAGCAGCAAGAGCTTGGACAAGCCTAGACATGAGACGAAGAGCTAATTCGTCCTCGAGAACGTCTGTTACTTCTAGCAAAGGCTTGGCTAGATCCGCGTTCGTGGCCAAGAGATTCGCATCAGGTGCAACCTTCCCAGAAGCACGGAGATTACGTACAGCAAACATGGTTTCTGCGCTGGCTTTGGGAATTGCAGCCACCAAGGCAGAAAGAGCCAACTTCATGATATGGCCTGCCTTTCTATCTGAGTAATAGTCATTGCTGACGGGTGAAGAAACTGCTCCGAACTCGCTCGAAGACCAGGACGAGCGCGTCTTTGAGATACTGATGGCGGCCTTTAGCCTCGGACTTTTTGGATGCGAGAGACCAGGTGGCGGTGTGAACAATGCACCCAAGGCAATCCAGAGACTTTGGAATATAATCCTGGGTTCATCGAAAATTTTCAAGAGGCGAATTGCTTGATCAATTTGATTTGGATGATTAGAGTAAATAGGCGGATCCTCATCACTTGACTCCGACGCATCTTGTGATGGACTTCTGAAAGACTGAAGCAGGGCTTCAGGAGTACTCAGAACGTAGAATATAGACTGAGCACCAAATTGCACTGCTCGACGGCGCGGCCGCAAGATAGAGCTTTTCAAAGCCTGACCACTGCGAGACCCTGACAACTTAGAAAAGAGGCCCGGGTCGTCAGCAATGCCATCCGAAGGCTTGACCACATCTAGCAATGCCTTCGCTATATCCAGTGAAAGATGCGAGAGGCTTTGTGGCGGTCGACCGGCACTTGGTCCCATCGGAGGCTTAAGCAATGACTTCGTCTGATGAAGTGACGGATAACCAGTATTCGGCAATACCGCGGAGATTGTCTTAGTATCCTTTTCGTGATGTGGTGTATCTAGCGGCAGGCTCAGACTTGATGATCCACTGCTATGTGACCCAGCCAGCGTTTTGATTTGTTCAGGTTTCATGATAGGGTTGATAGCATCAATTAGACCATCCTGTAAATAGCCATTTCGCTTACGTGTTGGAACAAGTCGATATTCCTGATCCAACTTTTGCTCGACTGGATCGACGAAGACAGGAGTAGTATTTAGATCAGAGTCTACAGGAGTCGATGATCCGGATTTTGAGATCATACAACCCGATAACTGAGCGCCGGTATGGTTGGAGTAGTGCAGGCCTTGAAGAAGTTCTATCCTGTCCCGGAAACTTGCGGGTACTATCTCTTGATTCTGAGCTACCCAAGCTTTCAACTGACCCCATGTTTTCACAGATTCTGGAACCCCAGATACCGTGTTGTACTGCGCGTTGAGTATGCCTGCCCGGAAATCAATATCATCAATCTTTTCAGCCTGGATGGGGATCTTCGACTGCATGCCAGCCTGAGTTGCCTGCTGCCGCCGTAACGTCTCGTACTGTGATTGCTGCTGGGATTCCTGTTTAACATCGTCATTCGAACCTAGTTCCCTTTGTTTCGAAGGTTTGCGAGGACCTAGAGAACTTGAATGGTGCGGCGCAGAGGCTGAATTCAAGCGAAGTCGAGTAGTCACTGAATGTGACCGAGGTTTCAGCTTTGAATTAAAAACATTCGTGTTGCCTAGCTTCCGAACTTCAACTTTGCTGGAGTGCTCCACTTTACTGGGACTTGGATTTGTTTCATCTGTATGTTGAGCCGTCAAAGGCCCACGATCATCTTCACCCCCTAGCATAAAGTTTGGCATGTTCATAAGACTTGGCACCGGCAGCCACTCCAGCATCCTGACTGCAAAGGTATCGAAAAGGTTCTGAGTGAATGATTTAGGGTCCTTCTCTCTGCTTTGTTCGGTGGCTTCTCTAAGCGTTCTGTCACCACCTCTCGGTTGGCGAGGCTCAGCACCACCCGACCTTGGTTCATCTGTCACACCACTCTCATGGTGTTTATGTGCGTGACCAGAGGCTTTCGCTCCTGGGTCGGCTGTTTCAAGCTCAACTTCAGAGCCCCTGTGGCTAGCTTGGGAGGTGCTGTTGTTCGTCTGTTCCTTCACGCGCGAAACACGGCGTGATTTGTGGTTGCGATATCGATTTCGAACCAGGTTGTCCGTGATAGCTTGCATTCCTGGTGACCTTGCCGGCTGATGCGGACACAGACCTTTCTCCGGATCATCGTCGCTAGCCAGAAAGCAGGCTACAGTTCGCGCGCTGAGCGCCGTAAACTTTCGAAGGGGCGCGTCTGTGACTCGCCGACGATAGCTGAGGCATGTTGGGGTTGTGCAGTACCGTTCTTGGCATCCGTCGAGGAGCTGCGCAATATATCTTTATAAAGGAGATGGATTAGCAGTCTGTGACTATTAATCGAAAGGATGACCGAGAGGAGATGATCAAGCAAAGACATGCTGAAGGTTTTGCTTCTGCATGGATGTTCACCTTCTAACCAAGCTTTGAAATATCCGACGCTGCTCTACCTCATGAAGTGCGAGTAAGCTGTGGTTATCTCTCACATAGATGGTATTCTTGATCAGGATCTCCGGCGCTTGTGGAGGTAAACCTGCAAGGTTGCTGTTGCTCCGGCGGGATGGAGTCGAGGGATGCGTCTCGTTATTCGGGCTGCCGCACCCTCCAGCGACCCCGATCATGTCCTTCGTTGCAAGAACAACTCATCCCATAATGAGATCTTGAGGTGGCGTGGCGTAGATGCTTTACGATCAAGTGCTTGCCTAAGCGGGCTGTCGCGTTGGAGATGTTCTTGGAAGGTCAGCCTTATGAGGAAAATAGCTCGTGCGGCACTCGGCACTTCACCTCACACTACATAAATCCCACTTCAACTCCAACACATATCTGCATTCCACTTAGACATAAGGAGCACTAACCTGTGATCAATCCCATCTACGACAAGACCATTTGTATAAAGACATTGAATCTCTTGAGCCCTAAGTCCAATATTAAATTACGGCACATTTTTAAATACTATTTTTAACCATCCAACCTCCCGTTCATTCTCCGCCAATCCCCAGATACGCTCTCCCTACGACACTGAGTACAGAAGATAGATCCACCTGGGGAGGGCTTTGCTCTAGCATGGCGTCCATCATGTCAAGTCGAACGGATACTGGGAGTACTCAACAGCAATCACTACTGAATATTACGCAGTCTCATCCCTTCACCTGCAATACATGTCAGGTGGCGTTTAGGAGTAGTGATCTGCAACGCGGACACATGCATAGTGACTGGCAGTATGTTCTAGAGTCTACGAACTTTTACGGCTTGAGAGGCTTCTAACACTGATATAGTCGGTACAACCTGAAGCGTCGAGTTGCCTCCTTACCACCACTCTCCTCGGAGGTCTTTGCAGAGAAGGTCTTGACAGCACAAGCATCTTCTACTGCTGCTGCCGCCAAAGCATCATTTGAGAAGGTTTGCATGGCTTGTCAGAAGACGTACTACAGCGAGAATGCCCACCAGAATCATCTCGGCAGCCAGAAACACAAGATGAGAATATCTGCATCGCCGGATGGCCTACCCAACACAGCAAACGACGAGACCGAGTCGATTATGAGCTCGACCATCTCATTAGGTGAGCCAATCGAGACAGCATCACAAGATGGCGAGGACGTTGAAGCAGAGGCGGAGTTTTCAAAAGTCGTTAGCGGCATCAAACAGGCGTCGATAGAGGATCAAGAACCGATTGCACGACGTCCAACAAGACCACATCATTCTGCTGCCAACGATGACCGCCCTGAACACCCTTTATCTCCCACTACTGTCAAGAACAGCACCTCTGCCCCGTCTGACACATCGAGGCCGTCGCTAGTAGTGCCTCTATCCCGGTGCTTGTTTTGCAATTATGAATCACCATCTCAAAAGCTCAGCGTCCTTCATATGGGTAAGTTCCACGGCATGTTCATTCCCGAGCAGTCATACTTGATAGACCTGGAAGGCCTGATCAATTACCTCTACGTAAAGATTACGGAGCTTCACGAGTGCTTGTACTGCGGAAAGATCAAGAGCACAACAAATGGGGTGCAAACTCACATGAGAGATAAGGGACACTGCATGATTGCGTTCGAGTCTGAAGAAGAGATGATTGAGGTTGGCCAATTCTACGACTTTCAAAGTACATATTCGGATCCTGGAGACGACGACCAAGATACCGACACGGAAGACTCGGGAGAGAAAACACACGGTGGTGTAAGACTTGGAGCAAAGTACAATGGCAAATCCAAGACCGTCATAGCCGGCGAAAACGGTGACGAAGAGATGCGAGATGGTGATGAGAACGGCGAAGGCTGGGAAACGGATAGCTCTTTTTCATCTCTAGATTCGGAGAATGTTACCGCGGTTCCTATAGATCACACCCACCAGTATGAGAAGCTACCGCTACACCGTCATCATTCTCATGTCGATCCTCGACCACACCGTACTATCGACGGCTTCCATTCCCACGCTCACTCGCATCATGCTGTGTTTCATTCCGACTACGAGCTTCACCTTCCTTCTGGTCGTACGGCTGGTCATCGCTCTCTTTCGCGATACTATCGACAGAATCTCCATAGCTACCCCACGCCAGCCGAGCGAATCGAGCGTCGCGCGATTGCCGAAGCAGACTCCTCGAATTCCGACTCCCCTACCGAAGGCCACGCTCCAGATGGTCGAGGCCGTCAAGTGGCTACTCGTGCCAACGGTGGCCTCGGTATGATAGGCGTTACGGACTCAAAGAAGCGGGAGATTCGAGCTGTGGAGAAGAGAGAACGTAAGCGCGAGCAAAGAGCAAAGCAGCAATACCAATGGGGCGTTGACAAGAGGGGGAATTCACAGAAGCATTTCAGGGTAAGTTCAGCAACGACAGACTGGTCAAAGGGTTTCTCTAACAAGGCACTAGGATCCTTTACTGCAGTAAGGTTGTCGTTAGTACGACGTGACACTGTATAGCTGTCCATTGCTGCTAGCGTCAAAATTGGGTGTCGGGTAGTTCTGGTCAGCTTTTGTAGCTCAGATGATACTGTTTGTGAGATCGAGGTACCGCTCGTCTGTGCGGTGCTGTGATGAATGCTATGTGCTTGTATCCCCGGTCCAGGTAAACAATAGCATCTACAAGGCAGCAAGTGCGATTGAGTTACATTGAACGAAGCTCACAGCTCCTATGGTGTTATTTCATGTCTCTGCGAGCGCTGATCCTTTCATGCGTGGAAGTGGATAGCCGCGGTCCCGATGAACGGCCCCTCGGAGATGACCGTATCAATCGGCGCTTGAGATAAAGTATGGAGAACCAGCAGGAAGGACGTCAGAGAATCGACAGTCATACTCTCGCCTTCATGCACAGCTTTGATTGGAAGTGGTCCTTTCGTGACCATCACCAAGGTCCGTGGTGTTGTGAGGTGCATCCGGAAAATAAACAATGGACTGCTGTGCTCAAAGACCACTGCGATTGATGACGTAGGTTTGGCTTGCAGGGGCAGTCCTACAACCATCACACAATGTCTGGGGAATTATTCAGTCATGCATGTTGACGTCGTAAGATAAGCCTGAAGATCCGGCGCCGGTAAATCCACTCTAAGTCAGGAAACGATTGAAGGATCACAAAAGGCCAGCACCGATTGGATCCAACAGTGCTGCATCCCGCTAGGAGCGCAACAAGGGAAGCAATAATGGTGGCTCACACCAAAAAGGAAGTCGTGTTTCAACGTTGGAAAGATCACGGACTGACCGATATGCCGCCCGTCAGGAAGTTTCATCATGATGCAGCGGTGCAGGCGTCATCACAATTATCGGAGGAGGAGACTGTTTCACGGTTGATGCTTGTGATCGGACTTCAGGTGGAGCAAAAGAGTCGGCCGTTTCCCCTGAAGAATGATACGAGGAAGAGGGCTGAATTTGGCGAGCTCGATCACGACAGGGTTCTGACAAATAAGGAACGTCCTAAATATAACAGCGGATAAAAACGGTAATGAATCGGTTTGAGACATTCAGAACAAGCCACTACTAACGCTTCTCAAACCAATCAGGCGTCTCTTCGTCTATGTTGGGCGAATCATACTCTTCTTAGTCACTGATATCTGAGGCTCTAATGAGACTCTGGGTCGTAATATTGATTCGTTTTACAGTATATCTGTTCGCTTCATCAAATTGTTCCCCAGAATCACTTCAAAAGTTGAGGGGCTAAGCTACACGAGGGGAGGTGATGGTTCACTGTACTTTGTTTACACCGCTCTATCAGCAATGATATAATCGGACACAGTGTCTTGAAATCCTGTTTCCGCACGAGAGATTCTTTTCCAGGTGGGGTCCAAAACGGATAGCCCTGCATGATGGACCCCACCTTCCGGGCACGCCGTGCGCCGCTGACCACTCGACATCTCGTTTTGGAGCTCGAGGATATTTTGAGCCGCTTGTGCCCAGATACTTTATACGACCAGCCGTGGGGTGATGAACGAGAGAGAGAGCTTCCGGAGCTGAAGATAGCTAATACAACCATTGAAGCTTCTCCACATCTCCATACTCCTGCAACCACCTGAACCGGAATTCTCAACTTCTAGGTCGCGCCAATTGGTCTTCCTGCAATATCTACATCAATCGCAGACATGAACTGCGACGATGATCGCACAGTACTTGAGTGCATTCCACAACAAGCTGTACGCTCCACCGCTCCTAAGCGACGACTGAGGAAAGCGAAGAAACAGCCTCCGCAGAAGACAATTGAAGAGTTTTGGGACAAGTTCACGACCAAACATAAAGGAAAGATCTCCACGGTCCTTCCATGTAATGGGTACGCCAAGACCAAAGCCGCCAACATGCCAGAGGGGGTTATAAAAGGACATGTAGCCATTCGATCGTACGAGAAGACCAAAGCCGAGTGCATAGCGGCGGTGGAGAAGATTGCCCGGGAGTGTCGAAGGGTCAATCAGAAGTACCGCGATCCGCACTTCGATATCGAATTCGACCTCAAAATGCGTCGGCGTTATTGTCTCGATGGCTTGACCACGGAGGATCTTGCGATGAAGCCGCAGTCAGTCAAGCGGGTGACGGTAAGTTGTCGCTGCTTCGTGGTAATTACATGTTGGGGGGAGAGTCGCTCATGAGCTATGACAGGATATCTTCGAAAACCCACAGTTCTATGTGAGAGGGGCTACCGCGAGCGACGTCCGACAAGGCCGAGATGGGGACTGCTGGTTCATGGCGGCACTATGTACACTTGGTAATAAAGAGGATTTGATCCCACGGGTGTGTGTCGCAAGGGATGAGAAAGTTGGGGTCTACGGCTTCGTTTTTCATCGCGGTGGGCCACAAATATATCAGTTGCATACGGGGATCTTACCTATTGACAATGATTAGATGGCGAATGGATGACTACGATCATCGACGACAAGCTTTACCTGAGAGCTGCCGACTACGATGAAAGTGTCGAGGAGCGTGTGATATGGGAGAACATCAATCGTATCGATTCGGAGGAGGAATACCGTAAAGCGTATCAGACCGGCTCTCGTGCTCTGTATTTTGCGCAGTGTAGCGATGAGAACGAGACCTGGCTACCGTTGCTCGAGAAGGCTTATGCGAAGGCTCATGGAGATTTCAAATCCATTCAAGGTGGCTTTGTTGGGTGAGCGAGGCTGCCTCTGCTGTGCCGGGCGTTGACTGATCACGAACAGCGAGGCCATCGAGGACCTTACCGGCGGGGTCACGACCGAGCTTTTCACGACGGATATCCTCGACCAGGATAAATTCTGGACTGACGAGCTTCTGAAAGTCAATGAGGACTTTTTATTTGGCTGCGCCACTGGATTCTTCAGCAACTGGCTATATCCTGATTACAACGGCCCGCGCGAACGACGGGGGATAGCAGAGATGCACGCATACTCGATCATGGAGGCTAGGGAAGTAAAGGGCGAGAAGCTGCTACGATTGAGGTAAGCAGATACCATCTGGCCTACAAAACACAAGCGCTAATTTCTTCATGCAGAAATCCGTGGGGCAAGAAGGAATGGGATGGCCCTTGGAGTGATGGTTCCGAGCAATGGACACCTGATTGGATGAACTTACTTGGCCACAAATTCGGTAATGACGGGGTAAGTAGAGTGGAACCCATATGATCGCAAGGTGGAATTGAGCTTACTGCTTATCAGATGTTCTGGATATCTTACAAAGACCTGTTGAAAAAATACCAACATTTTGATCGCACACGACTCTTTAGTCCCGAGTGGACCATCACCCAGCAATGGACATGCTTAGACGTGGAATGGTCGGCGGACTATCACGACACTAAGTTCATCATCAAACTCACCCAGACTAGTCCAGTGGTGATTGTACTGTCACAGGTATTGTCGTTCATGGTCAGGCCGATGTGTCACTCATGCTAACAAAACTGTAGCTGGATTCTCGATATTTTGATGGTCTTGAAGGCCAATACGACTTCCAGCTTCAGTTCCGGCTTGAGAAAGACGGTGAGAAAGACTACATTGTCCGCAGCCATGGCAATTACATTATGAACCGCTCCGTCAGCACCGATCTAGTGCTTAATGCCGGCACATATTCGGTGCTCATGAAGATCATTGCAACAAGAGACACGAGCAAGCCTACACCGGAAGACGTAATCAGAGGCAGCTGCCGATCTATGCGTGAGAAACTGCTGCAGATCGGTCTCTCGTACGACCTCGCGCACGCCAAAGGGCGATTCAAGGAGACGGAAAAGGAACGAGAAGAGCGAGAGGAGAAACAGAAGGAAGCAGAAAAAAAGAAGATGAGGGATGAGATTAGGGCGAAACGGTACAAAGTCTGGATGCAGAACAAGAAATTGCGAGCACGCGAAAAGCGATACGAACAGAGAAAGGAAGAGAAAGCCCGCAAGAAGGCCGAAGCCCGCAAAGCTGCCGGACTACCTGACGAAGACCATAAAGATGCCGAGAACGCTGACTCGGAGGGTGGTAAGGCTACGAATGGATCTGAAGTCGGGGAGCCAACGCCAGGAGAGTCTGACCAAGCTCATCACGAGGAATGTAACGGCGCAGTGCCAGAAATGCCCTCCCCGCCACCAGAAGATCGCATCAAACAGTTCAATCAAGAACTCGACCGCGAAGTCCGACGCGAGTCCATCCCTCGTCTGCGCGTCAACGGCTACGACGCACCCAACGGCGACCTGGCGCCACCACCAGACAGCGAGAGCGATCTAAGTTTCGACTCCGAATTCGACTCCGAGCTCGACCTTCCACCGTCGACACGTAAAGCCGACAAGAAAGAAGCCCAAGAGGTGGGTTCCGACGGCCCACCGCTGGACGATGACGCGGAGTTCGAGAACGATCCCTGGAACGCGGTCTGCGTTGTTGGGTTGCGCGTGTACTCGAAAGATCCGGCGCTCTCGGTGGAGAGTGTTAGGCCGAAGACAGTGGATGATACGGAGACGCCGTTGGATTTAGATGACCCGGCGGCAGGGGCGACGAAGGATGCGAAGAGTCCTGAGGGGAGCGTTTATGGTTCGAAGACAGGGGTCTGAAGCCCGTCTTCTCCTCTTGTCTGATGGGTTAATATTCTGATTCATGCAAAACTGGCTAATGTTTAAATGCTCTTATTTGCTTCTCATACCACTCTTCAGCGACTATAAAGTAATCAGCGTACTCAACACAACGACCATCATAGTAAATACTCCAAGCCACGTTTCATCTGGACCCTTTTCTTTTGAAACTACCCCATCAACAAAACCCAGTCCGTGGTGAGCCTATTGGACTCAATTCATGAACCGTCGAACTATCATCCTGAATGCTCACTTCCCCTGCAGATCTGCTTACGTTCGCGATCAATTGAAGCCAGGGCAAATCCGTATTATGAGTATGACATTCAGATATACACTGACAGTGTTGTACTCAAGAGATATGGCTTATTGTAGTCTTCCCCGTAGACCACTCCAGCCACGCGGTCCTGCAGTATTGAGGTTGCCGGAGGACATACGGGGCCTACCAGACATGGCCTGCTCTTCAATAGGGTTAAACCCAACGCGTTGCTTCCGAGTTCTGGTGTAATGTACATGACGGCGACAGCTAACGCGAGGGTTTTACACCTTCGATGTCACGGCACAGAGCAGCGAGGTCAACGCCAACCAGCCCGGCCCAGGAATGAGACACCAGTATACAGCGATGGCCAACCTCTATCGGCTACATGGCGTCGGGCAGCCTCCGCTCCTCGCGCACGGCAGCGCCCAGTGATGGAGCTACATCTAGTCCGTGCTTGAAACCTAAGACACTTTGGGATGGAGAAAGCGCACCACCCCGTATATCGTCACTTAGCAGCCAACGAGCGTGCGAGGTGTCTGGCCTGGTCATTAGCCCTGTTGTCTTTGACAAGCTCCGTCAAGCCCCGTCAAGTCCGCGATAACTACCTACGCTAAAGCTCTACACCATTGCGTTCTTCGTCTACCCTTTGTCCCGACTGCGTCGTTCTCCTTGAGTGCAAAGGTAAATATACCAGCAGCCTACTACCACCATGAAGGTGATGAGAAAGACAACCACTGCTCCACCCACCCACGTACTTGATCGATAAATCTGTCCAGGAGAACATCGTTATTCTTGGTGGTTGGGAGCATGGGCTGCTGGCAGAGTTGGTATGCTGGAACGTGACGACCAATGTGTTGATCGCGGTCTTTGGATCTGTCAATAAGGGCCGACGTCCACCAGACCGACAAGAGAGAGAGAGAGCGGCCGTGGGATGGTGAGGCGTCGACGATGAGTAGGAACTATAGAGTGCCGCAACGCATTTACGGGACCCTTGGTGCTGACTATGCTCGCAAGTTGTCAGAGGTCGAGGATCCATCCGGTCCTTCTGCAAGGTGTCATCAGGATGTTGGTCCGGCGAAGATTCTGGTGCAGGTTTACAGCAAGCCCAAGGATACTGCAGTATATTGTCAGAGGGTGAATAGCCAGCCACAACAATCAATGGGGCCCATAAACCATGTATCGGGAGTGGTTGCAGCAGAGCTATAATGTCTTTTTAAACAGCTATTAACTTAAGCTTCCAACCGCTTGTGCGTAGACATAGATAGTATTAACGCAGTACATCTTGAAACCATCGCCCAACTTCCATCATCTCCTGCGTTCTCTCAGCAGGACTCTTCGCCTCAATAAGTCCCACACCGGGCTTCCTGACCAGTTGTACTCTTTGCTTCGCTTCATCATGAACACGACTGGTCTCTCTATTGACCTGCGCGGGATCGTAAATCCAAGGCTCTGAAGTTGCGTCTCTTCTCAGCACCTGATCATGCATCACAATGCTCCTCCGCATCAAATCTGCAAGCGCAATACCTTGATCCTTTAGCAGATTCTCTTCTCCAACGCCAATTAGCATGTTTGGCAGACGAAGTCCCGAGCCCATCGGTGGAAATTTACGGTGTACTTTGCGTCGTTTTGTCGCTGTTCCTTCCGCGGAGATAGGGGTGCACGACTCTGGGCCAACATTAGGAGGATCTTCCGGTGGCAAATCAATGCCTGGGGTGCGAAAAAAGAGGAGAGGGCTGGCGAAGGGATCAAAATAGTATTCTGGCTTCGAGAAGCAAAACCTACGCATGGAGAGCCAGTGGTCGGCGTTAATGGGTCCGCGTTTGCCAAACGCTGTCCAGGAATCTAAGACGTTGGTCTTGGACATATGCTGTTTCTTCCCCGCCATGTTACTGCTATCGTACTCGGCCTCTTCGCGCTCAAGATCCTGACTGGACAAGGTATCTGGAAATGTCCAATCTAGGATCGGATTTTCGACGGCAGCAGCCCTGATCCCAATCCTTCCAATGTGGCTTTCGGTTAGCGCTAGCATTGCGGCCAGACCGCCACCTACCAATTCTCCATAAGTACCTATTCTCTTCGGTCTTTCACTTGGCGGCGAAGCGTTGTATGCAATTGCACCATGAGCCAGGTGTTTCAACACCCAGTCGTAGCCAGCAAGCACGTCGTGGATAGGCTTGGGAAACTTGTATTGACCGTCGGCGGAGAGGCGGTAATTGATACGTACAATTGTCGAGCCAGAACTGGTGGAGAGGGAAGAGATCAGGTCGTCTTCAGACCCGAGATTAGGGTCTGATGGAACTGGTCCCCTTGGTAGGAATAGGATGATAGGCGTAGGATTGGGATTGACGAGAGGGTGGTAGATGCTGTGGTAAGAGGTTTCAGCAAGCACACTTGTATAAGGAACTATTGGAGACATACTTAAGGGTGATATGACCACCTGAGCCGACCTTGACTTTCACATCGTCGGAGCGTGACACGGTGACAGTTGAATACTGCCGTCGCCTATCACGGAGGTTTTTTAGATGGCGTGGGTATAGCAAATATCCATAAGCTGTAAGGAACAATCCTCGCATCTCTTGCCTGATTCGAGGCCATTGTGGCCTGTGTCAATGGGAATCGGGATGTAGGAACGTTGTACGTTAATTGACAAAATGCCATGTCTAATGTCGCCGCCAGATTTCGGCTAGCGCAATGCGCGAGACATGGTTCAAGGCACAATACGGAGGTAATTGATATTTGAAGACGACCAGCAGCACAGGCTGAACACGTCATGCCAGAAAGGATACATCACAAGTTCGAGGATAAGCCGGAACCAGAACATGGTCACAATGGATATTCCGCCACTGTCAACGGTGTTCCTAAGCACACCGGCGCTCAACAGTCCATACAAGGACATAAAAGGAAAAGAGAGGGATCAAGCAGTCCAGGCGTTCAATCCAGGCAAAGCTGCAGATCTTTACCCAAGGACCAGACGGCTCAACCCTGGACTCCAGGGGCCCGTGGCAACACAGCAGCTCATGGCCAGCTCAAAGAGAAGGCAAAAGCACTGTTTAGTCTTCGGAGAACGCTGCCAATATGGTCACACGTAGACGAGATTAAAGAAGGCTTGCGGTCGAAAAATATGATGTTGTTGGTTGGAGAAACTGGCAGCGGAAAAAGTACACAGGTACCACAGATTCTCGTCAACGAACAATGGTGCAAGATTCAGACCGTCAAGGTGGTTTCTGAGGATGGGGACCCCGCTCAAGAGGTCTTGGTCGGAGGGTGTATAGCCATCACGGAGCCGCGAAGAGTTGCGGCGATATCGCTGGCTAGGCGGGTAGCAGAGGAAATGGGCACACCGTTGGGCTCATCGTCTCCAGCGAGCAAAGTCGGATATTCCGTACGATTCGATAACTCGACATCGCCGAGTACCCGAATCAAGTTTCTTACCGAGGGTATGCTGCTTCAGGAGATGCTACGAGACCCTTGGCTGCGGCAGTACAGTGCCGTCATAGTGGATGAAGTACATGAAAGAGGAGTCAATGTGGATTTAGTGATGGGGTTTCTACGGCATATGTTGTCTGGCAACAATGCTGGTAGAGGTGGTGTTCCACTAAAAGTTGCTGTAATGAGTGCTACGGCGGATATGAAAGGCCTTCTGAAGTTCTTCGCACAGGACTTGAACTCTTTGAACTCGAAGGCTCGTAACGGGGTCAATGGTCACTCTGCCCTTGAGTCCCAGAAGGCTAGATCAAATGATGATGTACAAGACTCAGAACCCGATGCCGAATGGTCTGGTATCTCCTCGGATGATGAAGCTCCTTTGTCCATAGAACAGCATGTCACGTCAAATGGCAACTCTAAAGCCCAGCGATCCAAGAACAAAGTTCTTCATGGACAATCGAGGACCGGATCTGCTCCCGAGCGGGGCGGGGTGAAAGAGCCAGAAGATCTTAAGTCGGATCGGGTTTCGGTTTGCTACATTGAGGGCCGTCAGTATCCTGTCCAGATTTCTTATGCTGCTGAACCAGTACAAGACTTTGTTGACGCGGCTCTGCGGACAATTTTCCAAATACACTACAAGGAGCCAATGCCAGGTGATGTGTTGGTGTTCTTGACTGGTCAAGAGACTGTCGAGGCCCTGGAAAACCTCGTGCAAGAGTACGCTCAGGGTATGGGGCCGGATGTACCGAAGGTGCGCGCGTTCTTTTAACCTCGAGGACTATATCCTGCTTAACCATCCACAGCTCTTGGTGCTACCACTATTCGCGGCTCTGCCACAAGCGGCTCAGCAAAGAGTCTTCCAGCCAGCCCCACCCAAGACGCGGAAGATTATCCTGGCAACTAACATCGCTGAGACTTCTGTGACAGTATCTGGTGTGCGCTATGTTATCGATTGTGGGAAAGCGAAAAACAAGCAATTCCGTACACGTCTTGGCCTCGAATCATTGCTCGTCAAGCCAATCTCGCAGTCAGCAGCTATCCAGAGGAAGGGTCGTGCAGGTAGAGAAGCACCTGGCCAATGCTTCCGGCTCTATACCGAGCAAGACTACTTGGCGCTACAGCCCTTGAATACACCTGAGATCCTTCGCTGTGATCTAAGTCAAGCTATCTTAACGATGAAAGCTAGAGGAATCAACGACATCATGACCTTTCCCCTTCTCGATCGACCACCCCGAGAAGCTCTAGAAAAGGCGTTGCTACAATTGCTACAGCTTAAGGCACTAACGGAGTCAGGAACAATAAGCGATATTGGCTTGCAGATTGCCAAGCTACCTCTCTCAGCGCCATTAGGACGTGTGCTGCTTGCAGCAGCTGAGCCAGATATGGATTGCCTGCTTGAAGTCATTGACATAATATCATGTATAAGCGTTGAGAACATCTTCCTCAATATAACGTCAGAAGAGAAAAAGGAAGAAGCCGAAGTTGCCAGAAGAGAGCTCTACCGCAGAGAAGGCGATCATCTGACGCTGTTGGTAACGGTTCAGGCATACGCTGTAGAAAATGCTGACAGGAAGTCATGGGCGGAGCGGCACTTTGTGTCGCATCGGGCAATGCAGGCCGTTATGGTGAGGCGGATATAGAGGTCCAACGTTCATCGAGTGTAGGTGCTAACGGGTCTTCTGCATGAGTAGGATGTCCGGAAGCAGCTCCGCGCCCAATGCCAGCGTCTCCATTTGTTGACACCTTCATACGAGCAGCGCACCTTGAATGTTACGTCGGAGCGTGCAGTGGCAATCTTGAGATGTTTCCTGAAAGGTTTCGCTACCAACACAGCCCGCCTCGTCCCCGATGGCCGCTATAGAACCATCGTTGGCAACCAAACCGTGGCTGTACACCCATCCAGTGGACTGTTCGGGAAGAAGGTCGAAGCAATCATGTACAATGAGTTCGTATACACCAACCGCAGTTATGCGCGAGGAGTGAGCGCTGTGCAAATGGACTGGATTGGAGAAGCTCTGGCATTATAGACAGAGATATGATAGAATATGACTATTACCCAACCAGATCTGCCCTCATGACAGATTTGCACAGAAATAGCAGTAAGCGTGTTAATGGAATATTGCCTCACACATCCTCCATCTTGAATACCTCATAGGCTACCTCTTCGTATGGATGTGCACTTGAAATGGAAAAGGTTACTACAACTATGTACACAAGAATATCCCCGGATGAAACACATATACCTCTTCAAAGCCTCGACCGCCTTTAGCATAACATCCCTCCCGACACACAAGATCTCCACCCTCATCTCTTCCACCTTCTCCAACCTCCCCACAGCCCCGAGGTTGGGCTTAGCACCGTCGCCTGGCATGAATTGGGCTACTCCAGGGATCTCGAAGCACACATTGGTGTACTTCCCACCCGGATAGGTCCCCGCGCCAACAGCGAAGATGGCATCTTTACAAGCCTTGAGAGAGGAATGTGGGACTGTGAAGATGAGTTTGTAGCGTGGCTCATTTGTCGGTGTTGACATGACTTATGGGTGATGTGTGATTGGTGCGATGACATGAATTTGCTTCCAGGCTTATTTCTGCTCTTGTGTTCGTTAGCCTCGACACGAAAGGCTTGGTTCGACAATCTTCAGCTCGTAGAGGGGTACGAGTACGAAGTACATCATCTACTCGAAATCTCCTATGAGTTTGTTTTCTATCTTTTTACGAGCTGGCTGCACAATGTGTTTTTATGGAAGAATTTATCCAATTTGAATCCCGAATACATTGAGAGTGGTACTTCATACTTCCTGATAGTGGAGTTGAATGACGACAACCGTCCACATGTGAATATTCACATGGATCTTAACCTAATCCAGCATACCCTCTCCACCTCCGACAGGACCTTGTAAACTTACCGCCTCCATTTCACCTAACACTTTGCTACTCTCCTAAGTTCTGTCAATAGCCTCGAACAAAACCCACATCAGGTATCTGGTCGCCAAGGATTTTCGAGGCTTCATACAACCCCAGAATTTCCCGAGATGGCTCTTTCAGCCGAGTCTCGCCGTCGCCTCGGCGAGTCAGACCCCAGATGGCCCATCAAGTTCTGGCTGCGCATCGTTGCCTCATTTCTCTCTCTGATCGGCATCATCCTCTTCGCCGCCGCAGTCTCCCTCTGGAACCAAAACTTCATTTATATCAACAATGTCAGCGAGGGTGACTGGTCTGATGGCTTCTCTATCGCTCCTGTACGTTTCTCCTCCTTCTACTTCTTGCACTCCGTCAACTGTTATGACCGTCTTCATGATTCCGATCGAATGCATGACTGATCGGTGATGTGTATCCAACAGCTCACTGTCTCGATCCTCTGGAACGCCGCTGTCATCGCCTACCTCTTCCTCACCAAGAAGCCCATCCATCCCGGTGCGGTTGTCGGGGCAGACCTGATCATTTGGCTAGTAATGGCGATCGGAATCATCATCGCCGTGCTCTGGGGTACTTTCTGGAACTGGATGCCGGCGATACCGGATGAGAACGGGGTCATTATCTGTGACTGGCTGAACGAGTGGTCGCGAGAGTGCACACCAGTGCTTTATCCGATTGGGAGTCTGGAGATTGCGGGAATCGTCTTCACGGGTTTGAGCATGTGAGTTCCCCCCTCGACTGCTTTCGTCCTCCTGCATCGTCGGTGGAGATTGGTCATTTGGAGAGTGCGATGGGGCATTGCTGATATCGTTGGGTTGTAGGATCCTGCACTTCGTCCTGTTCACTTGGGGTTGTACGGATACGAACCTGAAAAGGAAGAGGGCGAAACAGGATCGGTTCATCGAGCTGCAGTACCATCAGCGACCGGAAGAACGCAACCCGCCGCCGCCGGCGCCGCCGGCGTACCATGCTCATGTGGGAGGGCGAGTGCCGGAGGACGAGTCTGCTGTGAAGTATCACTAAGGATCGGGATGGCGATGAGGTATCAAACTCCATGGCGTGTATGGTGGCTTTGAACAGGGTGGGCTACAGGCAACGGCAATGGGTAATGGGAAATGGAAATGGGAAACGGCAAATGAGATATGAACAGGGATTGGGCAACGGGCAATGGGCAAATGGAAAACATTTACCTCAAGGTCTTGCACAATAGGCGTTAGAATATACTTTGCCCAATTGCTAAGGTGGAATCGGTAGATGGCTATCTAAATTGATCTCCCTTTGAGAGACGTCGTTGGGTGCAAGCTGTGCCGCAAATGTTGGTTGATCGTGCATGAGGCGCAGTCTGTTTCGCTCACAATAAAAGCCAACCTGTCAGGGCTTGCGTCAATATCTGTTGTCGCCTGCGCGTCACCTGAAACACACTCGCCAGCATCCCTGACGATTGCCAGCCAGCACATATACTACAGCACGAGTCATGATCAACCGTGAATTTCTGCGTTGCCTTCCTGGAAGAAAGGGTCTTGAAGTCAAATGCTCGAACTCGCTCTACACATCCTACACTGAAACATAAGGCGAGACACAACTTCCGCCACCCCCCAAAACCAAACCAC
>JAABUP010001713.1_pt1 | contig 45113 bp, 32 predicted proteins | sample 5559201 | NCBI WGS metagenome assembly JAABUP01 (sample SAMN10711887, study PRJNA513373) | rock metagenome | isolation source: Antarctica rocks | place: Antarctica
ATTTGGAATTACTGGAAGTTTCGGCAACCTGAGACAAAGGCCTCTACCCTTTTTCGATATTTCGATGTCGCGGTTTGGGGGTGAGACAAAGACTTGACACGAAGCATTGACAGAAACAACAAAGGCAACCTCTTACAATGGCCTTGTACACACTTACAAAAACCCAACAGCGTGCCGCTGTCGACAGCATCAAAGCAATCAACGACTGCAACCTCGAACAACGTCAAAAAACCACAAAGTCACTAACAGTCCTTGCGACACGCAACCCTTCAACTCCCCTACCCAGGACCGGATCCACTCACAACCCGACCGACCAGCGTGAAAATGTCCTTCCGCCTCCAACAACAACAACAAAAACAATCCCCCACCTCCCTGCAGCACAAACTCCACCACCTCTCCACCCCGCTGCACCCCCTCCTCCGCATAACGACCGGGCAACCCCACCCCTCCTTCCCGCGCACCTTACTCCACTACCACCTCCTCTCGTCCTCGGATCTCGACTCCCTCGCCTCCTACTACCACCAACGCACGCCCAACCCCTACACGCACTGCTACCCGTTGACGGAAAACGGGAGGTCGCTGGGCTGGCGCAGGGAGGGCATGGGCGTGGAGGAGAAGAGGAGGAAGTTCGGACGGTTTGTGGGGTTGAGGGGGTGTGAGACGCCGGTGACGGAGAGCGAGGGTGGAGAAGGCGCCGAGGAGGTAAAAGAGAGGATGGAGAGGGAGTGGAGGAGGGCGATGGAGAGGGGGCGGGAGGAAGAGTTGTGGAGGGGCAAGGTAGGCGGTGGTGGTGGTGGGTATTATTGATATTTTCTGGGTATTGTTTTGGTTTGGTCCGGTTTTTTCCACGAGAGTTTGTTTCTTTTGGGTAGGGGGTTGAATGGAACTTGGCTTTGTTGTTTGTTTGCCGGGCTGAGCGGATCGAGCAGTTGATACGGACGGACCTTCAGTCTGAATCCCGTCCTTCAAGATGAAAACCCTCATAGCTGTCGAAAACAAATGTCCCAGCTGAAGTCTCGAGACCCACTTCCCCAGTAGAGTGCTCAACCGATATCGGATTTCAAAGACATGCTCCGGAAGCAGTAGAGATCATCTCGTCATGCTCACGCTGCCACATCCCGCTGATCGTACATACCGTTCAAACCTCCCTGTCTCGTTCCCTCTTCCGCAAGAAAATTTCGCTTAAATATCTCTACGGACATGGGCTGTCAATGTCCGTAGAGCATTACTTCGTAATCCCCGCACATCAAGTCCCTATATGCCATGAACTAGACAAAAGGACCACCTCCTCCTGCTGCATCACGGTCCGCCTCATCGCAGACTTCTTGTAGGATTGGCAAACCCCACAGGATCATATCAAGTCATATCAAGACCTTTGGAGCTTCTCTTCCCGTAATGTTAGTGCAGATATCATAGTCCGTGCAGGCTGGGAGGCCAGGATAACCTCCGTCTCTGAGTATCATTGCAGAGAAGTAATAGGTGGAGAAATGAGTGTAGTCAGGAGGGCACTGCACGCCTCCGCCGACCGGGAAATGAAGGGGAAGCAACTTGGTACCATGACTCAGTAACAACACCAAGTAACCAGGCATTGGTGGACTAGGAGGAAGGAGATCAGGCGAGCTGGAGGGAACTCTGTGGTATCTCGTAGCTATATAATCTATATCTGAAGATTCTTCATCTCCCTCTTCGGGAGACTCTGTACCTCATACGGTAGCCCCTCCTCCTTCTTGTACGGCGGTAATCCTACAAACTTATTGATCCAATTCAACACGACAGTGTGCCAGACCAGCGAATTCTCATGCTTCAGCACCCAGTGATTTTCATCCGGAAACGTCAAAAATTGACTCTCCACACCCCTCTGTTGCAGGACGTTGAACGCCGCAAGTCCCTCACTGATGGGCAAACGGTAGTCAAGCTCGTTATGTATTACGAGCATAGGCGTCGACCAATTGCCAGTATGCCGCGCTGGATCCCACCGCTCCCAGTTCTCCTTGGCCTCCCAATAAGGCCCACCTAGGTCGTGGTTCGGGAAGAACTGCTCGTCACTAGACATCTGATTCATCATCGAATACACCGAATCGTGGGCCACCAGAGCTTTGAACTCGCGACCGAAAGGCTGGCCTTGCATCCAGTTCATCATGAACCCGCCGTACGAGGCACCAAGAGCCACGGCACGCTCGGTGTCCACAAAAGGCATATTTGCCTTGATGTACGCAAAACCATGGACTAGGTCTTCGTAAGGGCGACCTCCCCATTCGGTTTTGATACCGTCAACAAACTCTTGGCCGTAGCCTGTGCTGCCGGTCGGATTAGGTGCGATGACAACGTAGCCTTGTTCAGCAAATACAGCAGGATTCCACCGCGTACTCCATTGATCGCCCCATGCACCTTGAGGACCGCCATGAACTAGGTAAGCGAGAGGATACTTCGAGTTCTCATCGAAATTCGAAGGTTTCATAACCCAAGCATGGACCTTGTAATCACCCACTCCCTTGAACCATATTTCGGAAACCTGGCCCTTGGAAAGGCCGAAAGAAAGGCCATCACGGGAGCTGGAGGATATCGCTTTCAATTTGTAGGAGTCCGTAGGGTCGATGGTGGTGTAGATGCTATTGTCGATGAGACTCGAACTGGAGAAAAAAAGCTGCGATGAGCCCATGGCGGCGGGTCGAACATCAGAAATATAACCCTCATGCGTTATCTTCTTGGGCAAGTCTCCCTTTCCAGTAGCGGTCGGGGTCAGCTCAAACAAGAGATTACGACCTGTGTCCTCAGCTTGAACGTAAAGAGTCAAACCATTGTTGCTCCATGAGATGCTGGATGGGCTCCGATCCCAAGAACCGTTTCCATCACTGGAAGCGAGCGCTTCGACAGTTGAGTCCGGCTTGAAGAGGTCTTCGATTACTATGATGCGGTTCTTGTCGCTCTCATAACCGTCTTTCTTCATCTTCAGGAATGCCGCCGTGCTACCAGTTGGCGACATTACCGGCGATGACGCCGCACCTTCAAGTCCCGGAGTGATGAATTTCCGTATTTCAGGGGCTGGCTCCCTGAAAGTTGAAAGGGGGACGAAGTAACAATCACATTTCGTCGAATATGCTGGATCTAGCGAGGGATCCTTGGACACAAGGATGATGCCGCGGTCGCCGATATCGAAGTGATCCGTTCCACCAAACGGCGGAATTGCAGACTCCAATTGTGTACCAATAAGAGCATTCGTTAGGCCTGACAGGGCAAAGCGTCCCTTGGACTCCGTTATGTGGGCCGCCGACTTTTGGAGAACTCCATACCAGATCGCGTTGCGGTTTGGAGTGACATACTTGTCCCAATGGCGGACCATAAGGGAGTTGTAGACTTTGCCCGAAGTATGTGATTTGGCCACATCCTCGGGGTTGAAAAGGGATCCATCTGGTTTTGCTTGGCCAGTAACAGCTATAGCGACCTTGCCCTTGTCGAGTACCTTAAGCTTAAGGTTCGATATCGGTCCTGGAGCTGAGCCAGCCGTATACGTCTTCCCGACCTCATCTGCATCTGCAACAATGAGTCTCGTGATTCCTTTTTCACTCTCTTGTAGCCAGATGAGTTCATTGCCCTCCCCGAGCCAGTTGGGTTCCGACGCTTTTTCATCATCCGATAGGACGGCAGAATTTCCAGTTGAGATTTGTAGTACCCTGATCTCGGATTTCTTCAAGTGTGATTCGAAAGAATAGGTTGACACAGTATACACAGCTAGCTTGCCATCAGGGCTGGGTATTGCGGATGAGCGTCGCGGTGCGCCTAAGAGAACCCTATGGAAGCATCAGGCAAATTGGGTACCACGATAACAACGGCACCAAGAGACACATACTCAGGCGTGAAGTTGGTAGCTCGCACAGTCATATTGGGCGATGGAGGAGTGATAGCAGGGGTTTTTGGGAGGTCTAGTAGCCGCGGGGCCGCTGTAAACAATGCTAGGTAGATAATTCCCAGCAAACAGGCAATCGAAGTGGTTACCAGAAGAAAGGTTCGTGAGACAATCATCAGGAAGTGAAATACTTCATATGTTATTAGTGAGTAGCTCGGTGTCTAAGCGTCCATCGCACAGGTACCAGCCTGCCATTTTGAGTGTGGGGTTCCGTGATGAGGTCGCTCCCGGGTGGAGCTAATCTAACTACAGCGGGAAGGTCCTCTCGAAGATGTGGGCAAGGCGCAAAACTCACACACATCTGCCTAAGTCTTTTTTGCGCGTCATAAAGAGGCCAGCGTTTCCTGCGGTCGCAAGGTATAACAGAGCATCTGCTCTTTCTGTTCTATGATCCTACAAACGCCGTATCGTTATATAGTACAGGCCTCTATATAGGCACTCCAGATCCAGGCAGCTACTCTTCTTCATTGTCCTCCTCATCCTCGTCCATGCCCTCTGCTGCCGTGATGGTGAAGGACGGGTCCTGATCCACGCCTACGTAACTATCGCTCATCAAGTAAAGCGTCAAGTCATGCTCTCCCGGCGTAGGCACGACGTATTCGAGCCTCATCTCCAACTTCCGACCAATGGTGACTCGCTTGATCGCAAGTAAGCTCTTAGTCTTCTCCTCACCAACCACCAGCCACCAGTTTTCCATCTTTGTTTGCGGGTAGAATGGTGCATGAACGGTCGTGTCTGGCTCTTCGTCTTCATCCACTTCTCGCTCAATTTTAATTTTGATATAAGCGGGTGATCCGGCGATGATGTCGTCTTTGTCTTCAAGGTCAAATTCGAGGTCGATGTTCGGATAGTTGTTGTTGGTGAAATTCGCTGCTTGGGCGAGCTGCTTGTTATCGAGACCAAGTCGCTCAACTAGGGTGTCGTAGTCCTTGTTTTCCGATGGGTCCATTGCCTCCATGAACTCGAAGATGTCCTTTATACTGGTGATAGAATGCACGTTAGCAGAGTGTAAGAACGTATAAGGCATTGATAGAACGTACCCAGAATCGTTAGCAGCTTTGACGACGTCGGGCGAAAAGTGAGGTATCTGCTTCAGCGGACTGTCACGGTCCCACATCGCTTGTACGACCATTTGTGACATCTCCATGGCGTTCATGGCATTCAAATAACCATCAGAGGACAGGACATCGACGCAGGCACTCAGAAGATTTAGGACCTTGGTCAAGATGACTTCCTGGTCCTTCGCTAGATCAGCAGGCAGCTGCATCCGCGAGAAATGTGCTTGTAGTAGCACAAATGCCTTGAAATGAGGAGACTCGTAAGCAGGCTGCGACATCTTTACCGGTACGCGATCATATATGCGACGTAGAATATGGTCCTCGTGGCGACGGATCTGAATAGACTCAAACTCGGTGGCGGATGTGATAATCTCTAAAATACCCTTAAGCTTGGTCCGACCGGTCAGGGAAAGAAGGAATGTCTGCATCGTGATGAACGAGATGTTGTAATAGGCTGCAATCATGGCGGCGTTCAATGGAGTGACCGTATCATCTTCTTCGTCAAGCTCGACTATCTTAGCTTCCGCAAGATCCTTCAGGGTGTTCTCAACCAGCTCTGACAGATGAGTGCTCAGGCCTTCATGAGATGTATCTGTAAGGCTGTAGTAGCTAGGGTTCGCTAATAATCTCCGGTAAAAGTACGTGTAAGTCGCCCAGTCCACGGCATCTTGAGTTGAACCGATCATCTTCGTGCTGATTTCGGACACAAAGGCATCATGAAGGTAGACTTGAAGGTGACTCTCGATCGGCAATGCTTCATTCAAGAACTTCTTGTAGTACTCTCGCTTGACCGCAGGCACCATCAGAACGCCTCTGCTGCTCTTATCCTCTAATGGTCTACTGGCCTTTCCAAACATCTGCAGGATATCGCTGATGGGATAGTCGATATATCGATGCTCTCGGCCCTCGAAGAACTGCGTGCCCATGACTATGACCAAGTGAGCTTTGCAGTCGATCTCCCAACATACATCTCTTGAAGCTAGCATAACCTGTATGGCACCAATGGAGAAAAGGTGCAGGACGATACGCTTGTCGCCTTGGCTCAGCGCTTCGTGAAAGTAACCGATTCCATGCGATATCGAATCTGCAAGGGCCCGCTCATTGATGCGGTTAAGCAGAGGCGCAATCTCGTCAATGCCAGCATGCACGAAACGATCTTCATCGTCGTCTGCCACACATGCGGCAAGGAGGTCCAAAGCTGTAGCTCTTGCTTGCTTGCGGCTCGGGACAAAGATCAGTGTTGGCTTATCAGGAGACATGAGCAGAATAGACAGGTAAGTCGGCTTTGCCATGGCAAGCATGAGCGAAGGGAAGTGAGGTATGGTGAAGGACTGGATATGTAACTCGAGCGGTACTGGCCGGACGTGAGGGCTGAAGTTGTAAATAGAATGTTTTGTGGCGCCCACCCATTCTCCAATGTCGCGAGCGTTAGCCAACGATACACTAAGGCCAACCAGTCTCATGTCATTGTCCGTCTGCAGCGCAATGTAGTGCATGCGCGACACAATGATCTCGTAGATATAGCCACCTTGGCCACCGAGCAAGTGCAGCTCGTCGGCAATGAACAATTGCACAGTCTGAACGTTCTTACGTCGCTGCCACTGACGGGAAAGGACATCCCATTGCGTCGGCGTTGCCAAAACCAGATCCCCCTTCTCCAACAGCTTGAGGTCTGCTGTTGTCTCGCCAGTCAGCTTGACTATTTCTTTACCACCACCAATGTTTCTCAGTCGCTTCTGCCAGTCAGCCAGTCGTTGATCAACGAGTTCTTGGAATGGAGCAATATAGACGGCGCGACCTATGTTCTGCTTGGACCAGTGTCTCATCAAAGCAAATTCCGCACAGACAGTCTTCCCGCCACCGGTAGGTGCGCCGATAAAGACGTTATCATCCGTGGCAAATAGGGAATTGAAGACTTGAGTTTGAACCTTATTGAAGTTTTGCCACTCTGGATAGAGGTCCTGGTATTCTTGCTTCTTCAGTGCTGAGACAGGAAGAGGCTGCAGATCTAGGAGTGGGGTATGAGGCGGGAACCTTTCAGGTAGAACAAGTTTTTGGAACGACACGGCGAGCTTCGTCTCCGAGTGCATCCATCTGTCGGATATAAGGGAGATAAAATAGTTTGGTGGCATTGGTTCGGTGATAGGTACGGTGAATTCCACGAGGTGTTCGTTCATCTCTGACTTCGCGTAATCCTTCCGCAGCAGAAATTGGTCATGGAAAAGAATGTCCTCACCGTCACAGTCTTCGACAATGACCCAGAAATTCTCAGCCGCGCCGTGTATGTCGTCATCCCATTCAAAGTTTGGTGTGATCGTGAGCTCGACTCGAAGCATAGACCGCGTCATGGGCTGAACTTGAGCTTGCAATTCTAGACGCGGAAACTTTTGTACCAAGCCGCAGACAATCTTTCCAGCTTTGGGTATACCCAAGAGCTCTCCCATCCGTGGCGGATCGAGGTCGAAGTAGCTGGACCACGGTACGTCGATCCTCTCTGCTTTTTGAATGATGTCGCGAGGGCATGTTGCGAATTGGCGTAGGGGCGTCATGGTAGGCCACATCCGTTTCTCAGCCATCTTGCAAAGATCCAAAGCGGTCTTCGCAACAGAAGCCCAACCTTTTTTGAGGGTAATCTCAAAGATAGCCCGAAGAATACGACCTGCTGACTGCGTGACATACACAAGATCAGCCATCAGGGCTAGACCTTCTAGCTTCAACCGCGAGATATATGCCTGGAGAAGCACATTGATCTTTGCGTGAGGTTCCTCAATGCTTTCCTTGACAGGTATTGGTACACGTCCCAGTAGCTTGGCCAGCTCAAGCTTCTCGTCTTGCCTGACAGGAATGTACTTGAATTCATCACTGAGTGCAAAGACTCGAAACAACTCAATGGGAGTTATCATCGGCTGAATGTGGTTGTTGTAGGTCAGCATCGAATTGTGCGTGATATAATAATGCGAGGCAATCCGCCCTAGCTCCGTCGCTTGAAGCTTGCCAGACTTCTTCTCATATTTGACCAGATTCGATTTCTCCAACACCGTAGCGGCAGAATGGATTAGATCAACCCGCTTCTGCTCCAGCGCCTCGTCATCCTCATACTCGGCGCCAACGCTGTACAGACCCGGTGATCGCAGCATTCGTACGAAAAGATACGTATACCCCAACCATTCGACGCCTTCATCCCGACTTCGAACATTGCCGAGTACGATCTCGGCATTGAGATTGTCAGATAGTTTACTAATGAATTGACTTTCTATTGGCAACTGCTGGTTCATCAACGAGAGGTAGTACTGCATCTCGGTCTGCGTCGTGATGATGATGCCCTCTCCAAAGGTATCGTATTGAGGTCTTCCTGCGCGGCCAAGCATCTGCAGAACATCCTGCGGGCTTAACTCCACCCAGCTACCCTTCTCTGGTGAGTAGATCTGAGTCCCTTTGATGATGACAGTATGTGCTGGAAGATTGACGCCCCAGGCGAGCGTTGCGGTACACACCAGAACCTGAAGCATTTTATCTGCAAAAAGTTCTTCAACCGATTTCCTATCTGCTCGACTCATTCCGGCATGATGTATGCCAAAACCATACGGCAAGAGGTCCTTGAGATCCCTGTCCGCCACACTGTCAGCTTCCTCGGTCAACACCTCTCGACTAGCGGCATCGCTTCGCAGAATCTGCCCGATGGTTTCTAATTCCAATGCCTTGTCCCGAATGTACTTCGCCGTCTTGGCAGTCTCCTTCCTGGAATGTACGAATATGAGCATTTGAGTCTTGCTTGTGCCAACCTGCTCCATGACCTTAGTATAGCAGACATCGTTCATAGTCTTCAGTTGCTTGATGGCTTTCTTGTCGGTGACACCAATGAACTCTTGTCTCAACGGGCAGGGTCGATACGAGCCATCGAAGTGGAAGAGACCTTTGATGGGGTCTACGCGCAGGAAGCTGGCCACATCTCGATAATTAGGCAATGTAGCGCTGAGACCTATCAAGCGAACCGGGTCGCCACTCTGCTCGATCTTGCGAATAGTCCTGCTGACAATGCTTTCGAGTACAGGCCCTCGGTCGTCATGAAGCAAGTGAATTTCGTCGATGATGATGAGCCGGACAATATTGGTGTAGCTCATATCGGTTGCTTTGCGCGTGATGACATCCCATTTCTCGGGAGTCGTGATGATGATCTGGGTGTCGGCGATCTGTTGCTTGGTAAGTTGGCGGTCACCTGTGAGTTCAGATACTTTGATGCCATATGATTTGAGTCTCATGCCAAAATTGCCAACTTGCTCCTGAACTAAGGCTTTGAGAGGCGCAATATAGACGATCTTGAAGTCGTCAAGCATGATCTCCCCGGTCTCCGGATTTCGATATTTGCCGATTTCTCGTAAAATTGTCAACATCGCAACGTTCGTCTTTCCGGAGCCGGTAGGCGCACAGATCAGCATGTTGCTATCGTCGTTGAAAGCCGTGGGAAAGCATTTGGTCTGTATCCGATTCAGCTCTTTCGCAGATCCGAATCCTTGACGTGCCCAGTCTGGAAGCTCTGTGGTGGGCATGTTGTTACGCTCGCCAGCGTCCCTTTTCGCTTTTGGAGCAGGGACATGAATCTCCTCATATCCTTTGAACGTACGCTTGGTTGATCCTTGCGGAAGCTTTACGTTAGGGTTAGTCATGAGATGATTACCCTGATCGAAGACGAGGTTTTCAAGGTTGATCAGACGTCGTGGCTGCAGACCTCCAACCAAAGCCCCATCACCGGCTTTCTGGTCCGCAGCGCCGTTACTCAAGCCCGATGGTACATCTATGTCCATCAAATCCACCTTTAACTTCTTACTCTGTGGTCCAGCTTTGTCTGCACTAGCTTCGTCACGAGTTCTAAGCTCGTCTAGTATAGCCCGATGACCTTCAGAGACCATTTCGCGCTCAATGACAGCCCTTGCGTCGGCGTCTTCAGCAGCCCTTCGCCATCGAGTGACCCATACGACCTTGTCCCTATTCGCAATCAACAGTCCGACAAGTTCATGATGCTCATAATCGAAAAGCTCCATGAGATCATTCTCGATCTCCCGTAACGGCTTTTCCTCGCCATCCTCGGATATGCCCGACAAGATTTGGAGAGCTTCCCGCGTTTTTGCTTGCTGGATGTGGGCGTCTGTATAGAATGAACCAATTTGCCGTTGAAGCCAATATGCATCAATATCATGTGCCGCAATGATCTTCTTATCCCGGTTTCTGCCTTTCAGTGCGCCAGTTCCGTTAGAATCACCATCGATAATGATCTCTTCTCCATCTGCTGTGTCGGCCTCTTCTACCCCTCTATCCTCGGCCGCACCACCGGCGGTAGTCTGTTCCTCTGCGCCAGGTCGATCTTCAATGTCATTAACGTCATCGTCCGAGGAGGGCTCATCCTCATCTCTAACTTCATATGTTCTAGCCACACCATCTTCCTCTTCATCAGATTCGTCGAATACGACAGCCACGCCTTGTCGCTCATCTAGTTCCGCACCTCCTTCCGGACCAAGCTCGCCATCGCCATTCATGTTCTCGTCCTCGTCCTGAGCGTCATAATCCGTTATCTTCTTCCCCAGATTGACAAGCTCGTTGAACTCCTTCGAGCCCATACTGGTACCGAGCAGATCATCAATCTCCTTCTTCTTGTCGAAGTCTTTCATGTTCTCATCCTTAAGAATTTCCAACACGGCGTCTGCAGCGCTACGTACCACGTCGTGCGCCACATCACCAAGATTATTGGCGGTTGTCGTGAGAATCAAGTCGTATGTAGCTCTTGTCGCCGGCGTACGTGGGCGATACTTCAAGCCCTCTACCAACGCATCTGCAGCCGACAATATCCCCGTCCCTCGCAATTGCGCTGGCTCACCCCTCTTCCTCTTCTTCTGCTCCCTTTCCAGTACGTCTTCGCCCTCGCGAATGCCACCTCGCTCGATATCCCTTGGCCCTGTAGCTTTCTTCTTCTGCCTCGGCGCATCTTCGCGAGCGTTGCGCGACCCCATGTCTCTAATATTGATGCGTCCGGCAAGTGACTCAGGGTCTCCAGTGACTTCGTCGTTACGGCGCGTCACGAATCGGCGGTCGGCCTGGAGGACCAGGTTCGACATCGCCGAGTACTTGTACTGCGAGACATTGTTGGGGTCCGCCATATTGCTTGTAAGGTACTGAAGCACAAGGTCGCGTCTTAAGATGAGAACAAGTCCAGGATAGAGGAAGCTAGACCACGATGAGCGAACCGTGCGCGGTTTTGATGCGTTCAGAACTCAGTCATGACAGATCAGAATCAGAACATAGGTGCAGACAAAACTAGCTAGTGAAGGCCTACAAGCTTGTTGTGAATCCTACTTCCTTGTATGGGTAGGCAGCAGGTGTTCCAGATCGTGGCGTCTTCTTCAGATGCAGTTCTTACTTTTTGAAGCGAGTCCGTCGTCTATTTAGCTCCGGATCATTCATCGCGCTTACAGCCCTATAACACGCGGTCAGCATACAAAACATCAGGAGCTTCTGACTAGATGATTCGTTAACACCGATTTACTATCAATCAGAGACATGATCGAACTTGAAAATGGAAGCTTCTCCTTGGCGGAGGTTGCGACATCACTCGCCCCTTATATCAGGACGCGTCAAGAAGCTCTACATATACGCAGGACATTGACGGTCTATTTGACTTCCCGACTGACGGGTGTGGAGACGGTCAAGGCATCGTGTCTGTCCCTTATAGAGCCTGATGAAGCAGTGCAACCTCCACAGATAGCGCGGGAATTGTCTGGCATACGCAAAGACTACCTCAAAGAGCTACAGGCGAATATCATGACTAGGAATGACTTTCAGGCTCTGGCCGCAAGGACCCGAGCTCACATAGCCCCAGATTCGTCAACTAATCTATTGTCGACAGACACTCGAGCGGTGGATGATGTCGTAGAGCCTATTACGCATACTTACCTGGCCCTGCTACGGCAGCGTCGAAGATATGAGAAGCTACGGATACTCCAAGATTACATGGACGTTCTTGTCGAGAAACCTGCCGCGAAAGCAGACTACCTTGATGTAGGAAGGATTCAGATGGAATCTCCGCCACTGTTGCAACCGCCGACCGACATGACAGGATATACCGAGCCAAGTACGTCAGGTTCATCTGGCCACACTGTGGACGAGCTTGTTGCCCGCTTGGAGAAGGCAGTCCTGCGGGCAAGGCACAATTTGGAGAATGAGAAGAAGTTGCTTGCAGACCTTAAAGCAAGGCAGCACAGCGCCAATGGCAAGACAAACGGTGGAACTCCGCCAGATAGGGAAAGCAGACTTCATGTGCTTAGTCGGACTCGGGACGAACTAATTAACTGGATCGAAGGAGAATTGGCAAAGACGGAGTCTCCTAAGTCTCCTCCAAACAATGCGCAGTATGAGGGAACCAATCCTGAGCCTCATCATCCCACAAAAGACACGGAGCAGCATGTGCTAGATATTAAGCATAAATACACAAAATACGTCGAGGCACGGAAAACATACCTTGCAGCTCTAGCTGAAGCGACTTCGCCAATCCCGCCAGCAGTTTCTGGGGAACATCTCTTGCGTTCTCATAAAGACGAAGTACAAACCAGAACCGTTCACAGTGCTGTCTGTTCAGTCCTGCCATATCTGAGCGCAAATCTTCTATTTCCATTGAACCTACAGAAATGGACTGCTCAGCAGAAATCCCACATTGGCACCAGTCTGAGCAAGGAACAAGAGGCCACAATCCAAGTCCTTGATCGCCTTGCTGACGAGAGTCATCTACTACCGGCGTATCCTTTGCTTGCAACAGACCCGCGCTTTCAGAACGTTGCAAAAGCTCTTGGCTCGAAAGCAATGCCCTTACAGATCGATGACCGATCAGCAGGCAGGCAACAGATGAGGACGCTGGAAATGGCACGTGCTTGGGCGTTTGCAGCTGGTGCTGCGAAAGCTTCAACGCAAGATGTCCTTGATGAAAAGCTAGCCCAAGGTACGAAGCATACATATAGTGCTCAAGACGTCCTGGGTGATGTGCGTGTCCTGCTAGGTCAGGGCCCCCAACGTGCTGGGACCGAGAAGGCTCCTGGAATCGAAGATGAAGATATCTGGGCTACCAGCGCGGCTCCGAGGACCAAACGGAGCAACCACAAGACAAAGTCAGAAGGAAAAGACAGCTCAAAGAGCATCTGGTTTGGGTTGCAGGGCAATCTTAGAAGCAACAGTCATGGCATATGAGGTTATACGTTCAGCGGCCGTAGCAAGGGTCGGTGTCAGCTGTTCATGCAGCAGTGATCTTGCAGCACACTTTACTTTCCCATAACCGCGCCAATGCAAGCACTTTTCTCTGTGCTCCGTATATAAAATAGATACATCGGTGTATGACAATGGGACAATATGGACTTGTGGATATCCCTATGATGTCGCTGGCTATCAATTTCGAGCATTTGCGGGATTTGGTCCTTACCATGCTCAGGATTCAGAGTGCGAGTCGTAATCACGAGCTCGGGAATTTGACATGGCCCTTGGTGGCACCGGGAGATCCAGTGATCAGTAGAATTTGTATTTGTGCACGCATGTCCAGCAGTTGGCATACGCACAGAACGAGAACCATTAAAATGTACCTCTCAAAGTATTGTCATTGAACGGAGTTTTTTACTCTTTCATCATCAATTGAGTGAAAGACATTTCTGTTATCGGTTGGCCTTATCGCCAAAATATCTAGCCCGCTAAGCAGTAAGGTGACTGTAGATTTTGACGCCGAGTACTACGTCTGGCAAAACCAAACGAAACAGCCTCGACAGGCTTGACGGAGTGCAGAGATCTATTCCTCTGAGCTTTTCGTAGTTGTCGCTGTCGGCGCACTGCGCAATGGCTCTGTCCGGCCCTCTTGCAAGCCGAACGTCCACTCTTTTTCGACAATGCTGCTCAACGGCTGTCTCCCCGTCCTTGCGCACTTTCACAGCCCGTACGGCCACTCGATTACCTTCAACATTACCTCATAAGCCTCCCTTCTCCCGGTGGCAGCAAAACAAAGCCTTTACAAGGTCAGCAACATGCAGAGTAGCTAGTCAGGAGGCTCCAAACGCAAAAGCATACCTCGAGAGTGGAGTCCTCTTGGGAGGGAGGAATCTGGTGGATGTGAAGAAGGTGCTAGTGATTGGCAGTGGTGGCCTTAGCATAGGCCAAGCTGGAGAATTTGACTACTCTGGTACGCTGAGTTTAGTGTCCTGGCTATCTTGCGCCCATGGACGAACGGGATGATCGCGAGCTCTTCGAAGCCTCCAAGGAAGCTTTGGTCGTTGCGCTGTTACATGAAAAGCCCTTCGTTGCAGATTAGGTGCTAACATTGCACGATCACGTAGGTTCTCAAGCACTCAAAGCTCTTAAGGAAGCCAATGTGGCATCTGTTCTCATAAACCCGAACATCGCAACTATCCAAACCGATCATAAGCTCGCAGACGAGGTCTACTATCTCCCAGTTACGCCCGAATATGTCACGTACGTGATCGAGCGGGAGCGGCCAGATGGAGTCCTGCTGACCTTCGGTGGTCAGACGGGGTTGAACCTGGGAGTCCAGATGAACAGGATGGGCATCTTTGAACGCTACGGAGTTAAGGTACTTGGAACTAGCATCAAGACTCTGGAGACAAGTGAAGATCGAGATTTGTTCGCGAAGGCCCTCCAGGAGATCGATATCCCGATTGCCCAGTCCCTGGCTGTTGGGAGCGTCGACGAAGCTCTGGCTGCTGCTTCGCAGATTGGTTACCCCATCATAGTTCGATCTGCTTACGCTTTAGGAGGTCTGGGATCTGGGTTCGCATCTAATGAAGAAGAGCTGAAGAATCTATCGTCACGTTCACTTACCCTATCGTCTCAGATCCTGGTTGAGAAGTCGCTCAAGGGATGGAAAGAGGTTGAATATGAAGTGGTGCGCGATGCGAGCAATAACTGCATTACCGTCTGTAACATGGAGAACTTTGATCCGCTGGGGATACATACGGGTGATAGTATAGTGGTCGCTCCGAGTCAGACACTGAGCGACGAAGAGTATCACATGCTCCGAACCGCAGCTATCAAGATTGTCCGTCACTTGGGTGTAGTCGGAGAATGCAATGTTCAGTACGCCTTGCAGCCAGATGGTCTAGACTACAGGGTCATCGAAGTCAATGCTCGTCTATCTCGCTCATCAGCTTTGGCATCAAAAGCTACCGGATACCCATTGGCTTACACTGCTGCAAAAATAGGCCTGGGTCATACCTTGCCAGAGCTTCCGAATCCCGTCACGAAAACCACTACTGCCAACTTTGAGCCGAGTCTGGATTACATAGTTACGAAGATTCCTAGATGGGATCTGGGTAAATTCCAGCACGTCAGGCGAGATATCGGCAGCTCTATGAAATCTGTTGGAGAAGTCATGGCTATTGGTCGAACTTTCGAGGAATCGATTCAGAAGGCTATCCGGCAAGTAGACCCAAAGTACGTGGGCTTCCAGGGTGATAAGTTCGATGATTTGGACGAGACACTTCGGAATCCTACCGATCGTCGATGGCTGGCCGTTGGACAAGCCATGCTCCACGAGAATTACTCAGTGGATAAGGTCCACGACTTGACCAAAATCGATAAGTGGTTCCTGTTCAAGCTGCAGAATATTGTCGACGTTCATCACGAACTGGAAGAGGTGGGCAGTCTTTTCGGCTTGAAGAAAGAGCTGGTGGGCAAGGCCAAGAAGATGGGCTTTTCCGACAAACAGATTGCGATGTGTGTTGGATGTACAGAAGATGAGGTGCGTGCAAGAAGAAAGGGTTTTGGTATCAAACCCTTCGTTAAGAAAATCGACACCCTCGCCGCAGAGTTCCCAGCCGATACGAACTATCTGTATACCACCTACAATGCAACTTCTCATGATGTGACCTTCGACGACCACGGTACGATTATTCTCGGAAGTGGTGTCTACCGTATCGGCAGCTCCGTTGAATTCGATTGGTGTGCCGTCAATGCAACGTTGTCACTGAAGGAGATGGGCAAGAAAACTGTCATGATTAATTACAACCCAGAAACTTATTCAACTGATTTCGATACCGCCGACAAGCTATACTTTGAAGAACTGAGTTATGAGCGGGTTATGGATATCTATGAATTGGAATCTGCTAGTGGAGTGGTTGTTTCAGTCGGCGGTCAACTACCCCAAAACATTGCACTGAAATTACAGGAGACTGGTGGGGCACACGTACTTGGAACAGACCCTCAAGACATTGACAAGGCCGAAGATCGACATAAGTTTTCACAGATACTCGACAGCATAGGAGTTGACCAACCCGCCTGGAGAGAATTGACCTCTGTCTCAGAAGCGGAATCATTTGCGGACGAGGTGGGATACCCAGTACTTGTCCGACCTAGCTATGTCCTTTCTGGTGCTGCTATGAGCGTCATCAAAAGTCGGGACGAGCTGAAGGACAAGCTCCTATCCGCCAGCGCCGTATCCCCAGATCATCCCGTGGTCATCACGAAGTTCATCGAAGGAGCCCAAGAGATTGACGTTGATGCAGTAGGCTCCGGAGGAAAGTTGATTATCCACGCCGTCAGCGAGCATGTTGAAGCTGCTGGTGTCCATTCCGGTGATGCTACGCTTGTTCTTCCGCCTGTCAGCCTTGAAGGTGCTGTCATGGCTCGTCTTAAAGAGATTGCTGAGAAAGTCGCTAAAGCCTGGAACATCACCGGACCTTTCAACATGCAAATCATCAAAGCCGATGACCCCGCTGGCGGCGAACCTGCCTTGAAAGTTATCGAGTGCAACCTACGCGCATCACGATCATTTCCATTCGTCAGCAAAGTCCTAGGCACCAACTTCATCGATGTTGCCACGAAGGCATTGGTCGGCCGCGATGTGCCTCAACCCACGGATCTGATGGCGGTGAAGAGAAATTACCTCGCTACAAAGGTGCCTCAATTCTCATGGACGCGGCTAGCAGGAGCAGATCCGTTCTTAGGTGTGGAGATGTCAAGTACCGGCGAAATAGCCTGCTTCGGCAAGGACCTCATCGAAGCGTACTGGACGTCATTACAATCGACGATGAATTTCCGCATGCCAGAACCGGGCGATGGTCTGCTCTTCGGCGGGGACACGTCCAAACCCGAGCTGTCAGGTATCGTCAACTACATTAGTCCTCTTGGCTACAAGCTATTTGCTGCCAGCGAGGAGGTAAAGCAACATCTAGAAGCTACGGCAAAGAATGGGGTGATAGTAGAGGTCATCGAGTTCCCCAAAGAAGACAAGAGAGCGTTGAGGGATGTATTTAAGAGGTACGATATTCGGGGCGTATTCAACCTTGCCAGTCAGAGGGGAAAGACACTACTGGACGAGGACTACGTCATGAGAAGAAATGCTGTTGATTTCGGCGTTCCGCTGTTTATGGAGCCCAAGGTAAGACTGAACGCTCTTTATGATGCCGGTGGTCACTGACATCGAAGCCAGACCGCGCTGCTTTTTGCACAATGCATGAACGCCAAGCTACCGCGCAAGGAAGGCATACCACCTGAAGTGCGAAGGTGGAGTGATTTCATTGGGAGCCATAATTGAGTAGATAAAAGTCATTTCCTGGGTTGTAGTTGATTGAGCAGCTGTTGCTTTGTATTTATGATACCAAGGTAATGCGTCCGTCTAGACCTCTCTACTCTGTCCATTTCCTACATTCCTGACTAGCAACCTTCACCTGGGCGAGCAGCATGTATTGTCGTGCAATCGTGAACAACGAACAGGCAACAATATTGGCCAGCATGCAACAGTAAGTTCCGTCAAGGAGTGAAGGCGAGAATATAACAGCGGAATGGATAAACCTTAGACGCTGTCCCTTGTACCTGTGGAGACACATTCCATGGCATCTATCAAGCAGCCGGAGTGGAGAGAAATGCAACAGGACTTTTAAAGGTGCTTTCCATCAAGCGTAACCCAATTCAGGTGGTTTCGTGGGCTCTGCAGCATCGTTGGTCGTGAACCCGGATACAAAGTTTTCAGCAAGCCTACAGTAAACAGCACCACCTTTCGCTCTCCTAAGTTCTAACAGACGTCCAAAAATGCGACAACAATTGAATACTCCAGGAGGGGGTCGAAGCTAAGAAACCCCATGAGCTTTAAGTCTTGACTACTTTGAAAGTAGCAGTGACTGTTAAAGTGGACTAACCCTCGACTTTCGCATAACTCGAAAGAGATCATATCCATCCGCCTGAAGGCAGATACAGACACGCTAGCCACTGCGTCACTGGAGTGAAAAGCGTTCGGATGGACCTTATTTAGCAATATACACCTGCATCAAACTATAAACCAGATTCACCACTATCTCTTGCTCACTACGACAACATAGGCCTTGAGGTTTTGATGCCCACGTAGTACTCTGCGTGATCTGATCTCATAGGAAGCTATCAACAATCATGGCAACGACCACCAACCCCCCACCGGCCTCAAACCCCACTACAGCAGACGACGAAGACGACTACATGTCCATGACCATCGCCGAGCCCTCAGCGCCCAAAGAGAAAGAAACCTACACCCAACGCCGAATTCGCAAACAGCGCGAAGTAAGCGCCCCTCCCCGTCCCGCCCCCCGGGCATCCCTCTCTCACCCCTCCACTACACCCCTACTAACATTGCGCGAACCTACAGGCAGAAGCCAAATCGCGCCCCAAATCCCGCGCCGAACTCGCCGCCACCTCCACCGCCGCCCGGGACGCCGCGCTCTCTACCTCCCTCTCCCTCGACACCTCGAACAAAGGTTTCCAGATGATGGCGAAACTGGGCTTCGTACCGGGCTCGACGCTTGGAGCGAAGGCGAACCCGCACGCGAGGGCGGAGCCGTTGGGGGTGGTGGTCAAGGAGGATAGGGGGGGGATCGGGTTGGATAGTGAGCGGAAGAGGAAGGTGAGGGAGGAGATGGAGGGGGAGGTGAAGAGGGTGAGGGCTGAGGAGGGGGAGTATAGGGAGAGGGTTGGACGGGAGAGGGAGGAGAGGAGGGTGGCGGCTTTGGTTGTTGGGGCGATGAAGGTTGTCGAGAGGTTTGATAGCGCCGCGGAGGAGGGTGAGGGGGTGGGAGGAGATGGAGGTGAGGGGGAGGTGGGCGTTGCCGGGAGGAGAAAGGCGGGTAAGCCGACGAAGCAGATTAACGTGCTCTGGAGAGGCCTGGTACGGCAACGGGAAGAGAAGGAGAGGGAGAGACGGATGCGGTATGATTTACATCAGAGCCTGTCACGGGTAGCTACGTACGATGACCCGGATGAGGACAAGGGAGATAGACAAGCACTGGGAGCCGAAGAGGAAGAGGTTGAAGAGGAAGATTCTGAGTTGGAAGAGTTCATTGCACTGGAGCCAGCGGAGCAATTACGGCGGCTTGTGACGTACTTGCGGGAAACGTATCATTACTGCTTTTGGTGCAAGTATCAATACCCTGATGCTAGTATGGACGGCTGTCCTGGGGTTATAGAAGAAGATCATGATTAATAATGGCTTACGCTGGCCTCTTACTACAACGAAGAGACTTACTTCGAATGGACCTGTGCAAGGTGGTGAAGATGACCACGGTCACCCCAGTTGAAAATGCTATTGAAGGACCCAAAGCCTCTACCCAAGAGTGACAATAGACTCAATCCGCGAAGGCGCTGCTACATGTCGCTATGGGAGGAGCGCATGTTTGGCTCTGCAATATTCTATGATCCGAATTCCGCAGGACCGAGAATAGGGATAACGTATCAGAAAATCTGGATTCGTATGTATGGTACCTATCAAACGCCACGCTATGCAGTGATCAAGGTATAGTCCAAGCTTTCCTTATGTTCTGGTCGAGTCGAGAGGGTCTTCTATGGTAATACCCCCAACGCCCATATCCCATGCAGCCTTTTCAATGTCTTTCTCAACGGTTGATGCATCCCTGGCGGTTCTGCTCATGACGACGCGCAGGAGCTCTGACATCAGATAGAGCTGCTCATCTGCTTGTTGTTCCTTGTTCAAATATTCGAGTTTCATGCCGCGGTCTGCCAGCGCCTTCATTCTACGCTCGGTAAGCATCTCAAGTATTTTGGTGATCTTAGCGACATCTGCTCTGCTGTTTTGGCTTCCAGCCAGCCTTGAACGCCGGGTCCTACGGACTTCTGACTCCGAGGACTTCAATCGTGAGATGTGCAAGGCTATCATCCTCGCTGTGTCCTGATCAGGGTACATTCCAATTGATTGTCGCATCACATGCATTGCCACCAATGTACCTTCGAGGTCTTTGGACAGAGAGAAACAGCGTATTATCTGATCGTACAGCTCTTTTGTGAAGTCTTCTCGGGCCATATTTCGTTCTCGCGAAGAAGCTTTCGAGTGCCAAGTTATCATGACTTCGAAGAGAGGTCGAGGTTTAGGGAAGTATTCTGAACTATGGACCCTGCTGGTGTCGACACGTTGTTTCTCACAATCCCAGAGACAAGCAAAAGTCTCCATATCTGCTCCCACGCTCTTCCTCATATGCGTGAACAACGTCCATGCCGCAGCGTAATCTTTTTTGCGAAGTTCAGAGTAGAGGAGATGGTTCATGAAGTACGTATTCGGAGGTATCTCGGCCATAGCAAGCAACTTCGTGAGATGCCGGACATGTGAATACATCGTCCGTCTCGAGTAGTAAAGGACCAGTAGAGAGAAGGTCTCGATGGTCGCACGTGACACAGTCCTTTGGAGGAATGCCGGGACTTGTGGGCCTTCGAAATCCTGCACCGATGGCTTCGAAGACATTCCATTGCTCCCATCCCCACTGTGTCTCCTCCGAACAAGGTCCAAGCGCTCCTGAATCATTGCCCAGCCCATCCTTTCCGCCTTTTCCCGTGACTCTGCATCTCCGATACGCAGCCATGCACCGATTATGCCATTCAGATGCTTCGGATCAGGCTTGACGCCCCGCTCGTACATCAGTTCTACAACCATTGCGGCAGCATGAACCTCGCCCATGCCCAAAAGCTTCTTCAACCAACTGCCATAGAAGAATTTATTCTGGAATCTTCGGGGTAGGGTGGTCAACGCTGTCATGGATACGTTGTTTAGTTCCGATCCCTCGTTACTAAATGTTTGTAAACTTCCGACAACGCCGAGGGCTCGTTTATAGACGGTTGTAGGATCCTCTGCGGACACTTTTCCTGTGAGCATCAAGTCCTTGAAAACTGCCAATGCAAGATCCGTTCTGCCAGTATTCATGAAGCTCATGCTCACGTTGTCGTAATCTTCCATCCTGATATCTGCACCAAGCTGCGCTTTTACTCGCACATAAAGACTCCAGGCTTTACGGAACCCAGATTCATCACGTTGTCGTGCCCAGGCTGCGATGACTGGAATCAGAATCCTAATGTCGTCCCCTCCGCACTGAAACAAAAATCTATTGGCGGTCTCCTGCGCTTTCTGCGGCATGCCTTGGGCGGCATACATGCGTACGCCCAACGCCCAGTATTCCTGGGAAGTCCGCCCTTCCATGCCAAGAGTCTCGACATTCGATTCCCATTCTTGCAAAGCCCTATCAAGATCGTCTTCGAGGAACATCGATTCCATGTATGCCAACCTCTGCCCGTCGTCTAACAATCTGCCGCTTGCCAGTATATCCTCCGCTAGTACTTTCAGATGGGCTGCACGGTCAGGATTTGAGGGTGACACGTGCTGCTGCGAGGCCCATAAAACTTTCCAGGCAAGTTCGGGAATAATATGGAGCAATGACGGAAGGCTCTGCTTGCACCTCGAGTACCACCTCCAAAGCTCCCTCCGAGCTTCGCCATCCGAAGTATTCCTTGCGGCCTGTCGTAGGCATGCATTCAATCGAGCAAGAGAGACATCGTCCTCCTCGAAGAGTGGGAGCTGAATGGTCAAACCATCTTTATCAGGTACATATTCCGCAGAGTTGTCTTGGTCGGTTGTGCTCCCCGGTGGCGGGGACTGTAGATTTTGTAACTTGGTATTATCTGGTACTAGTGCAGGAGCGTCCAGAAATGGGTTTGACCCTTTCTGAACAACTAGGGCAACTTTTGCTCGTTCCGCGTCTGTTAAGTGTGAGAAAAGTGGGCTGTCGCTGAATAGCAATCCTTTTTGTAGTGCTTTCAGCTCTTGCTCCAAGCGCGTAATCCTTCCCTTGAGCTCTCTTGCTTCAGCATCCGGCCCATCCGGATCAATACGGAGCTTCTTCGCAACCTGACCGACTGGCTGCGCATACTGTGTCAACAGTGTCTTATCCTTTTTGCTTCTGCCGTTCCGTAAGAGTTGACTGGCGCACAATGTCCTTGCCTTAGATGCATGGTGAACAAGACCCAACTGACGAGCTTGACAGAAGCACCTTTGACACAGTCGAGCTCCACGAGAACTCCATGAGAGCATGAATGGTGTTCAACACTGCGCGGTTGCCAAAAACATCGCATGAGCACATGTACTTCAGGATTCTCTACCTAAAATAATTATTTCAGGTTAGCGTGGCGCGACGCGAAACCACTTTACGCGGTCAACAGCTACATGAAGAAGTAGAGAAGACATGTCTGTGAATGGCAATACAACTATACAGATTGAAGAGCGTGACTCTGCAGCACATCAGGTACCTACAATGCAGTTGTTTTGTATTTTAAAACCACACCGCTGAACACTCCTGCAGGCATGTTATGTGTTCAAGCCCGAGATTGATCCATATCCGAATGCTCAGCACCCTCGGAAAAGGAGGAAGATTACGAAGATCCCTTCAACTCCAATAACGTCAGCGCAAACACCTTTCTCTGCACTGCTCGATGGGGTTGAAAAGCCCAAGAGTGTACAGCTACGGCACGCTGCATTCCAGGAGCAGTGGAGCAAGCAACAGAGTCGCGTCGAGGTGAGCACCGAAATATCTGTACTTTATTAGCGGCGAAAGGCTGATGATGTTCAGAGCATTCTAGAAGATGTCAATTCAACTACTCTTGAGGAGGTTGCCAGCTTTATAAAAGGTTCACGTGGGTCGTAAGTGAAGTAACGTTACTTTCTATAACCTTGATCTGACAGACGAGACGGCAGGTACCATGATAAGATACCTACCGGTCTTATTCTCGCTGGACCAAACATCGCAGCTCATGGAAAGCTCTTCGAGCAATTGGCCGCACACGTCAAGGCCGAAGTTGCTAGTCCCGTTGTCATTCTGAATTCTGGGCAGGCCTCAAACCTCAAGACTGTCTTGAAGCAGTTAATCAAAGGCGCAACAAGTCAGAATCAGGGTTTCGACGAAGATGACATGCTGTCTGATTCGAGAAAGGTGCGACAACTGCTGTTTGAGTGAAGCATCTATTGAGTGTGTGACAGGGGCCAAAGCTACTCAATTATGATCTCCAGATACTTCATAGTTATGTGCGGACTCATACTGTTCAAAAAATCGTTGTCGGGTTTCAGGATAGCGAAGCTTTCGATGGGAACTTGCTGGCAGACCTCATCTCACTCTTCTTGTAAGATCCCGAGCAATTCAAACGCAGGGGAAGCTAACTCGTGCCAGCTCATGGCTGGACCGTATCCCATTCCTACTACTGTTTGGTATTGCAACATCTGTAGAGCTGTTTCACGACAAGCTTTCTCGATCGGCATTACGGTGTATGCAAGGCGAGAAGTTCGACGTTGCGCAAGTAGAGGAATCTCTTGAGTCAGTCTTCATCGCTGCAACAGCGCAGGGCAACTCTGGAACCATGTGGTTGGGCCCATCATTAAGTAACATGCTGTTGGAGAGGCAAAGAGACCATGTGCAAAGCGTTCAAGCGTTTTCCACAGCACTAAAAGTGAGTGCCTGGATGAATTGTACACCTATTTTCAGTCATTGACCGACCACAGTATGCATACATGGCTCATTTTTATGCAAATGCTTTGAGTACTTTACTTGCGAGTGAAATCTCGCCCAGTCCATTGCAACCAGAGCACTTCGAGGCCATACGCAACCTCCCATCATTTCGCAGGTCGGTACAGAGACTGAAAATTGGCCTGAAGTCGCTAATATTCTCCAGATTTGCACAAGATCAAATAGTCATAGGAAACACAGGGATGGTTCGAGATCTCCTTAACGATGATTCCTTTCTCTTCGAAACCGTGCTTGAACAGCTCAAGCAGGGTCAAACAGCTGTGAACAATATGAACATCGCCCTAGAGCACATCGAGACCATCCGTTCCTGTATGCACAGCAAAGCTGACATACAACGCTCGGAGCTATATGTTAAGGCGATGTCGGGAGAGCTTGCTGGATCAGCGATGATCAGGGATCTTCAACTTTCTGTGAAGAAAATGCCCTCTGATAGTCTCGACGAGTTGCTCACGCAGATTTCAGACCTTGTTGGCCAGGAGCTTTGGGACCTTCACCAGCAACTACAGAAACTCGTGACGACAATGAGCAGCCATGGCAACCCACTGCGAAGTGAGCATGATATACGACACGAGACTCTAAGGACAACCGTCGTTGCTCAGAAGGTTGAGCTCAGCAAACAAAGATCCTCACTTTCCAAGGATGATGCAGCGTACTCCAAGATCGTGAATCGCGTTCACGACGTCCTCCAATCTTATTTCTCGAGAACGTTCATCAATCCTCAAAGTCTGTTCCTGCATGAAGTCTTCATCTACGATCTCAAATCTCCGCATAGAGACGTTTTCACTGCCAAGCCAAGATTCGCCATTGAGCGTGCCTTATCGACTCCTCACGACTACCTGGGTTGCACTTGCTGCAAAGCTTCGGATGAAGGGCTCTCATCGACACAGCCGCCGACTGCTATCTTGTATCAGCTCTATCTGGAATCAGGGGCACTGATCAATGTCTTTGACCTGTGGTCTGCATTCTATGCCATCGTTGGATGTGAAGACGGTGATGATAGTGACGAACAACGGGCACTGTACGTCTTCATACCTCTACCCCTGCTACTTCACTCATCTACTTTGTCAAATTAGCATGCTAAGTTGGCGTTAGGGCACTGTTCCATAGAGCACTCGCGGGCCTTAAATTTATGGGCATGATCAAACACAGTAGGAAGAAGACCGACCATCTTGCAAAGCTTTCGTGGAAGGGTCTCTAGATATGCAAATCTTAGCAGGCGAACTTGATCACACTTGATCTTGCCTGACGTTGTGTAGAGCTTGTCTGAACATAGCTACTTTCTTCGAGCCAGAAGTATTTCTTATACCGGGGCCTATAACACCAGTCACCGCCTTCCGATGCCCGAATGACGCCTTCCGATGCCGAAAGAACCAATCTTGAAGACCTTCACTACACGTCACGCCGCCGCAATGGCCATGGCCGCCATGCGCTCCATCCATGCACCGGCCCTGCTTCTCCGACGTGATTTCCAGCCTCATCGTCTTCTCTGTTAACTTCATCCATCAGCTGCTCCAGCTCCCGTTCGACCTCCTCATCTCGGGGCCCCTCATCTCTTTGAAAGATGTTTTCTCTTCCCAGCGGCCGACCCCTTCACTAAAAACCACGGCCTCCCTTCGCCTTCTTCTCAAAGCCTGCTCTTCTGCACTTTCCTCTCTCACTCTCCTGCCTCCGGCCCTTAACCCCTGCTCTCCGCCGGCAGTATCTTCTCCATCCATCATCCAGATATCGCCTTCACCATCGTCATTCTCCCCAATCGCGCTGCCTGTCAAGCCACACTTCCGCAATTGTTTTCGCCCTTCGGCAAGATTATCCAGTCGAACTATGACTTCACACATCAACATGTCATCCGAATTGAACGTTTTCAACTGCTGCACCACCTCGCGTCGGCGTGCTTCGTCCGTGGTGCTGCCTCCGAAAGGGTATTTGCTAAGCCAACGGCTGACAATGCCGGCTCGGACAGCATCAAAGATGTTGTCCTGCAGTAGGCGGCAGAGTATGACCAAAGCGTTACGCTCGGCTTGTGGACGACGCGCTTGGCTGACACACTTGTATTCGGTCTGTGTTGTTGGGATGTGGTCATGGATAAGATTGCATAGGCAGTCAATGAGGGCATTGTAGGTCTTAAAGTTGGAGAGACTGTCAGCAGCGGCTGCACCACGGGAAACTATCAGCGCAAGGTTTGAACGGGGGTATGATCGGCGACTTACGGCTAGACGACAAGAATTTGAGCGCTACTAAAGCGCTGTCCCGGCGGCCTGGATGCTTGCCTGCAAGGTTGCGGAGGAGCAAGTCGTAGGTCGGACCTTTGACAGAGCGTTCTGATATTATTTTCAGTGATCTATAGAACTCATGAGTTTCTGAGGAGAAGGGGCGGATGTCAGTCTGGCTTACGCAGCTCGCAAGTCGAAGTTCGGTCCTTGTGCAAGCTTCCGCAGGGTCTCAAGCTTGAGAGCTTCGTAGACTCAGTCCACAGCTCAATGCGACTCAACGGAAGTCCTACCCACCATCTTCTGTCTCTTGACTTATGACCCGAGATTGCTCCACCACATGTGTGACTTCAGTAACGGTGCGGACACGCTGAAGCTGCGCGGCTGCTGCACGGATTGCAAAGAACCCTATAATGCCTTCAAAGATGTCAGTGTCTTCTCCTTCATGGTCGGTAAGAACGCCACTACCTAGTCCAAGCCACAGGAGATTGTCCTTCGGTCTTGGCTCCATGTTGTCAACCATGCGCAGGAAGAGGAGTTCAAGCTGCAAAAGCCGCTTGTCGATTGAGCCGGCAGTATCCAGGGCGGTCAGCGCGGAGCTTTCCGGCGTGGCAAAGCAATTCAACGTCGCTGAGACATGGTTTACATTTGAGCAATGCGATGAAGTAACCTCTTCGCTACCATGCCTCCTTCACAGCTGAAGCGTTTAAAAACTTCTTTACGAGAGCAAGGCATTGTTGGGCCACAACAGTCCAAAAAGCAGAAGAAACAGAACAGCAAGAATGGCGCCATTAAAGACAAGAGGGTGCAGCGTTCCGCTGCACTGCAAGGCATTCGAGAGCAGCTTAATCCTTTCGAAGTCAAGGTACCTGCGCGAGGAAACAAGTTCGATTTCACAAATAGCAAGACAGTTGGAGGTCGAGTCACGAAGGGCGTCAAAGACAGGCCGGGTGTCACCAAAGGCTTAGGGGAGGAAAACGTACGCTTTCGCCAGCACCGTACGCATTGTATATGATTCTAACTGCATGTTCGTCCAGAGACGGAGGACCCTTTTAGTGGAGATGCAACGGCGGAACAAGATTGGTGGCATCATGGACCGACGGTTTGGGGAGAACGATCCTACCATGACCCCTGAAGAGAAAGCGCTGGAAAGGTTTACCAAAGAGAAACAGAAGGAAATCAAGAAGGGTTCCCTGTTTGATTTGGAGGACGACGAGGATGAAGGACACCTTACGCACTTCGGCCAGTCGCTTTCCCTCGATAAGCCAAGTGGCGCAGATGACTTTGACGAAGCCGATCTGGTAGGCTCAGACGAAGGAGACCACACGTCTGTTGGGAACAATAGTTCAAGGAAGCGGCGACGGTCCTCGGCCTCGGATAGTTCGGGTGATGCAGAGGCAGATGAGAATGGAGAGGCTTTACCAGAACGCAAAAGGACCAAAGCCGAGGTGATGAAGGAGGTAATTGCCAAATCGAAGCTCCATAAATACGAGCGTCAACAAGCAAAGGAGGATGATGATGATCTCAGAGCAGAACTAGACAAGGGACTGCCGGATTTGTTCGCCATGATGCGAGGACAACAACATCCACCGCAACGTCCGCCTGTTACTGAGCCTGTTACTGGCATGAATCCTGACAGAGAAGCGTTACTGAATGGAAAGGACCGATCTCAGGCCGACAGAGAGTATGATGAAAGGCTTCGGCAAATGATTTTCGACAAACGATCAAAGCCGACCGAACGAACCATGACCGAAGAAGAAAAGGCCTTCGAAGAGGCGAAACAACTGGAAGATCTAGAGGCAAAGAGGGTACGAAGGATGAAAGGTGAACAAGAAAGCAGCGATGAAGGAATAGGAGACGATGACCGAAATCTGCAAGGCGACGATGATGTAGACCAAGATGACGCCGAGACATTTGGACTTGGAACCGGTATATCAGGTGGCGATAGTAGAAAGTCACTTGATGTGGAAGACGAAGATGAATTTGTGATCGAAGATGATCTTGTTGCCAGTGGGTCGGATGTTGTCCTCTCTGAGGACGATGAAAATGCAGACGGGACTGCCAGTGAAGCCTCTGAGGATGAGAATGACCAAGAGTTCGTTCACGGCCTGCTCTCCAAAGACGACATGAACAGACTAGACTTTGGTCTTTCACATGCAAATGCCAATGTACCGAATCAGACAAACAGCAGCAACGGTCATCTGGCGTTCACGTATCCTTGCCCTCAAAGCCACGAGGAGCTGCTACAGGCTACCCACGATGTTGATGTTAGTGACCTACCAATTGTGGTTCAGAGGATAAGAGCTTTGTACCATCCAAAGCTTCGATATGATAACAAAGCCAAGCTTGGGGGTTTCTCTACAGTACTGGTCGATCACATTGCATATCTCGCCAATCAATCGTCCCATCCACCATTCGCTATTCTCGAGACCCTCATTCGTCACGTTCATTCACTTGCAAAGATGTACCCAGAAGACATCGGGAAGGCTTTTCGATCACACCTGAAAAGCCTACACAACGATCGGCCATTCTCTCCCACGCCAGGTGATTTGGTCATTCTGACGGCTATTGCTTCGATATTTCCAACCTCCGACCATTTTCACCCAGTCGTCACGCCGGCGATCTTGAGTATGGCGAGATACCTAGGCCAGAAACTTCCTCAGAACCTCAGTGATCTGGCGAAAGGTACTTATCTCGAAACCGTTTGCCTCCAGTATCAAAGGCTATCCAAGCGATACGTTCCTGAGGTTGTGAGCTATGCTCTCAATGCTCTTTGTATTCTCGCACCAGTTAAGCCAGGTAGATTGGTTGGCTACTTCCCTTATCGTGAGCCTGCCTCATCCCTGCGGTTACAGACCTCTTCGGAAACTGCTGGAAGGCGACTAGAATTTTGGGATATCCTTCCCCTACCCGAATCGTCAACTAACGACGACGCACAGCTCAAGATAGCTCTCCTTGAAACGCAGCTCGGCATTTTAGATGCTATGGCAGATTTGTGGGTGCGTAAATCGGCATTCTACGAGATCTTCGATGTAGTTTTTAAAGTGATGCAACATTTGTCTGGCAAAGCTTGTCGCCCTAAACTTCCGACAAGTACCAAAGTAAGCTGTTCTAGCTGTCGCCGATGACATATATGCTCATCTTAAATTTTTCACAGGACAAGATCCAACAAGTATCAGACAACTTGCAACGCCTTCTCCAACAAGCTCGTCTTTCTCGCCGAACCTTATCACTCCACAACCACCGTCCTCTAGCTATCAAGACCTCGATACCTAAGTTCGAGGAATCCTACAATCCGGACAAACATTATGATCCTGATCGAGACCGCGCCGAGATGAGCAAGCTGAAAGCGGAGCACAAGCGGGAGCGAAAGGGAGCGCTCAGAGAGCTCAGGAAGGACGCGAACTTCATTGCGAGGGAGAGCTTAAGAGAGAAGAAGGAGAGAGATAGAGAATACGAGAAGAAGTACAAGAGGCTAGTGGCAGAGATACAGGGTGAAGAAGGGAGAGACGCGAATGCTTACGAGCGCGAGAAGAGGTTGAGAAAGGGGAAGCGTTAGCATTCTCTGTATAGAAGAAACCTGACTCATTCGTTAGAGAGACTTACTCGATCATCTTAGATAAGATCTAAAGATATGGTAATGCTAATGCGTACAAATCTCTTTCGGGGATCGCTCTAGGTGCTTTAGTGCATTTTCCCGCTTCAGGATCAGTGAGGGATCTCCGCTGTTACAAGAGCACAGACACATCGTCACTCTTGATGGCTTCATTCTCTCTCTCATGATCTCTTTGCAATTCAACGTCGTAGCGTCAAGAAGGTTCTTCCACATAATTACAACATCATCGTTGTGGCATGGAGAATTAAGAGTTGTTCATCGCCATGGTGTCAAGACAAGAAGACCCTTCATCTGCGTTATCTTATTCGTACTGGAAACAATCTCAGAGGACATCACCTCCCCAGGTTCGACCTTTGCATATCCTCCCTCCAGACCTCAACATCCAGAGAGCCTTGACGTCAAAGAGGACGATGGGTGTTGGCGGATATGTTCGTCAGCCCTTTCCCGTAGTACTGTGGTGGTATATGACGCACAGTAAGTGCGCCACTCTAGCATTTTCGCGTTGTTCGGCCGATGGAGGCGCTGACGACTTCCAGTCCGACTTCACTGTGTTTGAATAAATGATCTTAGATGGACCTGGGTTGTCTAGACCTAAGACTGCCGCAATAATCTCATCACTGATTTTCTCCTCTTTCAACAACGTTTTTATGCTTTCGGTGCCAGGTCACGCGCGCAAAGCACTGACTGGATCTGGGTGTCCAGAGGATCCAACCAAGAAACATGATGTCGCATCAGTTGCCCCTAAAGCCTCAAAGTCGGATCCAGCGAGCCTTGTCGGTTGCTCCTCCGAACTCTGTTTGTCATCTCCATTAACTGTCAGGATTCACTGCTCTGATGAAGCGCCATCTTTAGTATCATCATACTCCTGACCTCCCTGAATTGACGTCTCACAAACCCTACGAGAAAGGTTGCGGATGTTGAAATGGCTTAGCTTAGACTCCATGGTCAAGCAGACGGCCATCATCCTATGGTGAAAGCCATCATACTACGATGGATACTGCAGACCAATACCGATCCACCATATGATCGAGCCGAAAGCACCATCGGTACTTCGTTGTCGTTCTTCAATTGCCAATCCAACAGCTCAAAATCGTCTCTTATAAAGCGGCACATGTTGTCATCAGCTTTGTGCGCAATACGTCTGGATCATGTACCTCGTCCCTGCGGCTATGGTCAATATCTCGTATCAAGCACTGCAAAGAAGGCTTGTAATGAGGAAGTCTCATCGTTTACTTCGTTCGCTCTGGATTAATAGTACTCTAGGTTCTCGCAGACGACGACAGGCTCAAAGAGTCCAGAATCGAGAAATCGAGAGTTCATCGTGACAGAGTTGGGCCTGGCATTAGGTTAGATCATCGAGGACCCCAGCCCTTTACTTTAAACTACCTCGGATCGAAAAGCTGCAGAGACGCCGTTTCAGTCCTCCGAGGGAACCTTGAGGCATTGAAGTTGTTGTGTGGCCAGCTTTGAGTTAAGTCAGCCATCGCCAACCTCATCTCCGTTCAGAAAATTCGTGACTTGATCGTCGATATAGATATATCTAATGGCTGGAGAATTTTAGACGATGGTATGGCAGAAGAGGAGGAGATGCGGCGAGGGCTGATGCTTCCGAGGCCATACAACGATCGCCTACATGGGCAGTAGCATAGGAGTTGCGGGTTCGCTCAGTATACATTAGGCGGTTACTTGGAGCTTCACGAGGGTGGACAGCCTCTCAAGCTTGTCGGTGACCTGTCATCATGCTCTCTTCCCAACTTCAGCAACGCCACCATTCAAGATAGGTGTAGGAGATGTTGGATGGAGCAGAGAGTGATACCACGCAATCATTTGGCGATAGTCATCATCGTCCCCTGAAGGTCGTCCTTGTACACTGGTGTTGAATACCCTTGGCCTAGAGCTACCTTGCAGAAGCCACTGCCTTGCTCTCCTTCATCATCATCATCCTCCTCTTCAGTGTCATGGATAATCCACAGCGAGAGAGAGGCACTAGAGGCAATGTAGGGGATGAAGTTGCCCGTCAGGCCAGAGGAGGAGGAGTGGTGGCCCAATCAATACGTATTTGAAAGTTGAATCATCCGGATATGCAATGACTGACATGTAGTCTGAAGGTCGAAGGAGGCATTACTCGCCTGAACCACGTCGTTCTCGTCGTTTCCTGTCTCCGCGTCTTCGTTCTCCGAGTCTCCGCCGTTCCCGTTCTTGCCGCCGGTCTTTCCAGTCATTGTCGCTCGCCCAGTCCTCGCCGTCGATTCCAGAGTTCTGGCTCTCCAGATGACAGAGCCAGACAATATCAGTACAGTCCTTTGCAGGGATGGATTGTAAGTTGGAGATTCTCGTAAAACTTGTCAGGCGATCCCCAAGCTCACAGCCTCAGGTCGTTGAGCAAGGACAAGTACCCCATCGACCTGGAGTCAATGACATGGACTCAGGAAGACGATCGCAATGGAGATCACCGCTTACGCTTGGTATTTTCTGAATCTGGTCGAGAAGATCCAGTAAAGCAACAAGGAGCCACTGAAAGAACAAGAAATACAACAGCATGCAAAGAACGCAGCTGATGTCTTTTGAGAAGTCGACGGACCTCAAACTGCCAGTATTTGATATGCATTGTTACAGCTACCGGTAGGCGGAGTGAATCATGAAGGAGAGGATATCCGTAACGATCCTTTAGTTTGAAAGTCGCTCTGTCAATATCTCCACCACCAATGTTATCGCCCACCAACAGCCTCCCACGCACTCAACGGATCCGCCCAAATCTCCCAATGTCCTATCTTCCCCTCCTCATCAAACCCACTTAGCCGATAAATAAACTTCTCCTCCCAGCTCTTCCCCGTAGCCACACTCGCAAACTTCGCATGTCCCACAACGCTCACAACACCTGAGCCACAAGCTGCTGCATCAACAACATGGTCAGACTCTGGAGGGAACGTATTTTCGTCCGGATGAAACGACAGTGTAGAGGCTAAGAGATCGAAATAGTCATCACAGGTGCTGCCCTTGCCATCCCCGCTATCATCTTGCGTACTCCGACGGCCAGTGAAGGTCTTGCCCAGGAACGGCAGACGTGAAGCTGCCCATGCAGGGCCGTGTTCTGTGATTTTGGGTGAGCTGGTGAAGAAGGTGTCGAGCATTTTCCCGGGTGGCTTATTCTCGAGGAACGCCATGCAGAAGACGTGGGATCTAGAACGTAGTTGTGATGTACGTGCTTGCTTGCTAGCGGTCGCCATCTGGCGTCAATGAGGGTGACTATTGCAGGCCACTGCCAGGTGTCGTACGCAGATGAAGCGGTCGAGAACCCGAACTGTCAGCAACTATTCTAGCGCACCAATCTAGTTATGTCGTCGCAATCACGAAGAAGATGATCGTTATGAGAGGAAAGATCATGCATTACTAAAAGTAGCCCTATTAGTCAGCGGAGTTTACAATACGCTAACGGAGTTATCTTGCTGATACATCATGTATCACCATATTCATTTACAATTGACTTGGTGTGTGCGTGTTAAGTCCGCGTCTACCAAAAAACATGACTGGAACGTGCTCTAATAACGGGGTAGTATTCAATCATTTTCCAGATCGCCCCTGCAAAGGGTTTGGTTTGCCGGGGATAACTCCTCGCTGCTTTCCTAGATTCCTTCCATGCCTTTTGATCTCCGCATGTATATAAGCAAAGTCATGTTCCTGTCCCTGGAAAAAGATACTTCATCATCAAGATTCTTAGCTTTTCAATCATCAATCCTGGACTAAAGCTCTGAAGACTCATCAAAGACAAACACTAGAAGCAACCAGCCTTCTGTCTCTATACTTGACAGTGTTCCAAGGCAGCGTCCGATTTATTTTTCTCTTACCTAGGTCTCCATACTCTGTCTACTTTGGGTCCGCAAAGTTCCTCACCATGGTCAAAGTCCTCGTCCTGGGCGCCACAGGCTACATAGGTTCAGCCGTGTCCGCCTCCCTCAACCGCAGCGGCGACCACACCGTCTACGGCCTCGCACGCTCCCCACAAAAAGCAACGCAACTGTCCAAACAAGAGATCCTCCCCGTCAGCGGCTCAGTCACAAACTCCGCAGCCTACGTCGCTCTCATCAAATCCGAGCACATCGACGTAGTTGTCGACTGCTCCGGCGCCAACAACGAGTCACATACGATCCTCGAGGATCTCATCAAAATCGGCCAGGAGCGCTTGCAAACATACAAGCAAGCTGGTATCAAGGGACCAAAACTGGGCTTCGTCTATACAAGCGGTACCTGGGTCCACGGTTCCTCGTACGAGCGTACCAGCGATCTCGAGCCCGTGGGAAACTCACTAGCCAAGGCGCAGCCCCCGCGTATGGTGCAATGGCGCCCGAAGCTTGAGCAGGCGGTGCTAGCAGCCTCTGATGTCCTCGACACGATGATAGTCCGCCCAGCGTTGGTGTATGGCCGCCAGCACGCCATCTGGACTTCCGTATTCGGCCCGATCCTGGAAGCTGCCAAAGCCGGCAAGACAGAACCCGTCCGTCTTCCTCTCAACCCACACGGCATGTCGGGCCTCATTCATGTTGACGATGTGGCTGCTGGTATCCACGCCGCTGTCGACAAGCTCCCTCTGATCTGCGGCACGAGCGTGTATCCAGTGTTCGACTTTGTCGGAAGCAAAGAGAGTATGCGCGATATCACGGAGGCTGCGGCGCGCGTCTTTGGATTCAGAGGTACTATTGAACTGGTGGGACCGGGCGATGATAGGTTTGGAGAGGCGATAGGGACGAGCTTCAATGGGAACGCTGGGAGGGCTAGACAGCTGCTCGGCTGGAGTGCGAAGAAGGTTGGGTTTGTGCCGGATATGGATGTGTACGCGAACGCTTTTGCTGCGGTCTACGGAAGTAAACTCTAATGACTTTGTAGTCAGTAGCGCTCAAACCTGGATGTGCAGTATATCCATCTCGTACTCGTCGTGTAAGACAGTGTGCCATATAGATGTAAGACTCCATAGCTATATCCCAGTGAGTGTATGCTAGAGTTCAGTCGTCCCAGGGTTCCCTCCTGATGTGCCAAGCTATCTTGCACACTTTTCTTACCATGATGAATTTACCTTCATTCCAAATAGGTATCCCGCAACCAATGTTCACTAAGGCGGCTATTAACATACCTTCAAGAAACTCCAGCTTCCCAAAACGGAAGTGTATCAGAGTTAGTAGATTCCACAACTCCGATGTAACGTTCAATGGCTCTTGAGTAGCTGGTAACCTATGATGCCGCATCACAGATCTTGACGATGATAAGAACCTCAAGCTCGATCATCTGATGGAGCTGTACAGGCACCACGCGGGCAGATCTTGACCTATCCGAGCTGAACTTCATTCCAGAAAACGTTCGGTGAAGAACTTGATGATTTGAGTGCCTTGTAAGTTTGGTGGGATCAGTGTGTGAGCCAGATCGACGCATCACGGACTGCACATGTGAGCACAGGGATAGTGCATAGTCTTACGGATGGCCATTTCATTCGTATCTTCATAGGCTATCTGAAAATACGTGCCTGACCAAACATTCCCTAACAGACCTTGCGCCCTCATTATGCACATGCACACCTCCTTTTCGCTCCCTTTCGCTGACTGATGCAGTGTAACAGGCCGTTGAAGTAGGGCTGGGGGACTATTTTAGGCTAGCTCCCTTGAACCTCTTAGCAAGCTGATCGCTGTCTGAAAGGTACCCGGATGCTGCTCCCAAAGACGAAGATGAAGGACGCTTAGGGGGACGCTCACCGGATTCCTGGAGTATAGCCAGCAATGTCGCCCATCCAGAGGTGTTCAGTAGTTGGAAGCCGTCTGAGAGGTCATGGGTTCGTGCGACGCGGCAAAGAAGTGCCTCTTCGTCCTGGTGTTGCGGACGCCCAATGTCAGCAGATCTATATGTGATGCTACGAGTTTGGAGAGTCTTACCTTGGTGAGGATACCCATGCCATGCAGGAAACAGAGCAGATGGAAGTCAGAGATAGACTTTAAGCCTCCTTCTGGATCCATGCGTCCATTGCTACCGCGAACACCAAGCTTATCGGTTACAGTCCTCAGCTCCTGACTCTCGCCGATTATTTCGCGGTTCTCTATTGAGAATCCGGGGCTATTGAACAATGGGTTTGACTCAGTGGGAAACCCGTACGTAAGAGTGACCAGTAAGTACTCGACAGGGAAACTTGGCTTAGCATTCTCTTGGACACTAGCGCCGTACTCGTTGATCCGTCTGTAGAAGACTTCTGGGATGTAGCGTGTTTTACTTGGCGATCCGTCATCTTCCTCCTCGGATCGCACGAGCATAACTGATGGATCCGCAGAAGGCTCCACAATATCTGCTTTTATCATCTCCACTGCCGAGTTGGATGCTTGAAAGGCGGAGATAGCGATACCACCATCCTCATCTCCACTTAGCACGCAAGTGACAAAGTCTGAGCCAAATCGGCCAGTGTCACTCCACTTCGTAGGCTTTGGGTTTTGAGCCTGGAGCCGTGCAGCGAACGCGATTTCCAGAGACGAAAGAAAGTAAGAATCGATATGCCGCTTGCAAACTACAGTCCCATCTCCCGCTCCAGAATCAACGAGGTCTGTGAATATAATACCGATCTTTTGAAGTCCACATAATCGAGCCACCTCGTCAACATCTTTCTCGTTGCCCCACTCATGTAAGGATACACCATCAACTTCGTCGGTCTGTGGAGGCTCATATATCGCCTCTACGACAGCTTTGATACCCAGAGGTACTTCTGTGTACTCGTCATACCGGCCGTATAGGAAGCCTATTCGCTGTGCGCCTGACCTCCGCCAGAAGTCTAAAAGCGAGTTGATGAGATTCGGGGTGGAGAACTCAACATGGTCGACCATTCGGAATGGTTGCGGTTGTAGAGTGATTGCGCTCGGTTGACACTTTGTACATATACCCTCCGGCCATTGCGGGTGGCCTGAAGGGCAATCTCGCTTTACTCGGTAGTAAGGTTCGCTGAGGGGAGGCATATAGGAACTTTTCAGCTCAGGCTTATTCGTAGCAGAGTTGATCTTTCGAAGGTGGGAGTGGAAAGAGAGGTGTTTGATTTTCCTGTCTGCCAGATACTCAGGTGCGTAGGGTTCGAGAGGCATGCAGTAATCACACATTCCCTTCGGCCCGTGTCTGCACATCTTCTGATCCCTTGGTCGAGGGATCTTTCCATCTTGCTTGTCCAACCTGTCGTCAAGGAGCGACTGCTGCACAACCTCCCAGGGGTTCCTAATAGTCGAATCCGGCAATGCCTGAGGAGGCGGGTCAATGGGTAGGTCCTCTGTCGGTAGTATAGGGAGCCCATTCAGGCGATTTGAGGAGTTATAAGGCTGCGAGGCTGTAGCTTTCAATCCTGTTGAGTGTCCGTTCGATAAAGACGCTTGCTCCTGGTACTTCAGGAAGAGCTTATCGCCATGCCTGCGCACCGCGCATCAGCTTCGGTTGACCTGCAGATCCAAGTCTGCTAGTCGCTTATACCTCAACCCAACTCTCTGTATTGAGACACCTTTCAGACTATTCAGTAATCTGTCTTCGCCTCCGAAGGGCTTATTTGAAAGCGTGATGGTGGTAGGGTCAACAGTCTTCGGTATATTATCTAAGATCTTCGGATATCATGGAAGATTAGACCAACAGTTACTTAATGGCATGGGTGAAAGATTGCTGTAGTACCTGAGACGAGAGCGAAGTGAACTGATCAGAAGGTTGAACCGTGAGACGGAACTGTCCATCTTTGCCTTCGAATCTCAAGATCATTCCGCTTGGTGGAGCCATGCTTGACCGTCTCCCGCTGCACAGTGGATCATGTAAAATGTCTAAAGGTGGACTTGTCTGGCTTGAGGTCGTATAATCGAATGCCTGATTGAGGAAGATGATCTGTGTTAAGCTTCAGATCACTCAGAACAGCATAGAAAGCTACCGAGCTTAAACGTCAATGTGCTGCCTTAGTGCCGTCGGCCGCTGGCCGGAAGATCCGAAGATCCGGCATGGGGCGCTAAGTGTTACACGAGTCCTAAACCGTCGAATTGACGATCGTGTCCTGACAGTGCATGGAATCCATAAGGTACATGTAATTTCGAAGAACTTCCTGTCCAAAATCGATTAGCGGAAACAAGGTTCTCCTTCAGCAGCAATGAAGCAATAAAACTCCATTTGAAAACCGCAATACCGCCTGAAATTACAAACAGCCTCTTCACGACAAAGGAGGGTGGCACTCTAAGAAGGGTATCAGACACCATCCGCCAACATGGTGGACTGGCTTGGCCTGGCCGTTCCCTTTGCATACCTTGGCATACTGGTAGGGTCTTTGGCAACCTTTTCCTCACTGTACCGGAAGCGGAAAGCAGGTAAGGCATAATTCATATACCAGACACCATTCCCCAAGCGCATAGTCTGCGAAGCATTCGTTGACTAGTGAGCAGCAAAGGCATCTTCTCTGGAACCCTGGTTTCCGCCACACCTTCAACGTAACATCTACCTCTCCCTTCTCCACCTCGAACCCGAAGCCGGAGACAAGAAAGCTCCCGCTGTGCCTGAAAGTGTATTAAAAGCGGCTCTCCTGCGGCGAGCAACAGAAGACATCCATCGCGTCCTTGCCGTTCGAAGCGCAAAGCAAGCTCTAAACAATCTACTCCAGAAAGGAACCGTGGGCGACGATTTATGGCAAAGGTTCTTGCGGGCGGAAAAGGAGATAGAGGACGAGGTTAGGGATGTAGTTGAAGAGGTAAGACGTCTTACGTTATTCGTCCATAAGTGTACAACTCCTAATCGCACAATCTGCAGGCCAATGCGTTCGCTCCCAATTGGGGCCAAACTATCTTTCAAAGCGCCAATGAAATGATGAATCATAACATCATCCGCCAAAAGATAAGTGAGCTTCAAGCGCAAGCGAAGGTAGAACGAGAATGGTGGGACAAGAGGCGCGCAAGCATACAGTCGGACTTCATGAAAGAGCTCGACGAAAGCGCTGGCAGCTCAAAGCCTACTACACCTGGAGAGAGGATCGGAAGTGATGAAGATGCTGTTATAGTCGAGGGAGGGGGGCCAGCGGTAGCAGGGAAAGGAAGTACGAGGAAGAGGAAAGGAAAGAAATGAGCGGACTGGGCTTACAATGTTTCATTTCACTTGGTGCCACGTCGTTGCATGGCTGATTAGCCCTTGGGGAGTTTGCTTAGAAATCTGGTATTGAGTCAACTTGGCTTCTGACTGACGATACAGTCATGATGGTTTGGCATTATACGTGTCTAACCAGGACTCAGGCTAGGCTATATAAACTCAGTTCAACCGGATAGAGTATTCCTTTTCTTTTCCATGTTCCGCACAACAGGCTAAACAATCTCCACATTTTCAGTCCCTTTAGCATGGCTAACCAACCTCACGAGCCCCACTCTTCCAGCAATTCACAAGACGTCCCTGCAAACATTCCAGCTCCACCCAACCAACCTCGACCCCGCGGTACCCCACTGCTGGAAGGTTTGAGGTCCGCTGGACGTCTCCTAATCAATAATGACAGAGGCAGCTTCATAGACACAATATGGCGGGATATCGTGTCTGCTCTTGGATTTGGACATTCCTCACCGCATCTTCTCTTTCTTCCATTGCGGCAGCCACCGGAAGATGTCGAAAGAACTTCAAGTCGTCCTTCATCTCATAGGTCTGATAGAGACGTTCTTAGGCAAGAGCGGATGTCACCAGGAGAGCGGGGACACCATACGCAGAGTTCCCCATCTAGTCAAGAAATCGCCAGGCAAGGCGTCCTGTGGAGCAACGGATGTCCGCCCCCCCCGCCGCAGAATTTCCTACTCTCGTTGCAGCAGCCGGCGGAACGGGTAGAACAAAGCCCAAACCCTGGGCGACCTCCTTGGTTCAACAGAGGCATTATCAGACAAGAGCAGCTAACACGAGAACCTCCGGAGGACCCCATGAAGGATACCCAACCTAATCAAACTAGCAGCGTCCTCGAGCCTCATCCGAGTTCCCAAACCCCGGAAACCGGCACAGGGGAAGATACAGTCCTTGCTTCAAGACTAAGACCAAGGCCAAGGCCCAAGTATCGCCCCAGGGTATGGGTGACATGCGTAAGCACACAGTTGCCCCTTTCCCGGGCAGGCAAAATATCTAGCTGACCGAATGGAGTGTGACTGCGGAAGAGACCGTGAAGTGGTTTGGCCGCGGGGGAGAGAATGTTGTATCTGTGGCCATCGGAGGTGTCGCTGTTGCACGATATGGGACGACGGCTTCGATCATTGCACACTGTAAGTTGGCATCGGCATAGCGGTGGGAATTGGTTTCGTTGTTCTGTTGCGTAGGCGGCTTTCGTTTTGTTCGTGCTTCTTCGTTTGTCGAAAAATGCTCACGTCTTCCGTATCGCACCACGAACCTATGCCCGCGGACCGGGGTTAGTCTGTGCAAAAAAATGGTTCCTTTAATGTGTGTATGGTTCCAGGTCGTAAATGGTTGCCGATGTCAACAGAAGAGCACAAGCACCAATATGTATGGGGGACCTCACAACCACATCGGTCCGTTCCACTATCGTAAAGCTATTCCAAGTAGATCCGAATCCATGGGCCTGTTGGCTGAGCAATACTAATCGGCTAGGTTTGAGTTAGGAGTAAGTCTGCCTTCGGACGCAGTGTCACATTTATAGCTGCGCAGAAGCAGATTGACGAGTCGATGTCAAAAACAAGCTTTTCTGTGCAATAGAGAAGGGATTTACGGATTTTATGGATCGCTGGAATAGGCAACGACGCAAGATGAGAAGTATGAAATCGAAAAGTTTGTACGGATCAAGCAATCCACCAGCACCGAACGCATCATACAAGCTGTACACATCTGACAATTGACCAAGGAAATTGAGGAAAGATGCTGAAAAGACGAGAAAGAGTCGCCAATGCTGTATCTTCACATCTGTGCTGTGTACCAATTAACCTTTCACCAACTCTCCCAACCTCTTCTCCAAGATTTGCCTTCCCTCCAGCGTGTCCCATACTTCATGCGGCGCTCCATTGACAACATCCCAAGCCACCAGTTTGTCTGTCAATTTTGTGAGATCCTCCTGCTTCTTCTCCCATTCGCTGTCTTTCCTAACCTTAATCCCTGAACTGACAACCACCAACGGTGTATCCGGGCTTTGGATGTTCCGCGCGCTGCTGACCTCATTCTTGGTCAGTGAATTGGCGACGAGGCTCTCCTGCAGCTTTGCCTTGAGGTACTTTCCACCTTGGTATGCCGAGCGACCGTAGACGCGATCTTCGCGATTGCGCCCCTTGAATAATGCCGCGGGTAGACGATCGAGGCCGAGTGGCGAGATGACTCCACGAGCCCAGAGCATGAAACCTCGGCCAGGAGAGGCAAGGCGATACAGGAGGTCTTCGTGGAAGGCATCAATCAAGAAAATGCCCTTGATATCCCGGACGTGTCTACTAGCAAAGATACGGCTATATATCCCACCGACGCCAGCTGAAACCAAGATCCAAGGGCCTTGTTCACCTGCTCGTGCAAGAGCTTCTGACAGAGCGTCCGCGCTCATGCCGGCGGAGTGTGGTGAGGGTGCATTGTCGGACCATCCATAACCGGGCCGGTCCCAGTAGCAGTAGCGGTCGATTGTGCCGTTCTGGTAAGCGTCATAGATCCAATCTTCGAAAGTGTCCTCCACCGGTACTTCGCCGGCTTCTAGCATGACGGTAGGGTTCGGATTACCATCAGGGTCTTTGGTCACAGCGCCCACACATGCAAGATGAACCTGATACTTCTCGCCATCAACGTAATAGCGCTCTCCTGGTGGGGCCAGGGAAGCATCGCGAGAGCGAAGGATCAGGGTTGCAGTGAGTAAGAGAACGACGGCGACGAGGAGGATCATAATGATTGAGGACGTGAGGACTGCACACCATTCGCGGAGAGTACGGCGTGTCTCTTGTCGGCCTGTTAAGCGCTCCTCTTCTTCTTTCTTGCCCCAGGCTACGATTCGGTCAGCCACAACATTGTAGATTGCAATGACCGTGGCCCAGATAACCGACGCAATACCAATCCACCCTTCTTCGACGCGAACACGTTGTACTGCAAGTATGATGATCATGTCCATGGCGAGGAATACTGCAACGATGAGGCCTGAGATTTGCATTGCCTTAGATGGAGACGAGAAGAATAGAATCGCAATCAGGAGATTTCCAGCGGTCAGCGTAGTGTATGCGAAGTCGAAGTAGCCCGAACCTCGAGTGTGCATCATCGGCGGAGAGACGAAGATCGATACAAGTAAGATGACCCACCAGAGGAAGGTGATGATGAGGAAGAGGACGGTCAAGTAGCGGAGAGCTCGGACGCTCCAGAGATTATAGGGCGAGACCTAGATCCACTCATAAGCTTCGCGATTCGAGAAGCAAGTTGGTGGGCAAGCATTGTTGAGGTCGATAAACATACAGCTGGATCATCTGGATCCAGGTAGCCGTCACGCCGAGGCGGTGGTAGGAGGCGGGTACGTTCATCCGGGTCCTGTTGTCGTTGAGAGCTGTGTCGACTACCCTCGGCGTCGGGTGGAGTGGCATCACCACTGCGTGGCTGGTCGTCTCCACCGTTCTTTGAGCCCCACAGAGAGACCATCTTGAGAAAGGTATTGATGTTCAACACCAACAACTTTTGGTGGTGATGATGAGATGTCGATCGATTGAGGCGGAGGAAAAATACTAGGCTCCAAGCGTCATCAGCTTGTCTCGAAGCAAAAGCCAACTTCTGTAGTGGAGACAAGAAGAAGTGCAGCTTACCACCACTCCCACGAAATATGATCCAATGTCAAAGGCGTATGGACAAGCAAGAGGTGGTGAAGAGCTCAATGGAAAGTTATCTACAATAATAATGGGTGGGCAGGGAAGAGGTGGTCTAGACACTGAAATGTTGCAATTCGTCATTGTTTTTCGCTTATCAGTCAATTTTGGGTTAGCTCCAGATCCGGCGCGTTCCCATGTGATCCTTTCGTGGCCAGACGATGAACGTAATCCCAAAATAGCAGTCACAGATCAAAGAGACTCGCTCCTATATAAGGATTCATTATCAAATCTGAAGATATCTTAGTCATCAGCACAATGATTGCTGAAGAGTTCTTCCTTGTCGCTTAACGCGGTATGTTTGCTGCTCTAACAACGTCTTTGGCAGCCGATCATAGATTCCGATATTACATATGAAACGGATCTTAAGAAAAGACCCCTAAGGGTACAACATCCTATTATCCTTCGCATCAAGCACTGTCCAAGGTGATGTTGGAGCATGGTGCGCGAGCCAATACTCACTGTCCCTAATTGTATCTGTTCAAATGAGTGATTTGCAGAGAGCGTTTGCGAAGGCGAAGCTGGCCGCTCTTCCCCCCGAACCCCTGATGCTTCTCGACACGGAAGAAGAGGGAGAAGAGAACGACACATTTGGTGAACTAAAAGGAGATAACCTTGAGGACGATTCGTCATCCGCTTCCTCAGCCTCGTCAACGGGAACAATCAGGCCATCTCCAAGCAAGCATCTTTTTGCAAAACCTAAAGGGTTTGTAGCGCTTGTACTATCATCCATACATCTCTGCTAATCACAATGCTTCATCACCTGGGAAACCCTAAGTACATCATGCGCTCTTTTCAATGCCTTTGGTCTCGTTTGTGCTTCTTTGTACGCTACCACCAATTCGTTTTCGCCCAGAATCTTTCTGATTTATCATCTTGTTTAGCTCTCCATCTGCCAAACGGACGATAGAATCGCTTCCATGGAGCAACTACTTCACTTCAGAGCTCTACCTAGAGAAATCGGGCCCTGATGAGAAGGTCGTCCATCATGTATACCTTACCACTCCTGCTTCCAAAGGACCACTCTTCGTCACCCATCACGGCGCCGGCTCTTCTGGTCTCTCCTTTGCCCTTTTCGCCAGTGAAGTTCGAAAAATTCTCCCAGATGCTGGCGTGTTGGCCCTCGACGCACGGGGCCATGGCGAAACCACCGTGCAAAAGCCACGCCACGATAATGCTGTCTCACCGGAGGCCGACATCATCGATCTCAGCCTGGGGACTCTGAGTAGCGACTTAGTCACTTCAATCCAGATGACTCAAGCTAAGATGGGATGGAAAGAGCCACCAGGGCTGATTTTAGTAGGACATAGCCTAGGTGGGGCTGTGGTAACCAATGTTGCGAGGAAAGGGGTGCTTGGTGATAGAGTACTGGGGTACGCTGTATTGGACATCGTCGAGGGTAAGCATGTTCACCATTTGTTCTCGAAGCCGATTTGGCTAAATCCAAGTCTTGCGCAGCCTCAGCAATCGACGCATTGCAGACCATGCAGACTTACCTCTCGACTCGTCCAGCTGGCTTCCCATCGCTGGCTTCTGGTATTGAATGGCAGTAAGCTCTATCTTATCCATCCATCAACACCTAACCTCTGCCATATGAACAGATCTGGCTGACTTAAAAAAGCATTCGATCGCGGACGATCCGAAATACCACTTCCGCTCGGGTATCCGTACCGTCCCTGCTGCGACAGGACCCGAAGGCTTCCAATCCAGCGAGATCTTGGGTATGGAGAACCGATCTAGGAGCTACGCAGCCATTCTGGGAGGAGTGGTTTGTCGGCCTCAGTAAGAAGTTCCTGGAAGCAAAAGGAGGGAAGCTGTTACTTCTCGCTGGTACAGACCGACTAGATAAGGAGTTGATGATCGGACAGATGCAAGGTATGCGTACCCGGGCCTGACAAACGGCCACAGAGCTGGTCAACAGAGCTAATGCACAGCATCAGGTAAATATCAGCTGCAGGTCTTCCCTGAAGCCGGACATTTCATCCAAGAGGACTTGCCCGAGAAGACAGCAATGGCACTGGTAGATTTCTACAAGAGGAATGATAGGAGTGCTCTAGTTTTGCCGCCGAAAGTGGGCGAGCTTCTCAAAAAGAAAAGTTGACTCAGTGTAGGCAGTTCATTATTGTTCGATCCCAGCTACATGATAACTCATTCAGGCGAAGGTTACATTCTGGAGCTAGGACCCGGGGACTCATGACTTGCGTGTCAGCATTGCGATTAAGTTAGAGTGAAGATGCTGATGTCAGAAGGCTAGCTAGGTTACTCCACAGACTTCTAAATTGCCGCAAGATATAAAGCTCAGTATTGCCATTTCAACCACGACCAATTCAATCTTTTGACATTCGCCAGGCAACCATTTAGGCCAGACCCTAACGCAGATATACCCTTTACGCCCTCAGAGCAGATCTCGATAGCACGAAGAGAGTACCGGAATCCGGCACAATAGGCACAGTATAAGTCATCCTGCTATTCACCGTCCACTAATCGTCCATTAAACCAAGCACCAAAACTCCCCACCCGGCCCCCCTCCCTCCCCGGATCCCAACCCAACGCATCACTCCCCCGTGAAACAGCTCACTCACTCTCCCAACACAACTTCAAACCGCTAAATGTATCCCCGGTCTATCCACCAGACCACCCCTCCCCTTCCCTTCAACCCTCCCCGCAA
>JAABUP010001714.1_pt1 | contig 45111 bp, 55 predicted proteins | sample 5559201 | NCBI WGS metagenome assembly JAABUP01 (sample SAMN10711887, study PRJNA513373) | rock metagenome | isolation source: Antarctica rocks | place: Antarctica
CGTTCACATCGAACTCAACTCAGCTGGAGAATGTTTGATTGGGAGAAATACTCTTTCACCGCGCAGCGGAAAGTCAGGATCGAACTACCGACCTAACAATTTCTCAGGTCCGGAGCGCTAACCGGCAAGGTTAAAGCGACCAGCTTCAGAATCCGAAACCAATTGTAGCAAAAGGGTACGGCCGTTGTCGTCATGGAATTACAGAGCCCATATGTGCATCCCAGACGTTACAACCGGCAAGGTTAAAGCGACCAGCTTCAGAATCCGAAACCAATTGTAGCAAAAGGGTACGGCCGTTGTCGTCATGGGAATTACAGAGCCCATTTGTGCATCCCAGACGTTACAGTCATAGCAGCACAGCCAATCAGTGATTGTGGCTGCAACTGGGCAGGTGAGGAACAGGTGGCTGATGGTCTAAGGCTAGCTGGGGCTGATACAGCATGAGAAAGGGCAGTTGGCCTGTGTTGGCGTGGCCCTAGGCTGTAACAGTTTACCGTCACTATTGTCTGACTCATACCGTCATACAAGTGATTACTCAATATCTTACATAACACAGAATCTTGGAAACGACCAAAACTGCTATGCATCAATCACCAGTGTCATATCGACGCTCCGCTTTGGAATACTGCTCGGTATTACAGTCTAGCTTGTTACATAGGCAGGCCTGCCAATGTATGATTTGTAAGCCCCGCACATCAAACTGCCATGCAACAGGCGCCACCATAGGACCCTGTGCCGCCTGTCTAGGTAGGAAGCGCTAGCCAGCTCCCAAATGTGCCGCCATTGTGCTTGCTGAGCGTGGCTGCCACATGCCTCTAGCACATCAATGGTGACTTGCCAAATACCAGATGCGGGGGTGCGCGTACCCGGTGCGGCAGGTGCGGGTGCGCCGCACCCGCACGATGGAAACTATGCGTCAACCTTGAGCATTGGCGGTGCCAATAAACATAAAATCCGCAGGTATATTCCGAGGTTCAGCAGGCTTCAGATCACAAACCGTGAGACGCACGGACAAAGGCACGTGCGTCCGAAAGCGAGCGGTGGCTTACGACAACGTGCAGCAGCCGCAGCGGAGCCGGCCGCGGTACGGAAGCTCGTGGGACCCATGTGCAAGTTGTCCAGATTCGTCGAATTATTCATCTCAGTCAAATCCCAGTCAACACATTTCGCATGAGACTCTAAACCCAGTAAAGTTGCCTATCAATCAATACTGTGATATACGTAATATATGTATAATTATCATGCCTTGTTATTAACTAAGTGCTGTTCCTTACGTACTTGCTCAGATATCGAATGCTTCGTCACTCAGTCACTGCAGTCCGTATGATACGCTTTATGCATCTCCTTATCTGATTGCATGTGATTAACGACAGTCCATGTCAGCTAAGCGCTGCATGATACACAATTGCCTGCATACCGAATGCTTTGTCATACATGCCAAACCGGAGTCACCATATTATACAAAGCATAAACTTCGTCTGGCTTAGTGTTGCAACCACATCAAGCTTTATGCAAGACTGTTGAAAGTGGACACTTCAAATCTGTCATTGCCAATTTTGCAAGAGGGGAATCCTGATGCGCTAAGGCTGTACACACCCCAGTTACACTGGTCACATGTGTACAGGAAAGCAATATGCTTCAATTAGTAAACGTTGCAAAGAGACAAGGACACGCATTTGCTATAGCTGCATTTATGAATACCATGCTTGGTACACCAGAATATTTGACATCGAGACAAGTGTGCATCCCAAACTTGACTCTTAGTAAAGCACCCCAGCAAGTTGTCAAACAACCGTACATACAAGTTTCATGCAGTGTACCAGACTTCACAAATCAACGCAGCCTTAGGAACATGTATCTGAAATCCGTTTCATCAAGGGAACCGCAGACACAATTTTAATGTATAATGACCTCAATGATTGAGGCGATGATCAATCTGTTGCAGGACTTGTGACAACGTGGCATGTGTAGCAGAATTTACTGCTATCTGGGGTGGCCCATAGCAGATTTCAGGCCTGCATAATAACACAGTGTAGACAGTGGCCAACGTTTGAGCATTGCAAGCAGAAGAGTCAAAATCACCCATGACATACAATGCAAACATGCCAATATAGTCTTCATAATCCAATCAAAGACAGAGCCTGTACAATTGCTCATGCAGACATGCACATCCCTTTTACGGCCGGCACACTTTGTAGAAGGGGTGTGTCTATCAATTTCTTCCATTGTTGAAACAGAGACAAAGAGCATCAAAACTAAAAAATGTGCACATGCTACAAAGTGGTCGTAAGTACCTTTCTCCCAAGTATGATGCACAAATAAAAGTCTGCAGCTGTTCCAAGGCTCCACCTACTGCTATGCCATTGACAGTGACCCAGGGAACATAAGTATGAGCAGGCTTGAGACTGGCCGTCTCCTCTGCTGCCTTTTTCTGCAACTCAACTGCCATCTGACCTGCAGCAGATGCATACCTTCATTTTGGCAGAACATGCACGTATCAGTGTAGCAATGAGTACAAGCCTCCCTCCTGTGTATGGGCTGTATATGGGGGAAGGTTGCAATCATGTCATATTGGCACGTGTTTTGCCGACCAGAGCATAGCAGTATGTTTAGCACATCAGATACTGTCAACAGATGAGATGAGGAACAAGACAGGTATGTGTACTCCTGATAAGTCTTTAGCTTGCCTGACGCACAGTCTTGTATGGCTGAGTAATTTATTGATGCATCTTGAGCACATGGCTCTGCAGGCTCAAGAGGATGTATCTTGCTTGGTCCAGGTGATTCAAGACACTTGGCAAAAGGAAACCACACTTGTTGGTCTGGGTTCAAATGGATTGCACAGCTCAAGATCCGATTGAGTTCACACTCTTGAGGACCATGTTGGCACACTACGCCGTCCTGAAAGTTAATAAGGAATTTGATTTCAAAGTCTTGCCAACGTTCACAGAGCAGGCCTGGTCAACAGACTTGCTTGAGTCTCCTTGGCATTTCCATAAGGAATGTAGCGAAACCTGGTCATGTTCATGACACCATTGTCATAAATTCTGGCTGCTACTGTGTCTAAGAACCGGGCACAGTAAGGGCATAAAGCTTCTCCTGCATATAGCACACATCAAACTTGAGCCTGCAATGGGACGTAGGGGGAGACTGTCAGGCAGTAATTCAAGCCGACCGTAGAAATTCACTTGCACCAGCGGGCCAGCTTCTGATTGATCCGCTGCTTCCGAGTAAGCCATGACACAGATCAACGCAATAAAGAGCTTTGTTGCCGCCAAAAAAACCATGACAGGACCTTCACTGCAACGGTGTCAGGCTAGATGCTGAGTACGCTCCTTCTGTTGCTTTTGAGAAGCGCCGGTAACAAACACAACAAAGCCAAACAAACAAACATAACGCCCGCAACACGAGCGACCTGCAAGGGTGAACAACTGGAAAAATGCAAGCGCCCGAGGATCGCATTGGCACCATCTTGCACCCAGACTCAGCTTGAGGTGCTGACAGACCTCGCGCGAGAGATCATGTGCTTCAGCGCGTGTTGCTGAGGAAGCTCGCTAAGCTGAGGGCCTCTTTCGGAACCTTGAAGCAGAGAGGGAGTGTTGAGATTGACACTCAAAAGCCAGCAGTCAACAGCACCCACAAGCTCACCCGCAGCTTGCTCAGCCAGAAGATCATTGAATGAGTTGCATCGCTTGAAGGCAACACTGCTTCACAAAGCTCAGATCATGCTGCAGCATCAGGCCGACCTGTCAAGGGCCACCTGGAAGCTACGCCAGTCGAAGTTGGTCGTAAAATTCTGTCAAAACGCTCAACGAGGCTGTCAAGTGTGACGGCTGGGTGGAAGGCCGTCTAAATCATTGTTATACCAACACCCTTTACCCCATCACTGAGGGGAACTTAACATGTTTGGGCTACGCTCGTCTGCCAAGCGCTTCACTCTTCTGCTCCTAGAAGAAGAGGAGGAGTATGTGGCAGATTTTGTGGCAAGCTGTGCTTGGCCAACAGCTGTGCAAGGCAATGTGCAGCAGGTCAAATGCATGCCTGGCAGTCTGAGGCTATGCTCAAAGTCAGTATTCTTTGAGCCAGATGATGTCAGGGTCCCAATTGTCAGGTGTGCCTTCTTCGTGGTCATACCTGGTGTTCTTGAGACTTTCGTGCAGTTGAATTTGCGGAGTAGTTCCTGCTGAAGCCGGCGTGCTTGACACAGAAGCTTTCTATAATGCCACAAACTTGGTTTGCAGGATACCTTTCCTATTTGTGCAACAGCTTGAAGGAATCAATTTGAGCACCCTGTCGTTGGCTACAACTCAGGTGGTCAAGATGAAGGCAAACACAGCAGACGCTCCTTATGTAATACAGAAGGGTGCTCCTACTCACTGGCAGTTCAACTTGACATATGCTACAGTGGATCAGTTTCTGGTCATGGCTCATGAGCAGCTGGCTGCCAGCAGGCTACCCTATGCTGACAGGAAAGAAGCTCTACAGGTACATACAACTGCACAATGCAAGTCATGTCAGCTGCGTGAGCAGACACTTTACAGCAAGATTCAATTTATGAGCACATTGGATTTTTCCAAAAAAGATGTTGCAATGCCACCTTGCTTTAGCAACAGAGCAATTTAGGCTCTTTGTATTCATCAACTTTGGCACCTGTGGCAAGTCTTGTTGAATCTCTACTTTGCACATTCCTACTGCACATAACTGGTACAACACTGCTTTGCCGAGCAAACATGGCTTGTTGGCAGGCAGGCGCAAGACAACGTGCATCAGAGGCCGTTTTTGATAACAGCCGCCTGGTAGAGTTCACTGAGCAGATTCAGCATGATGCACCAGCAGTGCAACAGACCCCCCTGGTCCAAGAGGGAGGCCGCCTGGTGGTGACAGACAGGAGGTTGTACTTCCAGCCCTTGCACAACGTGGCTGGAGGCAACCCAGTGCGCAGTCACCCCTTGGCAGCTGTGGCTGCAATTGCTCATAGGAACAGCTCCTTGCGACCAATTGGTAAGCTGTATATATGCTATCTGCATAGAGGCATAGTTACAGGCACATTATTTGCCACATGTGCTGTTCACCTTTGATTTCAGCAGCATTGCATTCTGCACACACATAGCCTGTGAGGTGCATTAGCAGCTACGTACAATCACATATGCTTGCGTTGCAATATCGGCTGTTAATCATTACATACGCATTTATCACCAGCGAGTTAGAAGCCACAAGTTGGCACTGCTGTAGGCATTTTTTGCTTGCAAGCCTGTAGGCAGGACAAAACACAACAGAAGGGCAATGTGCTGGCAGCTGGAAGCTGTTTTGGCTTTTCCTGCGTGGCTAATGGTAGCACTGCTGCAATGACTGTCGTGTATCTTCTCTGCAACATGGACGCGCAAGCGGCAGACCTGCATGAGATCACCCTGTTGTGCCTTCTGCCTAAGGAGTGTGGTGGAAGCCTGTTTTGCCTGCAGGTTTGGAGTTATTTTTTATTGAGGGAGAGGGCGGGCCTCAGTGGGGTGCCCCCTCAGCCTTCTTTGCCTTCCTTAACAGTGTGGAGGCCAGCAGGGCTGGCAAAGTGATGCTGGCCCAACCATGCCTGGGAGAAGCCTTGCCAGGTGGCAGATCAGCAGCTGCTGCTGCAGGTTCAATACTAGAGGTATGCAGATCATGCATGTTGCTCTGTCCAACTGCTTGCAAGTCCTCCTAAGTCCTTTGGAGACAGCTGTCTGTGCAGGCATTTTATGTGGGAAATCATCAATTGACACAATAAACTTAAGGGTCAATGGTCATGTTATATAACTTGTATATTGCTTTTGTAATTACGGTGTACAAGAAAACATTGCAAACCAGCTCAGTCTGGCTGGAGGGAGTCATGCAACATGCATCTGTGTATTTGTTATAGGCTCTGCACTCTAATCTCACATCTTGCCCTGTGGCTACCTTTTGGCTGTTTGCATCAGCAGCTGAGTAGCCTGTTGCAAATGTGACACACCTTTCATGTGTTGACAACAATGTATGGACAGCTTATGATGACTTGCAGGCAGGAGGATCATGGCTAGGCAAGGTGACAGCAGGCTGGCAGGCTGGCCGCATCAGCAATCTGGACTACCTGCTGTACTGCAATCTTGCTGCTGGTCGCTCCTTCAATGACCTCACCCAGGTATGTGCACCCGAGGTGACTCACATCCCGCCCAAACTTGGCTTGTGTGCATGGTTGTCAGCAAGTATAGGCTGAAAGCAGCGCAAGCATAGTGACTGTGACTGTGATTGTGCCTGTGGCTGTGCCTGCACTCCGATTTGTTAATTGTGGAGTGTCACATGTATCTCTACAGTGGCCAGTCTTTTATTGTCATTTTAAAATGAGCAGAAGCTGCAGCCACAGAAGCAGATGCAGTCTTGATCTGAGTGAGCCATGTGTCTCTACAGTGGCCAGTCTTCCCGTGGGTATTGGCTGATTACAACAGCACTGCGCTGGATCTGAACAACCCTGCCAGCTTCCGTGATCTCTCCAAGCCTATTGGGGCTTTGAACAAACAGCGTCTTGAGAGCTACCGGTTCCGATTCCGGGAGATGCCAAGAGATGAGGTGCAGTCTAGCCTGCCCTATGCTGTGCAAATGCTGACATGAAAAGGCGTGCTGATGGTGCTTGTGTCTCGTAACAGCACAATCCTGATGCCTGAAGCCCATACATCTGTGGTTTGCCGAACAATTGAACGAGAATGACATCTGATCTCAACTCGTAGCTGAGCGAGCAAAAGGCTACTCTTGCACACACATGATGTGCGTGTCATCAATGACTGTTGTGACACATGCCTGATACTGCATTGCCACGTTGTGCAGGGTGCAGACCCGCCATTCTTGTATGGCACGCATTACTCCTGCCCGGGGTATGTGATGTACTGGTTGGTGAGAGCTGCTCCTGCCCATCTGCTGCGCCTCCAAAATGGCAGGTTTGTGACCCAACTTGTCACCAGCTTGCCCCGCAAGGCCAGAACAAGCTCTGACCAAGCTTTCCGTGATCCTTACACAGTGACAAGCTGTTCCTCACACCTGCTTTACACGCTGCAATGCCCTTGGCATGCCTCTGGGCCACGGTGCACAGCACAAGCATTTTTCAGAGAGTGCTGAGAAGCAGCGGAGGTATTCTTGGTAGGCTGCATCACAAAAATGAGCTGTACATGGAAGTGCCAACCAAGCAGTTGCACAGCTGGATGGGCACAACAGGTCAGGGATATTCCTACTGGATGTCACAGGCTTGGAGCTTTGCCACACTGGCTGATGAGCATAAGTGACAATCAAATTGACAGGTGTGAGGTGTCAATGCAGGTTTGATGTGGCAGACAGGCTGTTCTACAGTATTCCTCAGTCCTGGGAGAGTGTGACCAGCAACCCAGCAGATGTCAAGGAGCTTATTCCAGAGTTCTTCCTGTCCAATGGCAGGTGCTACAACCATCTAATGAACAGAATGTGCACAGTCTATTGTTGAAAGCCAGATCAAATGATTTGCAGAGTCCCCTCAGGGTTTAGGGTGTGGAGCTTATAGAGAAGCTTTCATAGCAATCAGGTTCCATCCTGTGTTGATGCCTCCGTCCGGTTAAAAACTGCTGCACATGCAAAGCACAGATGCCAACCACATCCATTTGCCCTCCTGTGCTGGATTGTGATTGTCGCTCACTGTTTAACGTGTGCGTAGCTGATCACCGGGGACTGTTGTGCACCATGTACAGCTTCTCGCTTGCTTGGGAAATGCAAATACTGCTCACAGGCTGCTGCCCTGAGTTCCTACTGATGCTCAAGAATGTCTGCTGATGTGTAATTCAAGTGAGGCATCCGCAAACCTCCAAACTTCTACTCTGCCATGCTCAAGTTTAGCGTGGTTGACCTGCAGTTTCCTTGTCAACAATGACCGCCTGCCTCTGGGATGCCGCCAGAATGGCAAGTCAGTGGATGCAGTGGAGCTACCTCCTTGGGCCAATAGCCCCCAGGACTTTATTGCAAAGCACAGGGCTGCTCTAGAAAGCCCCTTTGTCTCTGCCAACCTACATCACTGGCTTGATCTGATCTTTGGGTAAGCTACTCATTGACTCTGGGATTGATCTGAGTTGCAGCAGTCACAAGGGGGCCTCCCATACATTGTGCTACAAGGTTGGTCTTGATTGATATATTACAAAAGGAGCAGCAGCAAACACAGATACATGCCAAATTTCATTTACTGGCTGCCTCTCCTGCGAAACAAGTAGGACTGTCATGCTGCAATTGAAGCAAAGTGTCACGCAACGTCACAGCAGTCTTGAATGCGCATGCTTGGCTTGGCATGGTGTTTGGCAAATTCCAATCGCAAAAGCTTATACCGCAACTTGCAGGTATAAGCAGAAAGGAAAGGCTGCAGAGGAGGCGGACAATGTCTTCCATCATCTGACCTATGAGGGAGCAGTAGATATAGAGAGCATGACCAACAAGCAGCACAGGGCTGCACTAGAGTCCCAGATCAATGAATTTGGGCAGTGTCCCAGGTATATGCATGAAAAGGCTTTTCTGGGTTTCAAATGACACATCCTGGATGTGCTTCATCACTCATGCTTATGCTTACAAAATTAGCTGTTATTAGCACTGTCTGCAGCACATGATACCGTTGTGATGTCCTTGCTTCAAGCAGCTGCACTTTTTGGCACATAGTTGGTCATGTACTCATGTATGCAGGCAGCTGTTCAAAGAACCCCATCCCCCAAGACTAGCCTGCCCCCCACCCCCTGACCCAGCCACCCTCCTTCCACCCTCAACCACCTGTGTCAACAGCACAGCAGGCACAGCGCTATCCCTAGCTTTGCTGACCACCATTCTGACTGCCACTGCCTCTGAACAGCCCCAGACTTCTGCTAGTGCCGAGGTATGTCGACATGAGAAAAGTTATTTGTGAGCTAGATGTCAAGTCTCCTTAGTAATTGCTACCCTTGCCAAAGTGACCTGCAACCTGTCCCGGCCAGCCTGATGACTTTTAGTGATGACTTGCAACCAGGAATGGCATGCAGCACAGCAGGCCCACAACCGCTGTGTTGAGGCTCAGGCCCTGCTACATCTTCAATTGTACGACTGGTTTCTTGCAAGACAATCAGCACCTTTGCTGAGGTCAGTGACACAGGTTGCCTGCATCTGATGCTTGGTTTTTTGGAGCAAAATCTGGGAACCAGCAGGCAAGCAGCACGCTCAGCGCTGAGGCACTTGAGCCATGCCCAGCAACACCAGATGGAACCATGTGTCTTGCAAAATGTCACAGTGCTCAAGACTGTGTCTCAGCCAGACAGGTTTTTGGGTTATGATGTTGGAACCCCCCTCTCCCCCTCGCATCCCCCTCAGAATAGTCATGCCTTCTGTGAACCAGTAGGCCCGCTGGCCCAGATGTGCACCAAGCTAAGGTTGCTCAGCAGGTTCCGGAGTGGGTGTTATGCAGGAGAGCCAGCTGCTGCACGATCTGGATGTCTTGCATGAAGAGCCCCGCGCTGCATTGTCCTCTGCCTCCTCTTCTTCTTCTGGGGTGAGATCTGCACCTACTAGAGCCTACAAGCACCAGCTAAATCTGGTCAGAATCTTGTATTGGCATCAGGTTCATTATCTTCATTGGCAGCATTATCAGACCATGTGCCTGTTGCCTGGTCATGCATGGTCACTTTGCTGAGAGCTGCCTTATGGCCTTGCTTGATACCTTTGTGTGACTGAATGCATGCTGATGATGTCTGCCTGCTTGCTTGCACACTTGACTAATGACTATTGACTTGTTATAGATAATGCTTGAGGGGGACACAGCAACCTGGAGTCCCCCAGGGCAAGTGCGGGGCCTGCCAGACCGGCTGCGTAACTGGTCAGGCCGCATGGGAGGCTCCCTCACTGCCATGGTGGACAACCTCACCAAAGGTACTTGCTGCTGTCCTGACTTGCACAGCCATGATGCACTGCTCTGCTGTGCTGCAATGCCATGCACTTGTTATCTTTGCTGTTGCATCCTGCTGCCAGGCAGGGCAACTTGCTTTGCAGTAGCTTTTGCTGTGCTGTTCTACCTATGTATGCTGTGTTTGCTGTGCTGCTATTGTCAGGCTTCATACAAAACAGGCTGGGTGTGCTGTTGTCTGACTGCAGGATTGCTGCACTGCAGGTGAAGGGGCAAGCCCCAGCTCAAGCGGGTTTGTCAGTCCACGTACCTTGTCTGCCAGTACAGCTCCCATTGCTCAGTCCTTGAAAGGCCTCTTTCAAAGGCAGCAAACCCCTCCTGTCCCTCTGCCCACTGGTGGAGTATTGACTTCAGGTGCGCAGCACTGCAGTGCCACCTTAAATCACTTGAGTTGATGACTGCAATACCGTACTTACTTTGATGGGCACCTTTTCAGACTGCATAGAGCATGCACGCCTGTTGACCTCTGCTTGTGAGTCACTGTTTGTCTGTCCAAGCCATCCTCGGCCTGAGTCAGATGGCAGTGTCATAATTGAGCAGCACTCCTTAGTGCAGCCATCACCACCTGGCAAAAAGCAGCACAGTAGTTGTAGTCACCAGCTAAGCAAAAAACCTGTATGGTCAATTGTTGCAATCCTCGGCGAGCCCAAGCCGACCACACAGTCATGAGAGTGCTCTGTTGTCCACAGGTGCCATCAGCACCTCTGTGTCTGGCAGCTCTGACCCAGACCTTACTCAGCGAGTTGACTCACATTCTCAAGCAACCACCTCCACAGACACAGCTGCAAAACCCCCTGCACACTCTAAAGCCACACCCACAGCAAGTGACACCAAAGACTTGCAAGCGGCCCTGCAGCAGATGATGATCAGTCGGCAACAGGCTGCTGCAGCTGGTCCCTCCACCACAGAGGACCAGAACGGAAATTCTGCCCCACCCTCAAGCAAAAAGCCCTGGGGAGCCAATCTCACACAGCGATTCAAGGCAAGCCTCACATGGCTGACTGGCGGCTTGACATCGATTAAGCATACGCAGCACCCTTGTGTTGACATGACAACGCAGCGACCATGGTCTTGGAGTGACTTTGCCTCCATGTGCAGTTTGTTTGTAGCTCAAAGTCCAAAGCTGCTGTACATGGCATTGTGGGAAAGCGCATGCTTGCAACAGCTCCTACTAATGCTCCAGATGCACTCAGACTTGCACATGCAGTAGCACGGCAGGCTGTTAACCTGGCCAAATTTGTGTTGTCGGTGCTGCTTTGACACACACGACAAGAATAATGACTAGCGTCTTCATACATGCTGCGCAGCACTCTCCAGCTTGCTTGGACAGGCAGCCTATACAGCTTTTGTGCTTTGTGGGCACAGCTGGGCAATGATGAGGAATGATGATGATGATGTCATTGACATATATGTTTACAGCAGCTGCCGACCTGCTTGGTATTGACACAACATACATGCTCTGACCTCGAAGCTGTTTTGCATTCTGTGTCAGCATCTGAGAGTGCTGTGAGTGTGTGCAGGGCAAGGCTGATGTGGTTGCCAGTCAACAGGGTGCAGCCTCAGCTGTGACATTGGGAGTGGCCAATGGAGAGCCAACTGCCTACTTTGTGGGCCATAATGCCGCACTCAAGATCCATACCCTCTCTACTAAGGCTCAGGTGCACCTATGCGCACATGTCATATGCTTTGCCTGAAAATGTTGCTTTTCTGACTGTGCTGAGACAGGATGTTGCTGTGAAGACGAGCATCGTATTTTTCCGCATTGAATGCAAGTAGTCAAGACTGCCTGATAGCCATCGCGTGGTGCAGCATGAAGAAGTCCTCTGCTATCAAGGTAGCAGTATAATGTCTACAAGAAGCAGCACATGCTGTACTATTGCATCATCCACAAGAAGATGGCACCGTGCTCAGCGCAAAATAAATTGCACGTGTTACATTCAGGTCAGATCAGCAAAGTTGGGTAGTCTGCCATTAACATCCTTGGCTCTTCTGCATCAGCGTGGTCAAGCCAGTGAAGGGCATCCCACTGTCCTTGCAGGATCCTATGACAATCAGGTGTGACTTCATAGCTGATTAGCGCTCACCCCTTCAGTCACATGTACAGTGTACAGAACCATGTTCAGCGTCTGTACTTGGACATGCACAACTGTAGTTTGGTCATGGGAGTACAAAACAACCTGTTTAGTTGCTGCTCTTGTTTCTGCTTTTGCTTGATCTGTTCTTGAAGCGGGCACCTTGGACTGGGCATGGTCTTGCTTCCTGATAGAGCCTCAGGGGGATGTTTTTTCTCCAGCATGTTGTCAAGCGTTCAGTGTCGCAGTAACCTGTATAGTTTCTTCGTTACTGCCCTCTGACTGTGACACTGACTGTGACATGCTACAGCTACTTCCACACAGTGCTTTTGTGATGCAACTGTGACACATGATGTTCTGAGGTGGCAGGTATATGCCTATTCAGTGGAGTTTGGCAGGCAGCTGGGCAAATGGCAGCCTCATGATGATGCAGTGTCAGGCTTGCAGCTGATGCATGAAGACCGGCTGGCAACAGCCTCTTGGGACTGCTCCATCAAGCTTTGGCAGTAAGCCCGCCTACTTTAGACATGCTCACGATCAAGCGCTGGTGGCATCTCTGAGATCTGTGCCATGTGACAGCTGCATCTCTCGCTTGCATGTCTGTATTGTCATGGTGCTTTCCTGCCATTGCAGGGCAGATCTTGCTTGTGTTGCTGCTAAGTTTGCAGCAAGCTTTGCACTTGCATCATGAACAAGCCAGATACGGTGCGCACAGACTTTGGTATTTACTGTATGCTGCAAAGCAGTTGTCTGCTCCACAAGCTTATAGCCTAGATGAGTCTCTTTCAGATTGAGGGTTTCCAGCTGTCGAGATCTCAGCCAATTTTAGGTTATGTTGCGCTCAGGCTGGCAGAGGGTCGGCAGCCCTGGTCATCTAGCAGCGTTACAGTACGCCCACAGCAGGAGTTGGCAGATGCTGAGTCTGGCATCTGGGCCCTGGCGGCCCCTCAAACTCCTGGAGGGCTAATCCTAGGGGGTACAGAGGAGGGCATGGTCATGGCGTGGGACCTCAGGATGTCATCACCTGCCTGGCAGGTACTCCTGGTAGTCTGGTTGCGGTCCTCAGACAAGTACACTGCATAGTGGTCCAGTCGTGCTGTTCACCCACATCTTGCTCCAAACCTTGCAGCACCGTCAGAGCACCAGGTGCCAGCCTTTCGTGAATATAGGCAATTCTGTCACTTCCTTGCAGATATACTTAGGTGATTACTACTGTAACATGCCATGTAGGTACAAGCGTCGTCAGAGTACATTGGTGGGCTGTGTCTTACACCAGATGAACAGCAGGTATTGGTGGCAGCAGGTGATGGTGATCTTAGCCTGATGGATTTGCGCAAGAAGGCAGAGAAAGTGAGCCATGTCTCTTGTGGGAGCCCGCTGCTGTGCAGTCAAACAGATGGTGAGACAGTGGCTGCAGGTGCTCAGGACGGCCAGGTAGGATAACGCATGCCTGTGCAAATCATATGGTAACCTGCAGCAGAGATTCTTTCACACTACACACTTTCTTACAAGATGCAAAGCTTGCGCTTGTTTTGGAAAAGCTTGGCATGCAGGTGGATGTGCAAATAAATGACATTGTGCTTGTGCTTCATGCAGATCTTCTTCTGGGAGTTCAGGCAACAAAGTAATCAGTTGACCTCACGCACTTCCTCACTAGCAAGCTCAGCTGTACACCCCATGCTTTGTGGGCCAAATGCTGCATGCAACAGCTTCGTCATGGAGTGGCTACCAAGAACACAGTCTACCCATGAGTGCCTTCACGCTGTGTCAGCGTATGAAGATGGGTCTGTACTACATCAAAAAGGACAATAGGACATGCTATGTTGTAAAGATGAACACAGCAATTTGACGTGTTATCACCATGACACTTGTCATTTCTGCCGCTTGGTGATTTCTTGTGGATGAAAGGTCAGTCTCTCGCAAATACACAATCGCTGCAGCAAATGTGAGTTTGGTACTGACCTAAGGCAGTGCTGCATTTAAAGTTCGGTGTTGACGATTCCAAGCTGCAGCTCGTTTGACATGACGCTGCGTGCCTGAAATTGCCGATAAGGACATTGCCGAGCAAGTCGCATCAACCTACTGCAGCTACTGCGCCGCGTCGTCAAAGAGTATAGCTTTCGAGCTGTACTGCCGCCATAGCCAGCGATCCAACGTTAAACGCACTTTGAACACGTTGTATCATGTATGGCGGAGGTACGTGTGCTACAATAGATGACAAGAACAATTTGCTGCCGGCATATGTACTGCGGTGACTTGCTCTGTTGTGCAGACGAAGTGAACGCGGTTGTAGTAGACGTGGGATCACACACTGTCAAGGCTGGCTTTGCCGGAGAAGACACTCCCAAAGCCCTGTTCCCCTCAGTACGTGTCCTCAAGATCGGATAAACGGATACTTGTCTTTTTGGTCCTGCCCAAGGCACCTTGTCAGCTCTTCTGCTTTCTGTATAGGCTATAGGCCTGGTGCCAAATGGAAATGGGAATGGTGCAGCGCCAATGGACACTGATACTAATGGTCAGAACAAGCGCAGGCGCCTTGACAGTCGTGTATATATAGGCTCTTCGGATCTTGGCTATCGATGTGAACATATGGAGGTGAGCAATTGTATGTCTCATCTTGAGTTTCTCCAATCTATGCTGAATGCTATTCGTGCTGCTACAAATCGTCCTGTAATTGCACAGGTGGAGGGCGCTCTCCACAATGGGCTGTATCAGGACATGGATGTTGTGCAAGAGCTGTGGGAACATGCTTTCAAGTAAGCAACTGCGCAATGCGGACTACCATGCACAGCATATGTTAACAATGTGGGAACGACTGGTAAACTGTTTTCACAGCTGCGAACGGATCATGCACTTACCGCATGAGTAGCAGCTAATGCATAATGAGCATGCAATGAAGTAGGAGCATTCACGTCTGCTGACAGCATCTGCTGATGTGTCAAATCAGCTCAGCATGCTCAGTGTCTGATTACAACTGCGCTGTGCATGCAGAGAGCGGCTAGTCATTGACCCCAAAGAGCATCCAATCTTGTTTGCTGAGCCAACATTCAACACCAAGGCGCTGAGGGAGCAGATGGTGCAGACAGTGTTTGAGCAGCATGGCTGTCCAGCCATCTTCCTGGCAAAGAACGCAGTGCTCAGCTCCTTTGCAACAGGAAGGCAGACCTCCCTAGTGATGGATGCGGGTCATGAAGGAACTGTAGGTGAGTACCTTGACCCTGTGAGTGTGGGCTTTGAGTAAGTGTCGTGGGCAGCTGAAGCTGCCTGCCATTGCATATGCAATCGACCCTTTGCCAACAGAGTTACAAAACTTCAACATCGGTGACAATGTAGGCGTCTATAATAGTCATCGATAATAACATTTTCAGCAACCAACTCCTTGGGGAAAACAGGCAATGTGCCTGTTTCAGCAGGATTCCACATTCAGCAGTGCTAGCGATCACTCTCAGACGTAGGTTGTGGCCTCGGTTAGGTTGCAATACACTGTTCATTCTGTTCTAGATACATTTATTAGATTAGCAGCTTCTCAATAGCCAGTTTCAATTGCTGGATTTGACTCTTCAGCTGACTGCCCTCATTGGTGGTTACTGAGCAAGAAATGACCTGCACAAAGCAGACTTCTGGTTAGCCTCTGCTTTGCTGACCAGCCTGGAAGCCATCACTGATCACTGATCACTGATGCCTTCCAGGCTGGTCAACTCTGACTGGCAGAAATATTGACAACAAATCCATAATTTGCCACGTAGAAGACTTACTGGTCTTGACACGCCACAAGCGCGGCCCAATGCAGCCTTGGAAGGAACAAATACATAGGGAACGTTCTGCACAGCATTGCAAGGGGTGTCAGGGACAGGTCTGAAGCAAGCAGCAGAGTATCGAGTGTCCGTTCCTCAAGGTGACTACTTATACCTTGTCCTCAGCAAGCAGAGGAAGGTGCAACAAAATCTCTATAGGTTCTGTGTCAGCAGCCATGACCACAAACTCTGAAATTCCACGATTCAGTGTCTTGGTGGCTGCGTAAGACAAGACAGTGATGAGGCAAGGCAGAGGGAAGTAAGTTGGTTGGGACATATACAGCGCAGATTTCACCTTCGTTGGCACCCTTGCGCAGCTGCTTGTAGTTGGCAGCTTGCTGGACTATGTCGAGAATGGTGTTTGTCAGCTGCAAGAACACGTCATAAATCAGTACTTGATACGGTGCCGTCAAGGCTGTTTCGACAGCAGCCTCGATTTTGAACTCACCGTGGCGTCGGCCAACGGATAAGCCTTGGGGTTCACAGCCTCAGCCATCTGGATCACAGGCCGATCACTACCCGCAGCTAGGGAAGGCAAGTTGGTGGAGAAATGTAGCGAACGCGGCGTCGAAAAGTTATGCAGACTTGCACAGCCTCCGCAGCTTTCGGCTGCCTTGTCTCAATCGTGTTCCCGAGATCAGCGGTTACTAACAGCTCAATTAGTAAGCAACGGACGGATCCGGCTAATTCATGAGCCGGTCAAAATCTGACACTCACACACGATTCACAACCCAGCTTGCAGTCAGACAATAAGTCTAGCCATCAGCAGGCAAACTGTACTGTGAACAACAACATTTGCTTGCTCAGGCCTGCTTCTTCTGTATGTTTGCTCATGCAGTTTCCTGCTTCTTCTTCAGCATTGCTGAGGAGTTTGACATGTCAACTGTGGATGGCTGGGGAGCATCAATAGGCAGCGAATGTGGCTCAAGTTTGCGTGTGCTATCTGCAGTGTGTGCTGTGCATGATGGATATGTGCTTCAAAAGTCCATCACAAGATCGCCTTTGGGAGGCAGCTTGCTCACCAAGTGTATGCTCAAGGCAGCAGAGTCTATCATGGCAGAAAAGAACTTCACCATCAGGCCTCGATACTCCATCAAGCGTGTTGAGCGTCAACCTGGTGTCTTTGAGGTATGCCGCTGTCTACTATATGATGTATGTGTCAGCACAATACTGGGTCAGTGCAGCATCAGCTGCTTTGAAGCAGGGAAATTCAAGGAGGTCAAGGGAGGTGTGCTTGCATGGCACATTTCCATGTTGGCATATGTTGCTGTTGACACATAGTTGTCTGCTTCATACACTCTATGCTATCTGTCCCAGTTACAATTGCATGCAAAACGATTGCAGCACAAACACGCAGTTGTGCACAAGCGTTGTGTTGAATGCCAGTGCAGCTAGTTAGGACCTTTCCTGCGTAACAACGGTGCAATCAACAGGACTGCTGCATGCCAACGGTGTTGCACAGCAGCAACACCACATAGAAGCTTTCAAACAAGTCACTAATGAACACAGGCGCATGAAGTGGACGGGAGCGCCACCACAGCTAGCTTCAAGCAGTTCCATGTGGATCAGATTGCTGCTGACATGAAGGAAAGCATTTGCCGAGTGTCTGATGGCCCCTTTGATGCCCAGGAGAATGTGAACATACCCACTGTCAGCTATGAGGTCAGCCCCCCTGCCTTGCATCGTGTACACTTCGCACCCTGCAGCTGTTCAAGACATTGAGGAAGATCTGCTCCTGCCGCATGATGCTGCAGTGCTCCAGGTTTGAACAGTACTCAACCATGCATATATTGTGCAGTCAGCCCCAAACTTGCTGCCTACCATGCTTCTTCATTGCGCCATGCGTATCCAGTAGCATCCCATTGCCACAGGCGTAATCCACTTGCTTGTCAGACCTGCCTGAATGCTGCTGCTGCCTGGTGCCTACGCATTGCTTTTTGGAACATTTAGGTCAATCTGCAGCTGCCTTGACAGATGCCGTTTCTGCAGTTGCCAGATGGGAATGAGATCCAGATCGGCCCAGACCGCTTCAAAGTGCCAGAGGTCCTTTTTCAGCCGGTAATCTTCCTAGCCTGGTCCTACTGTGCCCACCCTTTCATCTGCAATGCTTTGCTTGCATCACAATTGTGAAAATTTTCTTTTGTATGTTTGGCTGTACAAGTCAATGTGAGATAGGCAATACTTTGCTCATTGTGCTGGCACAGCATGACCAAACAAGTGCAAACACCTCTGAAGTTCTGGAATGCAAATAGCATGCAACTGCATTTGCAGATAGCCTCAAGTAATGCCGAACTGGGCTGCTTAATTGATCCAGGCAACACCTCAATAGTGGATTATGCATGACCTTGCTCTGTTATGCGTGCTGCATGCTTCTGTGCTGACAATGCGTGTTGCCTGTGCATGACACCATTGTGTGGCGTGCAGAAGCTGCTGTCTTCTTTCAAGGATTTGGAGACTGTGCAAGGGTATGATGGCTCCCAGACTGTGGCAAGCATACCAGGTCACCTCCCCACTTAGCTGCGTCACATCCTTACTGCCATTTTTGTGCCGCAAAGCCAACTTGTTGAGCAATCCGCGCAAAGCTTTATTCCCTTAGAAACACTGATGAAAACCTGCAAATCTGATTGCAGTCAGAGGAGTGCTACCTTGTGTTTTGTGTGCTGCTGAATCATGCAAGTCATCAGCACAGTTGGCATGTGTTCAGTTCTCAGCTGTTTCAGGCAATTATATTGAATGATTGCATCTCTAGACTTGATCATGTTTTCAGAGTCCTGGTAATGTATGACATACAACAGTGAAGGTATAGCAGTCAGGCTGGCCGATTGCTGTTTACACCTGCTATCATCATGCAATTGCGCACAAAAAGTGCTCATGGTAGAGCTGCTCCTACCAGAGGCAAAGCTAGCGGCGCATGTATGCCACATGCAGTGCATTGTGCAGTTCAGCAGTCAAGACCTAGCAGAAAGTCAACGCTGGGCCTGGCATATTCAAAACAAATTGTGAGACTAGCATGATGTGCAGAGCTGGTCCTGGAGAGCGTAGGCAAATGTGATGTGGATGTGAGGAGGGACCTGTACAGTGGTATCATCCTCACAGGTACACTCACACTTTACACTGGACCAGAGCTTTCTGCCTGCTGATCATCATGATATGCTCTGATCAGGCTTCACAAACAGCACCCTTGATGCCCAAGATGCAGACCCTTTGTGTGGCGACATCTTAGCATGCTCAGATATTGTGTTGCTGGGTGTATTTGCCATACACACGTGTGCAATATCTGTTTTTGTCTGCTTGATAATTCTGAAGTCAGCTTCTGTATGGCTTTGAGGCCTACCCGGAGTCAATCAGGACATGTTGCCAGTCACTTTGCACAGAGGGGTTAGATGTAAGCACAAAACATTGAGTGAACCAGGAGTGGTGTGAGCAGGTGGCACCTCCCTCTTCACTAGCCTGAGAGAGAGGCTAGAGCGTGAAGTGGGCGAGCTGGCAGCTCAGAGCGCCAAGGTCAAGGTCACCTCTCCTGCCAACACTATGGAACGCCGATTCAGTGTATGGCTAGGTTAGTCTCTCACCATGCCTCACTGGTTATATCGTGTGCTTCCATTGTTCAGTACATTGGTTACATGAGACTACATGGATGCAGTGATGCTGTGTATTGAATGGTCCCAGATGGCAAGTTGTAAACATTTGTTTTGCCAAAAGCTGCAGGCAAACTCAAGCCAAAAGTTGCATACGGCTTATTGCACTGCTTTTGGTGTCAATCCAATTCCAAAGTCTGTCAACACTTTCTTACGTCTGAATGCATATGTATGTAACGCCTGTCCTAAACAGCACAACGGAACCCTTGAATATATTGAACAGAGCAAACAGCTATCATATAACTGCGTAGGGGGATCAATATTGGCATCGCTTGGCAGCTTCCAGCAGATGTGGATGTCCAAACAGGAGTACGAGGAGCATGGTGCTGGAATGATACACAAGAAAGCTCCCTAGTGCTTGACAGTTGTAGAGCTATGAGTCATGACATCTGCTGTGCTGCTGTGCCTCCCTGCCGAGTGCATATATTCATACATTTCTGAGACAATGTTCAGTGTGATTACGTGTGGTGGACAATCAGCTGACCACAGTTCACTGGCAAAGCTGATGAGTCATTTTGTTAGACTGGTGGTATTTTTGAAACTTTCATCTACAGAACAATTCAGCATCTTGCACCATGTGGTTGCACTGTGTGTCTTATTACCCTGTTTTGCTTGCATGGGGTCACTGCCTCAGGCCACCTCTCGAGACGGCATACTCACCTTTTCTATACACAGATTTGCATCTGCTTGTTGCACACTGTCACAGGCACTGTATGGCACAATGCAATGCCTCATCACAGCCACATCAGCAGCGACTCTGACAGCAGCAGGAAGAGCAGCGACACCAGCCCTAGCAGGAATGTCACCAGCAATAGTGACAAAACCAGCAAAAGTCAGCAGCGCAGGGTGGCAGTGTGCACATCACAGTGCAATAAGGGGGTTGAGGTCTGAGCCTTCTTTTGGCCTGAGGTGAGGGCATCAACAACCAGCAATCAGCTGGTGATGTATGTCTGTTCGACCTCTTTGTTATGCTTCATTTGTTTGTTCTGCACATTTCTGTATGTTGGGTGCCAGAATGCACATTTTGCAATGCATGTACAGCCTATACATGTTACACCAGGTGCTCCTTGGTGTCTCATGCTGCCTTTTTGCCCTTCTTCGACCTGCAAGCTGGGCTAGATGCGGATGACTTGAGCGTGAAATGCAAGATGTGTACTGCAATGCATCTATATGCATGAGTAATTACTTGCTGCTGGGACTTGCCACTCTCATCCTGGGCGTTTCGGGGCAATGCAGTGGTACCTTTCTGTGCTAGTCAAGTTGCAGTCGGCTTTTCACTTTTCTTGTACAGACCAAGGACTGGAGCAATTAGAAGCAACCAGCAAAAGAAGCTTCAGCGCGCCAGTCATGAGCCTGTCTGCCTTCTGCCTGAATCTTTGGACAAGCACCTGCCTGTGCCTGATTGCACTCTTCAAAAGAGCCTCGATGCACCATCTGAGGGCTTTTCACTCTGCCGATGTAGGTACAACCATTGACAAAACCTCCAATCTCAGCTCCACATGCATTGTGCTTGCGCTCGTGGCCGGCCGTCAGAATTGTCAGCCATGACCTAACAGTTAGCAACAGATGCTACGAATATTGCTCAGCAGCTTTCAAGTCAGCGGTTCTACTTACCATGACTAAATATAGCCTCCAAGATGCTATTCAATGCAACGCACAGCCTAAAACAACCTTGCATAACTGCATTCTGTACCACAATACCTACATGATCCAGGCATGTTACCAGTCTCTGCAGACCAGTGCATCCTTGGGAGCGTGTATCTGAGGTTTGCTCTATCAAGGGGATGTAATCCTTGTATTTGTGCCTTTTCTGATGTCTAGGGGTGAAACTAGGGGTACTCTGGTCATGCACTTCCCGACCTATCCCTTCGAAAATTGATGTATCGCTTCCTTTTCGTAGAATCTTGTTGGACCATGCCATCTCTGTGTTTTGGTTGTATTGGAGTTTACGTGAAGTGGCTCTGTATGCCAAAACAGACCCATAAGCAATTGGTTCTCAGCTGTTGCTGGCCACATATCTGAATATTGAATGCAGTGCACATGACCGCAGGTGAGTAACTGCAGCGGCATTAAATTGAGTAATAGAAGGAATGTCAAGGTTACAAAGTCAGTTAGTGCAGCGTCTGTACTGTGCAGGAACATCGCAGAAGAGCATGGAAAAGAACATGAATCAAGCTCATATCCCAGTCTTAGGTACTGATTATTCTACCCAGTACCTCTATTCATTCTTATCAAACAAGCATCACACAACAGCAGAAAACTGTACCACACCAGACCAAAGTCAATCCACAGAGACAGCTATCATGGCATCCTGTGACTCATGAGGATGAATAATTCAGACAACCTGTAAAGTTGCAATATTGCTGCTAACAAAGCAAGAAGTATGCAGCCATCATCTAAGTGATGGTCCTGCCACCACTGCCAGTGCCGGTACCAGTGTTGCTTGATCCATAGCCTGTTCCAGTTCCTGTTCCACTGGATCCGTACTGGCCAGTGCCAGTTCCAGTGCCGCTGGAGCCATAGCCAGCCCCAGTGCTGCTGGAGCCGTAGCCAGCCCCAGTGCCAGTGCCAGTGCCAGATGAGCCAGTCACACCACGGGCGCCAGTACTCCCAGCACCAAACTCAGCAGTGGGGACTCCACCACAGGGGTCAGCAGGAGTGACCTCCACAATGCGCTCCTTGGTGTCCACCACCTCTGAGGTACGGGCCTGCACCTGCTCACGCTCCTGGCCTGTAACATGTCACCCCAGCTGTCAGCACAGTGAGACCCAAAAGTGTAAATGGGATGCAGAGCAAGGCTGTTGTGCTGCAAAGCTACCAATGACACACTACAATGCTAACAGACCATGAAAAGTCGCTACAAGACTAAGGGTGGTGCCAAAAGATGCAGGTGTGCGCCTGACCTGTGGGTCTGGTCTCAACCACAAACTCCTTCTCAATGGGGTGGTGCTCACGGATGTAGGTCTTAATCTCCTTCACAATGGGACGGTCCTCAACCTGGATCACACTGACTAATGTCAGTAAAGTGTTCTGTGTAAGGAGCGTCTGTGATCAGCAATGACAAAGAACAAGTGCATTGGGATGCAACAGCAATGACAATGTACCAAATTGAGGGTCAAGGGCAAATACATTGAAGAGCTTACCGCTGTGTAGTACTTGGTATCACACACAATCGTGCTGTCTCCAACTATGGGGTGGTTGGCATCATACTGCAGATCAGCAATCAAATGTCAGAAACACAGCACAGCAGCATATATAGCATGACTATCAGCATATCTCCCATTTACAGCTATGCAGCAGCAGCCACTAGCTGTGCATGTGTAGCGATAAAATGGCTCCAGCGATAGTGAGGAAGAGCATACCCCACTGCTGCCTGTCAGGTTCAGTCCACGGAATCCCTCTGACACCCCACCAGTGGTTGCACCGGTAGTGCGGCTTCCGACGTTGCCGGTGCCAGTTGTTCCAGATCTGCCGGTTCCGACACCAGAGCCGGTGCCAGTTCCGGTGCCAGTTCCTGTGCCAGAGCCAGTGCCCTGGTCCATGACACCAGTAGCTCCGGTTCTGCCTGATCGTGCGCCGGAGGCTGTGGAGCCCTCGTAAGTCATGTTTCTGGCCTCCTCTGCACCGGTGTTGCCACCAGTGGTGCCACGCTGGCTACCGGCTCCATATCCAGAGCCTGAGGAAACACCACGCTTCGGCTTGCAACTGATAGCCGCGAGTGAACTTTGACAAGGTGATTTGGATGCGACAACGGTGTTGCTTAAAAGCTTGAATTATGACGGCTCGCTTGCATGCCATGCCTAAGATCTTCACGGAGGATCCATTTCAGGCAGGCCCTGCTACATCTCAGTGGTACGAGAACATTGAGGAAAACGTATAAGCTAGGCACCTGTTGTGTTCCCAGACCCGAGGGCGGTGCCAGTTCCACCACCAGCTCCTGTGCCTGTTGCTGATTCAACCTCGTTCTCACCCTTGTTCTTGTTACGTCCCAGTCCGAAAAGTCCTGACATTGCGAAAGCTACCTTTGATTTGAAGGTGGAAAGTTGTTAGTGTATGCAAATTCAGCTACACAGTCAATTGCTTGCTTGTTTCGGCGAGTCAGACTAACACGAGTGACGACTAGGGTATACTCCAGGCCAAGGGGATGTAGCTGCGAGCTAGTCGCTGACGCGGTGTTATCGCAATCGAAAAGGGTATCTCATTACGTAAAGCCCCCATGAACTCAAAATCGAATCAACTGTCTGCCTCTGCCGCTTGCGCCCATCAGTATTGCGCCAGACAGTATAGCTGCAACTTTGTCATGATACCGATTGTCTGCAAGCGTGCTGTCTTAGAAAAGGACTCAGGGCCCAACGAGCCTCGTTCTACAAGACCTTCCACATGGACATGTTATAACACGTCCCGGGATGATTTGCCCTCGATTGTTGCTGGCCATTGAGCAATTGACGATGCAGGAGGCTTGGCAACGCTGCTAGCTCAGATGCGTGACAGCAATGCTACAGCCTCATTCGCGTATCGCGGATGCCAGTCATGTCCTGGAAAAGCTGCAAGGCTTTGAATGATGAGTAATGTGACTCATCCTTGAGCAGTACTAATGCGCCGTTTTCCTGTACCCGCAGAGCTGGTCACTATGACTGCAACTTGGCGCTTTTATCCAATTGGCGCTTCAGTGTGCCGCCAACAAGGTCGGACGGGCAAACAGCTGCACTACTGTCGATGCACGAAATCGGACCAGGGTCCACATGCAGTATGTCATTAAATTCTGGGCCTGACCATCATGTCTTCATGAGGAATGCACCGACGTGACCCACGGAAAGTTTTTTCCAGATCAAAGGCAGACTGTTTTTCACACATTGCTGCTTTAGCAGAAGGTCAAGATGACACATTTATAGGTGAATTAAGGGATCTGGTGACTTGAGCAGCTTTGCCATGCATAGCATCGATATAGTACCCTTTTCGAAAGGGATCAATCTCAATCAGTGTGTGATAGATCTGCTGAGCTTCTGAGCAATTGCTGTCAGACGGACTTGCAAGCTGATGTTGAACCTCTCTCAGTCTGGCCAGGGTAAGTAACGGCCACTTTTGTCCAGACCTATCATCCAGGCCGCTTGCCTGCTCCTCCATTTGCAATATCTCCTGACACATGCTTGCCTGATCGTTTAAGGTTGCTTGTATTGCCTACACCAGCAGTCAACTTGCTCAGCGCTCAGCCAGCTTACTTTGAAAATCTGATAGCAACATCGTCAGCTGATAGAGTCAGCTGTTTGTGATCAAAGTTCAATAACAAGTAAATGCCAGGGATCTGCACAATCAGCTCTAGTGAGCTGGCTTAAGCAGTATCAGGACCTTAAGGTTTGCATGCATACACTAGATGAGTATGCCAGGCATGCCCAACAGCAACTTGCCACACATGAATCCACACAACAGCAAGCAAGCAATACAGCAAGCAAGCAATACAGCAAGCAAGCAATACAGCAAGCAAGCAATACAGCAAGCAACCTGAGTGGCTGAAGCTTCCTGTGGGCTGCCTTTGGCTTTCTCCCAGCCAGCCAAGGAGTTGCCAATCAGCCAGCGCAGATACAGCCAGCTGCTCTGGTCATGTGGCTCTGTGTAAAATGCATTCTTCACCAGCTCATACTCCTGCTGCAGCACATGACCAGGCAAAGGCTGCGATTTGACAGCATCTGCAGCACACCGGCTACCTATCATTGCTTTGGTGCAACAAGAGGCTCATCAGGCTGTGGCTGTTGAGCAAAGGCTATGGTCTTGACCTCATGCGCCTGCCACATATGTTCTTGGCAGAGGAGTATATCAGGGTGACATGCAAGTTGCTGGTGAGGTCAGTTTTAGGAGACTTGGATGGGTAGGCATACGGAACACTACGGGGCATATGTGTCGCATATGCCTAATGACAGCCATACACGAGCACAGCTTTTGTTTAGTGAATTGCTGGTCTGGACATCCAGTCCACTCTCTCTGCAGCATTGTTTGCAACAGGCTGTGGCTCAATTGATAACATCAATGTATGAAAGCTGTGCCTGCATAGCTGTAAGTTGCTATCAGCTGACTGGAGTTGTCTGATGCAGCAGAGTTGGCTTAGCCAAGGCCTTTGCAGCATACCTGTAGATTCGTGGCCTGCTGCAGAAGAAGATTGGTCCTGTGAGTCAGCAGCCAGCAGCTCAGCCAAGCTGAGTGTGGGACGCTCAGTGTTGAGATCCTGCAGCACCCGAGTGCGCTCATGCCATGCTGAGTAATTGCTGAAGTTGTCCTCTATTCTGCCCAGTATGTATGACTCCTGGTCCTCTGCTGATAAGCCCATTAGCTTGACAAGCAGACGCCAGTAGGACCAGCAATGGAAGTTGCGCGAGTCTGCCTGCATGAACCTGCACACAGATGTACATATTATGTACACCAGATCAGCAGGTGTTGTGACCTCGCATGTTGGACTCTTGGCTCACAAGTATTCATCCCAACTCAGAGCACGGATTTGATGCAGAACGTACACACTCATTTCTGTGAAGGACATCACATCGACAGAAAGCGAAGCTATGGCAGCACATTATGTTACATCAGCAGTGGACACAATACGCAAGAAAATTTTCGTCTGCATGCGTGAGAGATAGGGGGAGCGTACTGCTTGACAAGGCTCAATTCAGCATCTAGAGGCACCAGGTGTGTCTGTATGATCCATTTGCGGTGATGCCAGGAACTGTATGACTTTGGATTCCTGGTCAGGGCAGCTTGGGTGACCTGCATCTCCTGTTGCGCGATCTTCTGCGCAACCTCAGGGCCATCACTACCCTGCACATACAAATATAATGCATGGAATAGTGAATGCTAACCCCCGGCTGCCTAGGGCTTTCTTTTGACACGAGACAAAGTCATTGCGCTTGCATTTCATGTATCAGCAAGGTGTAGCAGTAGGGCTTAAGCTCGTGTGAGGATGCACGTGTCCATTTTTGCTACAAAAGCGGACTTGAGTCTCAGATGACAAATGTTGCATACTGTGCTCCGAAAAATCAAGAGAAGAGTATTTTGCTGACCTGCAACTTGTCTTGCAATGCTTCCCGTCTGTAATTCCAGACGGTGTACAGTTCTGGGTTTTGCTCAAGCAGCTTTGCAGCTAGCTTCAGTGACTCCTCATCGTACTGTTTAGCTGTCCGCCTGAGCAATACCTCGGTAGTAAGTCTGCTGAAGAGCGCAATCTGCAGTAGCATGACACCACGCTGTTGGACACCTGCGTGCCAGGTGGGCTGTGGCACCAGGGTGCAGCACCTGATCACTCACCCTTTTCTGAGAAGCCTTGAGCTTTTCTGTATCTTCAGGGGTTCCCTGAGGCTGCCTAGGCCTGCCGTGCATGCTTGAAAACACTCGTCTAATGTCAGTTCAGATCTGCTCGATAGTTGCTGGCCAGGTCCTGATTAATTGCAGAAGCTGCAGAGCTCTGCAACTTTGTGCTCGAGCCCAAAGTTAGTCAACGTCAAAAGCTCAGTTGCGACTTGATCACGCGACCTGCAAGTTTCGGCATGCTAAAAAACGCTGACCTGTTGTGCATGTTACCAGCCCTCACCAGACCTGAGGCAGTTCTGGCTCATCGCGGCATGTGCACAGCTGCAGTGGCCAGCCAACTCAGGTTACAGATCGGTGAGAGTATCGTCCGTGTTTCAGCTGAGACGGCAGGGCCTGCACAGGATTAGGGCTGGCAGGCCGAGCAAGGCCACACGTGCAGCAGCATCGATGGTTCTTGCGCAAAGTGCGTCTGGTGCGTGGCAACGACGCTGCAGCTATGCATGCAAAGCCATGGGCATGCCGCAAGTGAGCGTTCTTCTGTCATACCGATCTGAAAGCCTTGCAAAGGCCGTGGCTGAAATGCTTGCATACCGGCTGCTGTAGACAAGAAGAAGGTTGTTTGGGCTTTGGACTTTGACGGAGTGGTGTGCAACTCAGTAGGGGAAAGCAGTCAAACCGCATGGAAAGTAAGCAGTGCTATCACACTCACTCTGCAACAATCTGCGTCATGTAGCGCCATTTGAGCAGCATCATATTTTGTACAGGCTGCTGAGCAGCACTGGCCAGATGTTTTCAAGTCAGAGCAAGCCAGAGCTAAGAAGGACACAGTACTCAGAGATATGCAAGTTGTCAGACCAGTAATTGAGACAGGGTGAGGCAGCACTGTGACATTGTGAGCAGTTTTGTCTCCAGAGCATCTCATGCAGTTGCTGATATGGTTGTTGATTGCCAGATACGAGAATCTTATACAAGTGCGATGCTTGTTAGAGGGAGTGGCCTCGGATGACATTTTACAGAACTGGCATACAATCCTTCCAGAGTGCATGGACAAGTGGAGACAAAGCAGGAAGGAGGTACCATTCACCCTCTGCTGTATCTTGCTTTTTCCTTCTGAAGACTGGCAATCACACGCATAGCCACGCCTGAATTACTCCCTTCATAACACACACAAGATGTCACATAGCCCTCAAGAAAGCAGAACTGATTTGCGTCGCACGTACGCTATGCTATATTGGTTCATGCATGCTGACTGCAGTTGGTGGAGCTGTTTGGCAGTGTGAGGGATGCCTGGATTGCTGATGACTTGCATGGCTGGCTGGATGCCAATGGTATTTATGCTGGCTTGCCAGACGATCTTGCAGCTGCCCAGAAGCATGACGAACTCTACATTGTCACCACAAAGCAGGTGTCAACAGCAATCCTTAGCCAGACGCATCTTGTGACAGGAAACATATGCATGGACAATGATCTGAAGTCATGCAAGCAAATGTGCATAGGCACCCAGATGTCACATGGTACATGTCAGGAGCAGCCAATACCAGGTCTTTGTGCTGTTCTTGGTGGACCTCAAGCTTTGCACGTGTGCTCCATGCAAGCCAAGTAGCACAAATCCCTTCCTTCACTGGGCAGTCACAGGGCAAGTTTTGCAGTCTTGCGTCTGTCATTATGCAAACGGATTGCAAGCGGTATGCGGCAAGCATCAGGACAACTTGAATGTGTGCTGCAGGCTAGGTTCACAGAAGCTTTGATGAAGGACAAGGCTAAAGTGAACTTCTGTGCTGACAGAATCTTCTCAACAGCAGAGACAGGTCAACCCAAGAGCGAAGTGCTAAAGCAGCTAGAGCAGAAACATCCTGGCACTAGCTATCACTTTGTGGAGGATAAACTAGGCACCCTTGATAAGGTAGGCAGCAGTGTGTGCGCTCTCATCCCTCCTTGGTCCTGGGTTCTCGTGTGGACACCATCCCTGTTCCACCTCCACGTACAACTGATTGCACGGCGGTGGATGCATACACTAAATATATGAAACAGCGAACATTTTTGGTTAGCATCCAAATTGTAGTTATGGGTGGATAATTTTAAAAGCTTGGTGATGCCCTTGTAGCCGACACTGAAAGCTGACCTGAATGTGGTTGCTATTGCGTCAGGTGTGTGAGATCAAAGAATTGGAGCACTGGACGCTCTACCTTGTGGACTGGGGCTACAATACAAAGCAAGAGAGAGAAAGGGCAGCAAAGAACCCTCGTGTTCATGTGGTCAACCATGAGCAGCTGTCCAGGGCCATCAATAGCTCATGAGGTTGCCAGCAAGCTGCAGAAACTGCTTGCAGGCTCTGAGAGATCTTACACAATCATTGCAGATGCTGCTGAATCACCTGTGACTGTATAGTCGTTTGACATGGCTCTTCAAACTATGCCTTTGAGCATTGGGGTGGTTTGCACGATCTCATACAGTGCCCAACTGCATCTGTGCAAAAAAAGCAATTCTGAGGTCCACTCCTGTCAAGCGGCCAGCTCAGCCATTGAGTCAAGAGGGAGGGAGAAGGAGCCATTGAGTCAAATTCTGCAGCCACGGGGCGCACCTTCGACCCACTTATGCACGTGCAAAATACGCATGTGACAATATGGCCCCTGCTCTTTTTTTCGCTGAGACAGACTGCTGGCGCGACGACTCCTTGGCGTCACTGACGAGTAGAGCAACAATACACATAGGTTCTTCCTTTCTCGTTAGCTGTCTGCGTGTTTTCATGGCCCCGCCAGACGACTTCTCTAGGTAGTCCGGCTGTACCCCCCTCGAGCTCGCAAAACACAGCAAAGCGAACAGCCAGACGGAGCTGGAGCATCGCAGTAGTTTCAAGCAGTGGTTTGGGTCAGTGCCACAGAAGCCCACGTCCCTGAATTGAAGCTAGTGTCCACCACACTACACCGTGACATGCGGCTTTTGCAAGCTGACCAGCTTCACCAACCTCAGGCTGAAGGCTGAGCTAGGTTGGCTCAATTCAGCCTTGTGTTGAGCAGATCAAGCACTTTGCTTGACATGGGCAGCAGTAACCAGTTGCCCCTGTATACCTGACATCCAGCTGCAAAGCTGCCAGGCCTGGATAGCCCAGTACACGAATAAGCAAAACTCGTCATGTGCCGGCTGATGGCCTACATGGGGCCGCCTGTGCTGGTGGCAGATGTGGTATTATGGCCAGACAGATCTATTCTGAAGCAGTCATATGATGCCAGAGAGCGCAAAATGGACGCCTCGCTTCCGCAGCACCTGGTAGGCATCTCAAATCCCTTGTTTAGCAGACAGCCTGTTGCTCAGCATCTTATACATGCTGTTGGAGTTGGCATTCTGCTGTTCACAGGCATATGGCAACTTGAATGGGGATGGATTTGGAATTGGGTGGTTTAGTCAACATCAGGAGTGCCAGCCTTCAGATCCATCGCCATGCGTCTTCACATCTGTGACTCCAGCATGGTAGGGCATGTACCGTTGCATGCGCCTTACATTCTTTTGTCAAACCACAGACAGGTCATGTCATGACTTGTTTCTCTACATTCACATCAAGTTTGGTTGTTGGAGCACAGCATAAGCACTGGACTCTGATACTTCCATGCCCGGCATGCCACAACCATTCACATGCCTGCTTGCAGCTTTCAGAGGGTGCATTGCCTTTACCCTGCAGGAACAATGAGAACCTGGGGCGTTTGTCCTGCAAGATTGTGTCCCCTTTAGTGTTTGCGCACGTGAGGGCAGCATACCCCGGCATGCCAGTGAGTGAGCAGAACTGCCATCCCTTCCAGTTCAGCCGGTACCTCTGGATGCACAATGGCGTGATTGGCGGATTCATGAAGATTCGGCGAGCTCTGCTGTCCACTTTGGCAGACGCAGCTTACGACACTGTGTCCTCCTTCCACTCAGATTCAGCCATCAGTTTCTCCATCTTTCTGAATCACTTGCCCGACTTGAATTCTCAGCAGACCCCACAAGTTCTGCTGCAAGCCATGGAGGTATGGGCAGGGGCTCATATGCCTTATTGTCACCATTGCACTTGTCAACATTACTGCCTGCATGTGGTTTCTGTGTGCACTGTTGCCCAGAGCCAGGCTTGAACGCCACCAAAATTGCTGCCTTCAGAGTTACATAATCTCAGCTTCAGCAGAACAGATTGCATGTTGACAAGCTCCATTTGCAGTTGACCACATACACACTGGGGCTGTGTGCAGGCCACAATAGCAACCATCACCAAATGCCAGCAGGAAGCAGGCGTCACTGAAGTCTCCCTGCTCAACTTTGTGGTGTCAGACGGCGTCAACATGATTGCCACACGCTATGTCTCTCATGACTCAGAGTCGCCAGCCTCGCTGTACTATGCAGAGGGGTCTGTATTCCAGAGAGAGCTGCAAGAGACCGGAGCCAGACCTGAGTCTGCCACTCCTGGTGCAGCTTTCAATGCTGCCAGTGCCAGAAACACAGCCGTCACAGGTCAGCTGCATCACATGCTGCTGTCACTTCTGCTCTTGGTATCATCTAAAACCCCCACGGCAGCTTCTCAGCAGTCAATGCATCTTTTGTATGTTCAAGTCAACGACTCTAATCTGATTGCTACTGCAAATTGCTGGTAGACTGTTACATGATGATTTGAAACAGTTGCAGCTTCTGTTTGACTCCAGGCAGGTTGCCCAGAGTGCATACACATGTACAGCAGCAGCGCCTTTGCCCCATGCCCGGCTTGCAACTGCAGGCGAGGGTCAGTACTCTCTGAAGTACGGTGAGGTGGGTACCAGGGTGGCAATTGTCTCCAGTGAGCCCATCACTGGCTCCTCAGACTGGGTCTCAGTGCCCCGCAACACCGCCCTGATCATTAGTCAAGGCAAGAGTGGGTACGTCAGCATACTCAAGTCGCCCTTGGCTAGTAGTGGCAAGCATCCAAGGCAGGAGGAGGTGATGCGCTGCCTGGAGGCCGTCACCAGCGCTGCCGAGGTTGAAGTCTGGCCCCTGCATAGGCACAAGAGGCGCCGCGTTGCTCAAAGTGTTGGTACGTCTTCCCTATTTCTGTGCACCAGTCCTTTCTCTGTTTGCAAACAGCATGACTTGACTCGGCAGCTGTTGCTGTTGGTAGGGAGTGTAGAATGTCCTGCTGCATGGGGGATGCTGCTGAAACTAGCACAAGATTCCGTGAGGTGCTGAGTGTGTGTGATGGGTGCTTGTCCTACCTGGCCTGTTGTGCAATATACACTCATACTGTTCTCACAGTCAAGGGATGCCTGCCTAACATGAGCAGCAGCAGCAAAGACTTTGACAACTTAGATTGCGAAGGGCATCATGGCAGTCTCCTTTTTTGACTTGTAGTTGTGTGTTCTTACAGGCAACCTGGCAGAGTTGGAGGAGTCCAGTTGCACAGCAGTGAGTGGGGGTGATGAGAACAGCATAGGCAAGGCTGCCTGTGAGGAGCACCTGCTGACGGGCCACACAGGGGCTGTAGTGTGCCTGGCCATGTATGAGGACCGCCTCCTCTTTTCAGGCTCCACTGACTGCACTATCAAGGTACTCATAACCCATTCACTTTTTCGCAACATCCCTGTTTTCCCTAACAGACAAATGGTGAACAGTTGTTCCCTGCCTGAGGTTTGTTCCAGTAAAAGGCTGATCATGCATGCACACAGAGATCTCTAGCAGAGGCAATCTAGCGTCTTGTGTTGCAAAGTGAATTGTTGCATGCTAGTGGCACAGCTGCAAGCAGCCGCATTTTTCGCTTGAAGGCTACATACCCTTTTGTTGCTGCTGGCTCAACAGCTGAGTAAAGTGCAAGACTGTTCCTGCGCGGCAAGAGTTACAGGCCCAAAGCCCTGTTACCTGACCATTGCATGCGGCCAGTCACTCCACACAATGCTGAGCACCATCTTCCAGTCAAACTCTGTACGTCTATGGGTAAGTCACTACCTGTAAGCCGCTATCTGCAAGTCCCTATCTATAAGTCACTGTCTGTAAGTCATCATGCCAACCTTATAAATTTGCGTCTGGTGTGGTGGTTCAGGTGTGGGACACAGCGCAGTGCAAGTGCCTGCACAGCTTGAAGGGCCACCAGCAGCCGGTGCAGCGCATTGCCATCTGTGGCTCTCGCATGTACAGCACAGCTGGGCGCAACATCCGGGTGTGGGATGTGGCCACCTTCAAGTGCTTGCAGGTCATCAAGACTCAGCAGGACTGCGGCGCTCTGTTGGCTATGACTGCTGCCCCCGATGGCACTGTCTATGTCGGCGGACAGGTCAGTGCTTTTTCCCATTTGGGGTGTTGCTGTTTGGCACCTAATGAGAAACCAATGTCCTGCTTCTGATCGTGTTACAGTTTGGAACCCAATAGGGTACTAAAGTACTGTTGCATGTGGCTGCTGCTTCTGATGGTGTTACTGCTTTTGGCACCGAACAGAGGACCAAAGTACTGTTGCTTGTGGCTGCTGCTTCTGATGGTGTTACTCTTCGACACCCAATTGGGCACCAAAGTACTGTTGCATGTGGCTGCTGCTCATGGTGGTGTTACTTTTTGGCACCCAATAGTACTGAAATGCTGTCGCATGTGGCTGCTGCTTATCATGGTGTTGCTGATGTCAGCAGCCACATTGGTGCTGTGCCTCATCTGCAACCTGATGCTATGGTTCAGGGTCTACATTTCACCATGTTTCTGAGTCTGGGGCGCATTTTTGTGTGTGCGTTCACCATTTGCTGCTAAATTCTGAAAGGACAGCCGTGACTGTGACCAGGTCTTGCCTGCTCTTATGATTTTACCTAAGCCACGCTGTTGTTTTGCAACATGTGATTTCAGGTCTGCGTAGCAGCTGCAATCCAGATTCCATGTCATCTGGCCGCGCCATGTTTGAGAAAAGACAAGAAAAAGAAAAGAAAAGACTACACCTGTCGGCGTCAATTTGATGAGAAGCCAAGTACAGCAATGTTTGATTGTACTGCTGCATAACTGTATCAATTTTCATGGCTGCAGCCAAGTCTACTCAGCCATGTGTTGGTGATGTAGGACATGCGTGTGCAAGCCTTCAAATGCAGCCTGGAGGATGCTAGCCTCTCCACACAAGCACAGCAGCCTGATGCTGCAGTTCACACCTGCCCTGTCACATCAGCCCCAGAAGCCAGACCAAATGGCACAGCCACCAGCAATGGCTGGCTATCCAGAACAGCAGCCCTGATTGACAGCTCAAAATCCCACTCAGACACAGCTGCTGTAACAACAGCCAATGCCATCACCACAGCACCGGCCAGCAACATATTCCACAGCCCAGACAAGACTACGCGTAACAGCACAGACGCACTGAAACAGTCAGTCCCAAATGGCAAGCCGCCCTCTGCAAAGCCTGGGCCAGCCTGCAATGGGCATGTGAGCAGCAACAGCGGCTTGCTTGTAGGCAGCAGCGCTATGGCTGACAGTCACTGTGGAGTCGTCATTGCACTGGCTCTGTGTGGAGATTATGTCTGCAGTGCTGGTGGTGATGCCATGATCAAAGTCTGGAAGGCAGGCTCACTGCACTTTTGCAGGTATCTTCTGCTTTACTCTGTCTGGAACGTGCCTCAGAATGGCTGTGCCAACCGCTTGGAAGCAGTCTTTGGCCGTGACTGCTTTTAGGCCTCCAGCAAGGCACCATTCCTGTATGAACCCAAGTTTTGTGGCCTCGAGGTGCATCACATGTCTGTTTAGACAGATGCCCCAGCACAGCATGCTTTGCTTTGCAGATAGTTGCAGATTGGGCAGGAACAATGTAATTAATGCAGACACTTGTCACCATTACATTCATACAAGAGGAGTGCCAGGTTGTGGCATGCAAGCAGTATGATGCTTACACCCTGTCTTATCATCTGATTGTGCAGCTCTCTGATAATTAGACAGCATGCATCTTTCAATAGCAAAGGCAAAGGTTCTCTGTCTATGTACAGCACAATTCTCTGACAAACAGGCTGCATGAAATCTTTGATGGTAAAGGCTGACTGTGTATGTGCAGGGTTCTGCGAGGGCACAGGGGTAGCGTTCTAAGCCTGTGCTCCCTTGGCGGCCTCCTCCTAAGTGGAGGGCGAGACAACATCATCCGAGTATGGGACATGGATGCCCTGGTGTGCCGCAGAACCCTAGCAGGTCACCGGGATGATGTCATGTGTATTGCAGGATTGAGTCTGCAGCCGCCTTCTGGGATCCCAGCTGCACCCCTCAACCCCCCTGAGCCTGATTGCTCACAGGTGGCGTCATACTTCAGATTTCGGATGTCATGTGTAGTCCTGGCTGAGCACTTGATTTTTGTTGTTTGTGAACTAGAGGCATTTTCGTGCTGGTGCCATGTGCTGGTGAAGCAGAGGCACTAGCTTCTGTGTCGGGAGGCTGCAAGGCCTTAATCTCTGTCATTTCCCAGACGCCATGAAGCAGCTGCTACAAAGCAGCACACTATTGTGCGCAATGCTGCTGCTTTGGCTTTGCGCACATCCTGCAGGTGCAGTCACACTGCTGTCACATGCTGGCGCTGAAGTTGTGCCCTTGTTGCAGTTTGGCGAGGGCAAGCTGAGCAGTGCAGCGTTGTTTGCCAGCAGCTCGGCAGATGGCACAGTCAGAGTGTGGTCAGCGCGCTGCTGGTCCTGCCTCGCCATCTTGGCTTGCCAGGGACCGGATCACTCCCTCCCCTTGCTGGCCACTGTCATGTCTGACAAGTATGCTCTTGGAATCCTGTCCTTGTTTTGCCTCTGCCTGAGATTACCAGCCTGCCAGGGATCATACTACCAACCTCCTGTGTTGACTGCTGTCATGTCTGACAAATAAAGATGGCACCTCTCTGAGCCACATACTGTTTTGTGCATGCATGTGTTGTTGTTGGCATACGCAAGGCATTCCCAACGCTTATACACAAGTCCACTGAATGTCTTGGGTTGCGCCACTCCCATCCATTGCAACTGCCAACTCAGGCCTGAACTCATCATTACCGCAGATGCCTGTGTTACAAATCACCAGCCATTGATCACTATAATTCCTCATCATTAGTAAACAGCACTGATTTTAAATCATCACTAAGGCTACTTCTGCGTGCTCTCCTTGCCGACCTCTGTTCTTTCTTGCCAGTCTCTGTTTGCACACCAGCACACATTTCAGCCAGCAGCTTTGAAAGAAGCTTATTGGAACAGCTGTGTTGCAATGCGCAGGTTTGCCATCACTGGATCATCAGACAACCTGATCCGTATGTGGAGCATGGAGGAGGTATACAGACAGGCCATGGAGGCTGCCTGGGGGGCCCCCACCCATGCCACCCCCACTGACTCTGCCCAATCCACCCACACTGCAGCTGTTGCTGAAGACGGCCAGGAAGTCTCACAAGGTCACTCTTCCCTGGCACACGCACGCACGCACGCTTGCACGCACGCAAGCACACACACACACACTCACACTCTGACTTTTGCGCAACATTTCTGGCACATGGTTGAATGTTGCCGTGTAGGGTAGCTGTGTCACTGAGCAAGCTACTGCTTCGCTGCGAGCCAAAAACAGTTCTGTGAGTTTGCCAGAAGTAGTTCAATGAGCTTGCCAAAACTTCTTGCCGCACCCACTGTTCACGCCTGTATTGCAGCCCCCTGAAACACCTCCAACCCCCCACCCCTGACCCCTGGTGATCCATGTGACTGTCACAGCATGACAACTGGGAGCATGACAACGTGTTTGACATCTTGCAAACATATCCTATCAAGTACTTGGTATCCCACGCCAGGTGCACTTGCTGCATTGTGCCTTGTTCAATCTGACTGCTCCCCTGTGCCTTTGTTCTGGTCGGTGCCAAAGCAGAACATCACACCAAACACATCACAGCTTAAGTGTGAAACACGGTAAGGAGTGTATCAACAAGGTAGAGTGCGAGACCCGGTAAAGATCGTCAGTAATCACAGTTGTGATACTGCAGGTGTGATGCCTGCCCTAAAAAAGGCTGGAGGGGTGAGCATGAGTGAGGGGAGGGGGGCGGCAGGCAGTGTGTCGGCCCGCCTGGAAAAGGAGCTGGAGCGCACCCTGAGGGAGTTTGTGCGCATGCGCACAGTCAGCAGTGACCCCAGCCTCAGGGAGGACTGCTTCAAGGGAGCCAAGTACCTTGCTCACCTGCTGGAATCCCTAGGTAAGGTTCCAGTCACCAAAGTGATGGGTCCAAGAGATCAGGGGTCAAGCGTTGTGAGGAGTGAGGAGTGCTCAGTTAGGTGCTGATGAGCCCCACACTGCCACAATTGCTGAGGAGTCAGGACGTTGTCATGAGCTGCTGTGCTGAATATGCCATGATGACTTGCATGAAGTCTTGTTTCAATCAACTAGGTGCAATCAATGTGTGTTACATAAATGGCTATCAGGTGCAGCATTGAGATGCTTGCATGGCCAAATCCCTGCTACAATCTTGACAATAGTTCCAGTTTGGGCAAGGAATCTGCTACACAGCAGGGCGTTTCAGCAGACAGTCTTGAGTAAAATGTGAGGTGTTTGATGCACGCTGTGCAGCCAAGCACCAATTCCATGTCTGCAAGCGCCTGATGTATAGCTTGCATCCTGCAAACAAAACGTGTGACTCAGCTTGGATTCAAACGCTATGCTGCTGGAGTGCACTCTTCTGCTGTGAAATGCAGGTGCTGAAATAAAGATCAGCCGCCCAGTAGAGGACAAGAACCCGGTCGTCATTGCACGTCTAGGCCGTGATGAGAGTAAGCGAACAGTCACATTCTATGGGCATTATGATGTACAGCCTGCCATGGAGCGAGAGTGGACCACAGACCCCTTTGAAATGAATGCCATTGATGGCTACTACTATGGCCGGGGCACCTCTGATAACAAGGTCAGCCTGCTTGACCTGCTCATGCATCATGCATGCATGCAGCACCATAGCAGAAGTTGTCTGTAGGCATCCTACAGTTTGTGCTGTAGCATATATGCAGCTGGGAAGATAGGTGATCATACAGTCTGTGTGTTGGCTGCGTTTTTCTTGCCACAAGTCTAGGTGATTGGGCAACTCTGCATTCTTCAGTTCGGACCATGAGATTGTGATCACCTGCACAAGGGGCATGTTATGCTTGGCGTACACATCCACTGGCATGTGTGCCGTCAGGGACTTGATCCATGCTGGTTGTGTACAGTAATTGCCATAGATGCCTGACATGCAAGTCCAGGTTGCTAGAATCCTAGTGAAAAGCCATGTGCATAAATGCAGGGGCCCATTCTGGCATTCATATATGCAGTGAAGGAGATGCTGGACGAGGGGCAGGGCACTGACGCCTCCCTGCCAGTCAATGTGGCCTTTGTCTTTGAGGGAGAGGAAGAGAATGGTACACCTTCACTGCCTCAGCAGTCACTTCTGGGCACATGGCAGCATACCTGCGCTGTTGTCATGCCTGATCCGTTCAGTGCAATCTGCTGCCTCTGCAGTCAGCTGTAAATGCATCGAAAGCATTGCTCAACTGATGTCATACATGCTTTGTTTGCTTCATTGATCATTGCATGTCCGTAAACCACAGCCTGGCTTTGCTGCTGACTCAACAAGTATGGAAATCAAACAACTTAGACAGCTGACATCATAGAGTGCAGCAAACTGTGTCTTGCACCTAATTCTGCATACCATGACCCTTCATATCCCTTGGGGCAGCCAGGGGCACCGCACAGTTTGTCCAACAAACATGCGTACACTGATCAGTCTGTGAAGCGCAAGGGTGACACAAGGGGTGGGTGCAGGGAGTGTGGGGTTCAAGGACGCGCTGCTGGGGAACCAGCACTGGCTGGAGGGGACTCAGCTGGTGGTGATCAGCAACACCCAGTGGGTGGGGGAGACCATGCCCTGCCTCACCTATGGCATGAGGGGCATGATTGCCCTCTCCATTGAGGTCTGCCCTTCAATCTAAGCCTCTTCAACCTAACCGTCTTCAACCAATTCCATTCGACCTATGCCCTTCGACCTATGCCTTTCAACAGCTGTACTTCCAGTCCAAGCAAATAGAATGTGAAGGCTGTGATGGGCCACTCAGGTCGCCATGTGTTGTGTTGATGGGCAATTGTGCAAACTTCTGCAGTCAGCTACCTCTACCTGGGTCAGTCAGCATACAGCAAGATAGCACCAGTGGGTACCTGACTTGTGGCATGAAGGGCATTTCTGCCCTCCAGCCAGGTTCAGGCCATTGCGCTGCTGCATGTCAGCTACTTTTGCATTGCAGCTCTGAACTGACTTACATGGTGCAAGATGTCTGAACGCATGGATGACACAGGATGATTCCAGCGTTCAGAGTTGCAGTCCAAAAGTAGCTGAAATGTAGCAGCACAAGGCCTGACACAGATGTATGTTCAAGCATGCAAGGCAACAAGGTAACCAAGAACATCTCCTGCGGCAAAGCTGGGTAGATTACAACATGGTAGGATGCAAAGTGTTATTGCTTACAAGCATTTGCCTTGCTAAAAGCTGCACACATGTTCAGGTGAAAGGCCCAGAGCGTGACATTCACAGCGGAAACGATGGTGGGGTCTTCAATGAGCCACTCTCGGATCTGACCAAGCTGCTTGCTAGTCTGGTGGACAGCCGCAACAACATCACGGTCCCGGGCTTCTACTCAGGGGTGCGGCCCAACACCCTGGGGGCGGCCCTGCAGAGGCTGGACGGCTGCCACGAGTTCAGCCTGGAGGGCTACCGAGAAGCCCTGGGCATTCCCAAGCTGGCCTCTGCTGCCAACATGAGGTCAGCCTCGCGCCAAAGTTCACATACTACGCTGTGCCGGTCCAGTCCACTTTTGGATGACTTCTTGCTGTCTTATTGCGTGAGGCGCTGCTTCAACTTGGCATATTCGAACATGTCAGTCAAAATTGTTGATGCACTGTTATGTATCTTGCCTGCAAGAGGTTGAATCAGCTTTGTTTATGTAAAACTGGCAGACACAGGCATCTGGTGCTGGGCAATATCACAAGCCTTCTTACTCATGATGATGTGTGTCTGTGCTCAAGGTGTATGCTGTTTCAATGTGTGTGCCCAATGTATGTACAAATCGGTGACGTAGAGTAAAATATGTTGCAGGGAAGTGCTGAAGGCTAGGTGGTGCGAGCCCACTCTGTCTGTAGTGGATGTGCGTATTGGGGACGAAGATGGCAGTGGTGACAGCGCCTACCGCTTTGGCCCCACCAGATTCTCAGTCATCCCTCGCTCAGCTGTGGGCAATGTCAGCATACGCTTTGTGCCTGACCAGAACGCTGATCACCTCATCGCAGCCCTGAGGTATGCCCGGGCCATTGCCTCTTTTGCCTCCAGAGGAGCTGCACAATCAGCACATGAGCATCTTACTGCATTTGAGGCATGGAATCCTGCATTTACTGTTTGGCGTTCCCAAATGCGAGCCTTGACGTGCTGAGCACAGACTCACGGCTGAGCTGTGAAGCCTGTCTGTACCGTGCTGATTTGGAATGAACCATATTAGCAGAGTCCGGATGCTATCTTACAATACTCTAATTTGCCCAAAAACAACGGCCAATTGCTGCTGTTGTAGCAGAGTCCCACCTCAGCATGCATCAATATGTCAGCTTGCTGGATTGCTGTACTCACCTCCCAGCTTTTCAATTACCAGACTCACTCGCTGCACCCAAAGTACTATCTTCAGATGCACTGTGCTCTTCACAGCAGCAGCAGCAGCAGCAGCAACAGCATGGCATGTTACCTGCATGCTGCAATGGTGTGATACGTTGTGCAATGCAGGGCTCATGTAGACCACGAGTTCAACAAGCTGCGCAGCAGCAACGTAGTGAGTGTAAGAGTGAAGTCAGTGGGGGACTGGTGGGAAGCTGACCCTGAAAGCAAGCTCTTCCGCTTGGCTGAGCGGGCTTTGGCCCGGGAGTGGAATGTGCAGCCCCTCTTTGTGCGAGAGGGCGGCACCATGCCGGTGAGCTCCAACTCTTGTTGCTCAAAACCAAGCTCACTCATCCAGACTTGCTTTAGAAGATCAGTGACAGTGAACAAGTGATTGTTGCATTAGACTGTGGGCCTGTGCATATGGGTGTGATACTTTTGGGTCATTACCAGAGGCAGTGATGCTGGGACAGTGGCAGCAACCAGCAGGCATTCATTGCATCTTTGCTTCCCGATTGTTTACTTGCCATGTAAGCTTATTTGCCTGAGCACAACATTTGGTGCCTTTTCCAGCCAGTCATTGCACCTCTTTGCTCACGAAATACTGTGGCAGGATTGTGCATTGTTACTCCATGAGGATTTGTTCTGAAGCCGCATCGTCCAGTCAGTAGTAGGAACGGTAAACACCTGCTGAACAGACTGTTGGTACCAGTCATGGTCAGCGTTGCCATGCAGGTGGCATCAACACTAGAGAAGATGCTAGCAGCCCCGGCGTTGCTGGTGCCCTTTGGGCAAGCTAGTGACAACTGCCATCTGGCCAACGAGCGGCTGCAGCGCATCAACCTCATCAAGGGCAAGAATGTCATCAAGCACCTGCTCAATGAGGTGGCCACCGTGTGAAGCAAAGCTTGTGGTGCCAAATGAGGAAGGCAGGCAAAAGGACTACCATCTTTCGGCAATGCTGCCAGTTGGTGCACAGTGGGCAATGGGTCTTGTGCCAATTGTGCTGAGCGCAAGAGGCCAGAAGGGCCCATCGCAGGGCTTGTCCTGATCATGGATTGTAGCCTTTGCATGGCACTTTATGGGACAGCTGTCATAATTTGGTGCCAACTGCCAAGCTTTGCAGACCGAAGCTATGATTCGGTAAATTTGAGTGAATACTGATTACAGTATCAGGTTGCCCTGGTCCATGCGCCACTAATATCAGGGGTACAGTAGTGTTATGTAGTGCCATGTACAAGGTCATAAGCAGTAGCACATTGCCATTTACAGTGATTGTACAAGTAAGAATTGCAGTTTTTCACCACGAGCACAAAAGTTTACATGCTTTTGTGCAATGACTCAATTTCATTGAATCCTGGCGCACATGACGTTAGAGCCGACTAGATAATGCTTATGACAGACTAGTCTCTTGACAACAGGTCACACTTGTGCCAGTGCTAGTCCCAAAGCCTGGCACAACACCCTGTGAAGTCCCTTCAAAGGCACCTGGTGATAGCACAACATTGGTGCTCACCTGTAAAGACTATGCTCAATTCTACAACATGATGGAGTTGCTTGAGCCGCATCAAGACAAACTGCCATTGACCAGCAGGAGCATTGCATATGGGTCCAACTTAGGTGACGACAGGTCCATAGCCTTGATTGAGTGGTTTGCATCTACAGTGTGACTGATGACTGTTTGGATTGGAATTGCCTGCAGTTGTTTGCAATGCAATGCATGCCATGTCATATGAGGGCAACATAAATTTGGCACATTGAAGGGCGAGAGAGAGAGAGATGTGCGGATCTGTTTTGACCAGTTAAAACTTTGGACAGGGTTCAACACTTGCTACCTGCCCTTGTTGGAACGGGGAACCGAAGCCATCTGCCTGTTGCTGCAAGTGCAGCCAGGCAGCACGTGCTGCTGCAGAGAGCAACACCAGCCTGCTTTTGTGAATGTGCCTCAGTCAAAAGTGTTGCTGGTTTTAGTGACTTCTTTAGGCGCAGTCAGCCAGATGCAGATAGCAGCCAGACATGAGTTTTGTACGATTCCTGCCTCCAGCAGCAGCTCATCTGTTTGATCTGGTGCAAGCATGTGCTGGTGAGCACAAGCATGTTCCTGCAGAGGGTACAACCTTCCAGCATGCGTTGGCAGTCACATCATGCATTTTGTTGTGCACCATTGGCAAGACGTGCAGCCCCTCCACAATTACTTCGAGCTCGGGGCCAATAATCGGAAGCGTGCTGATGCCTTCATGACTTGAAGCTGCAGTATTTGTCTGAGACCTCGTGCATAGCATGTTTATCAGCAACTTACTTCTTAATCACCTACCCAACAGGAATCATCTCATGTCCTGTGTCACACACTGCATTGGGCTGCAGAAAATGGATTTTGAGGGCCAATTCAGTACCAGATCTGAGGCCTAACAACTTAGCAAAACACAGCTTGACCTGAGAGAACTTTTCTACACTAGAGCATGACGTGTCAGTAAAATGAGTTTTGAGCGATATCAATTGTCCAGAAACACAAATTACCACAGAGACAAATTCAACAACTTTGACTCACAGTCAACAAGCCATCTGCAAAAGCAACAAAAGAATGAAGCCTTGCTCAATGCTACTGATTAACACCAGCCAAAAGGCCTGAGCCATCGCCATGCTTCACAACCTCATACCCCACCCCAACGTCAGGGTAGGGCTGGGGCGAGCCCTTGTCCCCAGGCTTACCAGACACCATGTGACCCCGGTCCAGCAGCTGCTTCAGCACCTGCAGTGACCAGGAGCGTCAAGGCAAGTTGTCAAGTGTATGCGCAAGATGAGTTGTAATTGCAGGTTGCCAAATGGATCAGACAGCATTCTGATCAGAGCGAACTGCAAACTTCTTTGCTTCGGCAAGATGTTCCAATTGTTGTGCAACTGAAGCACATACAAGTGACAGATGACTAGGTGACCATTGAAAGAGTGCAGGCCAAGCAGAGAAGTGACGGCGCAGTGTGTCAGACAGAGCTCAAAGTGTGCACTACATGTACCTTGTCAGTGACCACGCCAGACTGGGCCTTGTCCTGGAAGGTCTTGTCAGTGTTGAGCAGCTCCAACAGCTCGTCAGCACTCAGGTTGTTGCTGCTCTTGTTTGCTGCCTCGCTGTCCAGGAAAGCCCCCTGCAGCACCAGCCCTGCCTCACATAACAAGAAAAGAAAGGAAAAGAGAAAGAAAAGGCGTGGGCCTTTCAGCATTGATTGAAGAAAAGGCCGAGGGCAAGGTATCTGTGGGCCTCTGCCTCACATACATGTGCCCTTCAGGCTGAGATATAGTGAGCAGTCTTGACCATTTCAGCACCGTGACAACTGTTCTTGCAAAGCAAGAGCAAAAGGCTTTGTTGCAAGGCAAGTACTTAACCACATGCAGTGCCAAAGCCCACAGTGTCATATCTTTACGCATAGAGGGTTAGTAGTGGGATGCCATGTACGGACGCACTTGCTGCATGCATAAGTGAATGACGGTACCTGCTTGATGACGAGGCGCTCGAGCATGAGCTTGCTGTTGGCACGCTGCAGGAGGCGGCCCTCCACGCTGTGCGCGGTGGCCAGCCTGAAAACCAGCACTGGCCGGGTCTGCCCGATCCTGTGAGCCCTGTCCATGGCCTGCTCACACACAACCAGCCTCATACCTTTCTGTTTACGAATATAGTTGCAAATCAAACAACAAGCACAACAAAAGAGATTGCAAAACAATAAACCATAATTGATGATAAAACAATTCATGACAATCTTTTCTGTAATCGAGAAAAACTTAACAAAAATTTCCACAAGTGGTAAAGAAACCACCAAAACAAGACTTCTCTCCTGTTTGTAGAACTGAGACATGTTGACGACAGTGCTTCAGGGTGGCGAGTGGGTTGGCAACTGTTGCTGCTTACTAGGCACCTGCAAAGGAGTGATTGTGCTACTTGCAAACAGAGTCTAGGGACTGATTGTGTCCAAGAACAAAATTGACCTGCCTGCTGTTGTGATTGGATGACTTTGGGAACTGCATAGGATTGACCATAACTCTGTATTTGTGTGAGTCGAAATTGAACTGCACATCCTGAGTGAGAGCAATGACATGCCATTTGCTGTATGCAAGCTGAGCTCCCATTGCCCTGCACAAGTTTGTCAACACGACAAGCAGAGATGACAGAACAATTCTGTGCAACAGGCAACTAGGTATGGGCTGTTCCTCATTGTGCTCGGCTGCACTCTGTGCGATATGTCTGAATGAGTGCAAGCCTCAAATACTGCAGGTGAGACATAGGTAAGTGGGTTACCCAGCCCCTTCCCCTGCCCCCGCCCGCCCCAAATGCACACATGCAGCAAGCAGAGAGGCAGCAAGTGTGTACCTGCATGTCCTGGTGGGGGTTCCAGTCACTGTCGTAGATGATGACGGTGTCAGCAGAGGTGAGGTTGATGCCCAAGCCGCCAGCCCGGGTGGACAGCAGGAAGATGAAGACGTTGGGGTCTGTGTTGAAGGAGCGGATGGCTTCCTGGCGGTCCTGCCAGCTGACGCTGCCATCAATGCGGCAGGTCTGGTGGCCCTGGCCCTCCAGGTACGCATCCAGCAAGTCAAGCATCTTGGTCATCTGCACTCACACAGGATACATGGGCTGAGAAGAGATCCAAGCCCCCATGACTTCATTGGTGATGAACATGGCTCAATCGGTAAATTGCTGCACACCAGTATGACCAACGCTTTCACCAAGTGTAGCATGGAACACTGGTAACACCACATTGGCCAGCAAGCATGGCCTATTTTGGCTTGCCGGCAAAGCAGTGCATGC